>TARA_R110001599_G_scaffold106904_1_pt1 | contig 45005 bp, 47 predicted proteins | sample TARA_R110001599 | Tara Oceans TARA_R110001599 (sample SAMEA4398360) | marine metagenome | biome: Polar Biome; feature: [MES] marine water layer (ENVO:01000295) within the mesopelagic zone...; material: water (ENVO:00002006), including particulate matter (ENVO:01000060) such... | reverse complement strand
CCCCCGCCAGTATACCGTCGCTGCCCCTTATCACGTCTTCCACCTGCGGTGAATTGGACAGACAGATATGGATTATATCGCACTTCTGCGCCATGTCCCGTGGGCTATCGGCTTCCGATGCCCCCTTGCTGATCAAGCTGTCGACGGGGGTGCGATTTCGATTGCCCCTTATCCACATCGGATACCCGGCCTCCAGCAGATTTTTAGCCATGCCGTGGCCCATGTAGCCGACACCAATGAAGCCTATCGTTTTGTCCCGATTCATCGCGCGTTCCTTTTTCCAAAGCGCCATTGACAACGACGCACCAAACCGCATTGTTGAAATGGTATACCAAATTTGCGGTCATGCAAGCGCCGCCTCGTAAAGGGATAGCCGGGATGAAAATCTTGATCATAGGCGGCGGCGGTGTCATCGGCCAGAAACTGGCGCTGGCACTGGCGCGAACGGGTCACGTAGGCGGTACACCCATCAGTCAACTCACTCTCGCTGACGTGGTGATGCCGGGAACTGTCGATGCGCCTTTCGACGTTCAGACACGGACCTGCGACATTGCCAACCCAGCATCTGTAGCGAATGCAATCACAGCGGACACAGACCTGGTTTATCTACTGGCGGCAATTGTCAGCGCCCACGCCGAAGAAGATTTTGACGCAGGCATGAAGATCAATCTGTTCGGCACCTATAATGTGCTGGAACGGTGTCGCACGCTCGACACAAAGCCAATGGTGATACTGACGTCATCAATCGCGGTTTACGGCGGTGAGGCGGAGGATCCTCTGGGCGATCATTCCTATCCCAACCCGCAAACATCCTATGGGATGCAAAAAGCCGTGGGGGAGCTTTTGATCAATGACTATACGCGCAAAGGTTACATAGATGGGCGCGCCTTCAGATTGCCGACAATTTCAGTACGGCCCGGCGTTCCCAATCGCGCCGCCAGCAGCTTCATGTCATCTATCCTACGCGAACCACTGAACGGACAGGAAGCCATCTGCCCCGTCACGGGAGATTTTTTGCATTACTACCTCAGTCCGCGGCGTTGCGTCGAAAACCTGATCAAAGCTGCGCAATTGCAGGGTGCCGACATCGGGATGAACCGGGTCATGCAAATGCCGGGCAAGGTCTGGTCGATCAACCAACTGATCGCCGCGATGACAAACGTTGCCGGGTCTGGACCCGCTAGGTTGATCCGATGGGACCCGCAGCCGGAAATCAAACGCATTGTGACCGGCTGGCGATGGGATATCCACGCCGACAAAGCCGAGCGCTTGGGCTTGAAGGCGGATCTCAGCTTTGAAGACAACATCCGCTATTACCTTGAAGACGACCGACCCTGAGCCAGTTAAGAGCTTTGGGGACGCTGCAATTTGCGTTCGCGATGCCAAATGTAAATGCCGGCACCGATAATGATCATGCCACCCCCCAGCGTCCAGATGGTCGGGTACGTGTCAAAGAACGCTATGCCAGCAAGCGCAGCCAGAACGATCTGGATATAGACCACTGGGGCAAGCAACGATGCATCGGCCATCCGGTGTGCTGACGTGGCAAGGATATGGCCTGTACCGCCAAACACCCCGATCAGCAGGAAGAACACCCAATCAGCAGAGCTTTGCGGCCAAACCCAGTGCACCAGCGCAAAAGGGGTAAGGCATACAGTCGCCAACCCCGCCGACCAAAGTTGGCTGGTTGCATTGCTTTCCACCCCGGCCAGCATTCTGGTCAGCAAAAAGTACAATGAAGCAACCGTAAGTGCGCCCAGGTTCAACAGCATGGCGGGGTGAAATTCTGCCCCCCACGGTTGCATCACCACCAACACCCCCAAAAATCCAACGCAAACTGCTACGATGCGATGCCGGCCTACCCGTTCGCCCAGCATCGGGATCGCCAGCAACGTCACCACCACCGGCCCCGCAAACATGATCGTCGTTGTCACCGTGATAGGAAGATACTTGAGCGCGGTGAAATTCAGGATTGTGCTGCTGAACAGGCACAACGACCGCAAAAACTGAAGCCGCGGGCTGCGGGATCTGAAAGCGCCTGCCCCTTCGCCGGGAACAAAAACGGTCAATGCCAAAACGAAATGCATGGCATAGCGGATGAAAACGACCTGAAGCGCAGGCAATCCCGCCAGCACCAACCATTTGGCCGACGTGTCGATCATCGTGAAAAACGTCACGGCGAGCCCCATGGAGGTCAGGGCCAGCACAGTGCGTTCTTCCCGAGGTGCCACGATGCGTACCACCGCTTAGCCCCCGGTCTTCAAAAACGGGCGGCAAACGTCATACGCGCTGCACAACATCGGCTTTTCCAGCGATTTGAAAGGTATCGGTACAGTCACAGAAACAATGTCACGATAGGTGGCCAGATCAACAACACCGACAGGGCCAAAAGTTGCAAGGCAATGAATGGCAGAAAACCCTTGAAGATATCCGTAAGCGAGATTTCGGGCGGTGCGACGGATTTCAGATAGAATGCAGCAGGTCCGAACGGCGGAGACAAGAAGCTGACTTGCATGTTCATACAGAACACGACCCCGAACCAGATTGGAATATAACGCCCGTCCACCGACCCGAAAAACCCGATTTCTTCTGCCGGCAGTCGTACGACAATGGGCAGGAATACCGGCATGATCAACAGGACGATACCGACCCAGTCCATAAACATGCCCATGATCAGAAAGACGAACATCATCAGCAAGATGATGCCCATGGTAGGGAGGTCCGATCCCACGATCATGTTTGCGACGTAGGTCGGGCCTCCGGCCAGGGTATATGCTGCGGCCAGCGCGGCCGCCCCGATCGTGACCCAGATTATCGTGCCGGTCGATTTCAGCGTGCGGATCAGACTGTCCCACACGATGTCGAACGTCATTTCCCCGCGCAACGTGCTGATGACAAAGACCGCAACGACGCCCATGCCGGCGGCTTCGGTGATCCCGGTGATGCCCCCGTAGATCGACCCGAGCACAACGCCGATTACGATGATCGGGGCCAGCAAGCCCTTGCCCATCTGCCATCCCTTGGCCGTGCGGTCACGCCCTACGACGAAAAAGATCAAGATCAATGCCAGTATGAACGTGCCGATGATCCAGGGGATATCGCTTGCCATACCCAATGGGATAGGGTCTTCACCGGTGCGTACCGCGTTTTCACCCGTCAACGTAAAGAAAAGTGCGCGAATGAAGAGCACCCCGGCCAACCAAGCGATAAACCGCGACAAGAACCCCAGAAACATCAACCCCTTTTCGCGCCCTTCGGGTTCACCCGGAACCGGGGCGGGTAAAGGTGCCAATGCTGGGTTCAATCGGGTGCGTACGAATATATATAGCAAAAAGAACGTCGCCAACATGAACCCCGGCAGAAAAGAGGCTGTAAACAGCGCCTTGATCGAGGTTTCCGTCACCAATCCATAAAAGATCAACACAATTGAGGGCGGGATCATGGTTCCCAATGAACCGGATGCGCAGATCGTACCGATCGCCAAGTTTCTGTCGTACCCCAGACGCAGCATCTGAGGTAGTGCTATCAGCCCCAGCAAGACGACCTCGCCGCCGATGATACCTGACATGGCGGCCATGATTACCGCCATGATCGACGTGACGAAAGCGATGCCGCCGCGTGTACGTGAAAGCCAGACGTTCAGCGACGAATACATATCGCGCGCAATGCCCGACCTTTCCAGCAACGCGGCCATAAAGATGAAAAGCGGTATCGAAATCAGAACATAGTTTGTCATCTGCCGATATACCGCTTGCCCCAACACCGACAGCGGACCGCGGCCAAAGGTGCCAAACAGAATACTGGGGTCGAACTTTAGCATCAACGTCACAACGGCCAGAAATGCCGAGGCAAAACCAAGCGGCATGCCTATCGCCAGCAGTGCAAACATGCCGAGTAAAAGGATCAGGCTGAGCGTGCCAATATCGACCATGGATTGTTTCTCCCCCAGGGTGCGGCGGATGGCTTCTATTTCATGCTCGTCGACTTCGTCCGCAGGGGTGTGCGAAACTGTCACCTTGTTCCAGTCGGCAATCAAATTGGAAATCGCTTGGAGGCAGACCAGAGTGATGATGATCAAAAGCGCTGGTTTCACGATGCCGGGAATGGGTGGATCCCACGCGGTGCCAAAGGTCTCCATCCGCATCCAGCGGTTCTTGGCGTCCGTGTAGCCACCCCATACCAACGCAAATGTAAAACCGACAATCAGCAATACTGAAATCACATCGGCGGTCTTTTGCATCCAGCGCGGCATAAGATCATAGATGATGTAGATGCGGATGTGACAGCGTTGCTGCATTGCATAAAGCCCTGACAGCAGAAAAACAAAAGCTGCCAACCACAAGGACAATTCATTCGCCCACAGGGTCGGTTTTGAAAAAATATAGCGCGAGACGACCTCGTAGAACATGACAAGAACGATGAAGGCCACAAGGATCATCGCCAGCCTGCCCAGAACCACTGACACAAGATCAAAGAAACCTTCGGGTTTCGTTTCGATCACACCCAGACGGTCAGAAAGAAACAGGGTGGCAAACAGCAATGCCAGCCCAAGCGAAACCAAGGTGGTCAGCACCAAGGGTCTCCCCTCGGGGCGTATCATTTCGAACATGCCGTAGGCCTCGGCACTGAATAGCCTGAGCGTGATCAAATAAAGGTATAGTGCGACCGTGATCCCGATAAAAATGATCATGCCGAACTTGACGGGTGCCCTGAACCGCCCCAGCCAAAGAGAATTGCCCTGCATCGCCTGCCTCCCCGATTGTGCCTATCATTCCGCCGAACACGCTTGGGCTGTATCCGGCGGAATGAATTGATCGGCTTAGTTGCTGATCAGACCCAGTTGACCCAGGTATTCTTTGTGGCTTTTCAGCAAAGCGCCGGCCTCAGGGCTGCGCGACCCCCAGTCTTCCCATGCAACCTGCGCCGCACGGCGGAATTCGCGCCGGTCTTCTTCTGACCAGTCATAAAGCGTTACGCCCTCGGCTTTAAGCTTGGCGGCGGCTTCTGCGTTAGCTTTCTCGTTTGACAGGGCGACTTGAAAGGAAAGCTTCTGCCATGCGGTATCGATGATCCGACGCTGGCTTTCGCTAAGCCCATCCCAGACGTCCTTGTTACATGCCAGATGGTCGGATGGCATCGAATGAAAGCCCGGATAGGTCGCGTGCTTGACGATGTCATACAGACCCAGACCAACGTTATTGGCCAAGCCGGACGCATCCGCGCCATCGATAATTCCGGTTTCCAGAGCCGTGAATATCTCGGTAAAATCCATTACAATTGGGGAGGCACCCAATTCTTGAAAGATTTCAGTCTCCATGCCCGGCGGCGACCGGAATTTCCATCCTTTGACATCTTCGAAGCCTGCGATGGGTTTTGATGACGAGAGCGACTCCTGCCCGTAGATCGACCATCCAATCAGCTGCATGCCTTGCGCATTATAAAGCTCTTGCGCCGCGTCGTAGCCGCCACCGTAATAGAGCCAGCTATACTGCTGCCATGGCGTATCGTATCCCCCCATGATATCGCCGACAAACTGAAATGCAGGGTTTTTGCCGGTCTGATAGGCACCGCCCGTCGCGTCGCAATCCAGGATCCCGTTGATTGCTGCATCAAAGGTTTCAACGGTCGCAACCACCGACGACGAATAGAACATTTCGATCGAGATTTCGCCGTCCGACATTGTTTGCACATCGTCAATGAACGCCGCCAGCAGTTTCCCAGTAGGATGCTCCGTCGCGTAGTGCGTCTGCATACGCAGCGTAACTTCTTGTGCCACAGCCGGAACCGCAAGCGCGGTGACCGCTACAGCGGACATGAGTAAAGCCTTGAGTTTCATAGATAATTATTCTCCCTAGACGGACGTGCCGCCAATTTTTTGTTTGCGCATCGTGGAAGAAACGCAGTGATGGTATACCATCTTAGGGAACGTTACCCATTGACCTCTCGACAATCAACAAATTTCGGTATACCAAATTTACATAGCAAAAACAGCGGCCTGCGCTTGCCGAGGCCCAAGATCAGGACCCCTAAATGCAGGAACCGATACTCGCCGAACAGATTGCCAAGGAGTTGCGCCGAGACATCCTGCGCGGGAACCTTGCACCTGGGGATTCGCTAAAGGAACGCGACAAGGCCGCCGAGATGGGGGTCAGTCGTACGCCGATGCGCGAAGCGATCAGGATACTTGCGCAAGAAGGATTGGTGCAGTTGCGACCCGCCCGCAGCCCGATCGTAGCGAGGCCGGACGTCAAGGAAGTCACGGACGACGTGGAGGTTTTGCTAGCGATAGAAAAGTTGTCGGGTGAATTGGCGTGTCGGCGCGCAACCGATGGCGATATAGCGGGAATAGCCGAAATCGTGCAGCAAATGGTCGACGATTTCGACACCTTGGACGCGCTTGAACTTTTCGAAATAGATATGTCGTTTCATTCTGCGCTCGCTCAAGCCTCCCATAATGCGCAGCTGGCCGGAATTCACGACCGCTTTTTATCTCGCCTCTGGCGGGCGCGGTATTTGTCTGCTGTTCAGCGGCGCAACCGGGCAAGTGTGATTGAACACCACACAGCAATACTCAGAGCGCTTCAGGCGCGCGATAGCGAAGCGATACGGCTGGCAATCGGCACCCATCTTGACAGATTGACCGATGATATCGGGAATGTCATCCGACGCGAGCAAGAAGAAGCCGGGTCAGACAAGGCACCGACGTCAGCCATCAGTGCAAAGGCCACCTTGGTGGATAAGTGACGCAATCAACGCGACGCCGCGGCCCGAAGGTCTGCCAGCCAATCCAGCGTTTCCGAAGTGGGCCCGACCGGCTTGTACTCAGCGCCGATCGGACGTTCCCATCCCAACCGGTTCAGGGCTTTCCACACATGCGCATACTCGAGGTCCCCATGATCAGGCGGGCCACGATCAGGCGCAGAAGCGACCTGTACATGCCCGATCATGGGTAGCAGAGCCTCAAGTCGCGGAATGACGGTGCCTTCTGTGCGCTGTACGTGATAACAATCGAACATCAGCTTGAGGTTGGGTGCACCCACATCGTCGATAATGGCGGCCGCTTGATCCGTGGTCTGCAAGAAATAGCCAGGGGCGTCGAACATATTCAGCGGTTCGATCAAAATCATGCGTTCTCCGGCCTGCTCACACGCGTATCTCAATGTCTCCAGGAATGTGTCGCGTGCCTTTGCCCCTTCGGCGAAACCAGCCATCACATGCACCGCCTGCGTTTGGGTTTCCTGCGCATACGCCAAGGCTTCGTCGATGGCGGCGCGCGCATCGCCCACACGGCCCGGCAGGGCGGACAAGCCGTTTTCACCCCGACCACCGCGCCGGGTGTTTAGCCCTAGCATCGGCAGTCCGGTTTCGCGTAATGCCGATCTGACGCTCGGGGCCGAAACATCATAGGGCCAGTGACACTCCACCGCATCAAAACCGGCCTCAGCGGCGGCGATAATCGCTGCGGGCAATGTCATCTCTGTCCATAGAAAACCCAGGTTGGCCGAAAACTTCAACTCTCCCACTCCACGTCGAATTTTGTGACGATGCCACGCACTTGGGTTTCGGTTAATTCACGTCGCGCCATGCCGTGCGTCAATAGTGCCAATCGGGCTGTGTCCTCAAGCTCCTCAATCACGTTGCAGGCGGCTTCTACATCACGTCCTGCCACAACAGGGCCGTGGTGCGCCAACATTACCGCAGAACGCTTGCCCGCCAGCCCGCGCACTGCGGCACCCATGGCGGGATCGCCGGGCAAAAAGAAGGGAAGCAATGCGACCTTGCCCAATTTCATGATCGCATACGGCGTCAGCGGCGGTAGAAAATTATCGGGGTCATTGTCGTCAAGCAAGGATAAGGCCACGGCATGGGCAGAATGCAAATGCACAACTGCGCCCGTGGCGGTACGGGTTTCATAGAATGCGCTGTGCAGGGGCATTTCCTTGGTCGGAGGGTGGCCGGAAATATGCCTGCCGCCAGCATCAAACCGCGACAAAAGCCCCGGATCAAGCCGACCAAAGCTTGAGCCGGTGGGGGTTACCAACAGCCCGCCATCGTCTGTGCGAGCAGAGATGTTACCGGTCGACCCGCCCGTCAGCCCCCGATCAAACAGGGATTTGGCCAATACGCAAATTTGCTCGCGCAGCGCGGTTTCATTGGTTGTCATGCCGGCTGCAATTCGCGCAGGGCAGTGGCAAAGAAGCCGTCATCACCGAAATTACCGGATTTCAATGCAAGCGCAATGTGAACGCCCGCACTGTCGCAGGTACACCACGGTACGCCCGGTGCTATCTCTCGACCAACGTTCAATTGAATTACTCCCAAAGCCTGCGTTACAGCGCCGGAGGTCTCTCCGCCAGCGACCACGAAACGACGCGTGCCTTTATCACGGGCAAACACAGCGGCCTGCGCCAAAGCGCTTTCAACCAACGCTCCGGCGCGTTCCTGCCCCAGGCGGGCTTGCGCTATTTTCACGGATTCGGGGTTTGCTGTGGCATATATCATGGCTTCGTCACCCTGACCTTGCAACCAATCCAACATCGGCTGTGTACCATCACGGGCCAGCGCAAGCGGATCAAGCCGATAAGAGGCGGCGCGGTTGCGGTAGACCGCAACCTGCGCTTGGCTCATCGCGGAACAAGAACCCGACAGGACCAGCGCCTTGCCCGAGGGGGCCTTACACAGCGCGTCATGGTGTTGTCCGGGCAAAAGCCCTGCCTGTCGATGCAGATGCGGTAACGGCATGGCAATCGCGCTACCGCCGGTCAACAGCTTGAAATCGCGGCAGGCAGTCGCAATCGCGACAAGATCTTCGTCGGTCACGGCGTCGATGATCACATGGGCCACATCCTGTTTCGCCAATCTGTCCAGTTCCGATCGGATTGCTTCTGGCCCCTTGGCCACGCACAGTCTGTCAACCAGTCCCACCCGACCCGTTACCTGCGGCGTCAGCAGCCGCAACAGGTTCGAATCCCGCATCGGCGTGAGGGGATGATCTTTCATTGAGCTTTCTGCCAGCGGTTCACGCCCCACGAAAAGATTGCCCATGAAAACGCTGCGCCCATTCTCGGGGAAAGCCGGGCAATAGATTGTTTGGTTCGCGCCTGTCTGGCGCATCAGCGCCTCGGCGACCGGCCCTATGTTGCCTTTTTCCGTGGAATCGAAGGTTGAACAATATTTCCAGAAGGTCTGTCTTGCCCCCGCCGCTTGCAGCCAGCTCAACGCTTCTTCGGCTTGGTCAACCGCTGTGGCCGGAGGGACCGATCGGATTTTGAGAGCAATCACTTCGTAAGGGGCGGTGTACAAAGTAGGAGCGTCCGGCACACCGATCCGAAGCGACACCTGTACCCCGCTGCGGGCCAACAACCCGGCCAAGTCGGTTGCCCCGGTGAAATCGTCAGCAATGGCCCCAAAAATCACGCTCATGCCGTCAGCCCTGCCCGGGCAATGTTAACCCAGCGTTGCGGGCATAGACCTTTGCCACCGCTGAATCATGTTCGCCCCCTAACCCTGATCCGGACGCGGCCAGATATTGCTGAAGCGCCGTAGCAGTGATGGGGGCAGCGAATTTTGCAGCCTTGGCGATGTCCAGAACGATCCCTAGATCCTTTGGCCAAATATCGACGGCGCTAAGTGGCCGGTAATCTCCGCTCACGATGGAAGGGGCGCGGTTTTCCAATGCCCAACTTGTCCCGGCGCACTGGCTTATGACGTCAAGAAATTGCGCCGGTGTCACCCCTTGCGTCATGCCAAAGGTCAGCGCCTCGGCCATTGCGGCGATCTGGACACCGGTAAGCATCTGGTTCACCGCTTTCATTGACGATCCCGCCCCGGCGGCTTCGCCCAGTTCGAAGACGCGTGTCGCCATGGCATCAAGAGCGGGGCGCGCCTTGCTAAAGGCCAAGCTGCTGCCCGAAGCAAGTATCGATAACTGGCCATCACTTGCTTTTAGGGTGCCACCCGAGATCGGCGCATCAAGATAAAGCAGGTCGCGCTCGTGACAACGTGCTTCCATAGCGCGGGCAAAATCCGGAGCCACGGTAGCGCAAGCGATTATCACGGTACCTGCGGTCAACTTATCCGCGACCCCGCCCCTACCAAAAAGCACTGTTTCGGTTTGTTCAGCGTTCACAACCACGATAACCGCTGCATCCAGCGAGGCGGCTATTTTATCCAGGTCACCTTCTACCCCGCCGCATTCGCGAAAACGGGCTTCTGCTGCGGCATCCAGATCGAACCCATATGTGGTAACTCCACTACGACATAACGCGTTTGCCATGCCAAATCCCATCGCACCCAAGCCGAAAAGCGCAACATTGTAGTCTGACATCTTCGCCCCTCATATCGCCATTTCAAAAATGGTATACCATTTTTTCAGGCGTGCCAAGAAGCTAGGCAGGAATGATCGCACCACGATGTTGCACGACCTGAGCGGCTAAATCATGCCCTGAACGCAGTGCCTGTGCTTGGCTTTGTCCCGAAAAAAGAGCCGCCAGATAGCCTCCGTTGAAACTGTCACCGGCGGCGGTGGTATCCACCACTTGAGAAGCCGCAGGATAGGTTTGGTCTACGCTTTCCCCCAAAGAGATCGGCCCGTCGGCACCCCGTTTCAGCGCGCCGTTGCCCATGAACGCGGTAAATCTGTTCTCCACCTCAGCGGCTGTTTCACCGAACAATGCCATTTCGTCATCAATAGACGGTAACGCGATATCCGCCCGGTGCCACATTGATCGGGTAATCTGGCGCGCATGGTCGGTGGAATCCCACAAACGTGGGCGATAGTTGCTGTCATAGATAAGCTGAACATCCGACTGGCCCAGCCAACTCAAAAATGCCAAGCGCACCTGATGCGGCAAAATCGCCAGTGATATTCCCGACAGGTAAAGCGCCTCGTACCCTTCGAGGATGCTAAAATCGCCGGTGTCAAACAACGTGCGCGCCGCCGAAGCGCTGCGCCAATAGGTAAAGGAGCGTTCCCCCGTGTCATTGGTGGTAATGGCATAGAGCCCCGGCGTTTTATCAGGGCGCATCTCTATCGTCTCCACGCCGACGTTCTGCGCTGCGATAAAATCGCGTATCCGATGTGAAAAGCTGCAATTGCCTAACCGGCTGATATAATCGACCTGACAGTCCGGCGCGTTACGCTTCAGGTATATCGCGGTGTTTAATGTATCTCCGGCAACAGCAATCGCCGCCGAATTGCCTTGAACGGAAAGTTCAAGCATCGCCTCACCGATACATGCTATGCGCATGAGCTTTCTCCTTGATCACAACGAAACTGCCCTGGGTTTCCTGGACGTGTCTGCTTTGCCTGCATTGCGGATATTCGCGTAATGCTTACATGACCGCGCCGATTTGCCAGGGGACAAATTCATAGTCACCCAGCCCTTGCGACTCCGACTTGCTCATTTCGCCGGAAGCGACCCGCAAGAACATCTCGTAGATCTCGCGTCCCTTTTCCGCGACGCTCTTTCCTTCGCTCAGGATGGTGCCGGCGTCGATATCCATGTCTTCCGACATGCGTCGGGCCATCTCGGTGTTGGTGGCAATCTTGATGGTGGGTGCCGGCTTCGACCCGAAAGCAGAGCCGCGCCCGGTGGTGAAACACACCAGATTGCAACCCCCGGCAATTTGTCCGGTGACCGATGCAGGGTCATAACCAGGGCTGTCCATAAAGACAAAGCCGCGGCTGGTGACCGGCTCAGCATATTTATAGACGCCGGTCAGGGGTGTCGTGCCGCCTTTGGCAGCCGCTCCTAACGATTTCTCAAGGATGGTTGTCAGCCCGCCCTTCTTGTTCCCGGGGCTGGGATTGTTATCCATGGAGCCTCGGTTGCGGGCTGTGTAATCTTCCCACCAGCGGATGAGCCCGACCAGTTTCTCGCCGGTTTTCTTATCAATCGCACGACGTGTTAGCAGATGTTCCGCACCATAGATTTCAGGTGTCTCGGCCAGCACGCCGGTGCCGCCCTGTGCAACCAGCAAGTCACAGGCATAACCAAGCGCCGGATTTGCCGTGATCCCGGACCACGCGTCCGAACCGCCGCATTGCAATGCGACCTTCAACTCTGAGGCGGGGCATTCCGTGCGCGCTGAAGCGTTCGCCAGCGGCAGCATCGCCTCGATTTTCTTGATGCCCAGTTCAATGGTCTGGCGCAGCCCGGCGACATTCTGAATATTCATGGTCTGGAAAAGCGGCCCCTGCTTGAGCCCGTAGGCCTCCAGGAGCCAGTCGATCTGGTTCATTTCGCAGCCCAGACCCACCATCAGCACACCCGCATGGTTGGGGTGGCGGGCATATCCCCACATCACGCGTTGCAACGCTTCGAACCCGTCGCCGTCGCCTGCCATGCCGCAGCCGGTTCCGTGCACGAATGCCGCAACTCCGTCTACGTTGGGGTATTGCGCTAATATGTCCGGGGTGAAATGGTCGGCGATCATACGGGCTGCGGTTGCTGAACAGTTCACCGAAGTCACGATAGCGATGTAGTTTCGCGTGCCGACGCTTCCATTTTCCCGGCGATACCCCATGAAGGTGTCGCGCTTGTCCTCTGGTACCGCAGCCACCGGCCGCAGATCAGTGGAGAATTCATAATCTGCCTGGGTATTGCGGAACTCGACGTTGTGAGTGTGAACATGCGCGCCGGCATCAATATCGCACGAAGCGTATCCGATTACCTGCGAGTATTTACGCACCGGTGCCCCCGCGGCAATGGAAACAGTCGCAATCTTATGCCCAGAAGGAATGAGATCAATGGTCACTACGGTCTCAACCGATGCTCCCACCTCGAGCGGCCGCGTAGCCGTTACCACATTATCCGAGGCATCCAGTCGAACAGTTTGCATGGTGTCGCCTTTTGTTTCAGGTTGCAGACGTTCATCGTCCAAGGTTACGTTACGTCGGCTCTGCCAGCTCTACAAGTTCGAGGTCGGGATGTTTTTGCTTGACTGCTTGTGGATCGCAGGCCGTACATAGCCAGGCGCGACACGTTGGCATACGCTGTGCAAAACTACAGTGGCAGGCGCGATGAAAAATCAGGGGGGATTTGCCATGGCAAACGGACGCCTTAACGGCAAACGCGTATTGGTCACCGCGGCAGGACAGGGAATTGGCCGTGCCAGTGCATTGGCGATGGCGGCGGAAGGGGCACAGGTCTTCGCGACTGACGTGAACTCAGCAGCGCTCGAGACACTTCAGGGCGTTGAATCTTTTGCGTTGGATGTCCGCGATGAAGCCAGCGTAAAAGACGGGGTAGCACGCGCCGCCCCCGATGTGCTGTTCAACTGCGCAGGCTTTGTGCACCATGGGTCCGTTCTCGATGCGACGGATGACGAATGGGATTTCGCCTTTGACCTGAACGTACGATCCATGTTGCGCACGATACGCGCGGCGTTGCCGGGGATGTTGGCAAAAGGCAGAGGGTCGATCATCAATATGTCTTCGGCCTGTTCGTCGGTCATCGGCGCGCCGAACCGGTTTATCTATGGCACCACCAAAGCCGCTGTCATCGGCCTGACAAAGTCTGTCGCAGTTGATTATGTGGCCAAGGGCATTCGATGCAACTGCATCTGTCCCGGCACCGTAGAATCGCCGAGCTGGCATGATCGTGTCGACGCCCTTGGAAAACAACTCGGTAACAGGGAACAGGCTTTACAGCAGTTCGTCGCGCGTCAACCGATGGGTCGGGTCGCCACCGCCGAAGAGATCGCAGCGCTTGTCGTGTATCTTGCCAGCGACGAAAGCGCCTTTACTACCGGGCATCCGCACATCATCGACGGAGGTTGGTCAGGCCAATGACCCAAGAGAAAAAAGCATCCGACCGGCGGATCGCCATCGAAGACCTGCGGTCACGCAAATGGTTCATGAACCCGGACAATCCCGAAATGACAGCGCTCTATCTGGAGCGTTACCTGAATTACGGTCTGACCCGTGCGGAACTGCAATCTGGCAAACCTATTATCGGGATAGCGCAAACCGGTAGCGATCTGAGCCCATGCAACCGCCACCACCTTGAACTCACAAAACGTGTGCGGGATGGTATCATTGCCGCGGGCGGCACCTGCATCGAAGTGCCTGTGCACCCTATCCAGGAAACCGGAAAACGGCCGACTGCGATGCTGGACCGCAACCTAGCCTATCTTTCGCTGGTCGAAACGCTTTTTGGTTATCCGCTGGACGGTGTGGTCCTGAACATAGGTTGTGACAAGACCACGCCTGCGCTTCTCATGGCTGCCGCTACCGTCAACATTCCGGCCATTGCGTTGTCGGTCGGGCCCATGTTGAACGGATGGTTCAGGGGTGAACGGACCGGATCAGGGACAATCGTCTGGAAAGCGCGTGAAATGCTGGCGGCAGGGGAAATCGACAACGAAGGGTTCATGGATCTGGTCGCCTCGTCCGCGCCCTCGGTCGGGTACTGCAATACCATGGGCACCGCCACCACGATGAATTCATTGGCCGAAGCGCTTGGTATGCAATTGCCCGGATCTGCTTCGATTCCGGCGCCGTACCGTGAGCGGGGCCAGATCAGCTATGAGACCGGCAAGCGTATCGTCGAGATGGTCTGGGAAGATCTGCGGCCTTCGGACATCATGACGCGTGAAGCCTTTGAAAATGCCATTGCAGTAAACTCCGCTATCGGTGGATCCACCAATGCGCCGATACACCTGAACGGGATCGCCCGTCACCTTGGCATCCCCCTGACCAATACGGACTGGCAAAAGATCGGTCACGATGTGCCGTTGCTTGTGAACCTTCAGCCCGCCGGAGAATATCTGGGGGAGGATTATCAGCACGCGGGCGGCGTGCCAGCCGTGATCGGTGAACTGATGGTCGCAGGGTTATTGCCGAATCCGGGTGCGATTACCGCCAACGGGCAAACGATGGAAATGAACTGTAGTCATCGCCGGTCTGAGGACCTTAACGTGATAAAGACGGTGGCGGACCCGCTGAAACCTCAGGCCGGATTCATTAACCTGTCGGGAAATCTCTTCGACAGCGCAATCATGAAAACCTCGGTGATTTCGCCTGCATTCCGCAAATCCTACCTCTCGAATCCAGATGATCCGAATGCGTTTGAAGGTCGTGCGATCGTGTTTGACGGCCCCGAAGATTTTCACCATCGCATCGATGATCCAGCGGAAAATATTGATGAAGGCTGCATTCTGTTTATGCGCGGTGCCGGCCCCAAAGGATATCCCGGCGGTGCCGAAGTGGTAAACATGCGGCCCCCGGCATATCTGCTGAAACAAGGCGTTGAAGCGCTGCCCTGTGTCGGGGATGGGCGCCAATCAGGTACATCCGGCAGTCCTTCGATACTGAATGCATCGCCGGAGGCCGCTGACGGCGGCGGATTGGCACTGCTTCGCACCGGCGATATGGTGCGTATCGATCTGGATAAATGCACAGCCGACATGCTGGTGCCGTTGGATGAACTGGCCACCCGCGCCCGTGATCTGGTCGCTGCCGGCGGATATGGTGTGCCGGAAAGCCAGTCACCTTGGCAAGCGCTGTTCCGCGAAAAAGTGGGGCGTTTTGACGAAGGTATGGTGTTGGACGGTGCCCCGGACTTCAGAGACATAGCGCGTAAATTTATGCCGCGCGACAACCATTGAACGAATAAAGGACCAAGCATGAAACTTGTACGTTACGGAGAAATCGGCTCGGAAAAACCTGGGCTGATGGTGGGCGACACCCTGCGCGATCTATCCGCCCACCTGGATGATATCACGGGTGCCACGCTGGATGATGCCACGCTAGCACGGCTGCGCGACTTAGACCCAGCGACCCTGCCCGCCGTCGCGGGCAACCCCCGTATCGGTGCCTGCGTCGGCAACATTGGCAAGTTTCTGTGCATCGGGCTCAATTATTCCGACCACGCCGCTGAAACCGGTGCCGCCATCCCCGAACATCCGATCCTGTTCTTCAAGGCCAACTCGGCGATCGTCGGCCCAAACGACGATGTGATGATGCCGCGCGGGTCGACCCATGTAGACTGGGAAGTAGAGCTAGGCGTGGTGATCGGCAAGAAAGCCAAGTATGTCAGCCGGGAAAATGCGTTGGACCATGTTGCTGGCTATTGTGTGGTGAATGACGTCAGCGAACGGTATTTCCAAACCAAGCTGACCGGCCAATGGACCAAGGGGAAATCCTGCGACACTTTCGGCCCTACCGGACCATGGTTGGTGACCCGCGATGAAATCCCGGACCCGCAAAACCTCTCCATGTCTTTGGATGTGAACGGCAAACGTATGCAAACCGGCAATACGTCGACGATGATCTTTTCGGTTGCCGAAATCATCGAGCACCTGAGCGGTCTGATGACGTTGCATCCCGGTGATGTCATCACTACAGGCACGCCTCCGGGTGTGGGTATGGGGATGAAACCGGAACCTGTCTATCTTAAGAAAGGCGACGTCATGGAGCTTCGCATCGAAGGGTTGGGGCAGCAGCGTCAGAAGGTTGGTGAAGATGCCTGATGTCCTGGTAATCGGCGGAGCCACCGAAGCAATGCTGGCCCGCATGAGCGAAAAGTTCACTGTCCATAAATGGGCAGAGCACGACATGGACTGGCTTGAAGAAAACGCGGAAAAAATCACTCATGTGGTCACAAACGGGCATGACGGTGTCAGGCCCGAAATCATGGCGGCTTTGCCAAACCTTCAGATGATCTCGTGTTATGGTGTTGGATATGATGCCATCGACACAACGGAAGCTGTGCGTCGCGGTATCATGGTCACGCATACCCCGGGCGTATTGAACGACGAAGTCGCCACAACCGCGGTGATGTTGGTACTGGCATGCTACAGAGAGCTACTGCGCGACGATGCCTATGTACGGTCCGGCGAGTGGGAAAAGAAAGGCAGTGCGCCTTTGACCCGATCCCTAGAGAACCAGACAATCGGCATCTTGGGTCTGGGCCGTATCGGTCAGGCGATCGCCACCAAACTTGCGCCCTGGAATCCGACGACCGTTTACCATTCCCGGACAAAGAAAGACGTGCCTTATACCTACTATGACAATCTCGAAGCGATGGCTGCAGATAGCGATATTCTGATCTGCATCACTCCGGGTGGTGCGGAAACCCGCAAGATCGTCAATGCAGAGGTGCTGGCAGCGTTGGGGCCAAAAGGCACGTTGATCAATGTCGCCCGTGGCTCTGTCGTGGATGAAACAGCGCTTATCGACGCATTGCAATCCGGCAAGCTGGGTTGGGCCGGCCTTGATGTGTTTGAACAAGAGCCCAAGGTGCCGCAAGCCCTGCGCGACTTGCCAAACACCGTACTGTTACCCCACGTCGGAAGCGCAACCGTGGAAACCCGCACCGCGATGGCAAACCTCACCGTCGAAAATCTTTTGCAGCATTTGGAAACGGGCACGGTCGCTACGCCCGTACCTGAATGCGCGACAGATCGGTGACGCACGTTTTTTCACCGCCGAACCTTGATGAAGGCATGAACGCTCGGCCATGCAAAGGATGACGCTCGCAAAAGTAACCTCCGGTACCTGGCTCGACGAAGATGGGTGACCGCACTGTCAAAGCGCCCGGGTTCTCTTGATGCTCCAGTTTGCGCTTGCGGTGTTCTTTCTGATTGTGACGCCGGGGCCCGGGGTCCTGTCGACCGCAGGTGTCGGTGCCGCATTCGGGTTTCGTGCGGGGCTGGCCTATGTGATGGGTCTATTCGTCGGAAATAACACCGTAGCCACGTTGGTCCTTACCGGCATTGCCGCGATCGCTTTTACCGTACCCTGGCTGCGCGGTGTGCTTTTGGTTGCCTCTGTACTGTATCTGCTGTGGCTAGCGTGGCGGATCGCACGCGCCGGTGCCAAAATAGGCTTTATCGCCGCGCAAAAACCGTTGGGCTTTTGGAATGGCCTATCCTTGCAACTGATCAACCCCAAAGCGTATGTTGTCCATACTACGCTATTTTCTGGTTTCGGCTTCTTTGGCAGCAATATCGTTATGGAAACGGTGCTTAAGCTGCTGATCATGAACCTGATCTGGATACCCCTGCACCTTGCATGGCTTTGGGCGGGTGTTAGCCTCCGCAGAATGGACCTGAGCGCCCGCACCCAGAGCCGGGTCAACTTTGCCATGGCATTATCAATGCTGGTCGTAGTCGGGCTTGCCTTGATCTCACAGGTGTAGAACCGGGCGGGGATGTATTTCCCCAAACCAGTTTTTAATGACCAGCAAAATTTCAGGGTATTATTATTGGTTAAAAACTCTATGTTTGGGTCAGTAAATGTTCGCTACGTCTGGTGTTGTGGTTTCCGGCTAGGTTTTCATGATAAACACCATGTGTGACGGATCGGGGCTCCCCTTTTCACACGAGAAAAAAGTCAAAAGCCAAGTGATTGCCCACCCTGTTTCTCAGTTACGATTGTCAAATGTTTTTCGCGGCATTACGCCTGATCCAAGACGTAACATATGAAAAAGCTTTGGCGGATTGTTTCGACGGGTGCCGGTTTAGTTAAGCCGGAAAATGCAATGAAAGACCAAAATAGATACATGGTGGCCCCGAAATTCACCAAGCGAACCAGAACAACCCTGCACAGGCTGATCCTGACAATGGCAGCGTGGTTCATGGCGTTCAACCTGCTTGCGTTCCCGGTCTTGGCGCAAGCAAACGCGGAAGACCGCCCGGCCAAAAACATCAAGATCGGTATTCTTGTTTCAGAAGGTGTGACCCGGGCTCTTGATAGCTGGGTGCCCATGGCAGCGACCCTGAATGCAGCAGCCCAAGCCAAGGATTTGGCCTATAAGTTCGAGGTCGCGCCCTTTACCGATGGCGCGATGATAGACAGGATCCACCAGGGCGAACTTGATCTGTTCCTGGTCGACCCGGCAGCGTTTGTCGTAGCCGAGGTGGAAGATAACGCGCGTCCATTGTTGTCGGCGGCGCAAGTCTGGGACGGGCAAACCTATGACCAGACCGGGGTAGTGGTTTTCACCAAAAGTGACAGTGATATTCGGTCGATACCCGATGTATCCGGGCGCAGCATCATGGGGGTCGCTGCGAATGAAATGACCGGATGGAAGCTGGCGCTACAGGAATTCAGGAAATACCGGCTGGACATCGCAGACATTTCAGCACGGGCCCTGTTCTCGGGTGGCAACCAGCGCGAAGTGGTTTATGCCGTGCAGACGGGGCTTGTTGACGTCGGTGTGATCCGTGCAGGAGTTCTGGAAAACCTGGCCAGATCGGGCGTTATCAACCTGGATGACTTTCGGCCCCTTTCTCCGGTTTCGCATGAAGGATACCCGTTTTGGGTAAGTACGCAGCTTTATCCTGATTGGATAATGGCGGCGATGCCCGGTGTACCCGAGGATGTTTTGGCCTTGGTCATTGACACTTTGCTGGGCCAAAATGGTAGAAACTCCACGTCGGTGGCATCGGGTGGCACTGTCTGGTTGCCACCGCAAAATTATCAGTCGGTGCACGAGCTTTTGATATCCCTGCGTGCGCGTCCTTACGAAAACTATTTGCAACGCTCTGCGGTTCGTATCGCAGCAACCTATAAATGGTTGGTATTAGGCGTACTGTTACTGATCGTATTGTCACTGTTGTTTTTGATATTTCAACTTCGTCAAAGTGCGCGGCAAGCCAATGCACGCAAGGACGTTCTGAAATCAGAGGTGAAATCAAAGGAGTTTTATCGCACTGCCGTAGAGGCCCACACGGTGTTTTGCATGTTGTCTCATAAGGGTATAATTTCGTATGCCAACACTCAATTTCAGGACGCGATTGGACGCTCACGGGCCAATCTGATCAATAAACCGCTGGTCGACCTGCTGGACGAGCGTAATCAGGACACGTTTCACACTGAAATTTTCCCAGCGATGGAAACAGGCACCCCCTGGCGCGGGACGTTGTTGCTGCAAAAGGAAAACGGGAAATCGCTGTGGCTGCAATGTAGCTTCGTCCCGGTGATGGAAAATTCCAAGCAACTGAGCGAGATAGCCATCGTTGCATCAGATATGACAGAGACCCGCGAGGGGGTGTCCGAAGCCAGGTTCAACAATACGCTTGAACTGCTTCAGGACCACGTTGTTGTGTTCAGTCCCCGGACCTATACCCTGATGTATGTGAACTCCTCCGTCACGCGACACCTGTTGGACGAACGGTTGGGAGCATCATGGAAAAACAAGAGCCTGTCGGAACTGATTAAACCGCAAGATTTCGAAAGCCTCAAAACAAGGTGCGAAGCCCTTATCGAAGGACCGGAACGCCGCGTAACCTGGGAGGTGGAGACCAGGGCGGGCACGACTTACGAAATCAGTTTGGAATATGCCTGCCCGGCCCAGGACGAGCCACGCTTTATCGCGATTTACCGTGACGCTTCACAACGCAAGGTCGCCGAGAAGGCAAAAAGCGAATTTGTTTCCACCGTCAGCCATGAACTTCGTACCCCGCTTACATCGATCAAGGGGGCCTTGGGGTTGGTCTTATCAGGTGCAACCGGGCAGCTTCCCGACAAGATGAAAGGATTGGTCAGCATGGCTGCGGCAAGTTGTGACCGACTAATCTTGCTCATCAACAGCATTTTGGATCTCGAAAAGATCGAGGCGGGAACACTAGACTACCGGATGACAGCGCATGACCTTTCCGACACGCTAGAATCCGTGCTGCTGATGAGCAGGCAACATGCAGGGGATTCCAGCATATCAATCCGCAGGGTCATGTCCGATGACCCGGGGCCGTTCCTGACGTTCGGCGACCCTAAACGGTTGCAGCAGGCGTTGGAAAACCTGATGTCGAACGCCACAAAGTTTTCAGACGCCGGGGCGGAGGTGCTTGTTTCACTGAAGCGTATGGAAAATCGGCTGAGGATTACGATACGGGATTTCGGTGCTGGGATTCCCAGGTCGGCACAGGGTTCGATATTCGAAAAATTCACTCAAGCCGACAGCTCTGACAGTCGCAGTAAGGGCGGCACCGGGTTGGGCCTGACCATCGCCAAGGCCATTATCGAACACCACAAGGGCCGCATATCGTTCTTTAGCCAAGAAGGCATAGGTACCGAAATTGTCGTGGATTTGCCGTCGCTCGCAAGCGAAGAAGCCCCAGCACTTCCAGAAGAACCCATGCCCAAAGCGGAGGTAAGCGCGTTTTCTGCTGATCTGTCCTCAGAGGTCAACGTGTCACCGGCGATGACACCTAAAACTGCTGCGCAATGCCTACTGCAACAGGTGACTGCATCCGGGTTCGATCCGACCTATGACTTTGGAAAGATCAATATTGCAAAAATAGCAAGCGGTGCAGACACTACGAAAATGCCGTTAATCGAAAAGTGGATAACGCCCGCTGAAAAAACGGTGTGGTCAGAGTTGTTGCAGCGCGAACAGATTCTTGAGGCAAAGTTGTGTCTGGTCGAAATCACTTCGGATGCAGATCACAGCGTTTTTGAAAGCACAGTCACCGCCGCTAAACAATTGCGTAGCTGGCTTACCCAGTGCGCGGAACATCTCGGCGGACCGCCGCAACCGAAAATCTACTCTGTGACAGAGAACCCGGAAATTGCTGAATGGCTAGTCGGGCAAAATATACTTACGTTCAATTCAGTGGTAGAGTTAACTGAATTCGCCGAAACTGCACCGGCGGATCTGGTGCTGACCGTAAGCGAAAAGGCTGGGGCCGCCTTGGTGGCGGCGTCTGCAACGCGGCAGGGGCTGATGCCCGATGGATGGCCAACGTGCATTCTTGCGGTAAATAACGTCAGCCAGCGAACGGTACCGGGTGTCGTTTCAAAGTTTTCCAGCAGCGCACGGTGATCAGCCTACGGGGCTTGCCTAAGCGGGCTAGGAACGCCGACGCGCGCTAAAAGACCGCGCCCTTCTGAAACGACACAGCGCGTGAGATGTCATCCAATTCCGCGTATTCCGCGCGCTGCGCTTCCATATCGACATCGGCCCGAACCCGCGCCAACACGTGAAGGGTCGTCTTGGATTCGCGAAACGTATCGAAGAGTCGTTCTTCCAACGCCTCTATCTGCGCTGAAAGCGCATTGCTCTCGACGAGCAGCCCCTCTTTCTGCCGGTCGACTGACGCCAGGTAAGCGTGAAGATACACGCGCATGTCAGGCGTGCTTTCTGCTGATTCACGTGCCGCACTGTCCGACAACGCTTGCCGTTGCCGCGCAAGGTCGTCTTGTCGTGCTCTGAGTGCTGAAAGCTCCACCCCGACCATATCCAGCTCGTGCTGTTTGATGTCGTTGATAAGAGCCAAAGCAGAAAGGGTGTTCTGCCTTGCCATGGTTTATGCAGCCTCAGGCATCTGCTTGCGCGCATCTTCCATTTCATAGAACGACGGCTGCAAACTCGAAGGGATGTTACCGCGGCCGATTTCGGTACAGATGGCAGGCGAATGGTTGTGCAAGATGGCAATAAAAATATCGCGGATGACAGCATAATATATACCGTCCTGATCCTCGATTGCTTGCAGGCGGTTCGCGACGGGTGAAACAAATAGATAAGCCAAGAAAACCCCCAAGAACGTCCCGACCAATGCACCCCCGATCATGGCACCCAGAACTGCTGGCGGCTTGTCGATAGATGACATGGTCTTAATCACGCCCAGAACAGCAGCGACGATCCCGATTGCGGGCAGGGCGTCGGCAACAGTGGTAAGCCCATGTGGCGCTACAAGCGCCTCGTGATGATGTTTCCTGAGCTTACGATTGATTACATCTTCAGCTTGATAAGGGTCGTCAAATTGCATCGCGAGCATGCGGAAGCTGTCAGTGATCAGATCGATGGCAAAGTGATCTTTTTGCAGCTTGGGATATTGGCTGAATATCGAACTCTCCTGCGGGTTTTCGATATGTTCATCCAAAGACAGCATCCCGCCCTGCTGGTACTTCTTGGCTAAAGTGTACATCAGATTAAGCAAATCGACATAATCATGCGACTTCCATTTTGGTCCCTTGAACGCCTTCACCAAGGCCAGACCTGCCCCTTTGATATTGGCAAAGGAATTTGCAGCAATAAACGAACCTAGCGCGGCACCGCCGATCATCATGCCCTCAAAAGGTAGGGCATGAGTAATAATTCCCATGTCACCCCCGGACAGCATGTAGCCGCCAAAGACCATGCCCATCACAACAACAAAGCCCAGAATGATCGTCATTTCAGTTCCACTTGCAAGTTTTCAAGTACTTTAGTGTTTTTCCCCTAAAGCTCAAGAACAGTTGTCTTTAATCCAAGTTTAAAATTTACAATATGAAGGCTAATTGCTATCTTTGCATGAGTTAGTTAAGATTAGTTTTGTGCCAATGCTGGAGTAAGCTGCAATGCCGGATGTGGAAAGCACCCTCATTATTCTTATTGATGCGGATGACGTAAAATTCGCATTTTCAGGGTGGCCGGACCATATCTGTCTCGCCGCTTGTCTCTCCAGTGATGGCACGTGCAGCATGATTGTGTTTCGGCGCGACGAACGTGACGAGATCCCCGCGCGGCTGCTTAAAGTGTTGCGGCTCAAGCCAAGCCAGGTATGCTTTGTCCCTCAAATTTCGGGATACCGAACAAAACAGTTTCTTTATTCCGATGAACGCCGCTTGATGGCTTTGGTGGCGTCTGATCCTGTCATTTTAGAAGAAGCCACCGACTATGCGGTGAACTACAACTACGCATTGGAAGAAGGGCTTGATCCCGCTGTGCTGTTAGGTTTGCAGCCGGCGAGCGACGTTGCGCCCGCCCCGATGCCTCAGTATGACCCTGCTACCCGATCGACAGAAGCAGATGTAAATCCGCTGCTGCCCGATTTTTTACGCCGCTCTGTTGAACGCTCTCGTCGGCCAACGTTCTCGAGCCGACGCAGAACGAGCCACAGCGTTCTGGCGCAGGCTTAACGCTCAGCGCAACGCGTTCCGAAGGTTCTGGAAGACTTGGCCATCCAGAGTGGCGTCGCGGGGCTCTGTATAGTCAGCCGCCAGTTGCGTGCTCGGAACTTCTGGTGGAGTTGTGGATTCCGTAGAATTCGCGGCAACGGAACTACCTTGAGAATCGACGGCCGTTGATGCCTCCTTTTGGGGTGCCGCGTCTTTGGTCTTCTGATACTGCACATAGATCGAAATGCGGCGGTTGGACGGATCAACCGGATTCTCAGGCACCAATGGGTCCGTATCAGCGAGACCGGATACACGAATAACCCTGTTGCGAGCCACGCCAGACGCTTCAAATACTCGCCGCGTCGCATTTGCGCGATCGGCTGAAAGATCCCAGTTGTCGTATTTGCGACCGTCAGCAAACCGCACCGCATCAGTGTGCCCGGCGATGGTGAGCTTGTTAGGCAGGCTGGCGAGCGACTTGCCTAGATTCTGCAAAAGAAGCTCCGTAGGCCCCTGCATCTCCGCGCGCCCACTATGAAACATCGCGCGCCCTTTTTGGTCGATGATTTGAATCAGCAACCCTTCAGGACTCTTCTCAAATATAACGTTCTGCTTCAACGGGTCCAAATCTGGATTTTGCTCCATCGCTTGCAAAATTTCCCGCTGCAATTCTTTGAACTTGATATCATCCTGCGCGTGTTCGTTTTGTTGCGCTTTCGAACTTTGCTCCCCGTTTTTGACAGCGTTCGCGCTTTCGGACGGCTCTACATAGTCTTTGAGCGGTGCCGCGGCGGCGGGGTTTTCAAATTTCCCCTCTTGGGATCCCAATACCTTTTCTTTCGGATCAGTCGAAGCTGTGGTGTCGTTTATCTCCCAGTTTGCCGGCGTAGGGTCATCCATATTGCCCAATTCACTGCCTCGGGCGACGACACTTCCGTTTGAAGCGGTCAACGTACCGGGTGGCCCCAGCGTGGCACCGTCAAGGACCCCCGTCCCGCCGGGTAGGGTCGCATTGGTAAAATACTCGGCAATACCTCGTAACTTCTGCTCATCGGCGCTGGCAAGAATCCACATCAACAAAAAGAACGCCATCATTGCCGTCATGAAATCTGCGTAGGCGACCTTCCAACCGCCGCCGTGATGGCCCCCGCCTTCGATAACCTCAACTTTTTTGAATATTTTGGGTTGCGTCGTCGCTACCATCTTAGCCTGCCTCATCTCTCCCGATCCCTAGGATCGTTTCAATAAACGCACGACTGCACGTTTCGATTCACAGAGAGGTATCGAGGGTAATTTGGCGTTCAGGACGACAAAAGAGTGTCAAGACAAAGGCATGGACGTTTTTCGGCTGTTTTATTGGGCAGCGCCATGCTCCAGGGAATCTTCACGTGTATACCGCCCCAACCCGGCCTTTTTTGCATATTCCGCCTTACGGATCGAATAGTTGGGCGCGACCAACGGGTGATCAGCATCCAACCCGAATCTTTCCCGATAGTCATTTTCACTGAGGCCGTGTTCTGCGCGCAAATGGCGTTTCAACATCGTGAAAGAGCGGCCACAGCAAAGACACGTTACCGCATCTTGCGTGAACGATTCACTGACAGGGACAGCAGGAACCCCCATCGTACGCGTTTCATCGGCGGCGAGAGACAAGGACTGCTGTTCCATTGTTCGGTGTTCGATCCCGGCCAATACCTTTGGCAACACACGCGCCAAGGCGATGATTTCGTCAACCGAAGCACCTTCCCGGCTCGCGAAGGATTCAAGCACCCGAATGGTAGCTTCAGAAATAGGGCGGTCGTTAAAATCAGTCACGGCGTTTGCCTTCTCATATCTGGGCCTTCATAGGAGACGCGATCGAAATTCTGTAACCTTGGCAGTAGGAAGGTTAGGTAACACTCGCTGGGAATTTATCAAGAATACTACTCTCAAGAGGCGATTCTTGCAAAGAATTCCAGCTTAGCAATTTTTATCACGCTATCTATTGAAAAGAATTGAACTTAATTCATTTGAATATCGTCGGCTTTTTTCTTTTCTAACCCATCGTTTTGCAAGCATTCTGCTTTGTGTCTCTCGAATTTTTCCCGCTGCGCATATCCATCGGTCAACAGTATACCTGACCTGAGAACCACATGGCTTGCGACACGTAAAGCTTTGTACAGAAACGGGTCCTGCTGGCTTGATTGCAGCAAATCCTCCATACGTTCAACGGCCGCAAAGGCATGGCTGCGCGAATTGGTCGGGTTATAGATGCCAGTCATAGCTCGCGCCTGTCATAAGAGATCGAACAAGGCGCATTCTGCAGCCTATGTCAGTACACTTAGCGGGCAAAGTTAAAGAATAGTGAAAACTTGTCTTTTAAATCGGTCCAAGGTTAACATCGCTAATCCTTCATGAGTATTTATGAAAAGGGTGAAGCAAGCCTGGCGAAACCCACCACCCTTCTCCATGACAGGCGACGTCTTAACCTTTGAACCTGGTCTGGGAACGGTGTAATGTAAGGCTTCAAAATGGGGGTCGAAAAACCAGTGTCGAACGGAAAAAGAACCATCACGTCTTTTTTGGTCTACGCTGATCCGGCAATCAAGAATTCGCTGAGCTATCTGTTTTCGGTCGTACTGAAGCTTGAGTTCGACGGGTGCGTGAGTGCGGATGATGTTGCCCGACGATTGCATCGTGGGGCTGCCCCGCATCTGGTTTTTGTAGATATGACCCATGATGTCCCGCAGGCACTTGAGAGTATCAGGCAACTACGGAGCTACGCGGCCGATTCTGTGATAATTGCCATGCAAAGGCCCGATAGCAGATCGGGTTGCGATGCGTTCGTTGCGGGGGCTTCAGATGTTGTCGTTTGGCCCTGTAACCTACGCGAGCTGGCGGCGCGACTGATGGTGCGCCTATCGCAGACGCCTGGCACCGATCTTTTGCCAGATGAAACCACCGACTGGGACGCAGAAGCTTACATCACCTCACGCGCCTCTCTGACAGTTTCCGAGGCGCAGGTTATGCGCGTTCTATATGCACATGACGGCAAAATCGTATCGCGGGACGAGATGAGTCTGGCGGTGGACGCGCGGCCCTGGCGGTACGGTGATCGGAAGTTCGACGTCCACGTTGCAAAGCTACGGAAGAAACTGTCCAAAACCTTTGGGGACGGCATTCTGGTGTCGACCGTAAGGTCCAGTGGCTACCGATTGTGCACAGGTGGCGCAAACATTTTTGAGCTAAGCTGAGCCCGGGGCCTCGGCGCTGTTTCTTCACCGATTCCCAAATTTGTCGTGCCGATTTCCCCGAGCCGACGCCGATATCCTTTCACAAAGCAACAATAGAAATGTAAATTTAGGCGAGCCTGTTTACCTCTCTACATTTTGCCCTACCTACCAAAGATGGTGTTCTCGCGGGATATATCTACTATATTTGGTTACTGAAAAATAAGGTAAATCGTCGATTTACTGGGTACTACCTTTCGACATCCGCCTCTTATGGTAATTGGTCCGGCGGTCTGTTTCATCGGTAGGGCGGCTTGAAATATTAACAAATCGTTCATTCAAATCGCTGTGATTGGCAGGTACCCTGAGGTTGTACCAACACTTACGAGGGATATACGTTATGCGTTCTGAGCTTATGGAACACATCTGGGGCAATCGTCTGGAGCTTACCGAAGCTCATAGTGTTTCGCCTTTGGGACGCATATTGAACTCTCTTTTGGCCGCACCGTTAACCAGGTTTATCATACACGGACGAGACGACCAATGCGCACCCTTTGCCATGTATGCAGGCGAGGAAATCATACCCGGGGCAACTGTTGCGGACGTTATGGAAGAAGAGTTCGGACTTGATCTGAACGAAGATGCCATCATCCTGTTTGAAGCGCGTTCGGCAGTTGGAACGGACCAGACATCGCCGGAGCAATTGGGGCGCTCCATTGGAAATATCATCGTGTCATTGGCCTCTTTTGAACAGAAAAGCGCGCTGTTGGGGGACGGATTTACAGACGCAGACTGGGCGGTGCGCAGCTTGGGTAATACGGGCGATCGGTTCGGCAAGCCGTCGCTTCACATCCATTAGGTGCATACTGCCAAGATCGCTAAACCAGAGGCAACAGGTACCGCCCCCAGCAAAAGCTGAATGCAGCAAACATGTGTGACATGGTTGCCATACTTTTGATTTCTTTAGCAAAAATTAGCCTAGCATTGCTCATTCCGGGGATTCTTTAAATTTCCCTTAACTGATACACTCTACAGTTGTTGTGAGGCAGAAAAAGGCAAAAAAGATGAGTGTAACCGCATATAAGCGGACCATTTCGCATACTGAAGAACCCCGGCAAATTGAAAGAAGGATTCTGGCAAGCGTTACGTCACGGCTGGAAGTCGCCTGCGAAGCGTTTGATTCTCAACAAGAAAAGCCAGAACGTTTGAGAATACTCGCCGATGGCTTGCGTGAAATACTTTGGGAAAATCAAAGGATCTGGCTGACTTTCAAAGCGGATCTTGCCGAAGCGGAAAACGGATTATCCGCTGAACTGCGCGCCGCGCTGATATCGCTTTCGCTGTGGGTGGAAACTCACACCAAAGGTGTTCTTGCTGGCTCGAGAAACGTTCAGCCGCTGATAGATATAAACCGTAACATTATCGACGGGCTCGGCGGGCGGTCCATCCGCGTCGCTGCGGAGTAACGCTTATGGCATTGCGACTGACATTAAAGCCCAACGAACGCGTCTTAATCAATGGGTGTGTCGTGCGCAACGCCGACAGGCGTCAGGTACTTGTTATCGAAAGCCACGCAGACATCATCCGCGAGGCAGATCTTCTGGGTCAGGAAGAACAGCGAACACCGGTAAAAGAAGTATATTTCTTTATTCAGACCGCCCTACTCGACCCCGCTACGCGTGAAAAACTGGTCCCTATTATTCAGAAACGATTGGGCAAGCTGGTACCTGTATTCCATGACGAAATGGCAAATCATATCTTTGAGGCGGCCGCACATGTTTCCAGCGCGGACTTTTACAAAGCCATGCGCACTTTGCGTTCACTGATGGCCTACGAAGAAAAGCTTTTCGAAATGATCCAGCAAAAGAACGCCGCAACCGCAGCAGAATAGGATGGCCAATGCTTAGTATTTCCGGCTTGGGGAGCTCAACCGCATTAAAGTTAATTGATGCCACCCGCGAAAAGCAATTAACGCTCATGAGCAATGACCCGGTGAACAAACGCGCGGAACAAGCGTTTCGCGAAAGAATCGGCAGTATTACCTCACCTAAAGAACTTATCGCTGATTACGAAGTCTATAGTTTCGTCATGCGCGCTTTTGATCTGGAGGAACAGATATTCGGAAAAGGCTTGATCCGCAAAATGCTTGAATCGGATCCAGTAGCCCCGGATTCGTTGATGAACCGCTTGTCCGACAGTCGGTTTCGCGAACTACATCTCACGCTGGGTTTTACAACAGAGGCCGGCCCGCAGGTCCCTGATCTGAGCAATTCCAAGTTTCAGGATGCTCTGGTCGCAAAATTTTACAACCGGCAATACATCGATGAAAATGACAGTCAGAATGAAACGGTCGGCACCATTCTCCAGTTTCGCGATAAATTCAGCGGAATCAATAACTGGTTCCAAGTCCTGAGCGATGAAAAGCTGACCAATTTTTTTCAGGTTTCTCTTGGCCTGCCCCAACAGATGGCTTCGTTGGATATCGACAAACAAAAGAAGTTACTTGCTGAAAAGTTTGACTTGAAAAAATTGGCTGATCCGGATGAACGGCAGCGCCTGATTACCAAGTTCGCAGCCATTTCAGATGTATTGAACCCACAGGCGTTTCAATCAAACAATACGGCGTTGAACTTGTTGCAATCATCTAATTTGGGTGGGCAATTCGTGCCGTTCACCATCGATATCTCTGCTGTGACATTTTCTGCTTCGCGACTATATCGCTGATCAAAGCGGTTCGTCGTCCATCAGGTCCTCTTCGTCATCAGGCAAGGCGATACTCCCATCTGACATCAGCTTTAATGCCGCTTGTACCAATTGTGTTTGCGCTTCTTTCACGTCTTTGGACTTAACCGGCCCCATTGAAGACATTTCGTCTTGCAGCATGTCTCGCGAACGAGATGGTAAAGACCCAAGAAAGTATTCACGCAACTCTTTTTTGGCACCGCGCAGCGCAAGAGGCAGGGTATTCCCGCTAACCTCACGCATCACTTTGCCCAACATCATCGCGTCAAATTTCATCAAGTCGTCAAACACGAACATCTTTTGTTTTATAGCCAAAAGCTTGTCGGGTTGGCGCTGCTCCAGAGTTGTGGATATGGTGGCAAGCAAATCTTCATCCAGCTTGTTGAATATAGATATCAGCTGTCCTTCTATGCGTGCTCCGGCGCTGTTCCCCGCCTTCGCCAATACATCTTCGCGAAGCGTATTTTCTATATTCTGAATTGTATCAACGGGTAATTTGTCCATGCCCATGATCCGTTCAATCAAGTCGGCAGCCCGGTCCACACCCAGCAAGGGCAATATTTTTGCCGCAACATCAGGCCGTAGGCGCGTCAGAATAACGGCGATGGTCTGGTTATGCTCTTTGCGCAAAAACGCGAGTAATTCGTTTTCGTCCAGGTCGGACAAATCTTTCCAGACGTTATCAATCTTCTTGCCATCTATTTCTTGCAAGATCTCGGCGACGCGGTCCTCGGGCAAGAATTCTTTCAGCAACCCCCGCGCAGCTTCGATAGACCCGACGACGCTGCCCGTATGATTCACCTTTTGATCAAACTCGGCAATGATTTCCTCGACGATGCCGGCATCAACTTCGCCCATGTTGGAAATGGCCGCGGTAATTTGGCGGATTTCACCCACGTCCAGTTGTTGCATGATGGCGCCGCCACGCTCTTCGCCCAGGCACAAGAACAAAATTGCGGACTTTTGTGCGCCCGACATATGCCGATGTTTGCGAAGAGGAACAAACTGGTTCATTTCTGCGCCGAATCCCGTCCTAGAATGTTTCAGGTGTATCAAAGGATATCGCAAACTATACTTGGTTTATACGGTTAAATGTCTGCTTTGTTCATTTAGCCCGCAGCGTAGGATTGGATCAGTGATCCAGCAAGCATATACCAGCCATCAATCAGGACAAAGAAGATAACTTTGAAAGGTAGCGACACCAGCACAGGTGGCAACATCATCATACCCGCGCTCATCAAGATTGAAGCGACGATTAAATCAATCGCAACAAATGGCAGATATATGAGAAAGCCGATGGTAAAGGCACGGCGAAGCTCCGAAATCATGAAAGACGGTACAAGCACCCGCCAGCTTGGCAAGGTCGCAGGACCGTCCGCGGGTGCCACCGTTTCGTTTGCAATATCACTGAACAACTGCAAATCTTTGTCACGCGTATTGACCAGCATGAAGTTATAGAACGGCTCCGAAATATTACGGATGGCCTGTTCTTCGATGATCGCGTTATCCATCAACGGTATCAACCCGCTTTCCCATGCGTCTTCAAACACCGGTTGCATAACAAAGAACGTCATGAACAGGGCCATTGCGTTCAAGACGATATTTGGGGGAGTCTGGTTCAACCCAAGCGCCAATCGCAACATCGAAAAGACGATGATAAACCGGGTAAAACTGGTGACCATGACCAGCAAGCCCGGAGCAACGCTCAGCGCGGTAATGATCGCAAATAGCTGGATCAGTCGGCCAGACAAGCTGGCACCCTGATCGCTTCCGGGGGCGACGCTGCCGAACGTCGATGACAAGTCGCGCACCATACTGCCAAAATCTGCTTCTTGAGCAGCGGCTGGCTGCCCCAAAATCAGATATGCGGCGCTTGATATCGCGATGACATAAACCAGCTTAGGGCTGAAATGTATCGCCGGTTTGCGCATCATCAAATTTCGGAAACAAAATCTTTGACGATCTCGCGCAGTGCTACACCCAACATATCACCTTGGACCCTGACAAGGTCCCCGCGTGCGACCATTCGGTCATTGATCATGATATCCACAGGTTCACCTACCCGGCGATCCAGTTCGATAACGGAACCTTTGGTCAGGTTCAGCAGCTCGGATATCGGCATGCGGCTGCGGCCGAGGACTACGCGTACTTCTAACTTTACGCCGAAAATCGCATCCAAACTTTTGCCGTCCATACCCACTGCTGACTTGAAGTCAGTCTTAACATCTTGAGAAACTTGCGCTTCAGGGTGATCGGCTTGGATTTTATCCTGCTCGTTATGTAGCATTAGTCGGTTTCCCTCGTGGTTGACTTAAACTGCTGCGCTGCGTCGGCCAAGGCGTCGCGGACTGCGGTGGTTGCTGCTTCGATATCGTATTCAAGCTTTCCGCCCTGCCACTGAACCCTTGCACTGCCCCGGGCAAGTTTTGGGTCAGCGACCACTTTCACGGTTACGTCGTCATTGGTCAGCGGCAACCATGCGCCAGGCTCTTTCTCAAGGGCCGCGGCAACATCCGGGCCTACATGAACCGACAAGATCGGATCGGTGCGTGCCAATACTACACTCTGGCGAATACGCTCAATCGCAAGATCGGGCCCGTAGGTTTTAAGAAACTCAGGGACAATTCGGTCTGCAATGCCCAGGAAAAGTTCCACGATATCGTTCTCTGTATCGCGCCGGTGCATTTCATCGGTAGCGATAAGTTCATCCAGCTTCGCGCATATCTGTTCGCGCTCACGTGTCAGCCGAACGTCTTCTTCCGCTTCAAATTCGGCTATTGCGTCTTGCTTGCCTACAGAGCGTCCTGCGTCAAATCCGCTTTTGCGAGCTTCTGCCAAGCGAAGATTCATCTCTGCTTCATCCGCTGCGGGCCCATGCACGGCACGTTTGGCGTCGATGTCAAAATTCCGGTCGAAAAGATTGATCATGCTTCTGCCTCCGCCGGAAGCCACGACCGAATAACACGCAAGACTTCTTGAGGTTTCTCATCGGCCAAGCGCTGTATCGTTTCGATCTTTTTCTTGTGGAGATTGCCGCGAATGCCTTCTTTCCTGACAAACTCGGCCGCTTCCAAGTCTTCGACACCATCGACGCTTGCGGACGCAACGGCCCCGGTATTTTCCACGTCAGCGATCGCCCCCGCTTCGGTCGCTGGCAGTTTCGGACGCTTGCCATCTGTGTCAGGCCCAGCCAGAGCAGTGGCGTCAGGCGTATCCGGTGCCGCAAGGGCTGGATCTACAAAATCATTCAATTGACCTGCTTCGGTAAACTTACGCAAAAGTGGACGCACACCGAAAATCATTATCAGGCCTACCACGAGCAGTGCCAGAATGCCGCGAATGATAGGAACCACGTTATCAGTCAGTTCATCACTTAGGGATTTGTTGATGGGGTCGCCCAAGTCCATCGAGTAATCCATAAAGCGCATGCTATCGACTGAAATGCTGTCGCCCCGAGCTTGATCAAACCCGACCGCCGATTTCACCAATTCAGACAGACGCGCCAGCTCTTCGGGGTTGCGTTCGGCATAAACAACCTCGGACCCGTCGACGTTGTAGATACCGTTTACCAGTACAGCGACCGACATACGCCGCACATCACCGGCCTCGCGGACGATCTCGCGTCGGGTATTGCCGATTTCATACTTGACGATCTCATCGGCCTCCGACCGCTTGGTGGAAGATCCAGTCGCCCCGCCGCCGCCCGCGAGAGCTGCTGGAATGTTGTTCTCTACACCGACGTTCCCGTTCTCCTTGGACCCGATCTGATCTTCGGACTTGGTCTCGGTAGATCGCACAACTTGCTGATCGGGGTCAAAGCTCTGCTCTACAATCACCTCACGCTGAGTCGTCAATTCAACGTTGACGTGCACACGCGCATTTCCTCCGCCCACACGTGCCGTCAGGATGTTCTGAATCTCTTGGGAAAGACGGTCTTCGATGCTGGACTTCGCAGACTGGACACCGGCTTGGCCGGCTCCATCGGCCCCTTCGGCAAGGATAGTTTCACCGCTTGCAGAAAGGACAGTCACATTGGAGATATCAAGGCTTGCTACCGCTGATGCGACCAGATTACGAACGGCGACTGCCTGCTTACGATTTACCGCCCGACCTGATTCCGGCCGCAAAATGATAGATGCACGCGGCGCCGGAGCCTCGCGAGAGAACGGCTCGCGATCCGGAAGAACCAAGTGTACCCGCGCGGATGCGATTCCATCCAACGTCTGGATAGACCGCGCCAATTCCCCCTCCATTGCCCGCAAGCGGTTGATCTTTTGCAGGAACGAATTCATTGCAAGGCCGCTGCTTTCGTCGAAAAGCTCCCAACCCGGATCTCCGTCAACAGGCATACCCGTTTCTGCGATAACCATGCGGGCTCGCACCACGTCGGATCGCGGCACAGAAATCCGAGAGCTGTCTTCAGACAACAACACGCTGAAACCAGCGTTGGTCAGCGTTGCTTCGATCGAGTTGGCGGACGTTACGGTAAGATTCGAATAAAGCGGCGCATAGTCTGGGCGCGTCACGGCGCTGACACCCAATATCAGGGAAAGCATCACCGCGGCGGCTGTGCCCGCCAGGATCATCAACTTGGTTTTGCCAAGGGATTTTAGATTCTCGATTAATCCTTGCATGGAGCGCCCCAAATGATCATTTTCTTAAGATATATTGACCAACTCATGAACAAACGCAAGTATTAAACAAATTTTAACCTTGTATTTTTCATGCTGAAAGCCGAGGATATGGACAGCGTAAAGACAAGGTTTAACCATGGCGACGAAACCCAAAAAGAAACCCGCCGCATCAAAGCGCGAGGATACCGATGAGACCGGCGGGCGACCGCGCGGTTCACGGAAGATGCTACTTGTCGCCGCTGCCATGTGCCTGGCTTCGTTGGGCGGCGGTTTCTTCTTGGCCCGCATGGCGTTCATGCAAGATGCCGAAGCTTTCGAACCGGAATACAAAGCCGATGCCAAGGATAGCGAATCCGCGCTGGCTGACCCCGAGAAACCGGGGAGCCCTCATGAAGCCAAGGGCAAAGAGGGCGCTGCGAGTGATGTCGCCAGTAAGGAAGACACCAAAGCCATGGACAACTCACTGTTTGATATGGGGGAAATGCTTACCAATATTCAGGGTTTCGATCGTACGGGGGCACCGACCAGCGCGTTTCTCAAGGTTAATCTGATGGTAGCTTATCGCCCTGAGGCGGGGGCGAGCGCCCTGATGGCCGAGCGTCAGGCCCTTATCCGTGACCTGTTCAACGGATACCTCCGAGGGCTCACAGAAAATGACTTGCGCGGAATGGCGGGGATTCTCTTTGTGAAAGCGGAGTTGCTAAAGCGGGCGCGGGCGGCGGTCGGCAGCGACGTGCCTCAGGAAATCCTGATAAAAGACCTGATAGTGCAGTAGGGAAACGAAATGAGCGAAGTAACATCAGATCGTCCTGCGGACATCTCGACTGCCAATCTGATTGATGAAATCATTCGGATGTCGGATTTTACATTCGACCGGCTGCCCATGCTCGATATTATCGCAGAGCGGTTGGTGGAAAACTTGATATCGGCACTTCCCGATTTGACCGGTGCGTTGTGCGAAGCAAGTCTGACGTCACTGGATTACACCCCGATGGGCAAGATCATCGACGATCTGCCTGTGCCGACCTTTCTGGCCATCGGTACCGGGAAGCCCTTTGTCGGTGAGATCATGCTGGTCGTGGATCAAACCGTACTTATGACATGTGTCGAACTGATGTTGGGTGGTACCGCCAAAAACATAGACACCGACAACACCGATGACTTCACTGCCATTGAACTTGGTTTCGGTGAACGGCTGGCGTCCGCCATATTCGCTGAGCTTGAACGATCCCTATCTGTGGTGGGGTCGGCCAATCTGGAGCTTGACCGGATAGAGACCGATGCGGATGGTGCCGCGATCGCAAAAAAAGCAAGCCTTTGTGCCCGTATTCGCCTGACGCTCACGATGGCCGGTCATTCGGGCATCATGGATTTGGTCGTCCCCTATGACGCGCTCGAACAGATTCTACCCGATTTGGGCAAGATCTACTTTGGCGACCGAATGGAATCCAAGAATTCGTGGCAGGAGCTGATCGGGACGCAGATCGAGCGCGCGACCATGGACCTCGAAGTCGTAATGGCACGGCAAACGTTTCCAATTCAGAAAATCATGGCTTGGAAGCCGGGCGACACTATCGACATCGGTATCGAAGAAGGCCGGGAAGCATCCATAATCTGTGCCGATACGCCCATGTTCAAAGCGTCTTTGGGCAAACGCAACAACGGATACGTGGCCGTGCAAATCACCGAAAAACTAGAAACGCAGGAGGAGCACGAAGATGGTAGCGACAATAATTGATAGCCTGATCGTGGTCCTGCTGATCGGCAGCATTGGCTATGGTTACATGGTTTCGATGAAGCTCCGGCACCTCATGGCCACGCTTAAAGAGCTTCAGCCTTTGGTAGAAGAGTTCTCGTCCGCCGTGGATAAATCCGAACAATCGGTTAACAATATGCGCGAGAATATCGAAGTCGCGCAGCGCAAACCGGAGCCGGTAGAGGAACCGACACCAGCAGAGCGCCAACCGGGTGCCGCTGCGTTTGCCAGCCGCCGCGCACCAACAAAACCCGATGGGCCGGAACGCACCGGTGTGCGGGTAGTGCGTGATAAAAAAGAAATGGTTCGGGCTTTCTTTGAAAACTCCTCCGCAGCTAAGGGGTAACTGATGCAAATTTTCAGTCTTTTAAATGGTAAAGTAATTGTAGGCGGTCTGGCACTGACCCTTGTCGCCAAAGCGGCAATGTCCTTTCCCGAGCTTCCGATGTTCAAAGACACCGGTATCACCACGCTTCCAAACCTTGTTCAAACGGTTGCAGCCAAGGAAAAACCGCCGGAATTCTCAAACGAAATTCCGCCTCTGGTCGCAAACTTGCCTAAGACAACAGAGAACTGCGAAGCGCCCGAGGATGTTCTTATTTCCCTGAACAAGGAAAGAGAGCTGGTCGCGAAGCAGCGCGCCGAGCTTGAAAACCAGCGTGCCGAGTTTGCACTGGCACAAGAGCGTCTGGGGATTGAAAAAAAGTCTCTGACCGAACTGAAAACCTCTATCGAAGATTTGCTGGCACGCGTGGATGCCGCCCAGACCGATGACCTGAACCGTCTCATCGATCTTTACACCAACATGAAACCAACAGATGCCGCACGGATCATGGACGATCTGGACATCGAAACGACGATCATGATTCTGGGAACCATGAAACCTCGGACCGCCGCGCCGATTCTTGCAAAGATCCCGGCGGTCCGTGCGCGCGCGGTATCCAAGATCATCCTCGAACGCTCACAGCTTCCGGGTGACCAGGATCTTACCGGCATCAAGTTGAAGTGAACTAGTATGGTGTTGTCCGCAAGGAAGAGCCGGGCGGCGCCTTGCGGATTTTATTGTTGCGAAGATCGAAAACAAAACTGATTATCTCAGCTACGATTTCCCAATGTTGAACCGGGATGGTCTGATCCACATCGATCTCATCATATAGCAAACGTGTCAGCGGCTTGTTTTCAATCATGGGTATGCTGTTTGCAGCGGCGATTTCGCGGATGCGGTGCGCCATGTTGTCCGCGCCCTTCGCGATGCAGACCGGCGCCATGTCCTTCTCGGGATTATACCTCAATGCGATCGAATAATGCGTGGGGTTGGTTAAAATCACGTCGGCCAAGGGCACTGCTGTGATTGTACGTTGCTGCGAAAGCTGCTGTCGCCGCCTGGCCCGCTTTTGACGAATTTCAGGTGATCCTTCCGACTCCTTTTGTTCGTCCTTCAGATCTTTCTGGCTCATCCGTTGTTTGCGGCGCCAATCAAACCGCCGCCACAGTATATCGGCGATCGCAATTGGCACGAGCAGGATAGCAGCGGAAAACAACAGCTTTACGGCCGCAGTTGTAAGATAACCGGGCAAAAGTTCAGGTATGAAGCCTGAAATGGCCCAGATGCGACTGACTGCGCCGTTCGTTACCCAGATTGCCAAACCGCCTATTGCGAGCACTTTAACGATACTTTTGACGAACTCGACCAAGGCGTTTGCAGAAAAAAGCCGTTTGATACCCTCAAACGGTGATAACTTGGACAGCTTTGGCTTGATACGCTCGGCGGCGACTACGGTTTCGCCCTGTATTACCGCCCCGATGGCACCACCCAGCAGCAGCACCCCGAAAATCGGTAGGATCGCAAGCATCAATATCATGAAAAATTCATTCAGGATTTGCCCAAGGCGGGTGATACCTGGGGCACCTGTAGCGACCGTCAGGCTTGATGCTTTATCGATCAAGGTAATCAAGGCCGCCACGATTTTTGGTGCCTGGATCGGCAACACAAGTGCAGCAATAGCCAACAGGGCCACCACCACAACCATATTGCCTGCTTCCTTCGAAGAAGGAACGTCGCCCTTTTTTCGCGCGTCCTGAAGCTTTTTCTCAGTCGGCTCGAGGTTCTTTTCGGTACTGTCGCTATTTTCGGCCACGGTTAAATCCTAAAACCCATTAGCCATTCTTGGAACTGCTCAAGAAAGTAATCAAGCATTGCGGGCGAAGCGATCGCAAGAATTAATAAGCCGGCCCCTATCAACAGCGGTGCCGCGACAAAGAAAACCGGCAACTGGGGCATCATCCGGTTCGCCAAACCCATGCCAAGGTTAAGGATGACCCCCATAACAAAAAACGGTGCTGCGATGGCCGTTCCGATGTACAAACTGTGACTGGCAACTTTCAAGATCTGGTTCGTCAAATCTGCCAGGATGATTTGTCCGGGTGGAAAAACCTGATAGCTGGAAAGCAAAGCGCGAATAATCAAGTGGTGGGTATCAGTGACAAATATCAAGGTGACCGCGCCCATCAACAACACCGTCGCAACCATCGTTGCCCCTTCGAATGACCCGAAAACGGGGCCAAACGCGTTCGCCAATCCAGAAACCTGCCCGACTTGAAACCCGGCAAACTGCAATGCCGAAAGCAGGATGCGCGCGCTGAGCCCGATCCAAAGGCCAACCGTTACCTCGGTTGCCAACAGCGCCACTGCGGCAACAGGGCTGTCCGGCAAAGCGCTTGATACCGGCGTCAATGGCAACAATGACAGGCTTACCAACACCGCCATGGACAAGCGTGGTCGAACGGGTATCTGCACTTCTCCGAAACCCGGCATGAACATCATGGCGGTACCGATGCGGGCAAATACAACGAAAAATGAAAAGAATACCGTGGTGATGAACGTATCAATCGACACAGATCACTGCCCTACGGTGCCAACCGTACGCAAAGTCGCTTTGCGATGTATCTCATTATGAGAGATCACCTGTGTCATCGGGCTAACCCTTTCAAGGATCGAACGCACATAAGGCCGAGCTTGCGGGCTGACCAGCAGTGCAGGCCATTCGTCAGCGCTCGAGAACTTCTGGATTTCCTTGCGGGCTGCCAAGACAAACTCCTGAACACGCAACGGGGACATCAAGAACGATTCTTCTCCGTTCGCCTTAGAAATCGAACTGGTCAGCTCTCTTTCCCAATCACCGTTGAGGTTGATCACCGGCACATAACCTTGGGCGTCTTTCAAGGATTGGCATATTTGTTTGGAAAGCTTGCTTCTGGCGTGCTCGATGACGGTCCGGATGTTTTTGGAGGTCGCACTTGCCTCTGCGACAGCTTCAATGATCTTGGACAAGTTGCGGATAGACACTCGTTCGGCCAAAAGCGCTTGGAGCACGTGCTGCAACATCACCGCCGACCCGCTGTCAGAGCTTGACGAAAGCAGCTTTTGATAATCCTTGTCTTGACCTTCGATCAATTCTTGAGTCGCCGCATAGGTCAAAATTTCCGGCATGTGCTCTTTAATGACTTCGGTAAGATGCGTCGTGATAACGCTTTCCGGGTCAACCACCGTCATGCCCATCAGCTCCGCTTCCGACGCGCGGGCTTCATCAACCCAGATCGCTTCCAGCCCGAATGTGGGTTCCCGCGTACGCTTGCCAGGAAGATTAATTTCTTGACCTGTAGGGTTAATCACCATCATCAACATCGGATCAACCTCGCCACGGGCAGCTTCGACACCTTGCAACGAAATTGAATAGGTATTGGCGGGCAGATCAGCACTGTCCTTGATGCGGACCAACGGCAGAACAAATCCAAAGTCATTGATGAACAACGAACGAAGGCTTTTGACCTTTCCGGGCAACGCCGCGTTCACCGACGTGATCATCGGGACCAAAGCCGAGCCTAGATCAAGTCTCACGTCATCAACGCGCAGCATGTCAGCCAGTTGGGTTTCGGCAGATTCCACGGGAAGTGCCGCCTTGTCCGCAGCTTGTTGTTCCAGAGCAGCGCGATCGAAATTGGTCTTTTGCATAAAATAGCCAAAGCCTGCCATCGCGGCTGAAAGTGGCAGGAAGATAGCCAACGGAAACCCTGGCAGCCAACCAACACAAAACGTCAGGCCCGCAGCCATATAAAGTGCTTTGGGGAAATTGCTGAGCTGGCCAAGCACCGCTTCGTTTGCCGCGCCCATGGTACCGCCCTTGGTGACCAAAAGCCCCGCGGCCAGCGACACAACCAGCGCCGGAATTTGGGTGACCAACCCGTCACCAATCGTAAGCACGGTATATTTACTCATCGCGTCGCCGATGCTTAGGCCGTGGCTGATCATGCCGATCATGATGCCGCCGAAAACATTGACCAACGTAATGATCAATCCCGCAACGGCGTCACCGCGCACAAATTTCGACGCACCGTCCATCGCCCCGAAGAAGGAGCTTTCCTCTTCAACGATCTTACGCCGGCTCTTTGCCTCTTCTTCAGTGATGGCACCAGCACCAAGATCCGCGTCAATGGCCATCTGTTTACCAGGCATCGCATCAAGCGAGAACCGGGCGGCGACCTCGGCAATTCGGGTCGAACCTTTGGTGATGACGATAAAGTTAATCAGCACAAGGATGGTGAAAACGATAATACCAATAATGAAATCGCCACCCAGAATAAACTGGGCGAACCCTTCGATCACGTTCCCCGCCGCGCCCGGCCCGTTGTGACCTTCGCTAAGAATAAGCCGGGTGGACGAAACATTCAGCGCCAGTCGCAGCATGGTAACAACCAGCAACAGCGTCGGGAAAGAGTTGAATTCCAGCGGTGTGGCGATCCAAAGCGCAACCATCAGGATCAAGACCGAAAGCGCCAACGAGATAGCTAGGCCCAAATCCAGGAAAAACGCCGGTAGTGGGATGAACAGCATCGCAAGTATAAGCACCATACCAACCGCGAAACCAATGTCGCGATTGGCCCCGCTCATCTTTGCAAAACTGAAAGGTTGTGGGTTGGTGTCTGGCGTAGCCATATCAGTTGACCTCGGCGTAAATGGGCAAGATAGGCTCTAGCGATCGGGAGGAGTATATAGAAAAACCGTTACCGGCTTTACCTGAATTGGCATTGCTCAGATCGGCGCTCCATCCAAATCGCACCGGCTCTTTCGGGGCGTCCACCTGTTGTACAGCAGCGATCACGCCGCTGTTTTGCGCGGATAGTACGGCCAATTGCGTTTGGGCGATGCGCTGATTTTGGCTCAGCTTTCTGAGATAGACGGCATTATAGGTCTCATTGGATGAATGATATCGCCCTGCCGCCTTCCACCAATCACGCGTCTCTGTGTAGAGTTGCAACAAGAACCGCGCCGCATAGTCAACGTTGTCAGCCGGAGTTGTCGCGGCGTCCAAAGAAGCGAACTGATCTGAATGCCAACGCTGGTTGACTTGCATGCACCCCACATCGGTCGACCGGATACCTTGCGCCTGCATATCGCGCACATAGGCTTCCAATGCGAGCTTGCTGCCAAAGAATGTTCCTTTGCCATTGGTATTAGCCGTCCAGGGCCACACCACCAACCGCCCGTTCATCTGGCGACCCGCTTCCTGAATACCAATCGCTAGAAGGAGATTATCAGGAATACCATAGCGCTGTTCGGCCGCTAGGATTTCGCTGATGCAAACTTGGGCGGGGTTGGGAATGGCCTGCGCGACCTCGACGTCAGCCCGTGATGGCGAAGATTTATAGAATTCGACCCAACTTTGCTTTTCTGCCACCGCTGCCGCGGGCATGATCAGCACCATCGTTACAACCGCAAGTCCTGCTAAAATGACCCGCACTCTAAAATCCACCATTGGAAATGAGATCGAAAATGCGGTCGGACAACGTGAGCAGCGTAGAGAATATAAACGGCGTGCTGAGCGCCACGGTGATAAAGATAGCGACGATCTTTGGCACGAACGTCAGCGTCATTTCCTGGATTTGTGTCAGTGCCTGAAAAAATGCGATGGAAAGCCCTACGCCAAGCGCCACCACCAGGACCGGTGCCGAGGACAGCAAGGTTACGATCAATGTCTGTCGTATAACTTCATAGACGGCGACAGAATCCACAAAGGACCTCCGATCAAGTAGGGCACGATCGCGTGGCCTGTTAGACAGGCATACGTATAATATCCTGATACGCCTCAACCAATTTATCGCGCAAGGCGACGGACACCTGAACAGTTTGCTCCATCTCCATCGTTGCCTGTACGACCTGCTGCAAGCTGGCCTGCCCGGTCAGACCCTTGATGGCCATACTGTCGCCTTCGCGAACGGACTCTACGGCGTTAGCAGCAGCCTGCCCAACCATGGACGAGAAATCTTTAGGTGCAGTGGCCGCGGCACCCGCGTCGGTACGCGCCTCACCCTTGACCGTCTTGGCATATGCGGCCTGCACATAGGATGAACGGACAGCGGAAAAATCAGTCATGTACGCTCCTTACTTCAAAAGTTCGACAAGTTGCTGGCGCATGTCGCGGGCCTTGTCCAACATGGCCAGATTGGCTTCATAGCTTCGGGCGGCCTCGCGCATGTTGCTCATCTCGATAAGAGGGTTGACGTTGGGCATCTTGATGTAACCATTCTCATCGGCGGCCGGATGCGAAGGATCATAGCGCAGGGTGAAATCGGTCTGGTCGCGATCAACGGTCGCAGCTTGAACAATCGCTGCGCCGGTCTTTGGGTCCATAACGCTTTCGAAAGATATTGTTTTCCGCCGATACGGATCGCCCCCCGCCACTTGCGATGTGGAACTGGAGTTCGCGAGATTTTCCGAAACAATCCTAAGGCGGTCACCTTGCGCCCGCATACCACTGGCGGCAGTGGCCGATATTTTCGAAAGTGAATCCACGCCGTAATCCCCCTAAACTAACGTCGGCCAGCAACCGTATACATCATTTGATAGGCTTTGCGGTACAGGTTGGCAGCCACCTTGAACTGGCCTGCCGTGCTGTTGGCCTCCACCATCTGCTCTTCGAGATTGATGTTGTTGCCGCTCATGTTCGGGCTCGCCAACACGTCGGCCTGAACCACTTCCGCATCCTGAAGACCGCTCGCCCTGTCTGCATCACCAAGATAGCTGGCAAAACTTTGCACGTCTTTCGCACGGTATCCCAACACGTCAGCGTTAGCGATATTTTCGGAAACCACAGCCTGCCGCGTCGCAAGCCATTGCAGGCGCTTGGGGGCAAGATCGAACAAAGATGTTGATTCTGTATTCATGCTAGACTCATAATTTATTCTTGATATATAGCAAGAATAGCGCGCACTCGAAAGAGTATATTTTGGATTATACCTTCTCAAACCTACAAAATGCTATCTATTCATGCTCAAGCTCGAGCATTTCCGGCACAGTGCGGTCGATCACCGGCATGACATTGACCGTTGGCGGACTGGAAGCACTCGCGCGGATCGGAAGCCTATGCCGGGTTCACACCTCGGCAGGGCACATAGATGGCGAAGTTGTCGGTGCCCAAGGTAGTGAATTGTGTGTTCTGCCTTTTGGTACGTGGGAAGGCGTGTCGGTTGGAAATGAAGTAACACTAATCGAACATGACGACATGGTTTTCCCGGATGAAACCTGGATTGGCACGGTCGTCGATGCGCTTGGCCGCCCTCTGACCCGATACAACCGGGCTCGCAGACCGCGGCGCAAAACGAGATTCCGGTCGGACCCTCCGGGTGCGTTTGATCGCAGGAAGGTCGGGGCGAAACTTGAAACCCAGATTAAATGCATCGACATATTCACCCCGATATGCCGGGGTCAGCGTATGGGCGTCTTTGCAGGGTCTGGTGTCGGGAAGTCGACCATGATGGCGATGCTGGCGCGGAATACCGACGCAGATGTGATCGTGATCGGCCTGATCGGAGAGCGCGGTCGCGAGGTGCAACAGTTTATTCAGGAAGATCTTGGGCCTGCCGGCATGGCCCGCGCCGTCGTCGTGGTCTCAACAGGGGACGAGGCGCCGCTGCTGCGCAAGCGCGCCGCTCTGACGACGACAGCCGTCGCGGAATACTTCAAGTCTACCGGCAAACAGGTATTGCTGTTGCTTGATAGCGTCACTCGCTTTGCGATGGCTCAGCGTGAGATCGGGCTAGCCCGGGGCGAACCCCCTACCCTTCGCGGATACCCGCCGTCAGTCTTTAGCGAACTACCCCATCTTCTGGAGCGGGCAGGCCCAGGCACCAAAAGTGAGGGCGATATTACCGGGCTCTACACTGTTTTGGTTGATGGCGATGACATGAATGAACCCATCGCCGACGCAGTACGCGGCATTGTCGATGGCCATCTGGTACTGGATCGAAAAATCGCGGAACAGGGACGGTTCCCGGCGATAGATTTGCAGCGATCATTGTCAAGAATGTTGCCTGGTTGTCATTCACCGGAAGAGTACGAGATTACGAAAGCCGCGCGCAAGGCTCTGGGTCGGTATGCCGACATGGAAGACCTTATCAGGCTGGGGGCTTACAAAGCCGGTTCTGACCCCGAAACCGACGAAGCCATAAAATTCTTCAAAACCGCAAGCCCGTTTCTGTCACAGGGACGCGGCGACAAGACACCCGCCGCCGAAGGATTTGCAGAAACCTACAGGATGATACTTGAAGCCGGGATGGACGATCCGCTTCGAGCGTTCTTTGAGGAACGCGAACGTTCAGATATCGTCCATAGCGCGATTCCGGGCCAGTAGATCGGCCTTTATCGCCTAGCTATCCATATTTCAGCGCAGTTCTCGGGTACCTTCCCCGCCAACTGGCGGGAAAAGTGTTGTCATAATAAGATCGAACCGGATTAACGGAACAAGCTCAGGATGTTCTGAGGTGCCTGGTTTGCGATC
>TARA_R110001599_G_scaffold222763_2_pt1 | contig 45166 bp, 44 predicted proteins | sample TARA_R110001599 | Tara Oceans TARA_R110001599 (sample SAMEA4398360) | marine metagenome | biome: Polar Biome; feature: [MES] marine water layer (ENVO:01000295) within the mesopelagic zone...; material: water (ENVO:00002006), including particulate matter (ENVO:01000060) such... | reverse complement strand
CTCCGGCCCCAGCGCCATACTGCCAGCACCAAACCCGAAGCCCACAATCTCCACCCGCGCCAACGAAACCGCTGCAAGGAACAACCAATGACCACCACCGTCCTAACCGCCACAGACCAGCGCGGCGTTGCCACCGTCACCCTCAACAACCCGGCAAAATACAACGCCTTCGACGACGCCATGATCGGCGCCCTGCGCCTCGCCTTCGATCAACTCCGCGAGCGTGACGACGTGCGCGCGGTCGTGCTGCGTTCCGAGGGCAAACACTTCTCAGCCGGCGCCGATCTCGACTACATGAAACGCATGGCCACCTACGACTACGGCCATAACCTGCACGATGCCGAGATGCTCGCAGGGATGCTGCGCGCCCTCTATGAGTTGCCCCAACCCACCATTGCCCGCATCCAGGGTGCCGCACTGGGCGGAGCCGTGGGGCTGGTGAGCTGTTGCGATATGGCGGTCGCCACACGGGGCGCAAGCTTCGCTCTCTCGGAAGTAAAGATTGGCCTGGTGCCCGCGACGATAAGTCCTTACGTGTTGCGCGCGATTGGCGAACGCGCGGCACGACGCTATTTTCTGACCGGAGAGCGCTTCGATGCCCATCGGGCACTCGAGCTCGGCCTGGTCAGCGAAGTGGCCGACGAGGAGTCACTGGATGCCGATGTGGACATGCTGGTGAATGCTCTGCTCGCCAACGGCCCGGAAGCCGTGCGCGCCGCCAAGGACCTGATCGCCAACGTTGCCGGGGAGCCACTGACAACTGAACTGGTGGAGGATACCTGCGCGCGAATCGCCCATATTCGGGTCTCCAGCGAAGGTCAGGAAGGCCTGAGCGCCTTCCTGGAGAAACGCACACCTAACTGGCAGGAGAGATAGCCATGTTCAACAAGCTATTGATCGCCAACCGCGGAGAGATTGCCTGCCGCATCATGCTCACGGCGCGCCGTATGGGTATCGCCACCGTTGCCGTGTATTCGGATGCAGACCGCAATGCGCTGCATGTGCGGATGGCAGACGAAGCAATACATATTGGCCCGGCACCCGCGCGGGAAAGCTATCTGGTGGCGGAACGTATCATCGCCGCGGCGCTGGACACGGGGGCACAGGCCATTCACCCCGGTTATGGCTTCCTCTCGGAAAACGCCGCTTTCGCGAGCGCCTGCGCGAAGCAGGGGCTGGTGTTCGTCGGCCCGCCCACCGGTGCTATCGAGGCCATGGGGTCCAAGTCTGCCGCCAAGCACATCATGGGCGAGGCCGGCGTGCCCCTGGTGCCGGGCTATCACGACGCTGATCAGGACCCGGCGCTGCTGCGCCGGGAGGCGGAGCGCATGGGCTACCCGGTATTGCTCAAGGCAACCGCCGGCGGCGGCGGCAAGGGCATGCGTCAGGTGTGGTCGGGGGATGAATTCGATGCCGCCCTCGCCGCCGCCCAGCGGGAGGCGAGCGCGAGTTTTGGCGATGCCACCATGCTGGTGGAGAAGTATCTGACCAAACCGCGCCATGTGGAAGTACAGGTGTTCTGCGACAACCACGGCAACGCGATCTACCTCGCGGAACGCGACTGCTCGGTGCAGCGCCGCCACCAGAAGGTCATTGAAGAGGCCCCCGCACCGGGCATGACGCCGGCCCTGCGCGCCGCCATGGGCGACACGGCGGTACAGGCCGCCCGCGCCATCGACTACCGCGGTGCGGGCACGGTGGAATTCCTGCTGGATGAAGACGGCAGCTTCTATTTCATGGAAATGAATACACGCCTGCAGGTCGAACACCCGGTGACGGAAATGATCACCGGGCAGGACCTGGTGGAGTGGCAGCTGCGCGTGGCCGCCGGTGAAGTGCTGCCACTGCGACAGGAGGAGCTCGTCCTTCGCGGCCACGCCTTCGAGGCGCGCGTCTATGCCGAAGACCCGGACAACGACTTCCTGCCGGTTACCGGCACCCTCGCCTATCTGCAGGCGCCCGAGGAGTCGGCACATGTGCGGGTGGATACCGGTGTGCAACAGGGGGACGACATCAGCGTCCACTACGACCCGATGATCGCCAAGCTCGTGGTCTGGGACGAGTCGCGCGAGCGGGCGCTGCAGCGCCTGGCGGCTGCCCTGCGGGACTACCGGATTGGCGGCACGGTGACCAACCTCGATTTTCTCTACAACCTGGCCACGGCCGCACCCTTTCAGCAGGCGGAACTGAACACCGGGTTCATCGAACGTCATCAGTCGCTGATTTTCCGCCAACGGCAGCACGACCTGCAACGCGATCTACCCATGGCAGCATTCGCCCTGTTCCTGCTGCGTCAGCGCGAGGCCGCGCCGCGCAGCTGCCTCGACCCGTGGTCACCATGGGCCAGCGGCACGGCCTGGCGTCTCAATGAGCCCCACGTGCACCACCTGATGCTGCACTGTCATCAGCGCGATGTGCACGCCACGCTGGAACAACTGCCCGGCGACGGCTTCTGCATTGATATCGACGGCGAGCGCAGCCAGCTGCGCGGTGCCCTGCAGGGGGACGAGCTGGTATTCGAACAGGACGGGCACCGGCGACGCGCCACACTGGCCCGCACAGCGGATGGCTTTACCCTGTACCTGGCCGACGGTGCCTGCCATTTCCGCGAGCTGCCCCCTGACACGGGTGAGGCCTCCGAAAATACGGCAACGGGTGGCCTCAATGCCCCCATGAACGGCACAGTGGTCAGCCTGTTGATTGAACCGGGCACCGAGGTTGCAGCCGGCACGCCGCTGATGATCATGGAGGCCATGAAAATGGAACACACGGTGCGGGCACCGGGGGCGGGTACGGTAAGCCAGTTCTACTTCGCCGCCGGCGACCTGGTGGACGGCGGTGCGCCGCTGCTGGCCTTTACCCCGAGCGAGGAGGCCGAGGCATGAACCTGCCAACGTCTGTCACCCTGGTCGAGATGGGCCCCCGCGACGGGCTGCAGAATGAGTCCGCCAGCATCTCCCTGGCGACCAAACTGCGACTCATTGATGATCTCGCCGCAGCGGGCCTTAGCGTCATTGAGAGCGGCAGTTTCGTCAATCCCAAATGGATTCCGCAGATGGCGGACAGCGCCGAGGTTTTCCGCGGCCTGCAACGGCGCGCTGGCGTTCGCTACACGGCGTTGACCCCCAACCTGCAAGGCCTGGAGCGGGCACTGGACGCCGGCGCGGACGAGGTGGCCGTGTTCGCGGCAGCCTCGGAGGCGTTTTCGCGCAAGAATATCAACTGTGGCATAGCCGAGAGCCTGCAACGTTTCGAGCCGGTGATGGCGCGTGCCGAAGCGGCTGGCGTGCGCGTGCGCGGCTACGTCTCCTGTGTTCTCGGCTGCCCCTACGAGGGCGAGATCGCACCGCAGAACGTACTTGAGGTGGCGCGCGCGCTACTTGGCCTGGGCTGCCACGAGGTGTCGCTCGGCGACACCATTGGTACGGGGACGGCCGGCAGCACCCAACGCCTGCTGGACGCACTGTTGCCGCAGATACCGGCACAGCAACTCGCCCTGCACTGCCACGACACCTACGGGCAGGCGCTGGCGAACATTCTGGTCGGCCTGCAGAACGGCATTGCCACTGTCGATGCGTCTGTTGCGGGGCTGGGTGGCTGCCCCTATGCGCGCGGCGCCACCGGCAACGTTGCCACGGAGGATGTGGTGTACATGCTCAATGGCATGGGCATACACACCGGCATCGACCTCGACGCGCTGGTGAGCGCGGGCGCGCGCATCTCGGAGGCGCTGGGACGGCGCAACGGCTCCCGCGCCGCCAACGCGCTGCTTGCCTCCGCGGGCTGACGCTCACCCGCTGACGTTCCCGGCACCACTCGGTGCATGATAAAGTGCAGCGCAAACCGCGCTGGAACGCTTCATGCCCGTGTCATCCATTGCTCTGCAGCGTCAGCTTGCCGCCAGCATTGTCACCGTCAGCGGTGTGTTGCAGGTGGCTTCCCTGTGGCGGAACCGGTTGAGTGAGGACGTGCTACTCACCGCGCTGGTGGGCAGCATTTACCTGTTGATAGCGCTTGGCCTCTTCGGTCGTTCACGTTTCGCGCTGTTTGTAGCCGTGGCCACCTGCGGCAGCAGTGCCCTGCTGCTTGGCCCGGACCTGCCGCTGGCCGCCTGGTCTTCGCTACAACAGCTGCGCATCGCGGGCGATGCCATCGTCGCCATGCTCTGCCTGCACGTGCTGTGGTCAGTGCGCAAACTGCCAAGTATCTAGCACACCGCGTTACCCGCCCGTGAAAGGGCTCGCGGGTGCTAGCCGGTCAACGCATTTTGTAGCAGTGGGTAGCCCACCAACAGCCAGGTGCCGCTGATCATCAGCATCAGTAAGCGCGACTGGGCTTTGAGCTCACCGAAGCCGCGGGTGAAACGTACCTCCTGCTCTGCGAGGCGCACTTCAATGCGCGTTTCCTGCTCCGCAAATGCGGCGCGCAGCGATGCATCCAGGTAGTCCCGGGTGACGATGTTATCCGCATAGAAACCGAATGCTTCGGCCATGAGCTCCGCCTGCACCTCTGCCTGCTGCTCAGGCACGCCGGCCGCGCGCAGGCGGCGAGCGTACTGGAGCGAGTCAAACGCCAATGTCCCCATCATAGCTCTCCCTGCCGATAGCGGCAAAGTCTGCCAGCTGGTGCGGCGCAAGGGTACATCCAATGCGGCCAGGGCCGTTTCTGGCTAGTCAGCGTTGCTGGGGCGGGCTAGAGTGCGTGCATGCAGACGTCATCAACCAAGCGCATCACACCAGACCTGAGCCAGTGCTCGCCAAACAGTGCCGTGGCCGACGTCGATGCGCCCTTGCACACCGCCCTGGACCCGGAAACCTGCCGCCGGGCGCGGCTCTCCCGCGACCTGCGCTTCGACGGCGAGTTCTTCCTTGGCGTGCGCAGCACGGGCATTTACTGCCGCCCGATTTGCCCGGCCCGCGCGGCCGCCGAACACAATGTGGTGTACTTCCGCGAAGCCAGCCAGGCGGCCGCTGCCGGCTTCCGGCCCTGCCTGCGCTGCCGTCCTGAGGCGGCACCGGGGAGCGCTGCGTGGCAGGGCAGCCCGGTTACCGTGCAGCGCGCGCTGCGATTGATTCGCGAGGGTGCACTGAACCAGGGGCCGCTCGCCGCACTGTGCACGCGCCTCGGTGTGGGTGAACGCTACCTGCGTAAATTGTTTCAGCGCGAGCTGGGCGTTTCGCCCAACGCCGTCGCGCAAAACCAGCGCCTGCTTTTTGCCCGCCAGCTGTTGCAGGAAACCGCACTGCCGATAACGGACATCGCCTATGCCGCCGGCTTTGGCAGCGTGCGGCGCTGCAACAGCGCGTTTCAGGAGAGTTTTGGCAAAACACCGGGTGCCATGCGTCGAGGGCAGGTCACTGCCTGTCCCGAACAGGGCATTCGCTTACTGCTGCGCTATCGCCCCCCCTACGACTGGGCGGGTGTTCTGGACTTTTTCCAGCGCCACGCGGTGAGCGGCGTTGAGTCCGTGGAGGACGGCGTGTACCGAAGGCAGATCCAGTTGCGTGCATGCAGCGGCACAATAGGTGTACGCCACGCGCCGGCACGGCACGCCATCGAGCTGGAGCTGCACCTGCCCGACCTGGCGGACATGATCCCCGTGGTACAGCGCGTACGGCGAATGTTTGACCTGGACGCCAACCCCGAGGTGATCGCTGCCAGCCTGCGGCAGGACCCGGCACTGGCAACCCTGCTGGAGCGCTTCCCCGGCGTACGCTCTCCGGTGTGCTGGAGCGCGGAGGAAGCCACCCTGCGCGCCATTGTGGGCCAACAGGTGAGCATTGCCGCCGCTCGCGGAGTGTGTTCACGCCTGGCCGAAGCCACACGGCGCCCCGGACACCCCCCGGCCTTTCCCGCCGCTGCAGCGGTTGTGGCCCTGGATGACAGCCACTTCCCCATGCCGACGCGCCGGCGCGACACTCTGCGCCGGGTCTGCAGCCGACTCGCCAGCGGAGAAGCCCCTGCGGCTGACGCGTTGCTGGCCGAGCCGGGCATCGGCCCCTGGACCGTCGCCATGATCGCGATGCGGGGTGAAGCCCAACCCGATGCGTTTCCCCCCAAGGACCTCGGCCTCATGCGCGCCTGGGAGGCGCTCCCTGAAGCCACGGAAGCACTGCAGCCTGCCAGCGAACACTGGCGCCCCTGGCGGGCCTACGCAGCCAACCTGCTGTGGCGCAGTCTCGATGCATAAGACCGACCGCCGCCAACGCTTCGCGACACCACCCTCACGTCACAACCGCTGCGCCGCGCGCCGAGGAGACTGGACATGACGACCACCGCCACCCGCCTGATCGAAAGTCCGTTGGGAACATTACAGCTGGTCGCGAACGACACGGCACTGACCGCCATACACTTCCCGGGGCAGCACGGAGCTGCAGCGGAGGAACGCGAGACCAACGCCGTGCTGGAGTTGGCCAGCTCCCAACTGGCAGAGTATTTTGCTGGATCGCGGCGGGCATTTGACTTGCCACTGGATGCGCGGGGCACGGCGTTTCAGCAGGCTGTCTGGCAGGCACTGCGCGCGATTCCCTGGGGCGAGCTGCGCAGTTACCGCGACATCGCCTGCGCTCTGCACAACCCGCGAGCCGTGCGCGCTGTCGGGGCAGCGAACGGGCGCAATCCTTTACCCATCGTCGTGCCCTGTCATCGCGTGATTGGCGCGAACGGCAGCCTGACCGGGTTTGCGGGCGGGCTGGCCGCGAAAGCGTTGTTGCTGGAACTGGAGGGGAGCTTGACGGAGGAGGGAGTGGTCCCAACCTCCGGCAAAAGCAACTAGCTCATTAGCAAAACTGAAGCGCTCGATTTCCAGCCCTGAGGGCTATCTATCAGCGCGGAAGGCTCATGGACTGTTGGCGATAAAGCTGATCCAGGTGGGCTCATTGATAAAGCCTGTGCCCCAGCTCGCCCACACCTCGCCGAGGCCGGCTTCGGTAATGGCCTCCACGGACTCACCCGCCGCCAGCTTGTCGGACACGTAGGTGGACGTAAGCTGCAGCATATCGAGGTAGCGTTCGAGGTCTGCTTTGCTGGCCAGGCTGCCGTGCCCGGGTACAATCACCGTGCTGCCGTCCACGCGATCCAACACGGCCTGTACAGCTGCGATGTAGCCCGGCACGGTGCCGCCGGAAGCGATATCGACAAACGGGAAGCGGTCCTTGAAATACAGGTCTCCCATGTGCACCACGTTTTCCGCGGTGAAATACACCACGCTGTCGCCATCAGTGTGCCCGGCGGCGTAGTGCTGCACCTCCAAGTCGTCATCGTTGAAATGCAGGGCCAGTGAATCGCCAAAGGTCACCACGGGCAACGCGCCCTTGGGGCTGGGCTCCACCACCCGGTTCATCGTAGGCATGTCCTGCCGCGTAGCCATGCGCTCACGCACACCCGTGTGAGCGACGACGACCGCACCGCGGTCCGCCCAAAACAGGTTGCCGCCCGTGTGGTCGGAGTGCCAGTGGGTATTGAGCACGAAGCTCGGGTTGGCATCCGCACCGGCCAGGTCAACCAGCGCCGCTTCATAGGCCGGCACCATATTCTCGTAATCGTCATCAATGATCAGCAGGCCATCTTCCCCCACCGAGGCGACCACGTTGCCGCCGCGACCCTGCAACAGGTGGAGCGTGCCGGTCAGTGCTGTGGTGGTGACCTCCGGAAGCTCGCCGTGGTTGTCGGCGCCAGCCGGCGCCGCGAGGGGCAATGCCATCGCAAAACAGAGCAGCGCTGCTGGGACTAGCGCGCGCGGCGCCACGGGCAGGGACTGTGCACAGTGCGTTGTAAATGAGGACATGGAGCTACCTCCTTGCGGTTGTCGTGAGAGCCTTACGCGTTGAGATCGGGAATGAGATCATCCTTCAAATGCTCGATTGTATCCTTCAGGCGCAGCTTTTCTTTTTTCAGGCGCTGTAGCAGGATCTGGTTCTTGTAGGGAAATTCGTAGAGTTCATCAATTTTCTCATCCAGCGCACGGTGGCGTGCCATCAACTCCATCAGCCGCATGGCGGGGGTCGGCTCTTCATTGGCGGCGTCGGCGGCAACGTGGTCGCGCCCAAATGGGCTGCGCGGTGGCTCGTTCATGGTTGGTCTGCCTCCTGCACGGGCAGTGTCCGAATCGTGTTCAACTCTATACCTTACGGGTTTCCCCGCACAAGCGCCATGCAAGACGGTTTTGTATTGACGTCGACCACAGCCGCCTTGATAACGGCCGCACTCATGTTGATACACCACCACCCAATTGCCGCTGGTGGGCCAGCAACTCGGGCCAGAGCGCATTGTGTGCGTCCCCCACCGCGAGAAAGTGCGGGCTGAGCAGCGAGTCACGGCAGTTGTAGCGCAGGGGGCTGCCGTCCAGGCCCAGTACACTGCCGCCTGCGGCCTCCACCACAGCCTGGCCGGCGGCCACGTCCCATTCGCTGCACGGTGAAAAGCGCGGATACACGTCACCGCGGCCCTCCGCTAACTGACAGAACTTCAGCGCACTGCCACTGTTCTCGCGCTGCAGTGTGCCACAGTGCGCCTCCAGCCACGCCAGGCAGGCATCCAGGGCCGCATTGCGGTGGCGCCGGCTGGCCAATACCGTAACGCCCGCCTTCGCACCGGGCAGCGCACGGGTCTGCAACGGCTCTTGCCGCCACTGGCCGTTTGCATCGGCTATGAAGCGCGCGGACAGCTCACCCGGCACACCGACACAGACCATTTTCTGCAGTGGAATGTACAACACACCCAACACCGGACGGTGCTGGTCGATAAGCGCGATGTTGATGGTGAACTCCCCGGTGCCGGCGATGAACTCCTTGGTGCCGTCCAGTGGATCCACCATCCAGAACCGGGTCCAGGCGTGGCGCTGCGCCTTCTGCGCGGGCGATGATTCCTCGGACAGCAACGGCAGCTGCGGCGTGAGCGCCGCCAGGCCATCGCGCAGACAGGCGTGGGAGTCCATATCCGCATGCGTGAGCGGCGAGTTATCGGTTTTCGCACGCAACCCGCTGTCGCCCGGCGCATGGTAGTGGTCACAGATCAGCTGCCCTGCCTCCAGGCAGAGATGCAGCAGTGGCGGAACAAGCGCGGTCAAATCGGGCACAATGGCTACCTGGGCAATGGTGGGGCAATTGTAACACTGTGGGCCAAGACGTCCCGCGGTGCAGGCGCAAGCCCTTGCTCAGCACTGTGGGTGGCGGCGACCAACGCCGACGACATGGGCCACCGGCATGCGGCTGGCGCCGAAACACGGCATACTACTGCGCCCCAACCCAACGCCGAGATACTCGCATGATCAATTGGGACAGTATCGATACGGTTCTGCTGGACATGGACGGCACCCTGCTGGACCTGCATTTTGACAACTACTTCTGGCTGGACCACCTGCCACGCCTGTATGCGGAGAAGCACGGCATTGCGGCAACGGAGGCCACCACGGCGCTGCACGGGCGTTTCGACGGCCGCCAGGGCACGCTGGACTGGTATTCACTGGATTACTGGAGCGCCCAACTGGACATGGATGTGCCGGCGCTGAAGCAGGAGCTGCGGCACATGATCAAGCTGCGGCCCCATGCGCTGGAGTTCCTGCAGCGGCTACATGCCGGCCCGCGCGAGGTGGTGCTGGTGACCAACGCCCACCGCAAGACGCTGGAGATCAAAATGTCCCAGGTGGACATCACCCCGTGGTTCGACCGCCTGGTGGTGTCGCACGACCTCGCGGCCCCCAAGGAAGAGCAGGCCTTCTGGCACGCCCTGCAGGCCCTGCACCCTTTCGACCCGGCGCGCACGCTGTTTATCGACGATACCGAAAGCGTGCTGGAGTCCGCCCGCCAATACGGCATTGCGCACCTGCTCACCCTGCTACAGCCCGACAGCCAGCTGCAGAAACGCCTCGACACCCGCTTTCCTGGCATTCATCACTTTGATGAAATCATGCCCGAGGCCGTTTTCACGGGCACTGCACCGTGAGCGAGCACAAACTTCGCATCGACAAATGGCTGTGGGCTGCGCGCTTCTTCAAAACCCGCAGCCTGGCCAAAGCCGCCATTGAAGGCGGCAAGGTGCAGCTGGACGGCCAGCGCATCAAGGTGTCCAAGGAAATTGCCGTGGGCGAACGACTGCTGATACGCCAGGGCTGGGATGTACGTGAAGTCATCATTGAGTCGCTTTCTGACCAGCGCAGGGGGGCACCGGAGGCTCAGCAGCTGTACACGGAAACCGATGCCAGCGTAGCGCGCCGGGAGAGCGAGGCGGAGGCGCGCAAGGCCGCCGGCGGCATGATCGAGCGGCCGCTACACCGGCCAACCAAAAAGCAACGGCGGCAGATCCACCGCTTCAAAGAGCTGCCCGGGGAAGACTGAGGCGCAGTGCTACCACACGGAAATCATCGCATTCCTCACCGAATGCGCTAAAATCCGCCCATGTTACGCGATATTCCCGTCACACTGCCGAACACGCCCCTGCTCAGCGCCGTTGACCAGGGCAAGCCCCTGCGGGCGCTGGATGAGGCAGAGCTGGAACAGCTGTGTGAGGAACTGCGCGCCTACCTGCTGTACAGCGTAGGCCAGAGCGGCGGACATTTTGGCGCCGGGCTGGGCGTTGTAGAGCTCACCGTGGCGCTGCACACCGTATACAACACGCCACAGGACCGCATTGTGTGGGATGTGGGCCACCAGACATACCCCCACAAAATCCTCACCGGGCGCATGCAGGCGATGCGCAGCATCCGCCAGGCTGGCGGCCTGGCAGGTTTCCCCAAGCGCAGCGAAAGCGACTACGACACCTTCGGCGTGGGGCACTCGTCCACCAGTATCTCCGCCGCCATGGGCATGGCACTGGCCGCCCGGCAGCAGGGCATAGACCGGCACGTAGTAGCGGTTATCGGTGATGGCGCCATCACCGGCGGCATGGCCATCGAGGCGCTGGCCCACGCCGGCCACGTGCGCCCCAACATGCTGGTGGTGCTCAACGACAACCAGATGTCCATCGGACACAACACCGGTGGCCTGGCCACCTACTTCGCCAAGATCTGGGCGAGCAAAACCTACATCAGCCTGCGCGAAGGTTCCAAGAAGATACTGAAACGCATCAAGCCCGCCTGGGACCTGGCCAAGCGCACCGAAGAACACATGAAGGGCATGGTCGCCCCCGGCACCCTGTTCGAGGAACTGGGCTGGCACTACATTGGCCCGCTGGACGGGCACGACCTGCCGCAGCTGCTGCAAACGCTGGAAAACATGAAGGACCTGGAAGGCCCCCAGTTCCTGCACATTCGCACCATGAAAGGCAAAGGTTTTGCGCCCGCCGAGAAAGACCCGGTGGGTTACCACGCCATCAACAAGATCGAAGCCGTGCCCAAGGGGCCGCAGGCGAACCTGCCCGCACCCCCAGCCGCACCGCGCAAGCCCAAGTTCCAGGATGTGTTCGGGCGCTGGCTGTGCGATATGGCCGCGCAGGACCCGAAACTCGCCGGCATCACGCCCGCCATGTGCGAAGGCTCCGGCATGGTGGAGTTCGCCGAGCGCTTCCCCGAGCGCTATCACGACGTTGCCATTGCCGAGCAGCACGCGGTTACGCTCGCCGCGGGCATGGCCTGCGATGGCCTGAAACCCGTGGTGGCGATCTACTCCACCTTCCTGCAGCGCGCCTACGACCAGCTGATACACGACGTGGCCATCCAGAACCTGGACGTCACCTTCGCCATCGACCGCGCGGGACTGGTGGGCCAGGACGGCCCCACGCATCACGGCGCATTCGACTTGAGCTATTTGCGCTGCATCCCCAACATGGTGATCGGCGCGCCTTCCGACGAGAACGAATGCCGGCAAATGCTCTACACGGCCTACCAGCATCAGGGGCCCGCTGCCGTGCGCTATCCGCGCGGCAGCGGCAACGGCGCGCTGATCAGTGAAACGATGAGCGAACTGCCTATCGGCAAGGCCGTGACCGTCCGTGAGGGGCAGCGTGTGGCCATTCTAGCGTTCGGCACCGTGTTGCCCGCTGCGCTGGAGGCCGGAGAGGCACTGAATGCCACCGTGGTCGACATGCGCTGGGTGAAGCCGCTGGATGAAGAGCGGGTACTGGCGCTGGCAGCCAGCCACGCGTTGCTGGTAACGGTGGAAGATAACGCCATTGCGGGCGGGGCGGGCAGTGGCGTGCATGAATTGCTGTCTGCCAATCAGCTGGATACGGCCTGCCTGCACCTGGGTATTCCCGATGAGTTTATGGAGCATGGCAGCCAGGCAGAGCAGTATGCGGCGGCGGGGTTGGATGCGGTGGGGATTACCGCAGCGATTACTGAACGACTGGGAGATGCGGGACTGGTGCGGGCCGAAGTTCGGGCGGGTGCTGTGCCGGTGGTGGGGTGATGGGCTCCTTATGGCGTGTCGAAACCGCCAAGTAGGCAGCCGACTCCTCAGTCAGCTTCTGATCAGCCGCCGGCACCAAGCACGTATGATTGCTCTGCTATAAACAAATAGCCAAGGAAACGTAAAACCCCGCATTCCGTTCATCACTCTTGCTTTGTAGAACTCTCGAATAGTTTCAACTTGGTGACGGAAAGATACACCACCAATACCTTTGTTCACCAACACTCCCTCATGAAAAAGAAATGCGCCCCGATCTACTCCGACGCAACGCAATAAGAATTCATAGTCTCCAGCAATTCGAAAATGCGTAGAATACAGGCCGTTTTCTGCAAAAAGCTTTCGATTGTGAAACATCCCAGTGTGAGGTATGTGCCGGGGCATTCCATGCTTCAACTGCCAGGCGACCTCCTCAGGTGGCAACCCTAATCTGGACACTACCTGTCCGCTTGCAGATACCTCGTTGATACGTGAATAAACGAGAGGGATTGCCGACTTCTGAGCAGAACACAAACTGGGAACGACCGATTCCAGCGACTCGGGCACCGTAAACGCATCATCAGCACCTAGAAAGCATATCCACTCTCCTCCACAGTGAGCTATTGCCTTGTTCCAGGCGTCGTAAATCCCCCTATCCGGTGAGGACTCGTACCAATACACATGGTCCTTGAAGGACGCCACAATGTCGCGGGTGCCATCAACAGATCCTCCGTCAGCAATCAGTATTTCAACATTCTTATAGGTTTGTGAGGTGATACTGGAAAGGCATTGGCTCAAAGAGTCAGCGGCATTCATTGTCGCTAAAACTACGGATATGGTCGGGAGTGAATTCATCGCCGACTCAGCTATGTCCAAACCGCGCGCGCGCAAGGGCAAAAAGCTTCAGCAGTTTTCCCACAACAACCTCTTCCCTCAGCTGACCTAGCACCTCAATCATGGGAACGTTATTGTCCATTGATGTAGGTCTCCCTTCTATTAACCTAGCCGAATCAACAATTGCACTACAAAGCGCATCAACATTGCCGCGAGGGAAGCGGACCTGCCCAAGGTCAACACACGCATCCGATGAAATCACCATCGCTCTTGACGCCAATGCCTCCGCCACCACAACCCCAAACGGCTCGTAGAGTGACGGCACCACAACAATGTCGTGGCTCTGGTAAAAACGTCGGACCTCCGCCATAGACGCACCGCCCTGGAACGTCACTAGTTCAGCGCAGCCGCTGACCCTCACCCAGCGCTGGAGCTTCCGACGCATGGGGCCATCTCCAACAATGTGAAGCGATATTTTTCCAGTCTGGGGCAATGAACACTTGAAGGCGTTTAGCAGGTCAAAAATACCTTTCCTCAAATCCAGGCGACCAACATACAACAGCTTTATAACGTGAGCCTCTCCACGATCCACCACCCTGGTGGACCAATAATCTAGAGCAACAGGATTGTGCAAAACAGAAATGGCGTCGTATCCAATAGCGGAAAATTTAACAACCTCACTCTTCATGGTTTCAGTTGGAACTACTACCAGATTCGCAGCCTTTGCCATCCGCCTTTCAAAGGGAACATACAGCAGGTTTAAAATTCCCGAAAGATAAGCCCGCGAACGAAAACACCCCATGGCCTCACCAAAACGCGTGGTATGGAAGTGCACGACCATAGGCAACTTCTTTCTCAGGATCGCCGGCCGAAAATAGTACACCAGGTCGCCCTCGTATCGACGAATTACAGGTGCGGAAGCGCGATAGAAGGAAGGAGTTCGGCGAAGGAACGTTTTCGCTGGCGCCTCCACCCGATGTACTAAATAAGGCGCTGACTCGTCAAAAGCCACAGCACCATCCTGATTCGGAGCGACGACTTCCAGGTCCACGCCTACCGAGACCAACATCCTAGCCAACGTTCCGGCCACAACACCTTCTCCTCCAGTCGAAGCAGGCGGGAAGTCATGGGTAACCAAAAGTATGCGCATCAATTATCTGCCGTACGCTCCACAGCAGTTCGCGACAAGACGCGCAGCAACTTAGGACGAAACGCTTGCATGGAAAACCCCTTTGCCCATTGTGTAAGATCCTCAGGCTCAACATCACTGTGAGCAATAGAGTCAACGGCCGCCATCAACCGCGCATAATTTCCCGGGGGTATCAAATATTGCGGCGAGGGCAAAGCATCTTTTACGCCGCCAACATCAAAGGCAACCGTCGGCACACCATAGCTGGCGGCCTCTACTGCCACCATACCAAACCCTTCAACATCTCCAGAAGTTTCCACCAGCGGCATAACATGTACGGTAGCGCGTGCAAATGCCGACGCCATCTGCTCTTCTGAAACACGTCCGAGAAATTCGATCGAGTCGCCAAGTTCTAGCGCCTCCACTGTTTGCCGGAGCCTTTGGATGTAGGCGCCAGCCGCCGGCCCAGCTTGCCCGAATGGCTCATCACCAGCCACAACCAGTTTGTAGTTTTTACTCTGCAGCCAGCCAGCACATTCCTGAAGGAACTCCACTAAGCCTTTACGAGGCACTATTCGCCCCGCATAAACAATTATTGGCGCGTCATCACTCACCCGACCAGAGGGAAAGTACGCATCCGTGCGCACTCGTGGAATTGGCTCTCTAATGCACGGATGAATGACTTTAATCGCTGCTACCGGTAATTCTGCCCTCAAAGCCAAAACAGCTGTATTTTTTGAATTTACAATGACTGTGTCTATCCTTTTTAGACATGGAAGGAATAACAAACGGTAAACACGATTTTCTACAATCAGGTCAAGCCCATGCACGAAGCATACCGACGAGCTCCCAGCCAATTTAGAAAGTACGGCGACCAGCGGCCCCATCAACCCATTAGAACCAACAACCAAGGCTGGCTTGAAACGAAACAAAAGATAAGGAATGAAGAAACAAGATGCAGCCAGATAACCTGCAATGCTTACCGGCATTTCATACACACGAAAGGCCCCTTCTGCATAACTCCTGCAACCCCTGGGGCCAATAAGAACAATCTCGTAGTCCTCTCTCGCACAAAGAAACACAGAGTGCATTAACCCTTCAATCCCGCCTACAAGCGGAGGAAAGTTCCTACTGAAAAGGATCAACCGCGACAAATCCACCACCTCCGCACAACCACAGAAAAAAATGTAAAATCGAGCTACGTAAAGTACTTACGTAACACACGTCGAAGGTAAAATTCATCAAACAAAATACGCGCAGACATGATGTATTTTTTTATGTCGGAAACATCAATCGTGTAATTATCAGCATATCCAGTTTCGTAGTAATGAGCCGGCTTTCCAACTATAGCCTCTAACTCTGAAACAATATCAGTAACAGGATAGCTTCGCGGATTCGCAATATTCAACTTTCTTGGGGATATCCTCGCGTCGTCAAGAGCCTCCACAACTATATGCACGACATCCTGCACATCGATTATGTTTCGAATAGCACCGATCCACAAATCAAACTTCTCGCTTCGCGATATTCTTGAATACAGGTAATTCAGAAGTGTATGCGGATTAACACTACGGCCAGCTAACTGCGGCAATCGGAACACCACACCATTTGGATGGGACTCAACCAACTGCTCCATAAGAATTTTGTGGATAACGTAAGCCGAACGTCCCCCCTGGGCCTCATAGACACTACACGTCCCAAAGTACACAAAATGTTTGACATCACCGTACGTAGTAAGCGCAGCTTGGAGTCGAAACTTCTCCCTCTCAAATTCATGAGAATCAGTGCACGCGGAGTTCGAAACACCAGCTGCATAAATACAGACGTCTGGATTATCCGCATAAAGATCAGAGAAGGCGGATGCAACCAGACCAGATCCGACAATCACCTTACGTAGCCTTTGAAATTCACCTGCTACAATACCTGCTCGTAAAGATTTCGATACCGTCGGGCAATCTTAGTTATCTCATAGCGCTCAGCAACAACCTGTGAAGCGCGCTCAGAGAGCGCTCCATATCGCTCAGTGTTATCTAAAACCCATGAGATGCCCACCGCCAGCTCTCGATCATTGAAAGCAGGCGCGAGATACCCATTTTCAAGATGACTTATCATGTCGGGCATGCCACCGACATTGAACGCGACTACTGGCGCACCACAAGCCAGCGCTTCCATCACCGTATTTGAAAGATTTTCCTGTCTTGATGGCGCCAATAGAACATCAATGGCTGAATAGAGAGTCGCTTGGCTGATCTCATCATAAAGGCGAGGCAGATAGTGAACCGGTGCACCTATCTCTAAATTGGATGGCGGCTGAGTGTCCCCGAGCACAACAAGCTCAATATTCTTCAACTTCTCATCCTGCCAAAGTAAATTTAAAGCGCGCACTGCATGCCCTCCTCCCTTGCGTTCGTCCTGAAAGGTGTCGAAGGCAGAAACCAACACTAACTTCTTGTCAGGGGGGAGATTGAAGGCTGCCCTTGCGAAAGACTTATTTAGCGGCTTGTAGACACTGAGGTCCAATCCGTTCGGGATCACGGTGATCTCTTTATTACCTAGGATGGAACTTGATCTCGCGCAACCTCCTATCCACTCGCTCGTGGGTACAACATGAATCGGCAGATCGTTCCAAGCATTGTGTTTTCTGCGCAAAACCCAGCTCGAAAGATCTCTGGGGGAATGAGAATTAAGCATGGGGCACATACCACACGAATCTGTATATCGAGCGCATTCGCCATCATAGTGACAACCCCCAGTAAACGGCCACATGTCGTGAAGTGTCCATACAATGGGGCATCCCAATTTCTTAAGGCTCTCAATTCTGACAAAGCCATCGGTCACCCAAAAAAGATGTACCAGATCAGGTTTCTCACGCTTAACCTGTGAGATAACTGTATCGGGTAGCCACGAAGTCGAGTACATCCCTTTTTGTTTTAAGGCACGACCAGAAGCCGGCCAATTGTCAACGCTTGGACGAATCTGCCCGATTAGCTTTTTAGCTCTGGATGATGGACCCAAAATGGATTCATCACTAATTGATTTCTGCTGCACACGCAAAGTGGCAGCTACGCCCAGTGATCTCAACCCTTGAAACAGGCGCGTGGTGGCTATGGCCGCGCCACCATTGGCATCGTATGTGTTCAACATTACTACGCGCATAAGGTCTCTCTAAACGCCACTTCATGGAGAAAATATTTCCTAGGCCGTCTTCAAATTAATTCAAATTGAACGGTCTTGGCAAGAAAACTGAGGCCCACTACCCGTCAACAAAAAGCTCGAACCAGCAAACCGCCAATTTTACCTCGACCCAACGGCAGCTTTTTAATGAGTGGCGATAGACGCCTCGCCTGTTCGCCAGCCACTCTCGCGTCTTCCAGCCTTAAATCGCCCATACGACTATAAACTCTGCCATGAGCAACTCTTTCACCTGGCAGGAGCCCCATTCGACTCATCACGTGGTCCCAAGCGTAGCCTAGATGGAAGAGTTGCGGCAGGTGACACAGAATCACAGGCTGAAAGCAATTTGCGATCAAATACTGCCCACCATCGCGCAAATGCGAGGCCGTGCCGGCAGCAAGGCCGACAGGATCAGGGACGTGCTCAAAAACATCGGCGGCAATCAGCACATCATAGTCGCCTGTCAACTCCGGCACGAAGCGCACGTTATGTGTATTCTCCGCATAAGCGATTGCTGCGGGGTGAGGGTAGGGATCGACTACCTCGACCTGTGACGATGGCAATGATTTGCCGATAGAGCGCGCCAAACCACCAAAACCACCACCAAAATCAGCGATTCGCACTGGATCCCGAGCTGCAGCCCATAGGGTCACCTTTCTACGATTGTCAATGCTTTGCGAGTGCTGTTCGGTAAAAAGGCCGTTTAGCAACCAGACAGGATGGCGGTAAAAGGCCTCCACACGCTCATCAATGTCATCGCAATCGCAACCGTACGCGACCCAACATTCATCCATAAGCCGCCATAACTGCGTGAGGCTCGGATACCCATTGAATCTGGTGAACACTTCCGTGAGATAGTTTTCTTCGCTCGCGGTGAGAGTCTGGCGCACTATCGCCGGCACGAGATTTACGAGATCAGGCATGTCCTTGCCCTTTGGAATGAAGACTTGGCATATTAAGTAGCCGGTGATTTCAGAAGGCGGTAAAGAGCGCCAAAAACTCGCCGCGGAAAGCGAAAAACGCAAGCTGGAAACCGCAGTGACTCGCCGCCAAAGGCGTGATCAAACGTATATCTATCTGCTTGCAAATCTTGCTCCACCACTGATGGATGTGCGAGCTCGCCGATCGCTCCGGTGGCCTTCGCTGCAAGGGGGCTGTCAGGCGAAGCCGTATGGGTGGAGTCAGGTCCAAAGCCTATGTTGCTGACCAAATTCACGTTCGGAGTCGCCGTGAGACCACCGTGGTACCACGTGCTGGCGGTCCAAGGATAACCCCATGAGTCGATACCCCCTGCGCTCACGCGCTCAAAAATACGCCACCAATAATGTCTCTCGACGGGATCAGGGGTTTTCTTCTGCCAGTCGACTGATGCTGACCATTCAGGCCAAAACGGCAGATCACCTTGGTAGTGCCGCCACGAACGACGCCAACTGGCCCACCCCCAGCAGTGATTGTATTTAGAAAAGTAGTAGGAGCCATCACCACGCGTCACCCCGTTCTGAAAATTATTCCCCGTGATAACAGATACACACAGATTGTCCTTGTAACGGCGCAAAAGCACCTCAGAAAAATAGAAGAAATCATTGTGTGGCAGACAGTCATCCTCTAACACAATACCTTCCTCTTCTTGGTCAAAAAACCAAGTGATCGCCTCGCTAACCGCCTCCTTACAACCCAAATTTACATCTCGGAAAAGCGTTCTCAATTCACATGGCCAGTCCACCGCGGTAGCGATTGAGCGCGCTCCAGCCACTCTTTCCCGCTCCCCTAAGTGTCCGTCTCGCGGACCATCGGAAGCCACGTACAAGCGAGGCGGTTGTGCCGCTCGAATGGCCTCAAACACCCGTGCTGTTGTATCCGGCCTATTAAAAATAAGAAATAAAACTGGAGTGCTTATCTGATATCGGGGCGTATACACCTGACTCATTCGACTTCACCATCTACCCCAAAAAAAACGCTTACAACCTCAATGTACAAGCAAACTTCCTCAATCTCACTCAAAATTTTGCGAAATTTCGTATCATTTGACCACCCCGAGCAATACCAAAACCCTACAATAATCTGACTAAAAACGCACAAACTTACGAGTAAGCTTTCAGCATGCCGACGCGTATGGCACGTTTTAATTTAGCGTTTGGATAACATTTGAGTTGAGACTCGTAAGAGGTTCATAGCGGAGAGCTTCATGAAGAACATGGGGCGTGTTGCCGTGTGTAGAGAGTCAAATAACCAAGCAGCAATTGCTTGCGACACAACCGTAGCAATTGCCGCCCCAATAACCCCGTGAAGCGGGATTAACAATAGATTAAGGACGACGTTGACAGTGGCACCCACAACTGCTCTTTGCAAACCTAAAACCTGAAGATTTTCTATCAAAAACCATTTGCCGCTCGCGACACCCAAAAAAATGAAAACGGAAGCCCAGATATGAATCGCTAAAACCGGCCCACCGGCAGAATAGGCCTCCCCAAACAGCATGCCCATCAGCGGTGGGGCCAAAAACGTCATGGGCAAGGCAACGACAACACTCAAGACTACCATGAGGTCGTACAGCTGCTGCAGACGCGCGTAGTATTGCGTCTCGCTTCGTTTCTTCGCTTCCAGGATCGCCGGGAATACTGATGCAACAACTGCTACCGGGATAAAGTACCAGACTTCGCTAATTCGTACCGCTGCGCTATAGACTCCAACCGCGTCATCACCAATCATCTGACCCAGCATAATCTGATCAATCTTCATATAAACCATGATAGAGATGCTCGTCATAATTAGGGGCCAACTGTCCTGGATGAGCGGAATCGCACGGGAAAAGCTCGCGCGAAGCTGGCCGAGAGGCGGACCATGCATACTCAGTACCGCCAGCAGCACCAGCGAACCGATTGCCATTTCGGCCAGCATTGCCCAGACAAACGCCATCAGCGTCGCGTGCTGCAAAATCATAATAACTTTAATCATTGCAAAGACTAGAAAAACACTGTTCTGTACCCAAACGACGTATTTAGAATGCACCTGCGATTCAAACCAGTACACCACTATCTCGCTGGCCTTGAACAGCATCATTGAGCCTAGAATAGCGACAACGCTGCGCGCCAGGGCGTCATCGGGGCGCACGTAGGCTATCGCAGCGAGTATCAGCAAGAAGGACACGAATCCACCGATGAGCTGCAGCAGCGCAGCCGTACCAAGAGTGAGTCTGGCGCTCTGCGGGTCCCGAACGATGTCACGCACCACAATGCCCTGCAGGCCCAAAGTGGCGATCGCGCCAAAAAGACCGGTGAAGGCCAAGGCGAAGCTCAGCAAGCCGAATTGCTCTGGACCAAGGTAGCGCGCGATCCATACACCTACAAACAGGCCAACACCCATCCGAAGAATCTTGTCGAAGAATAACCAGCCGATGTTATCGACGATCTTGATGAAGTTCGGGCGATGCGCGATGCGCCGGCGAATCACGCGGGGGATAAGGTTCATTGATAATCAGACAGCATCGGATTCATCTGCTTTGCCGCTCTGCAAGTTGCTGCCATGCTGTTGCACTGAATAGGGTTTGGTCACTACGATTGGCGCCCACCTAGGTGGCAGTCTATCACAGACCATTTTCCCGACCCCACGCTTGGTGTCGGCATATTTGGTTTTCCGTTATTTCGCCATCTGCCAGAGCCCGTGTAGGATGCAGGCTGAGTCACATCCGACATAGAGCCACCTATGCACCGCAAAGCACTCATCACCGGCGTCACCGGACAGGACGGCTCCTACTTAGCGGAGCTTCTGCTGGAAAAAGGCTACGAAGTCCACGGCATCAAACGCCGCGCCTCCTCGTTCAACACCCAGCGCGTCGACCATATTTACCAAGACCCCCACGTAGACAACCAGCGCTTCATCCTGCATTACGGCGACTTAACGGACTCCTCCAGCCTGACCCGCATCATCCAGCACGTGCAGCCCGACGAAGTCTACAACCTGGGTGCCCAGAGCCATGTGGCGGTGAGCTTCGAATCGCCAGAGTATACCGCTGATGTTGATGCCATGGGCACGTTGCGTATTCTGGAGGCCATTCGGCTGCTTGGCCTGGAGCACACAACGCGCTTCTACCAAGCGTCAACATCCGAGCTTTATGGACTCGTACAGGATACCCCGCAGCGCGAAACCACGCCGTTTTACCCTCGCTCACCTTACGCAGTCGCCAAGCTCTACGCCTACTGGATCACGGTAAACTACCGCGAAGCCTATGGTATGTACGCCTGCAACGGCATCCTGTTCAACCACGAATCACCCCGCCGCGGCGAAACCTTCGTGACTCGCAAAATCACCCGAGGTCTCGCCAATATAGCTCAGGGGCTTGAGAGCTGCCTGTATATGGGCAACATGAACTCTCTGCGCGACTGGGGTCATGCGAAGGACTATGTGCGCATGCAGTGGATGATGCTGCAGCAAAGCGATGCGAAGGACTATGTTATCGCCACAGGGAAGCAACATTCCGTTCGCGACTTCGTGCGCTGGAGTGCAGAGGAACTGGGTATTGCGCTTGCATTCAAGGGCAGCGGGGTCGATGAGGTCGGTGTTGTCACCGGCATTCAGGGGAGCAAGGCGCCCGCCGTAAAAACAGGAGAAGTGCTGGTTCGCGTGGATCCGCGCTACTTTCGTCCGGCCGAGGTGGACAGTCTGATGGGTGATGCAGAGCGTGCGCGAGAAGACTTGGGCTGGGAGCCGGAGATCACCGCAAGGGAACTGTGTGCCGAAATGGTAGCGGAGGACTTGAAAGTGGCACAGCGCAATGCATTTCTTAAGCAGCATGGGCATGATGTGTCGGTCACGGTGGAAAACTGATGAGCCACCGTGTCGTTTATGTGGCCGGCCACACGGGAATGGTTGGCTCAGCGATCTGTAGCGCTCTCGCACATAACACCAACGTCACACTCATCACAACATCCCACACTGAGCTGGATCTTACCCGCCAAGCCGAGGTCGAAGCCTTTTTCTCAGACCACGCTATTGATGAGGTCTACCTCGCAGCAGCCAAGGTGGGGGGCATACAAGCCAATAACACCTTCCCCGCGGACTTCCTCGGCGAGAACCTTCTAATTCAATCCAATATCATCCAGGCTGCCCACAGCACCAATGTGCAGAAGCTGCTGTTTCTCGGCTCCTCCTGTATCTATCCCAAGTTTGCTCCGCAGCCCATTCGCGAAGACGCCCTGCTCACCGGCCCCCTCGAACCCACCAACGAGCCCTACGCCATCGCCAAAATTGCAGGCATCAAGCTCTGCGAAAGCTACAACCGCCAGCACAACCGCGACTACCGTTCCGTGATGCCCACCAACCTGTACGGGCCCGGTGACAACTTTCACCTGGAGAATGGGCACGTCATACCCGCCCTGCTGCGAAGATTTCACCAGGCGGTAAAAACGGGCGCGGATAGCGTGAGCGTTTGGGGAACGGGTACGCCGAAGCGTGAGTTCCTCCATGTCGACGACATGGCGAGCGCCAGCGTGCATGTGATGGATCTTCCTCTCGAGGTGTACCGGCAGCATACCCAGCCAACCCTCAGCCATATCAATGTGGGCACAGGCGTCGACTGCTCAATCCGCGAGTTGGCAGAAACGATCTCCCGAGTCACCGGATATGAGGGTGCGCTGGATTTCGACACCAGCAAACCCGATGGCACCCATCGCAAGTTACTGGATGTATCCAAACTGACCGCAATGGGCTGGAAAGCATCGATAGGTTTGGAAGAGGGGCTGCAGGGCACCTATCAGTGGTTCCGGGAGCACGGCAGCGATGCGCGCTCCTGATTCCTGATCGGCTGCCAGCTCCACCATTATTGAATGACCTGCTCGCGTTATCCACGGCCTCCGGATACGACCACCATCATGACTTGATAAACCAATCACGGTCTCTGTGCATGGCAAACCCAACCAGAGCTGAGCTCACACGTCCGTATCAACTACCCTGAGAAACCATGAGAACCAAACAGCCGAGGCCCCCGCGATGCCCCAATCGCCCAAGCCCACCACCGCGCAGGCACAACACACCCGCCCCAGCATCTGCCGCCTGTGCATCGCCCACTGCGGCATCCTCGCCACGGTCGAGGCCGGAAAGCTCACCCACGTCTCCGGAGACCCTGAGAACCCACTGTTCAAAGGCTACACCTGCCCCAAAGGGCGCGCCCTCCCTGAATTGCACAACCACCCGGAGCGCCTGCTCTGCAGCCAGAAAAGAGATGCCGCTGGCGCGCTGCAACCGGTAGCCAGCGCAACGGCATCCCAGGAGATCGCCGCACAACTTCACGCGCTGGTCCAGGAACATGGCCCCAGATCTGTCGCCGTCTACAGCGGCACCAACTCCCTGCCCTACCCGGGCGGCCCGATGGCCGCCTACGCCCTGCTGCGAGCGCTCGGCTCCCCCATGTTCTTTACTGCCAACACCATCGACCAACCGAACAAGCAGATTGCGCAAGCGCTGCACGGAATTTGGCGGGGCGGGGACCAGAACTTCGAGCACGCCGATACCTGGCTGCTTATTGGTGTGAATCCCGTCATATCCAAGGCTGCCGGCATTCCCTGCCAGAACCCCGCACAGAAGCTCAAGGAAGCGGTACAGCGGGGCATGCAACTCATTGTGATTGACCCCAGAACCTCGGAAACAGCCCGCCGCGCAGCCATTCATCTGCAGCCCCGCCCCGGTGAGGACGCCACCATCCTCGCCGGCATGATCCGCATAATTCTGCATGAATCGCTCTACGACCACGAGTTCGTGGCTCAGCACGCCGAGGGCCTGAACGCTCTGCGCGACCAAGTGGAGCCATACACACCCGAACGGGTTGCCCAGCGCGCCGGTATTGACGCCGACCTGCTACTCGACGCCGCGCGTTTATTCGCTGCGGGCAAGCGCGGTGCCGTGAATACAGGCACTGGTGCCAGCTTCTCCATGAACAGCAACCTGACAGAGTACCTCGCGCTCAGTCTGACAACGCTGTGTGGCCGCTGGCCGCGCGCCGGCGAACCGGTCACCCGGCCCAATGGGCTCCTGCCACCCTGGGAGCCAAAAGCGCAGGCGTTTGCGCCGTTCCCTGCCTGGGGGTTTGGCGAACAAATGCGTGTGCGCAACCTCGGGGACTCTGTCGCGGGGATGCCAACCGCGGCACTGGCGGAAGACATACTCTTGCCCGGGCCAGGCCAGGTGCGGGCGCTGATCTGCCTCGGCGGGAACCCCATGACAGCCTGGCCCGACCAGCGCAAAACCATGGCCGCCATGCAGGCACTGGACCTCCTGGTGACTTTCGACCCCTTCCTGTCGGAAACCTCACAGCTGGCCGATTATGTCATCGCCCCGAAGCTGACGCTGGAAACCCCCGGCATGAGCCAACCCGCAGAGACGGGCAAGTACTACGGCCTCGGCATGGGTATTCCCGCTGCCTACGGACAAGTCAGCCCCCCCATCGTCGATGCGCCAGCGGGGGCTGACGTGGTCGAGGAGTGGCAGTTCCTTCGTGATATTGCGCGCCACCTGGATCTGGACCTCGACATGGGCATGGCCTACGGTTTTGGTAGTTATGCGGAGTCACCCATGGCCGGCATTCACGTCAGCAGAGCTGAGGCACTGGATACGGACGGGCTCTATCGCCGTATGTGCGCCAACGGCCGACTAAATTATGACGAGGTGGCCGCTCACCCCCATGGCCTGCTGCAACCGCTGGAGGTGCGCATTGCGCCGGCTGACCCCGATTGCACCGCGCGCCTGCGGCTGGACGACCCCACGATCATGAAAGAACTTCGCCTTTGGGCTGCCGAGGCGTCCACCAGCCACCGCAGCGGCGCCGAATTTCCGTTCCGGCTCATCCCGCGGCGCAGCAACAACTTCATGAACTCCACCGGCCGCAACGTATCCAGGCTTCACGGCAGTCGAACCTGGAACCCCGCCTTCATGCATCCGGAAGATCTCGACCGCCTGGGCATTGAGCGCGGTGCGGTTGTCCGCCTGCGATCGCACTGGGATCAAATAGACGCCATTGTGGAGCCGGACCCTACATTGCGACCCGGCGTAATCGCCATGACCCATGGCTTTGGCGGCCTACCGGGCCAGGAAGCCCGCTTCCGGGAACTCGGCAGCAATACCGGGCGCCTGCTCAATACCGAGGTCGATTTCGACCCCTACACGGGCATGCCGAGAATGGGCAATGTACCGGTTGCCGTGGATGTATTGCCCTGAGCCACCTTTTCTACCCACCCCGCTAGCAACGGCTGGTATCATTACTCCACCCCCATCCACACCAGCCGGGACCCCATGAGCAAGAAGCAGCCCCCCACCTTCGCCGAAACCCTCACCCAACTCGAAGCCCTCACCACCCGCCTTGAGGACAGCGACACGTCCCTGGAACAGTCCCTGCAGGATTTCGAACAGGGTGTGCAGCTTATCCGCCAGGCTCAGCAATCCCTGCAGGAAGCCGAGCAGAAAGTGCAGCTGCTGCTGGAGAAGGAGGGCAAGCCCGTTGCTGCCCCCTTCCACGACGGGGACGAGGAAGGCGCTACCGAGTGACCCCTGCCCTGAACACCCTGATGGAGCAAAGCCGCGCGCGCTGCGAGGGGCGCTTGCAGGCGTTGAGCCACATTCAGCCGCAGGATGCGCGCGCCTCCGACGCGCTGGCCGGCCTGGAAGACGCGGTGCGCTACGCCCTGCAAGCCGGCGGCAAGCGCATCCGACCGTGCCTGGTGTACGCCGCAGCTCAAGCCGCGGGCAACAGCAACGCCGCCGCGCTCGATAACGCCGCCTGCGCCATGGAACTGGTGCACACCTATTCCCTGATTCACGACGACCTGCCGGCAATGGACAACGACGACCTGCGTCGTGGGCGTCCCACGCTGCACAAAGCCTTTGACGAGGCCACGGCCATTCTGGTGGGCGATGGACTGCAGGCGCTGGCTTTCGAGTTGTTAGCGAGTGCCACTGGGCTATCCGCCGAGGCCCGGCTGCAGATGGTCAAGGTGATGGCGCAGGCCGCCGGCCTGGGCGGCATGGTGGGGGGGCAATTCGTGGACATCGCGGCCACGGGCAGCCCGCTGGCGCTTGTGGAACTGCAGGGCCTGCACGCACTGAAAACCGGCGCACTCATTCGCGCTTCACTGAGCCTGGGCGGTATCGCCGCGGGTGCGTCGGACGCTGACCAGGCTGCACTCGAGGCCTTTGGCGAACACCTTGGCCTCGCCTTTCAGGTCGTTGACGACATCCTGGATGTGGAAGGCAGTGCGGCGACCCTGGGCAAAACCGGCGGCAAGGATGCCGCAGCGGGCAAAACGACCTATGTCAGCCTGCTCGGCCTGGAAGGCGCGCGCAGCGCGGCAGATGCGCTGCTTGCCGACGGACTCGAGGCACTCGAATGCTTCGGCGACAATGCAAACCCGCTGCGCGATCTCGCCCGCTATATCGTCCAGCGCCAGGCCTGACAATCCCCGGAGCTACCGGCTACAGCCGAGGGCCAAGCCAAGCAACTACCGCTCCCTTCCCACGCCGCCTCCCGGCACCTCATTTTGAACCAGCGATTACTGCTTTGCGTTTCTTTTTTGCTATTTATTGACGCAAAGCTATACCTCTACCATGCTGAAAACTGTAAGTCGCTATTAAGCCATGCAATAAGAGCGCAACAGACGCTCGCCCACACACGCCTACCGCACCCTATGGGGGAACAGCTATGAAAAAACAACGCCTGATGCTCGCCATCGCCGCACTTACCAGCGGCCTCCCCGCCGCCACATTGCCCTCGCTCGGCCACGCTGCTGCGCTGGAGGAAGTCGTGGTAACTGCCCGCAAACGCACCGAGAACCTGCAGCGCACTCCCATTTCCATTACCGCGCTCTCGGGTGAAGAGCTGGCGCGCGCCGGTATCAATCAGCTCACCGCCATCGAGCGCCAAACACCGAACCTGAACTTCACCGTAGGCACCGGTGGCGGCAGCTCGACGGTCAACGCCTTCCTGCGCGGTGTGGGTGAGTTCGACTTCATTCTCACCACTGACCCAGCCGTTGGCCTCTATCTGGATGGTATTTACCTCGCACGAGCCTTTGGCGCCAATATGGAGCTGGCGGATGTGGAGCGCATTGAAGTGCTGCGCGGTCCGCAGGGCACGTTGTTCGGCAAGAACAGCATTGGCGGCGCCATCAGTGTGATCACGCGCAAGCCTACTGGAGAGAGCAGCGCGGAATTCGGCCTGGCGACGGGCTCACGCAATCTGGGCGAAGTGTCGTTCTACGGCCAGACGGCGCTGACTGACACGCTGTCAGGCAGCATCTCCTACCTGCGGCGCAAGGCAGACGGCTGGCAGGAGCGGCCCGGCGACGATGCCGGCGATATCGACCTGTCGACCGCCCGCGCCATCCTCAACTGGGCGCCCACCGACAGCTTCGAGTCCACCCTGTCCGTGGACTGGCACGAGCAGGACCAGACCGGCTACCCCAACGTGATGCTGACATGGCAGGACGGCACCCTGTTTGGTGACCTGTGGAACCAGCTGAACCCCGACAATCCCTGCTGCACGCCGAACGCCAACATCGATGTATCCGGCATTGAAGGCCCACTGCCCAACGACGACGTCGAGGGCATGGGGATTACCTGGACCAACACCTGGCAGGTGAATGACACCCTGGAATTCAAGTCCATCACCGGCTACCGCGAGACCGAAGCGCTCTTCGGGCGCGACGGCGACAACAGCGCACTAAACTATTCGGGTGACATTCACGATCAGGACCACGACCAGTTCAGCCAGGAATTGCAGCTGGTGGGCACCAACGGCGCGCTGGAGTGGGTCGGTGGCCTGTACTACTTTACGGAAGATACCCGCGACTTGACGGACCTGATCATCATACAGGGCCTGGGCACGTCGGTATCCTTCGATAACCGGCAGGAAACCAGCAGCTACGCCGCGTATGCGCAGGTCAGCTATGCCGTATCCGAACAGCTGGATGTGTTTGCCGGCATTCGCTATACGGAAGAAGAGAAGGACTTTACTCAGCAAATCAGCAACTACGACTTCGGTGTGCCGCATGTCTTCGCTATCCCCGGCGTGCCGGTGAGCAGCTGCGCATTTGACGAGCCCACAGCCTACTTCGACTGCTCCCAGGACTGGTCCAACACGTCACCCAAAATCGGCGCCTCCTGGCAGATGAACGATGACGTAATGGCCTACGCCCATGTGAGCCGTGGCTTCCGCAGTGGCGGCTACAACGGCCGCGCCTTCGGCAGCGCGGCGGACCTGCAGGAGTACGAACCGGAGATCCTCACCGGCTATGAAGCCGGTATCAAGGCGGACCTGCTGGGCCGCAGCCTGCGGTTGAACGGCGCTGTGTTCTACAACGACTACGAGGACATTCAGGTGCTGATCACACGCGCCGGTTCTGTGGCCGTGGAAAACGCCTCCAGCGCGAGCATTGAGGGCGTTGAGCTGGAGGCCACCTGGCTACCCGTCGAGGCCTTCCAGTTGCAGGCCGGCGTGGGCTACCTGAATGACGATTCCGATGGCTGGGTGGATGTAACAGGCGACTACACCAACACCGAACTCAAGCACACCCCGGAGTGGACCTTCAATATGGCCGCCGACTACAACTACGACCTCGGAGAAATGGGCGACCTGCTGTTCCGCGCGGATATGCGCTATACCGACAGCTACTATCTCAACGCGGTGAACAGCTCGGTGTTGCAGGTGCCTGGCCATACGCTGTTCGGTGCGGGCCTGATCTACACCTCTCCCAGCGAGCTGTGGGAAGTGGGCCTGATTGGCACCAATCTGGGTGACAAGCGGGTGCTGAACTCGGGCTTTGACGGCAGCGGCTTCTTCGGCTACTTCGAGGGCAGCTACAACCGGCCACGCACGGTGGAACTGAGCCTCACACTGCGTATCTGACCGGATGACCGCAGTCTCCACCTACCAGCCGGACGCCCTCGACATCGCCATCATGGCGGCGCTCGAGGGTGACATCCGGCGTCCTGCGCAAACCCTTTCCGATACGGTTGGGGCCTCGCCTATCACCGTGCGACGGCGTATCGAACGCCTGCTGGAGCAGAGCGTTATCAGCCTCGCGCCACTGGTGGACCTGCACGCCGCTGGCTACCCGAACCTGCTGTTGATTGGCATCAACGTGGAGCACATCTCACCCTTTGACGTGGCGCACGCCATTGCCGCGCTGCCCGCTGCACTCACGGTGAACGTGGTACTGGGCCGGCACGATATCGAGCTGGTAGCAGCCTTGCCCAGCCGGGAGGGAGTGAGCACGTTTCTCACCGAGACGTTGCCGCGCATCGCGGGCATCGCACGGGTCACCCCGGCCATGGCCCTGGATGTGTGGAAATTCCGGCGCGGTTACCAGGCCCATTCAGCGGAAGATGTACCTCGTGAACACCGGCTGCTGGACACGGTCGACCGCAGGATCGTCGCCAGCCTGCGTCAAAACGCGCGCAAGAGCAATCGCGCCGTTGCCGCCGAGATTGGTGCCTCCGAATCAGCGGTGCGCAGCCGTATAAAACGTATGCAGCACACGCGGCAGATCAGCTTCGAGTATCTGCAGGTGCACCGCGATGGCCCGATGAGTGCGGCCTTTGTCGGTATTGATGTACACGGAGGCAGCGGCCGCTCGGTGTGCCGGGCTCTGGCCACCATCCCGGAAGTCAGCTTTGTGGCCACTACGCTGGGGCGGCACGATTTGATCTGCGCCTTGAATGTTACGCAGGTTGAGCAACTGACCGGGTTACTGCACGAGAAAGTCGTGCCCATCGACGGCGTGAAGAGTACGGCCCCCTCGCACTGCTTGCAGCAGATTGCTCACCAGTCGGAGTTGGGGTTGATTCTCTAGCAGCAGGTTTCGTGCCTTGTGCTGCGGGGCATCGTAACCAGTGACATCGCCGGGTCAGGCGGCTACCACCTACCCGCCGTGGCCAGTAAACAAATGCCCCAGCTTCGCACCCTTGGTTTTCAGGTATTTTTCATTGTGCGGGTTGCTCGCGCAGTGTAGCGGCACCCGCTCCACCACCTCGACGCCGTTTTCCTCCATCGCCGTCACCTTGCGCGGGTTGTTGGTCATCAGGCGCACGCGGCTGATGTTCAGGTGCCGCAGCATGGGGCCGAGAATGGAGTAATCGCGCATATCGGCGCCAAAACCCAGTTGTTCGTTGGCCTCAACGGTGTCGGCGCCCGCATCCTGCAGCTTGTAGGCCTTGATCTTGTTCAGCAGGCCAATACCGCGGCCTTCCTGGCGCAGGTAGAAGATGGCCCCGCACCCAGCCTCCGATACCGCCTTCATGGCCGCCTCCAGCTGGTTGCCACAATCGCAGCGCAGGCTGAACAGGGCATCACCGGTCAGGCATTCGGAGTGGATGCGCGCCAGCACGGGTTCACCGCTGCCCACATCACCCATGGTCAGCACAATATGCTCCTTGTTCGAATCCGGGTCTTCGAAGCCGTGGATATCGAACACGCCCCAGGCGGTGGGTAGGCGGGAGGTCTCTACGTAACGTACTGGCACGGGGCAATCCGGTGGCGAAAAAAAGGGGCGTAGTTTAGCACTTAATCGCCGCGGGTGTGGGCACGGGCGCTACCATTCACGGGACAGCGACAACACGCCGTTGCGCTCGCGCAGCTCCACGTGCTGCAGGTAGCTCATACCCAGCAGGATGGTGGTCGGGTAGTCACCCACCACCACCGTGGCACGCACCCCCTCCACCGGAATGCCCCCCACCTCTACCCGCTCCAGGTTCAGCACCCAGGCGTCGGACACACCGCTGGCGGTCTCCACCGTCGAGGGCATGCCGGCTTCATAGTCCAGGCCCAGTGCCGCAGCCTGCCGCGTATTGAATGCCACCACGTTGGCCCCAGTATCCACCATCACCTGCACGTTGCGGCCGTTGATGAGGGCACCGGTAATGTACTGCATGCGCTCGTTACGCGGGATCTGCACTTCGCGCCGCTCGGGCGCCACGTAGTTGGTGGTGATATTGCGATTCAACCCTACACGCTGGCGCGCGCCGTTGATATCCAGCAGGGCGATAGTGGCATCGGCACTGACCAGCTTCACCCCGTCAAAGCTCTCGCCGGCGCGAAGGGTCTTGCGCTGGCCGTTGATCATCAACACCGCGGTGTTCGGCAGCAGCGCTTCCACGGTCACCGAAGCGGCGAGCAAGCGGCCACTGGCAAGCGCCAGCAACAGGAGCGCCACTGGCACCAACCAGTGCCTGCAGACTGGACCGGAGAGCCGGGATTGCCGGAGACTGGCGCAGCTCACCACGCTACCCGGCCGCCATTAGCCAGAGGGCGATATGCACAGTAATACAGGCCATGATCCCCGCCACAATATCGTCGATCATGATGCCGAAACCGCCGGCGACCTTGCGGTCCAGCGCGCCGATCGGCCAGGGTTTGGCGATGTCATACACACGAAACACCACAAAGCCGATCACCACCCACATCCAGCCAGCGGGCATGGCCCACATGGTAATCCAGTAACCGACAAACTCGTCCCAGACAATGCCCGGGTGATCGTGCACCTGCAGCTGTCGGCTGGCGTGCTCACAAATCCAGACGCCGGCGACGGCCGTTGCCAACACAAACAGTGTGTACCACAGCAGCGGGAACGCAGTACCCGCGAGTGCGGCATCCACCAGCAGGAACAGCGGCACCGCCGCCAGCGTGCCCACCGTACCCGGAGCAACCGGCGACAAGCCACTACCGAAACCGAAGGCGAGCAATTGCACCGGGTTGCGCAGCAATGCAGGGGGCGGTGGAGCGGCAGACTTGGCCATGGGGCGTGTATCCATGCGGTCGAGCACCCAGTTTACTGTGCTTTGACGTTGGAACAACCGGTGATTTCATTCCCGCGCACCGGCAGGCCGCGCGAGGCTACACGGGGCCTGTTTCAGAAATGGTTATAGCCCGGCGCAAGCGGCTCAAAACCGGGGCACACAACACCCTCCCCCGCAGTCACCTGGCCAATGCGGCTGCAGCCCGCTGGCGGCTGCACGGCAGCGGGGAGACAAAAGCACAGTTCGTAGTCATCGCCTCCCGCCAGCGCCCAGGCCAGCGCCTGCGCACGGTCAGGATGGGCCTGCAGAGCCGAAGACAAGGGCAGTGCCTGCGCGTCGATATGCAGCTGCACGCCGCTGGCAGCGGCGATATGCCCCGCGTCCGCCAGCAGGCCGTCGGACAGGTCGATCGCTGCCGTGGCGGTGTTGAGCAGGGTAGCGCCCAGCGCCAACCGCGGCGTGGGCCGGAAAAAACGCTGCTCCAGATATTCGGCGGCGTCCAGGCCAGGGCGATACCGGCCCTGCAGCACCGCCAGCCCTGCGGCGGCATCACCCAGGGTACCTGACACATACAGGCCGTCACCCGGCTGCGCGCCGCCGCGGGTCAGTGCCAGCCCGGGGGGCAGCGCACCGAGCACCTGTACGGTAATGGTGAGGGGGCCGCGGGTGGTATCACCGCCCACCAGCGGCAGCGAGAAGGCGCTCGCCGCCGCGGCAAGGCCCTGGCTGAAGCTGTGCAGCCACAGTTCGTCGGCGGCGGGCAGGGTGAGCGCCAGGGTCATGCCGAGTGGGCGCGCACCCATGGCGGCGAGGTCTGACGCTGCGGCGGCCACAGCGCGGTAGGCCACATCTTCAGGCAAGCTGTCGGCGGGGAAGTGCACGTCTTCAACCACGGTATCCACCGACGTGGCCAGGCGCTCACCGGCCTGCAGCGATAGAATCGCGCAGTCATCGCCCACCCCGAGCTCTACAGCCGGTCCGGCACCCAGGGCGGAAAAATAACGGGCGATCAGGGAGAATTCGTCAGCCGGCATCAGGCGCTGGCGTCGGTTTCGGCCTTGCGCAACTGGCGAGCCGCTTTATCGAGAACGCCGTTGATGTATTTGTGGCTGTCCGTGGCGCCGAACTTCTTCGCCAGGGAAACGGCTTCGTTGATCACCACTTTCCACGGCACGTCGATGCGCTGCTGCAGCTCGAAAATGCCCATGCGCAAAAGGCTGCGCTCGATGGGGTCCAGTTCGTCAAGTTTGCGATCGAGCAGCGGCGCGAGTGTTGCCTCCAGCTCATCCACGCAGCCCGGCACACCGTGCAGCAGGGCCTGGAAGTACTCCAGGTCCACGTGATTGAAGTCGTAATCGCTGCGGAACTCCGCCTCGATCTGGCTCACCGGCGCTTCCGCCATATGCCACTGATACAGCGCCTGCATGGCGTAGTGCCGCGCCTTGTGGCGTTCGGCGGCCAGGGTATTGCGGGCTTGTTTGCTCACGGCAGCAATCAGCTCCCGATCCGGCCCAGCAGGCTGACCATTTCCAGCGCCGACAGCGCCGCTTCCGCGCCCTTGTTGCCGGCCTTGGTGCCGGAGCGTTCAACCGCCTGCTCGATGGAATCCACCGTGAGCACGCCGAAGGAAATCGGAATGCCGTGCTCCAGGCTCACCTGCGCGATGCCCTTGGTGCACTCTCCCGCCACATACTCGAAATGCGGTGTGCCACCGCGAATCACGGCACCCAGCGCCACAATGGCGTCAAAGCCGCCCTGTTTGGCTACGCGCTGGCAAACCAGCGGTATCTCGAAGGCACCCGGTGCGCGCACCACGGTCATCTGCTCTTCTTTCACGCCGTGACGGCGCAGGGCGTCAATTGCGCCTTCAAGCAGGTGCTCAACCACAAAGCTATTCCAGCGGCCGACCACGAGTGCGTATTGACCATCGGCAGCCGTGAAATCCCCTTCGATCGTCTTGATGTTTGTCATGCGAGTTCCTTGTTCATGTGTGCCCGGGCGTCAAGGCGCCAGGTATTCCAGCACTTCCAGGTCAAAACCGGAAATGGCATTGTACTTGATGGGTGCGCCCATGAGGTGGATTTTTCCCACCCCCAGATCCTTCAGAATCTGCGAGCCCAGGCCCACCTTGGTGTAGGTATCGGGCAGCGCGCGGGCGCTGGAGGACGCCTCGCCCAGCGCCATGTCGATGCTGTCGAGCAACTGCTCGCCGCTTTCATCGCCGGCAAGCAGCACGATGACACCACGCCCGGCCTCCGCCACCCGCGCCATGCAGGCGCCGAACTGCCAGGAGGCGCGGCCGTCGATACGGCTTGCCACCAGGTCGCGCAGGGTGGAAGCCACATGTACCCGCACCAGCGTCGGTTCGTCCGCGGTTATTTCGCCGCAGGTCAGGGCGAGATGCAGCTCTCCCGCGGTGTTGTCACGGTAGGCGAGCAGGCGAAAGCGACCGTAGACGGTGTCAATCTCGCCGTCGCGCACGCGTTCGATGGTGCGCTCGTTAACCATGCGGAAATGGATCAGGTCGGCAATGGTGCCTATTTTCAAATCGTGTTGGCGGGCAAACTCGACCAGCGCGGGACCATCCGCCAGCAGGCCCTCAGGGGTGAGAATATCCGCAATGACCGCAGCCGGCAGCAGGCCCGCCAGCGCCGCGTAGTCACTGGCGGCCTCGGTGTGGCCAGCGCGGGTAAGCACGCCGCCGGGCAATGCGGTGAGCGGGAAAATATGCCCGGGCTGGACGATATCCGCGGGCACCGCCTGCGGCGCCACGGCGGCCTGCACGGTGCGTGCGCGATCCGCCGCGGAGATGCCCGTGTCGATGCCTTCCGCCGCCTCGATAGACAGCGTGAAGTTGGATTTCTCGCCGTGGGCAGCGGGCACCATCGGCGGCAGGTCCAGCTGGCGGCAACGTTCCTCGGTGAGCGCCAGGCACACCAGGCCGCGGGCCTGGCGCGCCATGAAGTTGACATGCGCAGCGCTCACATGGTCTGCCGCCACCATCACCACGCCTTCATTGTTGCTGTCGTCATCGTCGTCCATCAGCACCACCATGCGGCCCTGGCGAATGTCGCTGATCAGTTCGTCTACGCTGTTTGTCTGCATGCCTTTGCGATCCTTGTGGGACGGTGCGCGGCTAACCGCGCAGGTAGCCGTTTTCGGCCAGGGTAGCGAGGGAAACACCCGCCTGGTGGCCCGGCACAGCGGCGGCATCGCCGAGCACCAGCCGCTCGAGATAGCGCGCAATCACGTCCACCTCCAGGTTCACCCGGCTGCCGGGGCGGTATTCGGCGAACACGGTTTCCGCGCGCGTCTGGGGAATGATGTTGAGTTCGAACTCCGCGCCGTTTACGGCGTTCACGGTGAGGCTGGTGCCATCGACACAGATGCTGCCCTTGTGCGCGATGTACTTGGCGAGGCCATCCGGGGCGCGCATCACGTAGCGCCAGGAACGCCCATCTTCTAACGCGCTGACCACCTCACCCACGCCGTCGATATGGCCACTGACGATGTGGCCGCCAAGGCGACTTGCCGGCGTCAGGGCCTTCTCCAGGTTGACCCGGCTGCCGGGCTGCAAACCCCCGAGTGTGGTGAAGTCCAGGGTTTCGCGGGACACATCCGCCCAGTAGCCATCGCCGGGCAACTCGGTCACCGTGAGGCACACACCATTGGTGGCAATACTGTCGCCGAGCTGCACATCGGCGAGGTCCAGCTTGCCGCTGTGGACCCGCAGGCGCAGGTCGCCGCCCGCCGGCTGCAGCGTGGCAATTGACCCAACGGCCTGGATGATTCCTGTGAACATAGTCTGCCCTGTGTCTTGTGTCGCGCGCCGGTTGGTGGCGCGCGGCTCAGGCGCCTGGTACGGCGGTAAATCGCCAGTCTTCGCCGACCTGCCGCACGTCGCGCAGGTGCAGCGGCACCTTGTCCGCCATGGCCTCCAATGGCAACGCCAGCAACGGCCGTGCGGTGCTGCCCAGCAGTGTGGGCGCCATGTATACGATCAATTCGTCCAACAGGCCCAATTGCAACAGCGCACCTGCCAGACGGGGGCCGGATTCTACCAGAATTTCGTTGCACTGCCGCCTGTTGAGTTCGGCAAACAGCGCCTGGAGGTCGAGCCCCCCGTCCGCACAGCCGAGGGGCAGCAGCTGGGTAAAGGCGGACGGCGCGGCTGTCATCGGCGTGTGAGCGCTATCGTGGCACCAGAGTGTTGGCGCGTCCTGGCTGAAGACCCGCGCCCGGACGGGTGCCTGCTGCCGCGAGTCCAACACGACACGCAGCGGTTGGCGCGCAGCGGCGCGGGTCGCCAGTGCGGCGGGCAACCCCAGCTCGGACGCGCGCACAGTGAGCGCACAATCATCGGATAACACCGTGCCGACGCCTGTGACCACGGCACAACTCATCGCCCGCAGGCGCTGCACGTCGCGGCGGGCAGCCGCGCCGGTAATCCACTGGCTCTCGCCGGAGGCCATGGCGGTGCGCCCATCCAGCGACATCGCCAGCTTGGCGCGCACCCGCCCCCGCCCACGACGCATACGGGCAATGAAACCGGGAATGACCAACTCCGCCTCGGCCTGCAACAAGCCGCATTCAACGGCCACGCCCGCTGCCTCCAGGCGGGCAAGGCCGCTGCCTGCCACTTGCGGGTTGGGGTCCTGCATGGCGGCGACCACACGCACTACCCCGGCTGCCAGCAGCGCCTCGGTACAGGGGCCCGTTTTACCGTGGTGGCTACAGGGCTCAAGCGTGACATAGGCGGTGGCACCTCGGGCATCGCCGGCCGCCGCCAGTGCTTCCACCTCGGCATGGTTGCCGCCCGCGGGCTGGGTAAACCCCTCGCCGATCACCTGGCCATCGCGCACCAGCACACAACCCACGTGGGGATTGGGCATGGCGGAATAGCGGCCCTTGCGCGCCAGCTGCAGGGCCCGCGCCATCATGCGGGTATCAAACGCCGTGTCAGCCATGCAGGTGCCTTGCCGCGCCGCTCAGGCGCCGCCCCGCTCAGGCCGCGGCTCGGATTCCAGCAACTCGATAGCGTCCCTGAATTCGGCGATATCCTGGAACTTACGGTAAACGGAAGCAAACCGCACGTAAGCCACCTGGTCCAGCTGCTTGAGGTGCTCCATCACCAGCTCACCGACCACACGCGAGCCCACCTCGCGTTCGCCCGTCGCCCGCAGCGCGTGCTTGATGTGATTAATGGCGGCTTCCACGTCTTCTACCGGCACCGGGCGCTTTTCCAGCGAGCGCTGGAAGCCAACCCGAAGCTTGGCTTCATCAAAAGGTTCGCGGTTGCCGTTGTGCTTGACGATACGCGGCATCACCAGCTCCGCCACTTCATAGGTGGTAAAACGCTCGTGACAACTCAGGCACTCGCGACGCCGGCGAATCTGGTCGCCTTCGGCAACCAGCCGCGAGTCGATCACCTTGGTATCATCGGCAGCGCAAAACGGGCAGTGCATGAACGTTCACCTTCAGGACAAGTGCCTGAAGCGTAACACATTTTGGCTTCGCCTAGCGCAGCAAGAGCGCCGACAGTTGGGGCACGAGGACGGCTGCCACGTTAAGCGCCAGGAGCGCACTGTGCAGGCGCTGAGTGCCTTCTACCTGCGCGAAATGTGCATCCACGCGAGCATCCTGCTGCACCAACCGCGCATCAAGGTGATCGTTGGTCACAAGATTATTCACGTAGAATCCGAATGCTTCAGCCATTAACTCCGCCTGCACTTCCGCTTGTTCGGGGGCAACGCCCGCCGCTTTCAGGCGCCTTGCGTATTGCAACGTATCGAATTGCACTGATGTCATAATAGTCGCCTCTCCGCTTTTTGCCACCCGGTGGACTTAGCAGTGTTATCCATTCGCAGACTGGCCACCACATCAGATTCGACCGGCCCATCACCAAGGGTAAGTCGCGATACAAATCAGCACCCGAAATCCCAACTTTGCTATCCTCAACCCAATGCTAGAGGAGAAACCCATGCACCGTCGCTTTCCAACCCGGCTCATTCAACGCACCCTGGCGCTTACTCTGGCGTTGAGCATCATCTGGCCCACGGCCTCTTTCGCCCAGAAAACGGCCCGCCCGGTGCTGCTGGGCAAGCACTGGGTGGCCGTGACAGGCAAGCCACAGGGCGCCACCGCGGGCGCCATGATGTTCCAGCAGGGTGGCAACGCCATTGATGCCGCGGCGGCAATGCTCGCCGTTACCGCCACGATGTGGGACGTGCTGGGCTGGGGCGGGGAAACCCAGGCACTCATCTACAACCCGAACACCGGCAAGGTGATCGGCCTGAACGCCCTCGGCGTTGCCCCCACCGGCGCAACGCCCGAGTTTTTCCGCCAACAGGGCATGCTTTACCCACCGGAATACGGGCCACTGGCAGCGGTAACCCCCGGCACACCGGGCGGCCTGATGGTGATGGTGGCCGAATTCGGCCGCTTGAGCCTGGCTGACGTGCTGGCGCCCGCCATGGAAATGGCCCGCGGCTATCCGATAGAAGCCACCCAGGCCCGCTTTATCGAAAGCCGCCGGGGTATCCTGGAGCAGTGGCCGGACTCCCGGCGCGTGTTCCTGCCCCACTACAACAGCGAGGCCCCGGAGCAGCGCGCAGCGCCCGCACCCGGCGAGGTGTTCCAGCAGGCCGATTTGCTCGCCACGCTGCAAAAACTGGTGGAGGCGGAAGCCCGTGCCCTAGCGGCGGGGGCCGACCGCAAGGCCGCCATCATGGCCGCCTATGAGCGCTTCTACCGCGGCGACGTTGCCGCCGAAATCGTGCGTAGCAACCGTGCCGCGGGCGGCCTCATCACCACCGAAGACCTCGCCGACTGGGAGGTCATCCTCGAAGAGCCGGTGAGCGTGAACTACCGCGGCATCGACGTCTACAAGCTCACCACCTGGACCCAGGGGCCCGCCCTGCTGCAGGCACTGAACCTGCTTGAGGGTTTCGACCTGCAAGCCATGGGCTACAACAGCACACGCTACATCCACACGCTGTACCAGGCCATGAACCTTGCCTTTGCCGACCGGGATTTCTACTACGGGGACCCCTACACGCCCCCGAAGGAACCAATCACCGGCCTGCTTTCCAAGCGCTATGCCGACGAACGCCGCAAGCTCATGCCCGTTGACCACAACCTCACCGATCTCAAGCCGGGTGACCCCTACCGCCACCAGCGCGGCAAGAACCCGTTCGAGACCCTTCGTCAACAGTGGACCCCGATACCCCCTGCCGCCGATGCCGAGGGGGCAGACAGCTTCCAGCAAGCCGGCGTGATGACACCGGACGAGGCCTTCCTGGCAGGCACCACCTCGATTCAGGCGGCGGATGCCGAGGGCTGGGTAATTTCCGTCACCCCGTCCGGTGGCTGGATACCAGCATTTATCGCCGGCAATACAGGCGTTGGATTGAGCCAGCGTATGCAAAGCTTTGTGCTGGATGAGGCCCTGAACCCCTACAACGTGGTGCAGCCCGGCCAGCGCCCAAGGGTCACGCTGACGCCATCGCTGGCACTCAAAGATGGCAAACCATTGATGGCTTTCTCGGTACAGGGCGGCGACACCCAGGACCAGAATCTGCTGCAGTTCTTCCTCAACATGGTGGAGTTCGACATGAACGTGCAGCAGGCGGCGGAGGCGCACAATATCCTCAGCTACCAGATGCAGAGCTCGTTTGGCGCGCACCAGTCCGAACCCGGACGCTTGCAGGTTACACCGCTGGTTTCACCGTTTACCCGCGCCGAGCTTGAGCGCATGGGGTACACGGTAGAGGTGGTGGAGCGCACCTACAACCCGACCACGGCGATCTGGTTCGATCATGAGCACGGGGTGATGCAGGGTGGGGCGTCGGACTACGGGGATGACTACGGGATTGCCTGGTAGCAGCTACCGGGCTGCCGGGCTGCCGGGTTTGGAGCTTCGTAGCGGCGGGACAACGTGGGTTATCGCGACGAGAACAATCAGGCCACAGCTTTCGTTTTCCATCATCGGAGGGAGCTTTACGGCGAGCACTGTTCGAGTCCCAATTTTTGCGCAGCAAAAATGGTCGAGTTGCGCAGCGGCCCGGAGGTGATCGCGAGACAGTGGCCGTTCGCCCACCCGTGCACCGCATCGGGCCGCGCTACGAAGTCCCAACTACAGCCCAGCCCACAAAAAAGGGGAGCCGAAGCCCCCCTTTCCCGTCAATCAGCCGAATCACCGATACACAGGAAACCGCGCACAGATATCCAGCACCTTACCCTTCACCTCAGCAATGGCAGAGTCGGCGGAACCCTGCTCCAGCGCTTCCAGCACATCACACATCCACCCCGCCAACTCGATAGTCTCCGCTTCCTTGAAACCGCGGGTGGTGATGGCCGGCGTGCCCACGCGCAGGCCGGAGGTGATGAACGGTGAGCGCGGATCGTTGGGTACCGCGTTCTTGTTCACCGTGATGTTCGCATTGCCCAGGGCCTCATCGGCATCCTTGCCCGTGTAGGGCTTGCCGATCAGGTCCACCAGCATCAGGTGGTTGTCGGTGCCACCGGAGACGATGTTGATACCCCGGTCGATGAAGGTCTTGGCCATCGCCCGGGCGTTGGCCACTACCTGCTGCTGGTAGGCAACGAATTCGGGGCTCTGCGCTTCCTTGAAGCTCACCGCTTTTGCCGCAATCACATGCATCAACGGGCCACCCTGGCCACCCGGGAACACGGCAGACTGGAACTTTTTCTCCAGCTCTTCGTTGGCGCGCGCCAGAATGATGCCGCCGCGCGGGCCGCGCAGGGTTTTGTGGGTTGTGGAGGTCACCACGTCTGCATGCGGTACCGGGTTGGGGTAAACGCCCGCAGCAACAAGCCCGGCCACGTGCGCCATGTCAACGAGCAGGTAGGCGCCCACTTTGTCGGCGATGGTGCGAAAGCGGGCCCAGTCCATCACCCGTGAGTAGGCAGAGAAGCCGGCCACGATCATCTTCGGCTTGTGCTCCAGGGCCAGCGCTTCGACCTGGTCGTAATCCACTTCACCCGTGCCGGCCTTCAGACCGTACTGCACCGCGTTGTACATCTTGCCGGAAAAGTTGGGCTTGGCGCCGTGGGTGAGGTGACCCCCATCCGCCAGGCTCATGCCCAGTACGGTGTCACCGGCCTGGCAGAGCGCCTGGTAGACCGCCGAGTTGGCCTGAGAACCGGAGTGTGGCTGAACGTTGGCGTAATCCGCGCCGAACAGCGCCTTCGCGCGCTCGATCGCCAGTTGCTCGGCCTTGTCCACGAACTCGCAACCACCGTAGTAGCGCTTGCCCGGGTACCCTTCGGCGTACTTGTTGGTCAGTACCGTGCCCTGGGCCTCCATGACCCGCGGGCTGGTGTAGTTTTCGGAGGCAATCAGCTCGATATGCTCTTCCTGACGACGCTCTTCCTCCTTGATAGCGGCGAAAATCTCGTCGTCGAACCCCTCAATGGTCATGTGCTGGTCAAACATCGGTGTCCCCTGGCAGGCGGGGCCGCGGCGGCCCGTGAAATGAGCGGCGCATTTTACCCAAATTCGGCGCTGCATATAAGTGGAGAGTCACCGCCGGACGATTCCTGTATTATTTCTGTCACTGTTATGACATACAGTGGGCGGTCAACCCGCAACGGCAATACAGGAACCCCCGGTAAACGATGAATATCAGTATCTTTGGTAGTGGCTATGTGGGCCTGGTGCAGGCTGCGATTTTTGCCGATGTGGGCCATAAGGTCGTGTGCATGGATATCGACGCGGGCCGCGTCGACAGGCTGCGCGAAGGCGATGTGCCTTTTTATGAGCCGGGCCTGTCGCAGCTTATTCGCAACGGCATCAGCAACGGGCTGCTGTCTTTCACCACGGACGCCAAAGAGGCAGTGCAGGCCAGCGACTTCCTTTTCATTTGCGTTGGCACACCGGCGGGCACTGATGGCTCAGCCGACCTCACCTACGTGATGCAGGTGGCAGACTCCATCGCCCGCTACATGACCAGCCGCAAAGTGATCATCACCAAATCCACTGTGCCAGTCGGCACCACCGATACCGTGCACCGCCACATACTGCAAACGCTGCACAATCAGGGGCGGTCGATTGCGGTCGAAGCGGCGTCCAACCCTGAATTTCTCAAGGAAGGTTCCGCGGTGGCCGACTGCCAGAGCCCGGACCGCATCATCATCGGCACCGAATCGCCGCGTGTGCTGGAAGAACTGCGGCGCATGTACCAGGCGTTCAACCGCAATCACGAAAAAGTGATGCATATGGACCCACGCAGTGCGGAAATGACCAAGCTCGCCGCCAATGCCATGCTTGCCACCAAAATCAGCTTCATGAATGAAATGGCCACCATCGCCGAAGCCGTGGGCGCCGACATCGAACTGGTGCGTCGCGGCATGGGGTCAGACCCGCGCATTGGCTACCAGTTTATCTACCCCGGCTGCGGCTACGGCGGCTCCTGCTTTCCCAAGGACGTGCGCGCCCTCAAGCACCTGGCGGAGCAGCACGGCCATCGCGCGGGCATTCTCACCGCTGTGCACGACACCAACCAGCGGCAGAAAAACAAGCTGGCGGAACGGGTGATGGAGCGCCTGGGTGCCGACCTGAGCGGCAAGACCATTGCCGTGTGGGGACTGTCCTTCAAACCCAACACCGATGACATGCGCGAGGCCCCAAGCCGCTATCTGATGGAGGGTATCTGGTCCTGCGGGGGCAAAGTGCGCGCCTTCGACCCGCAGGCCATGCAGGCCTGCCACGAGATCTACGGCGAACGTGAAGAGCTGACGCTTTGCGCGCACAAAGAAGATGCCCTGCAGGGGGCCGACGCGCTGGTGATCTGTACCGAGTGGAAAGCCTTCTGGTCACCCGACTTCGAACTGATCAAGCGCGAACTCAGTACACCCCTGATTTTTGACGGCCGTAACCTGTACAACCCGGCGCAGATGGAAGAGCTGGACATCGAATACTACGGCATCGGCCGCGGCCGTTCCCTGGTAAAACCGGCATGACCGCGAAGGTTACGCTGGGCTGGCGGGAATGGCTGAGCTTACCCGAGCTCGGTATCACGCAGATAAAGGCCAAAGTGGATACCGGGGCACGCACCAGTGCCCTGCACGCCTTCTACGTTGAACCGTTTGAGCGCGACGGAGAGCCCTGGGTGCGCTTTGGCATACACCCTCAGCAGGGCAACACAGCACTGGTGGTCGACTGCGAGGCGCCTGTGGTGGACCAGCGCCAGGTCACCGACTCGGGCGGACACCGGGAAGTGCGCTACGTTATCCAGACAGCCATAGAACTCGGCGGCGAACACATCGACGCTGAAATCACCCTCACCGACCGTGAAAACATGCGCTTCCGCATGCTGCTCGGGCGCACCGCCATGCGCGGTCGCTGCCTGGTGGATCCCGGTCAGTCCTACCTGCTTGGCAGGCGGGCACGCACACAGGAATAACGGCAGATGCCGGCAAACGGCAAGGCACTGAAGATAGGCGGCCAGAGTATCCAGCCGGGCGAACGCAAGGTCATTGACATACCCGTTGCGCCCACCTACACCCACGACAACCTGTCCATCAGCGTACAAGTGGTGCGCGGCAAGCGCCCGGGGCCGGTGCTTTTCGTCTGTGCCGCCGTGCACGGCGACGAGATCAACGGCGTGGAGATCATCCGTCGCATTCTCAAGGACCCGCACCTCGACCGGCTACGCGGCACGCTGGTCGCCATACCCATCGTCAACGTCTACGGCTTCATCAACCACACCCGGTACCTGCCTGACGGGCGCGACCTCAATCGCTCCTTCCCCGGCTCCGCCCGCGGTTCCCTGACCGGACGCATTGCGCACACGTTCCTGCAGGACATTGTCGCCCACTGCACCCACGGCATCGACCTGCACACCGGTGCCCGCCACCGCAGCAACTTCCCCCAGATACGCGCGAACCTGGAAGACCCCACGGTGCTGGGCATGACCGAAGCGTTTGGCGCTCCCATTGCCATCGACGCCAAGATCCGCGACGGTTCCCTGCGCCAGGCGGCCGGAGACCTCGGCGTGCCAGTGCTGCTCTATGAGTCCTGCGAGGCGCTGCGCTTTGACGAGATCTATATTCGCGCCGGGGTGAAAGGCGTGCTCAACGTCATGCGCCACATCGGCATGTTGCGCCGCTCCCGCGCCCGCTCACGCCCGCCCACTATCAGCCGCAATACCCGTTGGCTGCGGGCCCCGGAGAGCGGCATCCTGCGGGTGCTGGTACCGCTGGGCGCGGAGGTGCAGCAGGGCCAGACGATCGGTTTCATCGCGGACCCGATGGGTACCAGTGAAACGGATGTGGTGGCGGATACGCACGGCATCGTGATCGGGCGCACCAATCTCCCTCTGGCGTATGAGGGGGATGCGCTGTTCCATATTGCGGAGATCGGGGCGAAGGCGAATTGGGAGGTGGACGAATTTCACGAGGCGCATGAGCCGGATGCGTCGGAGCTGGATCCGGAGGATTTGAGTTCGGCGCCGATTGCGGATTGACGGGGGCGGCGCCTTCGTTTGGGGGCGGCCGCAGTGGCGTTGGTGCCTGCGTTTGGGGGCGGCCGGGGCGACGCTGGGAGCGATTCGCGGCAGCCCTGCACCGTTCGCCGCCGACACCCGAGCGAAGCGACACCCGACCAGAGCGACACCCGACCAGAGCGACACCCGAACGGAGCGGTAGCCAAACGAAGCGGCAACCAAAACGGAGAGCCGACACGCGCACGGCAGGGCACTGAACCCAGCCCCGATTCCTGCTAGAATCCGCCCACATTTTCGATCACCAAAGGCAACGCAACCAGATGGCTCAGTACGTCTACACCATGAACCGCGTCGGCAAGGTAGTGCCGCCGAAAAAGAAAATCCTCGAAGACATTTCGCTCTCCTTCTTCCCCGGCGCCAAGATCGGCGTACTCGGGCTGAACGGCTCAGGCAAGTCGACGCTGCTGCGC
>TARA_R110001599_G_scaffold81639_2_pt1 | contig 45211 bp, 32 predicted proteins | sample TARA_R110001599 | Tara Oceans TARA_R110001599 (sample SAMEA4398360) | marine metagenome | biome: Polar Biome; feature: [MES] marine water layer (ENVO:01000295) within the mesopelagic zone...; material: water (ENVO:00002006), including particulate matter (ENVO:01000060) such as...... | reverse complement strand
CGGAAATACAGCTTCGGCTACTGCTACAGTAACTGTTGTAGACAATATCGCTCCTACTATTGTAACTCAAAATATTACTGTTACGCTTGATGCCAATGGAAACGCTTCTATTAACAGCAGCCAAGTAGATAATGGTACTACTGACAACTGTGGGGTTTCAAATATTGAACTTAGTAAAGTAAGCTTCGATTGCTCTAACCTTGGTGACAATACAGTGACAGTAACTGCTACAGACGCAAGTGGAAACGTTAGTACGAAATCAGTAGTGATTACTGTCATCGACAATATTGCTCCTACTGTGATTGCTAAAGACATTACAGTGACCCTTGATGCCAACGGAAACGCAAACCTTACTGCTACTCAAGTTGACAATGGCTCTTTTGACAACTGTGACATTACATTGTCAATAGACAAATTGACTTTTGATTGTGCTGACGCTGGAACTCAAACTGTAACATTAACTGGAATTGATGCCAGTGGGAACACTGCTTCTGCTACCGCAAATGTCACTGTGATTGATAACAATGCTCCTGTAGTGGAAACTAATGATATTACAGTGGTTTTAGACGCCAATGGTAATGCTTCAATTACCGCTAATGATTTAATTGACAATACAGTTGAAGTTTGCACAGTAGTTCCTTATGCTGGAAACAGCAACCACTCAGTAGCATTCCAAAATTACTACCCTAATAACAATACATTCATTGATTTCAAATTCGATGCAAATGGTGGTCAATTGGTTCAATATGCTGACGGTACCGCTATGGTAACTGGAACTATTGTAAATGGCTCTGATCCAAATGATATTTGGGTTGCTCAACTCAACCTTGACCAAAAAAGAAACTGGACTGAATGGTCTGGCTTGGGTAGAAGTTGGAAAGGAAATGCCAATACTGTTGGAAACAACTATAAAGATTGGTCCTACTATCAAATGAGCACCTCAGTGTCTTCAACCTTTACAGGTGCTGGCAATAATGCTGGCCAAGTGAAGACTATTACACACATGCCTGGAAACTACAATTATGGTTTCCAAGTAGGCCAAGCAGCTAATGACAAAAATGGTAACTACGGGATGTCAGGTTGGTTCTTCTATACCAACGGACAAGGAAAATCTGTTCAAGGTGATTTCAACATGGACATCACTTCTTGTACTGTTTCTACAGGAACTGGACCTTGTGATCCTGAATCAATCGAAATCAACAAGACTGATTTTGACTGTTCAAACCTTGGTGATAACACCGTTACATTAACAGTAACAGATAGCCATGGTAATACGACTACAAAGACTTCTATAGTAACTATTGTTGACAACATCGCTCCTACTGTAATCACTCAAGACGTTACAGTGGCGCTTGATGCCAACGGAAACGCAAACATTACTACTGCTCAAGTAGATAATGGATCTTCTGATAACTGTAACCTTACTTTAACGGTTGACAAAACATCATTCAATTGTAACGACCTAGGTGCTCAAACAGTAACATTAACTGGAACTGACGCAAGCGGAAACACTGCTTCAGCTACTGCCACAGTAACTGTGATTGACAATACTGCTCCAGTAATTACTGTGAATAACAGTATTACGGTTGAAGTTGATGAAAACGGAAATGCTACAATTACGCAAAGCCAAGTGGTCACTTCGGTTGGAGACGATAATTGTGGAAATGTGACCATCACCATTTCCAAAACGAGCTTTGATTGTACTGACTTGGGCACAAACACTATTACAGTTACTGCTACAGATGCTAGTGGAAATGTGACTACAGAAACTGTTACTGTAACCGTAGTAGATACTTCTGCCCCTGTATTTACCAATCCAACTTCTGGCGCTGTAATCAGCCAAAACCCAACCGCTCCAGCAATGGACTTCAATGTCTTTGTAAGGAATAATGTTTCATTCAAAAACAATGAAACAGAAGGTGCTGTTGCTCTTGGTGGTGATTTAACCATTGATGGTAGCTATCAGGTTTCGACCAACAGTAAAGGAAGCTTCAAAGTAAGTAATGTACCTGTTACGTTGGTTGTTGGAGGAAAAGTGAACTATACCAGTGGAAACTCACTTCAGGTAAACCAAAACGGGTATGTTAAAATTGGTAATGCTAACGGGGCCAAAGTATGGTACCAAGATCAAAATGGCGCCAACTCCCCTATCCGTATTACTAAAGACAATAACTATAACAGCAGCCCTAGACTTCACTTGCAAGCCAATGCCCAGCAACTTGGAGTAAGTGCTTCTAACAATCCTATTTTCGAATCAGGAGTAATTGATTTTGATGCTGCATTCGCTCAATTTGAAGCTAGCGCCTTATCTATGAGTCAGTTGAGTAACAATGCTAATTTGACCAACCCTAACGGGCAGCCAATCAGCAATACCAACTTGCCTAATCAAGTAAAAATCAATCTTCAAGATGGATTGAATGTATTGAACGTAACTGGAACAGATCTTAATAACATGTCTGTCTTCACTTTCAACAACCAGCCAAGTCAAAGTAAAATATTGATTATCAATGTTAACAACCCTGGCACTTTCAACTGGAACGTATATAACACTGGAGGTATTGGAGAACACGTTTCACCATACATCCTTTACAACTTCTATAATAGTACTACTGTTAAAATTCAAGGAAATGGTTCTGTTATAGGTACTGTGTTTGCTCCATATGCCTTTATTAACAAAACAAGCAGTAACAACATATCTGGTCAGGTGATCGGTAAGTCTTTCACTCAACTATCTGGTGAAAACCACATGTTTGGGTTCAGCGGAACTATTACTAGTGGCACAACTACGGAAATTGAAGAAGGCAGTATTGTAGTGAGAAACGCAGACGACTGTACTTATGAAGTTGAAGGTTCTGAATTTACTCCAGCTGTAACTGACAATGGCTGTTCTGATCTCACCTTAACCTACGTTTTAACTGGAGCTACTACAGGTTCTGGAACCGACTTATCCGGTGAAAGCTTCAATACGGGACAAACAGTAATTACATGGACTGCCACTGACGGAAGTAACACATCAACCTTCAGTATTACTGTCAATGTAGAAGATAACACTGCCCCGACCGTAATTACTAAAAACATTACTATTGCCCTTGATGCCAACGGAAACGCTAACATTACTGCTGCTCAAGTTGACAATGGGTCATTTGACAACTGTAATATTACGCTTTCAATAGACAAAACTTCATTCGACTGTACTAAGGTGGGTGCTCAAACAGTAACCTTAACTGGAACTGACGCAAGTGGAAACACTGCTTCGGCTACGGCTACAGTAACTGTGATTGATAATACTGCTCCTACTGTAATCACTCAGAACATCACTGTATCGCTTAACGCTAGTGGGAATGCAATTATCACTGCTGCTCAGATCAACAACGGTTCTTCTGACAACTGTGGAATCGCAAGTGTTACGGTAAGCAAAACGAGCTTCGATTGTTCTAACCTTGGTGACAACACGGTTACTTTAACTGTAACTGATAACAACGGAAACACAAGCACTCAAACTGCTACGGTTACTATCGTTGATAACATCGCTCCTACTGTAATTACTCAAGACATTACGGTGGCGCTTGATGCCAACGGGAACGCAAACATTACTACTGCTCAAGTAGACAATGGTTCTTCTGACAATTGTAGTCTTACATTGACTGTCGATAAAACTTCATTCGACTGTAATGATCTAGGTGCTCAAACTGTAACTTTAACTGGAACTGACGCTAGTGGAAACACTGCTTCGGCTACCGCAACAGTGACTGTGGTTGACAATACTGCTCCTACCGTAATCACTCAGAATATTTCTATAACACTAGACGCTAATGGTAATGCGACTATTACCGCTACTCAAGTAAACAACGGTTCTTCTGACAATTGTAACGTTACCCTTACAATAGACAAAACAACTTTCAATTGCGCTGATGCAGGAACACAAACCGTAACATTAACAGGAACAGACGCCAGTGGAAACTCTACTTCTGCTACTGCAATTGTTACTGTTATTGATAACAATGCTCCTGAAATTGTAGCCAACAATATCACAGTTGCTTTGGATGACAATGGAAACGCTTCAGTTAGCGTGTCCGACCTTGTTGACAACGTGATTGAAATCTCTGAAGTCACTGCTTTCCAAGGTGGCAACAACCACTCTATTTGGTTAAGCAAGTACACTCCTAGTAATCAAGCTGTTTTATTCCAGTTCGATTCGAATGGTGGGCACCTGACTCAGTATCCTGATGGTACAGCTACGGTAACAGGTACTATTGTGAACCCTAACGATGCCAACGACAAATGGATAGTTCAATTGAACATCGATCAGAAAAGAAACTGGACTGAATGGTCTGGCTTAGGTAGAAGTTGGAAAGGAAATGGAAACACTGTAGGTGACAAGTACAAAGATTGGTCTTATTACCAAATGAGTACTTCTGTAGTTACTACCCTAACAGGTGTTGGAAGTAATGCTGGAAAAGTGAAAACTTTAAACCACATGCCTGCCAATTACAACTATGGTTTCCAAATCGGACAAGCAGCTAATGATAAAAATGGTAACTACGGAATGTCTGGTTGGTTCTTCTACACCAACGACCAAGGACAAGCAGTTCAAGGTGACTTCAATTTAGATATCACTTCTACCACTGTAACTACAGGGACTGGGCCTTGCGATCCTGAATCTATCACTATTAGTCAACCTAGCTTTGATTGTGACGACTTAGGTCAAAACACGGTTACTTTAACTGTAACTGATGCTCATGGAAATACGAGTACAGAAACTGCAATAGTTACTGTAGTGGATAACACCGCACCAATATTCACTAGTGCTCCTTCTAACAAAATTTATCAGGCTGAAACTGGAAACTGTACTTTGAATGCCTTCTGGGCTATCCCAGTTGTAACTGATAACTGTTTAGTATCAGTTACAAGTACTCATAACTCTGGCGATGCATTCCCAATTGGAACCACCAAAGTAACTTACACTGCAACTGATGCTGCTGGAAACACTTCGTCAATTGACTTCAATGTAACTGTTCAGGCTAGCCCTATGAGCGTAGTACTTCAAGCCGATACTTACACTACCCCTTCAGGCATATACAACGTAAGCTGCAATGGTGCTGGAGATGGGAAAGTGATGTTAGCAGTAACTGGCGGTTGTGGACCTTACACTTACTTATGGAGCAATGGTTCAACAACCAAAAACCTTACAGGTGTTGATGCTGGTTCATACAGTGTAACTGTGACAGATAATAACGGTACTCAAATCCAGAAAAACATTACACTTACGGCACCAGCTCCTATTGTTGTTGAAAAAGTAGTAACTACTGAGCAGACACTTTCAAGCTATGGTGATGCAAGCACCATCTACTTAGGCTTTGGAGAACAAACTGCTGTATTGCAAGCCAATGCATCAGGAGGAAGTGGTGACTTTACATACCAATGGTCTCCGATAGACGAAATTGCTTGTTCTTTTGACAACACAATTACTGTAGCTCCACAGGTCACCACTACTTACACTGTGGTTGTAACCGATTCAAATGGCTGCTCTACTACTGAAAACTTTACGATCAATGTGATTGATGTACGTTGTGACGATTACAACGCACCTGGAGGAGACACTGGCGGGGGTGATGGAGGCGAAGAGGTGGATTGCCAATGTGAAGGTAAAATGCAGAACTTCACTGTTGTTTATAATGGCTTCTCAGGTGTAACAATCAAAGCCCTTAAAAAGGATAAGAGTACTGTTATCAAAACTTTCAACAACGTTCAAAATGGTGATCAAATTCAAGTAACAGGCTTCGACCATAAAGGAAGGCTTGACAGCAAAACTTACCTACAAATAGGTAATGTTCAATATGAAATACACACCTCATGTTCAATCAGTATTATAAATGAAACCTACGGGCCATTTACTGTGACAGAGTACACTGATGGTGAAGGTTCAACCTGTTCTGGAAATGCAACTTCGTCAAGTGCCAATTTCACAGGAAGTGTCAACCCTACTGTAAGTACCGCTAGTGGCTCAGCTTATGGCAAGAAGAAAAACGATGACGACAACAGTGGCAGCACTGGAACAGAAAGTAGTTCCGAAATAGATTGCCAATGTGAGGGCCGTATGGAAAACTTCACTATAGTTTACCAAGGCGAGTCAGGAAAAACAGTGAAAGCTTACAATAAGAAAATGGACTACCTCATTGAAACATACTACAATGTTCAGTACGGTGACACCCTTTTTGTTGAAGGTTTTGATAAAGGTGGTAGGCTAGAAGCTAAAACAATGCTTATGGTTGATTGGACTAGCTTTGAAGTCCATACCTCTTGCTCTATCAATATCTTAGGAGCTGAAATTGGACCATTCAAAGTGGTAGCCTATACAGATGGTGCAGGTTTCACTTGCTCACTTCCAAAAGAAGATGGTGGAAACGGTGGTGATAATGGAGGTTGTGATGTTGAAACAATCAACTGGACAGGGAATGTGACGATTTGTTATAATGGTCAAACCTATTGTGTAACGCAAGAGGAAGCTAAAACCTATTTAGCCCTTGGTGCTAGCCTTGGTTCATGTAGCTTTAACATAACATCTTCTGCCAAAGGTATTGCAGCTATAGCAACTGGTGAGAATACTGAAACCAAAACTGAGATCAAGTTTGAAGTAAGTACCTACCCTAACCCAGCTTCTGATTTGGCTAACATTACTTTCAATGTAAACCAAGATGGCCCTGTGACGGTAGCGATCTTCGATACAAGAGGTCTTCAAGTAGGTAATACCTTGTTTGAAGAGAATGCAGAGATTGACAGAAAATACACTGTCGTGTTTGATGCTTCATCGGTGAAAGAAGGAATCTATATCATCCGCTTAAGAACTGCTGGATATATAGAAAGCCAGAAACTTTTGATCAAGAAGTAAAAAATAACCATCAACCATATCAAAGAGGGTCAACTAAAAATTGATCCTCTTTTTTTGTTCCTAACCGTGAAGGATAATAAATACACGAAATAACCTAAGGGACCGAAAGGCTTCTAATTGTCCCTTCTCCTTTGACCTTGACAATAGCAAGGGATAAAACTCCGTAAATCAATTGCTATTCAACTGTTCTAAAATAGGCCTTGTACCATACAATAAACGCCACATTCGTCTGTTCTTTAACCAATTAAAAAAATCAGTTTTGTCATTACTGAATCAGACTGTTATCTTTGCACCAAAAAGAAACCAATATTTAGTCAGAGTCGTTCTAGATGAGTCAACCGTTCTGAGTAAACATTGCGAAACACAACAGGTTATATTCAATACTCAAAAGCTTGTTAAAAATATCTTATGAAATATAAAGCAATAAAATTTTCACGGAGCAATCAGGCTGAATTCATCAGCGATCTCCGAAAAAGAGTCAAAGAGCACTTTGAGACCAATAAGATTTCCGTTTACGGAAATGCAACGATGGTCACAAAGACAATAGTGATGTTTCTACTCTACTTCGCTCCTTATGCACTTATGCTTACCGGAGTGATTACCAATACGTGGATCCTGCTATTGATGTGGGCTATTATGGGTATTGGAATGTCTGGTATTGGTTTGGCCGTAATGCACGATGCCAACCATGGTGCCTATTCAAAAAACAAGAATGTAAATAAATACATGGGTTACGTGATGAATGTAATCGGAGCAAGTGCCTTTAACTGGAAAGTTCAACACAACGTACTTCACCATTCTTTCACCAATATTGAAGGGATGGACGAAGACATTGACCCAGGTAAACTAATGAGGCTATCTCCGCATGCACCACTATTGAAAGTTCACAAACTTCAACATATTTATGGTTGGTTCTTATATGGCCTTATGACCTTCTTATGGCTAACTACCAAAGACTTTAAGCAACTGTACCGTTACAAAAAATTAGGCCTTTTAAAGGCTCAAAAAAGGACATACACTGGTGTCTTAATCGAAACGATTATTTCTAAAATCGTTTATTACGGATATGCTTTGGTATTACCACTCATCTTTATCCCTGCCCCTACTTGGGTAGTTTTATTGGGTTTCTTTATCATGCATTTCATTACAGGCCTTTCATTGGGATTAATTTTCCAGCCAGCACACGTTATGCCAACGACAGAATATCCTATACCAGACGATACTGGGAATTTAGAAACCAACTGGGCTGTACATCAGCTTTTCACTACCACGAATTTTGCTCCTAAAAGCAAGTTATTCTCTTGGTATGTTGGCGGATTGAACTTCCAAGTTGAACACCATTTGTTCCCGAACATTTGCCATGTTCATTATAAGAAAATATCGAAGATTGTGAAGCAAACTACCGAAGAGTATGGTCTTCCCTACAATTCAGAAAAAAGCTTCTATGATGCCGTTGTTGCTCATGGCAAAATGCTTAAAAGCCTTGGTCGTAGCCAAATGGCATAATCCTTTATAATGAGAAAAAATAGACCTACTGAAATCTTTAAAACCTACTCATTGATTTCAGTAGGTTTTTTATTGCTCAATTTCGGCTGTCAATCGCCAAACACTCAAAGCAAAGCCCCCGAAAAAGCCAAGGCTGAACTAATACAGAATACGGTACTCGCTGATGCGCACCCTTTGGCAGTTTGGAGCAAGTCGAACCCCAATGCAACGGAAGCCATTTTACTCGTGCATGGAAGAACTTGGAGTGCTTTACCTGACTTTGACTTACAGGTAGAAGGTGAAGACTTTTCCTTAATGGACGGCTTGGTGGAGCATGGCTATTCCGTTTACGCAATAGACGGTAGAGGTTACGGTGCTACTCCACGCGACAGCACAGGTTGGTTTACCCCAGACAGGGCAGCAAAAGATATAGCTGTGGCATTGGAATGGATAGCCGAACAAAAAAAATGGGAGAACCCTCCTCACCTTTTCGGTTGGTCAATGGGGTCAACCATGTCACAACTTACCGCCCAACGCCACCCTGATCTTATTTCTTCATTAACACTGTTTGGCTACTGGAAAGATAGCGATCAAGTGTTCCCAGACGAGCCAAGTGGTGCAAAGCCAGCAATGAGCCCAACTACAGCAGAAGCCGCAGCTAGTGATTTTATTGTTCCCGGATCAATTAGTCAAAAGGCGGTAGATGCTTATGTAGAAGCGGCACTCAAGGCCGATCCAGTACGGGTTGACTTGAACAGATACGATCAATTTAACGAACTGGACCCAGCCAAAGTAACGGTGCCTACACTAATCCTTCAAGGTGAATTTGATCCGATTGGACCTACAGCAACGCAAGCCAAACTTTTCACAAGATTGGGTACTTCACACAAACAATGGACGGTAATTCCAGGAGGAGATCATGTTGCTTTTATGGAAACACCAAGGGCCTATTTTATCAATAGTCTGGTTAACTTTTTAGCAGGTGTTTCTAATATGGAGAAATAGGTTTAGGCAGTGTTATTTCCCTTTGGCCAATAGCGCAAATTCCTTAGCGTGATAGGTTAAAATCACGTCTGCTCCTGCCCTTTTTATGCTCAAAAGTGTTTCCACCATGGCGCGGTCATAGTCAATCCAGCCTTTCATACCAGCAGCTTTTAGCATGGCATATTCACCACTGACGTTATAGGCCGCAATCGGCTGAGCATAGTTATCTTTCAATAACTTAATCACATCTAAATAAGCCAATGCGGGCTTTACCATTAAAAAATCTGCCCCTTCTTCTATATCCAAATCTGCCTCGATTAAGGCTTCTCTCTGATTAGCAGGATTCATCTGATAAGTTTTCTTATCCCCATTTTTGGGAGCCGAATCTAGTGCATCTCTAAAGGGACCGTAAAAAGCACTGGCATATTTCGCAGTGTACGACATAATGGAAACATTCTTGAAACCATTATCATCCAACACCTCACGAATGTAGCCTACACGGCCATCCATCATATCTGAAGGGCCAATGATATCGATGCCAGTTTCGGCCTGAGCCAAGGCCATTTTCCCCAAAACCTCGAGGGTTTCATCGTTTAGAATTTCGCCATTCTTCACCAAGCCATCGTGCCCATCGGAATTATAAGGATCCAAAGCCACATCCGTCATAATAGCAGCTTCTGGAAATTCAGACTTTATTCTTCTTAAGGCCTTTTGATAAAAGAAATTTGGGTCGAAGCTCTTGGTTGCTGCTTTATCCTTGTAGTGCTCTGGCACCACCGGAAACACATCGAAAGCATTAATTCCGAGTTTTAAGCATGCTTCTATTTCCTTCAATATTTTATCCAAACCCAAGCGGTAAATACCTGGCATTGAGTCTACTTCAATTTTATCGTTGGCTCCTTCGAGCAAAAACAAAGGGAAAATAAAATCATCAGTTCTTACTTTGGTTTCTTCCACCATTCGCCTAACGGCTTCTGACTTTCTGTTTCTTCTCGGACGGATATTCATCTAAATATTATTCTCTAAATTTTCAATGTCATTTATATCCTTTGCTCTACCAGCCGACTTCTTTGCACTTATTAAGTCTATAAAGCTCAAGTATTTAATCTCAACTCCATCAAATTCGCGAACCTCAGCATTATTTTGAGACTGTTTAAATTCAATTCCTTTTAATGAAGTAATAATATCAATCGCAATCGGGGGGCGGCCAAACCTAAAAACATCAAATTTATCATTATTCAAAAAATTTTGAAGTGTCATGTCAAACAAAGGCAATCTAAATTGACCAAAGGCTCTCTCCAACTTGTTATAATTAATAATATTACTGTCTACCCAAATATCAAGATCTCCAGTAGTTCGAGGATACCCGTGAAGAATAACAGAATAGCCTCCAACCAAAATATAGTCTACTTCATTGTCATTTAAGCATTGTATAAATTCGATAAAGTCTTTATTAAATATATTCCCCACTAGTCCCTTTTTCTGGATTCAAAAATACTTTTATCCATAGATGGAGGGTTTTGAAGATCAAAATCATAAGCAACTGAAATGAGATAATTCGCAGCCCTTAGCCTTTCATTAATATCTACCTTAGACCAATATACCAAATCATTATTGCGTTCCTCGGCTTTAAAACTCTCAGAACTTGTTCTATCGAATGAATACATGATTCTCGTTTTACTTCACAAAGTTAATGGTTAGCGGGTATTTATACAGTCCACCTTTGTCAGCTTCAATAGTAGCCAGAATCACACAAATCAAATTCACGAGCGGAATGATGATCAAAAACGGAATTCCAATAAGAATGAAAATCCCAATACCCGCAATGAAGGTATAAAGCAGCATAGACAATTGAAAATTCAAAGATGCCTTGGCATGCATGGCAATCACTTCTGATTCTTCCTTTTTTGAGAGCCAAATAAAAAGTGGCACTAAGAAACTCCCTAATGCAACAGTATACCCTAATAGGGTCCCGATATGCGAACCCAAAACCCATGGTCTTTCATTACTTGTCATAATTCATCATCATTTTTATGTTCCAAAATATCACCAGGTTGGCAATCGAGCACCGTACAAATCGCTTCGAGCGTGCTGAATCTAATCGCCCGTGCTTTTCCCGTCTTTAATACGGAAAGGTTGGCCAATGTGATTCCAATTTGCTCAGCAAGCTCCTTGCTCTGCATTTTTCGCTTGGCCAACATTACATCTAAGTTTACTATAATGGCCACTAGATTGTCAATTCTTTATCCTCTTTCAATTTTAAACCGTGATCAAAAGCTTGGGCCACCACCAATACAATAAGTCCTACGAAAACTGTACTGCTGAAAATATCAGGAGAAAAACTCACTTTTACTGTTTTAGCGCCTAACATGTCGAGTTCAAAATAACTGCCCGCAATATAACTAATCCATAGATTCATCAATAAGTGCACACCACCAAGTCCGACTAAAATAAAGCCCATCATTCGAACCCGAGCAACATTTTCCAGACTGAAGAAATCTTCTCCTAATGCGGATTTCACAAACTGAAGCAGCAAGTGGATAAAGTAGATAGAAAAGCCCATAACCACTACCAGAGCAAATAGAATTAGAATACGAGGACCTCTATTGAAGGAAATAATGTAGTTCTTGGTGGTGGATTTCAGTTGGGCTTCTTTAATAGAATCTTGATGTTCTACTTTTACTTCAAGTGTACTCCCCTCTTCCACTTTATCGGAATTCTCTCGGCTCATCTCAATCGTAAAATACTTATCTGTATTTTCAAAAACCCCCAAGTAGAGTACTATTGCCATTCCAATCACAGTTGCTAAACGAGCAAAAGTTAAAAAGACGATGCATATTTTAATCAGTAAATTATTGTTTTTCATATCGTTAAGTCTTTATCTATTTCAAGTTCTATTCCTTGTTTAAAGGCTTGCGCAGTAAGTATAAGTAGCAGACTGATATACATGTAGTTCCATTGAAAACTCACCCCTTTCATATTTAAGGAATAACCCTCTGGCAATGATAATCCCAAAGAGGTGAAACCGTTGGTGAAATAGCTCTCAAATGCAAAGAGAATGATAGGAACAATGGCCAAAAGCCCACCAATGCGATATAACAATTGATGATTGGCTGATACAAAAAATTCACCTTTGGAGAAGTTCAGTATGAGCCTACGAATCCAGAGCAATATCAACACCTTAATAACCGAAAGTAGCAGCATCTCAAAAAGACTCAGGTATCGATAAAATAGTACATCAGCCTCATCTATTGGCAAATACAATTGCCCTGTTTTAGTAGGTATTTTATAATGCTTATCTCCAGCACTAACACTAATAAAATCATTCTCTGTAGCCTTTGTGTAATTATAATTAAGCCCGATGTTTTTTGGGCTTATTAAGTACTGATCAATTACAACCTTCCCCTCTCTATAAATGAAGTAATATTCTAAATCGAACTCAGGCACAGAATATTTAAATGTTGCAGTTTTCGAGCGCGCTCCTATCAAGTCTTCACTTTGTTTTTTATCAAAGCCTTGACCAACTCCCACAAACTGGAAGCCAACCCAACAAACCAAACAATAGCCATTCCTATCAAAATATTGGTCAGCCATAAAGATGCTTTCGAGACATTCATATTTTTCAATTTTGCCAAATGTAGAAACTAATTATCGTTAAACAATAATTAATTACCGTAACGCAACGATAAAAAAGCAAAATAAACCTTTTCATAAATCCTATGTCAAAGTGCCAATATGAAAAATCAAGTCATCCGAACCGCATTCATTTTTATGTTCCTAGCTTTTGCAAGCAGCGCCCAAGCGCAGTTTTGGGTAGTGAAAGGAACCGTTCTCGATAGTGCCGACCGTGTACCCATGGTGGCCGCAACTATCAGTATTGTTAACAAAGCAGACGCTACCCTTAAAGCCAAAATAAGTGACTTGAATGGAGAGTTTAGAATTACCGGAATAGCCGATGGTAACTACGCTTTTAAAATTTCATTTGTAGGGTATTTCGATTTCAAAAAAGACATTACCGTAGCAGGAGGAACTCTTGATCTGGGCACAATTTTAATGTCGGAAGATGTTAAACAGCTAGACGAAGTTACGGTAGAAGGACTCGTAGACAGAGTTGAGCAAAACGGAGATACCACCATTATGAATGCCGCGGCATACAAGGTAAACCCAGATGCTAACGCTCAGGACCTTTTAGAAAAAATGCCTGGAATTATGATCGTTAATGGTCAGGTTCAAGCTCAAGGAGAAAATGTAACAAAGGTGCTTGTAGATGGCCGCGAATTTTTTGGTAATGACCCTAGCGCAGCTTTACAAAACTTACCAGCAGAGATTATTGAGAAAATTCAGGTATACGATCAAGGGAGTGATCAATCTCAGTTCACCGGCTTTGTCGATGGAGAAACTTCTAAGGTGTTAAATATTATCACTAAAGCAAGTATGAGCAATGGCCAGTTCGGAAAGGTATATGCGGGAGCGGGAACAGACGAAACCTATAACGCAGGCGGAAGCATTAACCTTTTCAGACCAAAAAGTAGGACTACCATATTGGCACAAACCAACAACATCAACATCCAAAACTTTTCAACTAGTGACTTATTAGGCATCACTTCTGGCGGTGGCCGAGGCGGTGCTGGTGGCGGTGGCCGAGGTGGCGCTGGCGGTGGTGGTGGCCGAGGTGGTGCTGGTGGTGGCGGAGCTGGAGGCGGTGGCTTCTCTAACGGAGGCAACACTAGCGATTTTCTTGTAGGATCTCAAGGCGGTATTTCTAAAACCACTGCCTTTGGTATCAACTACTCTTATCAGCCCAACAAAAAATTAGACTTTTCAGGAAGCTATTTCTATAATGAAAGCAGTAATACCTCTAACCAATCTATTTTCAGACAGTTTACCCTGCCTCAAAACGAAGGTCAGACTTATGAGGAGAATACAATTTCACCGAGCACCAACATTAACCATAGATTCAGCGCAAAGATTGATTATAAAATCAACGATAAGAACTCGTTCACAATTAGGCCACAACTTACGCTTCAAGACAATGTGGGTTCTTCCTTTGTAACAGGAACCACTATGCTCAACGATGATACCCTGAACTCTACGGATACCGAGAACACAAGTGACCTAATGGCCTATAATTTCTCTAACAACCTCCTTTATAGACGTTCATTTGATAAAAGAGGGCGAACCTTCTCGGTCAACGTAAATACTGCGCTGAATAAAAGCACAGGTGAAAGTCTTTTGTTGTCTGAAAACGTTTTCTACGATAGACAAGGAAATCCTGAGAATCAAGACCTTAGACAAAGCGCGTCATTGACTCAACCGGGACTAACCCTAAGAGCAAACGCTACTTATACTGAGCCTATCACTGACAAGAGTCAATTATTGATGACCTATCAATACGGTTATCAATACAATGATTCGAACAAGGAAACCTATGATTACAATGAAGGCTCAGGACAGTACTCAGACCTTAATATTCCATTGAGTAACATTTTCACGAACGATTATATTACACATGGTGCTACTGTGGGTTATAACTTAAGAGGCGACAAAGCAAACCTTTCTGTAAGTGGTAATTATCAAAATGCGACATTAGACAACGATCAAACTTTCCCTACAGATGACAACGTACAGAGAACGTTTAACAACTTTTTACCAAGTTTTAACTACCGATACAGTGTTGGGCGTACAGAAAACGTGAATGTTTCATACAGAACCAGTACACAAGCTCCATCGGTAAGTCAACTGCAAAATGTAATTGATAACTCGAACCCACTATTCATTAGCGCAGGTAATCCAAACTTGGATCAAAATTACCAACACAACGCAACGATTAGATATACCAAAACAAACGTTGAAAAGTCGACTACATTCTTCGCCACTTTGAACACCACTTACTCTGACAATTACATTGGTAACAATACCATTATTGCCTCAAGAGAGAACACATCGGTAGGAGATATTACCTTAGAGCCTGGTGCGCAATATTCTCAACCTATGAACTTGGGGGGCTATTACAGTGTAAGAAGTTTCGTTTCATTTGGTCTTCCGATGGCCTCTGTGAAATCTAACTTGAACCTGACGCTTTCTGGAAATTATAGCCGTACACCGGAAATGATTAACGAAGAAATGAATCACTCTTCTTCTCCTAGTTTAGGATTGGGTGCAGTATTCAGCAGTAACATTAGTGAAAAGATTGATTTCACGCTTTCTAGTAATTCTAGCTATAGCACAACCAGCAATACGGTTCAAAGCCAAACCAATACAGAGAATTTCACTCAGTCAACACGTTTGAGATTGAACTGGATTTTCGGACCTAGCTTTGTGTTTAGATCTGAAGTTAACCACACTGCTAACCCAGGCCTTAGCGATGGATTTAATCAAAGCTATTTGGTTTGGAACATGGAATTTGGCAAGAAGTTAATAAAGGACAAAGCTGAATTGAAACTTACCGTATTTGACCTTTTAAAGCAAAACCAGAGGGTTTCAAGAAGCATCAATGGATCTTATATTCAGGACACTAACTCACAAATTCTTACCCAGTACCTTATGTTAACCTTCACTTTCAATATCAGAAGTTTTGGTAGCGGAACAGTTCCTAACCTTGATAATCCAAGACAACGTTTTGGTGGAAATGAAGGAGGTGCAGGTGGAGCTAGAGGTGGCCGTGGTGGCAACGGAGGTATTGGAAATGGAGACATGTACTAAGCTCCTACTCAGACATATGACAAACATTGAATTCTAATCTTTTAACAAACTAAAGTATAAGTTTTCAGATTATAATAACTAGTTTCATGACAAGGTCACAATTCATGAAACTAGTTATTATTTTTTTATACTCAATCTTGTGCTTTTCATATTGCATATCGCAAGAAGCGAGCATCTCTGGAGCCGTGCTCGACAGCACGGAACAAAAGCCACTCTATTTGGCCAATGTGATCCTTCTCCAACAAAACGATAGCCTTTTTAAAGCCATGACCACCTCAGAAAAAGGTGAGTTTAGCTTCTCAAAATTGACCAAAGGCACTTATAAAATTGACATCACTTACGTAGGCTTTAAACCCTATTCTCAAACCTTCGAATTCAATAATAAATCAATTGACTTAGGGAAAATATTTCTGGCTGATGACCTTATGCTGCTGGATTCTGTAAGTGTTGAAGGTATTGCTCCTGCCGTAATTCTAAAGCAGGATACCGTGGAATTTAACTCCTCTGCCTACAAAACGACTTCAGAAGCCAACCTTGAGGACTTACTGAAGAAAATGCCTGGGTTGGAAGTAAAGGATGGGAAACTGACTTCTCAAGGGGAAGTGATTACAAAAATTATAGTGGATGGAAAACCCTTTTTCCAAAACAGTCCAGAATTCACCTTGAAGAATTTACCAGCGGATATGGTAAGCAAAATTCAGGTGATAGATGAGAAAAGCAAGGAAGCCATATTTAGTGGTCATGATGATGGGAAAAGAGAAAAGGTACTTAATGTAGTAACCAAACCAGAAAAACGGAGAGGCTATTTCTCAACCCTAGGCCTGACTTACAGCCCACCAGAACGCTACCAAGCCAGTGGAAACATCAACTTTATTAGAGGCAAAGATAGATTTTCTGTCTCTGGGGGCTATAATAATCTAAGTTCAGGAGGAGGGGCTCCACAATATATGGACATGGGAAGTGGCCAGGGTATGGTTATGGTCGAAGGAATGGGGCCAAGCGGAGGTGTTTCGCAACAGAGTAATTTCACCACCTACTATTATTCCGAGATCATCCCAAAGCTTACAGCTAATGCTTCCTATTCTTACCGAGGGTCAAGTACTAAATCCATCAATGAAACTTCTCAACAGTACATTCAGGCGGCTGACTCTGGTAGGGTTTATAACCAAAGATCTGAGCGGGAAAGCAGTAATGATTCACAAAGTGCTTCACTCAGTTTGGAATACAAACCCAATGACAAAAACCAATTCACACTAAGGCAAAGTTTCTCATTAAGTGATGGAGAAAGTCTTTCGCATGTAACTGGAAATACCTTTATGAACAATGAGGAAGTTAATAGTACGGACAACCGAAACTTCTCTGAACAGAATGGAAAAAACTGGAACAGTAGCTTTAGTTGGTGGCATAAATTCGCAAAGAAAGGTCGTTCACTATCAATAAACTCAAGCATCGGTCAAAGCGAATCAGCAAGCACTGACTCCATAAGGTCTATTAATCGTTTTAGCACTGGAAATGTGAGCAATCAGGATTATGACCAATTCAGTAGACCAGAAGACAATACCAATAGATTTTCTACCCAAGTTTCTTATACAGAACCGATAGGAGAAAAACAGAGTCTGAGGCTTTCCTATAAAAGGGATATTAATAAAACCGATAATGAGAACTTGCTACTCAATTACAATAACAATGAATCGAATTATACCGACATCGATACCCTACGATCAAGTCAATATGATAACAGACTAACCAAGGACGAATTTAACTCGGGGATTCAATTTAAGATTGGAGAAATTAACATCACTGCTGGAGCAAAATATCAGCTTCAAAAGATCGAAAATGATCAGGTCTTCCCGAGGTCTACGGCTTTAGACAGAAGCTTTGAAGGCTTTTTACCCGATGTTAGTTTGTCTTTCAGGAATAAGGAAGGCAAACAAATGAGGTTGAATTATTCAAGAAGCATGGGGGTACCTCAAGCCCGTCAATTACAAGATGTACTGGACAACAGTAACCCTTTATTCCTTAGAAGAGGGAACCCACAACTCTCTGAAAGTTACTCTAACAGGCTAGCCTTAACCTATGCCCTATTTAACAAGGAAACAAAGTCATATATCTCTTTCAACTTATCTGCTGGAACGACAGAAAACACAGTAGTAAACAGTACGATTATTGGGAATGGAACAAATAGTCCAGACGGTATTGAATTACCTGTTGGTGCTAGACTAAGTACTCCTGTGAATATGGATGGAAGGAGAAATATGAATGGAAGTGTTAATATTTCGAAACCTATTGAAAAATGGAAGCTCAATGTTCAAGTTAGTGGCTCTGCCAGTTTTAGTAGAAACCCTCAATTCTTAAATGGTGTCATTCAAGTTTCAGAAAACTCTAACTATGGAATTGGATTTGGGATAAATAGCAACTTCAGCAAGAAGCTTGATGTCTCACTAAGTGTGAGACCAGGCTTTTCAAATGTAAAAAACCCTAGCAACGAAGCGGGTAATAGACGCTATTCCCAAATGGCTTCTTCTTTACGTGGCTCTTACAAATCAGAAAGCGGAATTTTCGTCACTACTTCACTCGGCCATCAACAAAACGGTAAAGTGGGCAATATTGACGGCACTAGCCAAGTAATCTGGAGCATGTCTTTGGGTAAGTCTTTCTTCAAAAAGAAAATGGACTTTAGCATAACCGCCAATGATTTACTACGCCAGAGCTCTGTAATTGACCGAAATGTAACTTCAGAATACATTCAAAACTCCGAAACGAATGTATTGCGCCAAATCTTTAGATTTAGGCTGGGTTATAAGTTGAATAAATTTGGAGGGAAATAATTTAAATACTTAATGGGGTACAGCTACCTCCTCCTCTGAATCCGAGATCAGGTTATGGTTTTGAGGTTCACTATTTATCAATTTCATTACACGAGACTCCTCAATAGCTTTAGGCTTAGAATAGCGCCCTTTGAGTCCATAGACCACCGCAGCAACTGCAAGTACGACAAAACAAAGGTTGATTACTTTTCTCATTATTAAATTAAGGTTGATAACTAGCAAACCTTGTTTGCAACAACTCTGCCAGTTACTCTACTGACTCTAATTTAAACAATTCGGTTGTAATAGAGGGTTAGTTTATTTGATATTTCAAGCTCATTTTCAAGGATAAGCAATCATGATTCATTGGTGGGTTTCATTTTACTTATACACTCGAAGGGTTTCAAAAGTATTCGAACATGCCTCTAACTCAACGGGGGCATTATCAAACACCTGCATTGAGATAAGCATGGCCAAAGCCTTAAAATTTATGTCTTTGGTGCTGTCTTCTGTCACACCGTCAATTACCACCATTCTGAACAAAAAAGTAGAGTCTCTTTTTGTTAATTGAACTGACTTTCCGCTTCCATCGGCAAACTCTGATTCGATCAAATAATCTCCCAATTTTTGGGCATCGGTTTCGGTAACTAGGTCGGTATAATAAACGTCCGTACCATTAAATTCCAGTTTTTCGCCATAGCTTGAACTGCTGAAAACGAAATACACTATTACAGCAATTATAAAGAAGAGGCCTGTCAGTAACTTTTTCATAGATTATATTTTTAAGATTTCACAAGGTTAATTTCAAGGTAAAATATGGTCAGGAATATGCTTGGCGGAGAAAGTCATCGGCAGATTTTTCTTATAATATGGGATAAGTCTAAAGATGATGATGGCCAAGAACACCAATGAAACAAGCCAAGCACCAAACATGGTTAGTACGATAAGCATAAGCCCAAAAAAGAACGCGGAAGCTATTACCTCTAACCAGTAGGTAGATTTAGATTTACCTGACTTAAAATTTGTCAGTCCATAACCATCCAAGTTCAGTAATAAGCTTCTTACAAACTGACTGTATTCGGCAGACTGATAATCAAAATTTGCTGGCCCAATATAGCGCCTGTTGCTAAGGGTAATCTTTCCCGATCTAGATTCGATTGCACACTGATAAATATTATCGTAGTGCTTAGTAGGCTTAAAACTCAAATGAACATTTTGAATATCCTGTAAGTCCCATTGGGCTTGTCCATTCGAGATAATTCTATCATCCAACGTGTAGGTCTGCTCTTTATCAAAAGCGCTAATTCTATTCAGGTAAGTTTCCATATTTAAAGAATTTGGCTCCATAACCAGTTAATTACATGATAAAACTAGGTTGAATATCAGTCGCTTAACATCCCCATATAAAGGCAAAAGCGGGTCAGTGCTAGTACTGACCCGCTCACCATGAAACGAAGAAAGCCCCGCTCCCGAGGCTTTCTGAATCGACCACTATTTAAGGCACCCAACTCGAGCCAAAAATACTTTTGGTTCATGAATAAAACCCTAGCAAGCCAACATTGAAAACCTCACTCAATGCGGCTTGTAAAGGACTTCAATCAATTATCAACTACTACCTCCCTTCTGGAGCTTGAGTTAATGTCTTGTTACATATTAGCCTTGATTTCAGCTACAATGGCTTTTTGTGCGTAAAGCAGAATTTGCCTTAGTTCTTCAATATACTTGGCTTCATCAGCATGGATGGAATACTCGCCTTTTGAGGATAAGCCCCAGAATGAACCGTCTCTTGAATCAGTTTCTACCAAACCTTTACTCCAATCATTATTACCTTCAATTGGTTTATCGAAAGTCACACCACCCCATGCTCCTTTTGGGTTTGCTATAACAAGAGTCGGCTGAATGGTTAAGCCAGCTTCGGTGGTTAAGCTATTTCTACTCGTATTCTTTTTACCTTCAAACGAAGCGAACCCAACCACATAATTAATGTGCACCATATTTACATTGGCATTTTTTGCAGCAGCATTATAAAAATTGCCGTAAATCTCTGCCGATGTCGTGTAAATCGGCATATCCTTTGGTCTGAAAATATTCTGCTCTTTAGTGCCTTCACTATTTAAAATACCTGCTTTTACAAATATCACCTGACCATCGGTTCTACCAATCCATGCTTTATTCTTGTCGGCTTTCCCGCTTTCAATTCCATAATCAATCGCAGATTGACCGTCCGAAATAGTCCATCCTATGCCTTTCAATTCTGCTATAAACTGAGCGTATGACTCCTCAATGAGTTTTTGAAGTGCTTCCGCGCTCACTCCTGCTAGAGCAGCTTCCGCGAACACCGAACCTACGCCCTGTTTTTGCATTACCCCCGCTTGAGACTTACCCGTCATCAATGAAGCTTGGGATATGTAGTAATCATGAATAAAAGTAGGGTCAGACTTAAGCGATTTTGATATGGAGCCTCCAATTTTCGCCTTCATTTTGTATTTTTTGGCAAAATCAACTTTTGACCAATCTGTTTGCGCATTTAAGCCAATTGTGGCTATTGCGAGTACTAATATTAGGGTTAACTTTTTCATAGTGGATGTATTTAAATTGTGTCTTTTCTTAAAAATTGTTTGTTACAATTGGGCTTATCATTTATTAGAATTTCTTGATGACATAGCCCACAGATAAGGTAATTACTGCACCTTCATAAGGCCGCGTACCCAATTCGCCTATGGCGAACATATTGCCGAAGAAGCCTTTCTTTCTTCCAAAATTATTCTCGATGGTGTAGGGACTGTTGTACCATTTCACTCCTAGCCTCCAGCCGATTGCATCCGAATCATCGTAGGCTGGGTCTTCAATATTGGTGGGTAAAATCAGTACATCTGCATAGAATTTGAAGATACTTCCGAGCGCAAAACTTTCATTTGTTTCTTCACTCTTAAACTGGAAGAATGTGCCTTTGGAAATACCTATTCCCGCATAACCTCCAGTATGTGTAATGCTACTTATTGTTGAGAATACCCCAACCTCGTCTGGTTCATAGCTGCTGTTTCTGTAGTAGCCGCCTCCGCGAACAAACACCTCTGTTCTTACATTCCCAGGCATGGTCAGTGTACTTGATCTGGTGGTTACTAAGCCCCCAGATCTCGACTGATTGAAACTCATCAATACTTTGAGGTCCTCCTTTAATTTGGTCTTCGAGAATAGGGTTTTACTTACTCCAGCTTCAGCGGCAATGGCCAAGCCTCCAGATGATTCGAGTTTTAGCAGCGGAGTTCTTAAACTACCTTCTAAACCAAGAGAAGGCAGCAAGGGGAAATAAGTATTAACCCCTAAAGCCCATGCATAAGCACCACTTACGTTCGCCATGCCAGCATCGACTGTTAAGTACTCTAAGGCTACATGTCCTTTGATCAGTTGCGAAGGATCGTCCTTTAAGACTTCGTAACCTTGGCCAAACATTGATTGGTTGAATAGACAAGTTAAAATACCGATGGCAAATACCTTTTTCATCATCTTAGTGCTTTTAAGTACTTCTCAAAATTGGGTGAATTCAAGCCTTGAAAACATACTGTCTATGTGGTGTTTTAAACTCCGTACTGGCACGGAGTTTTGGTATGGTTACTCTACTTTAAACTGACCATAGTAACCAGGCCCGCTCGCCAAAATCAAATTAATTTCTTCAAGGCCTCCACTCTGATTGGCTGCTATTTGAAATGCAATATCCCCTATGCAGTCCGCCTTGAATGTGGGTGCTGTAAATGGAGATCTGTTTACAGGGTTAATCACAGAAAAGCAGTCTTCTCCATCTATCGATACAGTAAGTCGTTCGGCTGCTATAGTGAAAGTGGCTAAAGTGCCTTCTGGGTAAGGCGAATTACTTTCGGCATAAGTAATTTTCATATTGTAAGTACCATGTAGTGAGGTTGGCACAGTAGTGGCAGTTTCATCAGTACCTGACGTTGCTTCACAGACTTGACCTCCACAATCATCTTTAGTTGGAGGATCTTCATTTCCACATGAAGTAATGACAAGGAAAGCAAGTACGAGTAATGCGAATTGTTTTTTCATCATCTTAGGGTTTAGTATTTCTCAAAGTTGAGGGAATCAAAGCCCTGAGAACATACAGCCTAAGTGGTGTTTTTAACTCCGTGCTGGCACGGAGTTAAAGTCAATTACCATAGTGAATAAATGGAGACCAAAAGCCAGTACCCTTAAAGGTTTCACCAAACTCTCCCTTAATAAATCTGCGTTTCATATCATCAATAGCATCGGCATAGGTCATATTGGTCTTGCCCACTAACTCATACATACCTGCCATAAAATACATGGTTGAAGCATCATTAACGGCCCAAAGCGAAACCGCTGCGCCATTGGCACCAGCCAAGATCAAAGATTGGGTTAAGCCCATCACTCCTTCTCCGCCATAGATTTTACCCAAACCTGTTTCACAAGCAGAAAGCACGACCAAATCTGCATTTAACTTTAATGAAGAAATCTCAGGAGCAGTGAGGTAACCATCTTCACCATCTTTTTCATCTTTCGAAATACTCATGGCTACGCCAGAAAGCTGGGGAATGTCGGGCAGTGCGAAGCCGTGAGTTGCTAAATGAACTACCTTATAATTCGCCAATTTCCCTTCCGCAGAAAGCTTTTTCAAAAAAGCTTCATCCATTTCCAAACCGGTGTACACATCGGTTCCCAGCACGGTGGCTGCCATGGTTTCCACTTCACGGAGTGTTCCTGGGAGATAGTCCATCTTACCAAAACCTAAAGCCGCATATACTTCACGTTGAGACAATCCTTTAGTAGCATTATCTTCTGCTATGAAATTCATTTCCTGTAGCCTTTCTCCACTCCTGATAGGGTCTGCCTTGGTCGACATTTCATCGTAAAGCGCCCCACCCATAGCCAGCATTGGCTTGCGATTGTCCGCATATTTTCGTGAATTGATTACCCCTGCAACACTGGCCGATTGCATATAGCGAATCCCTACATCTTCAATAAGGTATTTGCCCTGATTCGTGATCAAGGCTTCGAATGGGATAAAATTCAGAAGTCCATCGGGCGATATAATCAACTTCTTTTTACCAGCGATAAGATTGGCCACAGGCTCGATGAGAAACTTATAGTAAGTATTTAAGAATTTGGTTTTGATTTCGGCATATTCAAGCTTGTCATCTTGAAGTAATTCTCGAGTAAGTTCGCCCAGCGTTTCAAAATCTTCTTGATTAAACATGTTGGCAATGTCGTTTTCCATCAAAATACGATCGCCCACTACCCTTGCATTTAGAGGTAATTTAAACCCAATGCGTTGCATGTCTTCATTACGAGCCTTATCAAAATAACGCTGTTTAAGCTCCACAAACTCCTTGAAGAATTCATTAAGAATCGCATACGATTTGTCCTTCGTCACCACATTAATGGCCACAGCTCCTGGTTCGGTCAAACTATAAAACAGGGCCACCTCGTCTGACTTTAAGCTGGCTTGAAATTTCTCCAATGTGGTTTTATTGGCTTTCTTCCTTAAGGTCATTCGCTCGGTTAATACCCTTGCCCTTTGTTGATCTATAGCATTAAAGAGTCCAGCCCCATCCCCTGTTCGGGCATAGCAATAGGTAAGAAATTGATAGGCACTCAACTGAGATTGTAGGTAGGTAATTCGATTTTGCCCGTCCAATTGAGACCTAAACTCTTCAGAAATACTAATGGCTTTTTCAAAATAAGGAATGGCCCTGGCGTATTCTTCAGTAAAGAAAAACATAGTCCCTACATTGTTAAGGTTAATGATGGCGTCTTGCTCTCTATTTTGACTTAGAAGGCTATTGATCAAAGTTTGATAGGTTTGAACCGCCTTATCTCTTTGGCCAGATTGCCAGTAGTTAATGGCCAAGTTTCCTTGAATAGTTTCAGCCAAATAACCAAGATTATTATTTATAGCAATTGTATTGGCTTGTTCCAAATATTGCTTTGCCTTCGTTCTATCAGCGGGATCGGTAGACACTAAATACGAAGAGCCCATTGTATTATAGCCCTGTGCCTGAAAGTAAGGGTTCTTCATATTATTACCCAATTGCAAAACCTGATTCCCTACTAATATATTCTCTTGATTTAAACCTTGAGCACTAAGCATTGATGACTTTTTCAATAGTAATTGGCCTGTCAAATTAAGGTTCAACAGCCTTTTCGAATAGGGCAATGCTTGATCGACCACTTGTTGTCCCAATTGAAAATCACCAATGTAATTCAGGTAATCTGAGTAGTAATAAGCGGCAATCGACTTCACGTAGCTACCTATGGCCTCGTTCGAGATTGTGTTTCTATAAGCATTTCCAATTAACTGACCGCCCGCTTCAATACTCCCGTTGTAAAATAAGGAAGCACCCACTTCGGCCTGCCATTTATAAATGGTGTTCTGGCCTTTTGGTGATAATTTATTGAGGGCATCCAAAGCTCCATTAAAAGCATTCAAAGCCTCTGGCCCTTTACCTTCCAAGGCCAAAGTTTGCGCTTTAGAATTGGCCTCATTGGCGTCCATAAATACTTTGTTATTTACTTTAACAGTGGGCAACCAAGCTTTGAGATTTTGAAAATCATGAGCCTTTTTATCAAATTGAATAAAAGTATCCCAAGCATCATTAAAGTCTTGAATGTCTGAATCGAGTTGCTGGTACTGAAGGGCACGTTGAATTAAAGCCTTGGCCTCATCCATTTTACCTTCGAACACCTTGAGGTTGGCCCTCATAAACACGGGATAAATAGAAGTTTCACCTAAATCTTCTGTGGCCTTTAGGTAAGTACCTGCCTGAATCATATCACCTTTAAGCATATAGTTAAAGGCAAACATGGCATATACGTTTTCAAAATAGCCGTTGATGTCCATCACCTCTTGAAGTAAGCCCAGCGATTCTTGCGTTTGGTTTTTCTTCACCAGATCATAAGCCTTCAAGTATTTTTCATTAAGGTCGTCTTGAGCCTTTACAAATTGTGGTAAAGTGAGAAGTCCAAGCACAAATACTATTGTAATGGTCTTCGATATGAATCGAAAAGAAGAGATAAATTTCGTCATAGCATTGTTTATTTAGGTTTGAACAAAAAAGGATTTTAGTTACCTCCCTTCTTTTTTGGAAATACCAGTCCATCAAATAAATTATCGAGACCATTTTTTGATAATTCCATGGCCCTTTTATGATTGTAAATATTGAGCTCATTTACCTTAACGGTCGTTTCAGCACTCGTTTTAATTGCTATAAAATCACCAAAAGTATTGTCAATTTTAGTAGTGTAAATCTGCTTGTGATTAAGCTCAAAGCTGTATTCATTTCCGTCTTTAACCACCAACAAATCATTGTATTCAAACCTTTTAACCAAACCCTCTTCTTTGCCTCCGAAAAGCAACTTCATTTCTTCGCCATTTTTATAAACTCCGTAAAACCCAGTGTTATCATACATGAAAGAATAGTAGTCTTTTCCATCCTCACTCATTCCAAAACACAGCCCTATTAATCCATCAGCATTTCCTTTTTCAAGAAACATTTCAACACTTAAACCATAGTCTATCTTATCCACTTTAGGGTTAATAAATGTTCGGACTATTACATTAGAAGTGCTTTCCACCCTAAGGTGCCCATTTTGAATAGCAAGAGAATAGCCATCGTGATTACCCAAAAAAGGCCAGTTGTTTTTGTTATTGTCAAAAGGCTCGTGAAAGAAATTAGTCTGAGCAGAGAGACCGGCAGTCAGTAGCATCAACATTATGACTGCGAAAATCCTGTTTTTCATAATTTCTATTGTAAAGCGTTTCTCTAGTTACTCGTGCGCACGATATTCCCTAGGGCATTGACGGTAAGCTTATAGGAATCAAGTGAATTTCCATTTTGCTGATATGCACTGATCACCGTGGTGTTTCCCTCTTTTTTCACATTGAATTCAATTTTGGTAGTAATGGCTCCTATACTTTTTTGTGTAACTCCAATGTTTTCTGTTCGTTTGTGCGTTCCGTCTGTTCCAAAAACTGAAACCTTAAACCAAGAAACATCAGATCCACTTACGATCCCCCTCCACATAGAAAGCAAGATCAAATCACCCTCTTGGGTTTGCCCTATTTCGCCAATGGCACTCAGGTTGCCATCATTTCTACTAATGCTTAATGCTCCTTCCAAACCGTTCACAGACCTGCCTTGTAGCGCATTGTAGTCAAGTGCCCACGGCAGCCTAAGCAGATTATAACTGTTTAATAAGTTGCTATTATAAAGCGGGCGCTGTGGAGCCGAAGGTTTTGGAGTTGAAACTACGCTACTTGCTTTTGACGAAAACAAATTAAGATCATCTATAACTTCGTTGTTTCTTAAATCCACTAAGAGCATATTGGCGTCAACTTTCTTTGCTGTTGGAACTGCCGCTATACTTATTTCAGAAATCAATTCAAACCTATATTCACTCCCTTTCATTCTATTATTAATAGAGGAGAAAGACCATGAGGCATCTTCTACAAACTTATCGCCCTCTTTTTTCAACCTAGATACTATTCTGTTCTCAACATCAATGGAATAAAGGTTACCCCCAAAGAACTTATAATCTCTTTTGGGATTGCTCTGATTTCCGAGTAGAATGAGCTCATTATTTTCTGCATCAAAATAATAATCATCCGACACTGGATCGAGTGGTATGTACCTACTAATCACTGCTTTTGCCCCATCTATTGTGGAAAGTCCTGTTCTACTATATCCAATGCTTGGCAACTGAGGTACTGCATCCATTTTTTTTGCATTCAGTAAATCATACACCTCGAAACCGTCTTCATACTTCCATAAAAAATGATAATCAGGACTGAACTGATGGTCCTTTTCCAAATACTTTTCTAGGTCCACTTTCGAACTCATGATCTGTATGATTTCTCTAGAACTAGGGTCGTAAATATAGAGGCCAGATTGGGACTTTATTGCTGGATACTTTTTCTCCAGTTTGGGCTTGGTAGCTAATACTCTACCATCATCATAAACTCCAATAATAAAATGCTCATAGCTCAAGGAATTTGTCTTACCTGTTTCAATCTTAGTTATAGTGTTCGAAATAGAAGTAACAAAAGCTTGTCTAGTTATTTTACTAAAACCCATGTATGAAAAATCGCCAGAGAAGCCACCATTAATGCTGTTTTCTGGAAAAAAAGTAGAGGTGCTTGTTTGAGTATCGTACAACAACAAACCCTGATACCTACCATCAGAAGAAGAGACAACATTTTCGCCAATGAGTAAATATCGGCCATCAGTACTAGTTTTAAAGAGGGTTAATTTAGGACCTCTAAAAGAAACCTCTTGAGCTGTGAGTTGAAGAATGTCAAGAAAAAGGAAGATGCTGAGAAATGTAAGTAGCTTTTTCATATGCATGAATCTTATGAAGTAAAACTAAGGCATAAGAGAAGGCCAGAACATGACTTGAAACCCTTGTTTTCATATCCGTGCTGGTACGTATTTTCAGAATTATGCACATACAAAGCGAACACGATACTTAGCATAAAATTTTACGCCAGTATCGTGTCTAAAGCATTTCAGAAACTTTAAAGCTGTCCAATCAATTGTTACCACCCTTACTCTTGGTCGTGTTAATCTCTTTTAAAATGGCATTCAGCTCTGACTGAGGAATGACTTCAGGAAATAAAAGATCGAGCACTTCAGCCTTTTCAAAGCCTTTGAATCTATACGCTTTCTGACTTGTTCCATTATTGACATAAATAAGATCTCCTTGATAGATATCTGATGTGAATGTTGTACTCTTATCAATTACACCCTCTCTAATTAAAGAGAATTCACCCTCTTTCAACTTGGTCAACACTACCTTTTCATCATCGGCTGGGAGTTTCTTTAGTTCTCCAAAGAAATAACCTGCCTTTTGAGGGTATTCGGCAAAATAGGTTGCACCAATAGAGGTATCATAGACCAGTTCACTCCACATTTCTGACTCAGCTCGGTTGTTCACATATACTCTTTTAACATCCACTTTCGACTTTCCTTTCATGAAAAAAGCCACATTTTTCTCTTCCCACTTTAACACCCTATTGTCATTAGATGTCATTATGATTCTACTCGAACCCTCCATATTATCTTGTGTAAAGTAGCCATTGAGCTCATAGGTGATATTTCTTGTTGTATCATGTACGAGTGCATCTGGGCTACCCAGATTACCAAAGAATTGCAAATAATCAAGATTTGGTTCTCCATTCTCATTCCATAAGCTATAAGTTGTCCCTGTTCTCTTAAAGCTATTGGGCTTGCCCTTCACTTCTACCGCCTTTTCTTTAGGCTTTGACGGGTCTACCTTCAACTTACTGGCTAAACTAGCAATGTCTTTATCAGGAACTATTTCGGCTAGAAGAAATTCACCAACCTTTATATCTTTAAACCCTTTAAAACGATAGGCTTTCACCACATTCAAAGCATTTGAATAGAAATGGACTACATCATCTTCATCTGATAGGCTGTAATCATACCCACTTACCGTTTCTCCTTTTTCAAAAATAATCCATTGCCCTTTTTCTAGTTTCATAATATAAACTTGAGCCGAATTCCATGGCAAGCTTTTCATAGGACCAACCCGCTCAGTTCCTTCTAAATCATATTGCATTCCGTAACTAGCATTCGTAGCTGAATCATAAAGCACTGCACCATATTTTTCTTTGTCTGGATTCAGCTTGTAACTCCCCAAATTGGTCTTCAGCAACCTTGTCCCTCTAACAAAATAGGTGATGTTCTTCTTGTCATTATAGAGGTAATAGATTGACTCATTACCCTTAGACAATAGGGTAACAGGCTGATTTAAAAAATCTTGATCATCTGGTTTATCATAATAGCCATCCATCTTTAAGTACTCTCCCGTTAGCGAAAAATAAATCACAAGTTGATTATCTGGAGCCCAAGCAGCGACTTCCCCAATACCTGTGACTAAAGTGCCGTCAGAAGTTTTTAAATCATACTTTTTATCGGCTAGGTTATCGTAAATAAAACTAGAAAAGTTAACGGAGGGTAGGCGTTCTTTTAATTGCTTTAAAGGCTCCGTCAATTTTTCGGCAACATGAATGTCGCCAGGTTTACCTTCATCGTATTTAGACCTAAAACCAGGCAAGAAATACCACCCATCTTTTCCTATATTGGTACTCACCAATCTACTGCCATCAGGGGTATCTACTTGCTTTCGGATACCAATCCCACTCCCAAGAGAGACGAAAGCATATGTACTATCTGTCATTTTTCCCCAAAAAATATTGTCATCCATCAATTCAGCCTTATGAAGCCCCGCCTTCTCTTCTGGAGCAGGCTTAATGGCCAAAAATGATTTTTTGAGCTTACCTAAGTAGTTAATACTATTATCGCCTACGTTGTATTTCCACTTATCCGATGTTAAAACAAGTCCCTTCTGAAATGTAGTTAGGAAAGTTGGCCCCCCAGCCCAAAAAATATCCTCGGGGTCATGTGACACGATCACACCTTCATACCAAGTAGATTGATTCGTATTATTACCGTAGCCCTTTAATACAACCGTAGCATTTGAAGAGGTCACATAGGTGAGGTAGTCGTTGGTTCCTGATATTAGGTTGGGACTGGTTGCCGATACTATTTTGCCATTAATAGCTACTTGAAATTGAGCGTATGACTGTCTAACATACTGCGCCCTATCATCTTCAGGGGTCATTTCGGTTCTACCAGTGGTTTGTCCATCTGTATAACTTATTTTTCTTAACACTAGGCTAGACCTACCAAACTGTTGATCAAGAACTTCGCCTTTTATCCAACTTCCTTTTACATCATTTTCGTAATAATACTTAACAATAGATTGCTGACTGCTCCCTAGGTTTTTTGTAGTTACTTGAACTTGCTGCTTTGTTGTTCTATTGGTTAACGTAGTAATAGAGAATGTTCCATTTGCGGTTACTCTGGTTTCTGCAGTTATTTCATTCGCCCCTTCGTCCTTATACTCAAATGTAGAAATAACCTTTAGGGCATCTTCTCCTTTTAGTTTTTGAGAAGTCTTGGTAATTCTATTTTCAGCATCCTTTTCATAATACTCCACCCCTTTAAGCTCTCCATTTTCAAGTACTTCAATTTGTATCAGTTGGTCTTTATCGTTGTAGGTGTAGTTTTTTACCGATGTGATCAAGCCTTGTACTTGAGTAGTTGTGGAGAGCAACCCCTTTTTATAGTCGTACTTGGTGTTGCGTAAGTTTAACTTAGTAGCACCATTTGCAATTTTTTCCACGTCCAAAATTCCTTTTTTGTCCAATTCGTATGTGTATTCATACTTATTACCGGTTAAGAGTTCGTCTCGGCTAATGCTTATCAAGTTGCCGTTGTTGTCAAACTTCTCCATTTCAATTACAGATTTCTGCAGCCCCTTTTCTGCCACAAATTCATAATACATGGTTTCGATACTCGTGGCTTTACCTTTCACTCCCTTGGACTCCAAGGTGGCAGTTTCGAGTATTTGAGCCTTCGCGGAAAACGCGAAAACCATTAATAAGAGAATGATGAATTTTTTCATGAGTAAGTATTTTAATGGTCAATGCAATCCAGACCTTTTAGAATGAAGCCTTTGGATCATTGTAAAATTAAAACCACTCTGCATCAGAAAGAATACGCTAGGCAAGGGGTATTTGCATCCGTGCTGGCACGGATGAGAAAAGCTATAATGTAAATTTTATATAGGTTTAGAGGGTATTAGATCAAGTTATTCGCGTAAGCAAATTTGATAAGCCCTACCAAAGAGCTGGTTTTCGTTTTGCGGAATATGTTCTTTCGGTGGGTTTCTACGGTACGTTCACTGATAAAAAGTTCTTCTGCAATTTGTCTGTTGGAATATTCCTGAGAAATCAGTTTTAGAATTTCGCGTTCACGGGAGGTTAATAATTTTCCTTCATCGGGTTCGTAAAGGCTTTTTACTAACATGGCATTAATGTCGGTGGACATGTACATCTTCCCTCCTCTTACCGCATAAATGGCTTCAATCAATTCTGCTTTTGTGTCTTTCTTCAACACATAACCATTTACGCCTTCTTTAAGAATTTCCTTCACCAAATGAGCTTCATCGTGCATGCTCAAAATGATGAATTTCATGTCAGGAAAAAGGCGTTTAGATTTCTGGACTAAGCTCAGTCCGTCATCATCACCTAAATTATAATCGGTAATCACAAGATCAGGTTTGTGCTTATCTATGGAGCGGATTGCCTCTGGAACAGAGCCCACAGCATCTACCACCGTTAACATATCATCTTCTTCAATGAGTTTTCTTAAGCCATCCAATAATATGGCGTGGTCATCGACAAGGAGGATTTTCATCGTTTCTGCTATTTGTTCCTTGCCCACAAAATTGAACAACCATTTCATGGAGGCAAGGTATTCTCTCTAATCTATAAAAAATATCCGATTAAGCCGTGATTTGCGATTCAGTACTAGTGGGTATTTTCTTCATTGAAGCATCTGGCAAATTAACCGTCATCATGGTGCCACATCTAGCAGAATGCGTATCTAAATCAAAATCTCCCTTCACCAAGTTTAGTCGGGTTTGAATGTTTTTCCAGCCATTGCCCTTTCCGTTATAGAATTCAGAGGCGTCAAAGCCTTTTCCGTCATCTTCTACTGTAAGCGTCAATTCGGTTTCGTCTCTCGTCAACTGAATGGTGATGTGATCTGCCTCGGCATATTTCATCACATTATTTACCCACTCTTGGCAAATTCTAAAAAGCGAGATCTCCATTAGTTCTGGCAAACGCTCTTCATCACCAAAAACAATCACTTCGCAAGTCACTTTTTTACTTTGTGTAATCCGATCACCAAACTCTCTTAAGGCCACACCAAGCCCGTTTTTCACCAAGGTCTGAGGCATTAAATCGAAGCAAATGGACCGTAGTTCAGCATACATGTCATTGATGACTGATTCTCCATTTTGGAATACTTCCAGCCTTTTTTCTGGCTGTTGGGCATCTTTATCTGTAAGAGAAGAAAGGTTCAGTTTGAGTACTGAGATGAGTTGACCAAAGCCATCGTGCAAATCCCTTGCAAAGCGGCTGCGTTCTTTTTCTTGAGAATTAATTACTGCATTTAATTCTGCTTCGCGAAGCTTAAGCTGGGCTTCTTGTTTTATTAATTGTTCTTTCTTCTTGGCCCTATTTCTATTGAGCAGCACCAGAATAATTAACAATAAGGCAATGAAAACCAAACCAATAATCAAGGCTTGATTTCTTTCCAAACGGGCCTCTTGAGCACTCAAAGCCGATTGTTGCAGTTCTATTTGCTGTTCTTTTTCCTTTGTCCTGAATTCAGTTTCCAAGCTTGCAATAAGCTGCTGTTTTTCAAGACTCATGAAATTAGACTCAAGCGTATCGTTCAACAGCGACATTTCAAAGGCCAGTTTATAATTCCCTAGCTTGGCATATAAAAGTTTTAGTTTTTGTGAAGCTAGATTGGGTATCTCTGTTCCTCCTTCTTTTTTGGAAATCACCAATGCCTTTTCAAAAAGTGCAATAGCCTCTTGAGTTAGCCCCATTGTGTCCTTTAGTGCTCCATAATTGAAATAGGTTTCTGCCACTCCTACACTATAGCCCACTTTTTCATAATTAATTAGCGCTGACTTAAAAGAATTCTCAGACTCAGAAAAATAACCCTGCTTCATTTGAGCGTTTCCCATTACTTGGTTTGTATTGCCCAGTGCACCTATATTATTTGTTAAAGTAAGCACTGGAACGGCCTTATTGTAATAGAAGGCCACACTATCATAGTTTTTCAAGTACCCATGTACAGCCGTTAAGTTAGAAAGCTCAATACCAATATTAATGGTGTCTTTTCGATCTATGGAAAGCTTGTATGCTCTATGAAAATACTTAGCGGCATTTATATAGTCATCATTGGCAGAGTATACCTGTGCCATTGTATCATATACTCTGTTAAGAAATACATTATTAGATAGGGACTCAAATATTTCCATGGCCAACAAATTCTTAGTCAAAGCCTGATCAAAAAGACCTTTTTCAAGACTCATCTGAGCTAAAGAAAGATAACTTTTCCCTATTTCTAGGCTATCACCAACTACTTCGAAGACAGTTAAAGACTTTGAGAAAAAGTCAATTGCCAAATCATTCTGTTGCTTAACTTGATAATGTACTCCGATCATTTTTAAGCCATGCGCTCTCTGCCATTCACTACCTATGTCGTTAGACCACCGAACAACATTCTCGGCATAAATCAAGCTACTATCAGGTTTAGAATAATAGGTAGCCACAGACCTCCTCAGTTCCTTGGCAATTCGCAGTGAGTCTTGCGCCACTAAATGGTTGGCCGAAATAATAATCAGTAATACACACAATAGCTTCTTCATCAAAAAGGGGTTATTGACGGAAAAAGTGATCTGACCAAACCACACACGCTTAATAAAACTATCGAAAAAAAATGATTAAACGCTAATGCTTCTTTCTGCTCTGGCCGAAACTTCTTTCATATCCGCCTCCAGCAAATTAACCGTCATCATGGAGCCACGCCTTTTGGCATGTGTGTCTAGGTCGAATTCCCCTTTGATTAGATTTAGGCGGGTTTGAATATTTTTCCAGCCGTTACCCTTGCCGCTATAAAAGAGTTCAGCGTCAAAGCCTTTTCCATCATCTTCTACTGTAAGTGTCAGTTCGGTTTCATCTCTGGTCAGCTGAATTGTGATGTGACCGGCCTCAGCATACTTCATTACATTGTTTACCCACTCTTGGCAAATTCTGAAAAGGGAAATCTCCACAATCTCAGGAAGGCGCTCTTTGTTGCTGAATACAATCACTTCGCAAACCACCTTCTTGCTTTGTGTAATTCGGTCACCAAACTCTTTCAAGGCAATAGTCACCCCTTTCTTCACTAAAGTTTGAGGCATTAAATCGAAACAAATAGATCGCAGTTCAGCATACATGTCATTGATTACAGACTCACCATTTTTGAATACTTCCAGTCTCTTTTCAGGGTATTGAGCATCCTTATCGGTAAGAGAGGAAAGGTTGAGTTTGAGCACAGAAATCAGCTGACCAAAGCCATCATGTAAGTCCCTTGCAAAGCGGCCGCGTTCTTTCTCTTGAGAATTGATTACTGCGTTTAACTCCGCTTCGCGAAGCTTAAGTTGTGCTTGTTGAAGTATAAGTTGTTCGTTCTTTTTTGCACGGTTCCGCACTAAAAAGATAATGGCTAAAAATAAAATGGCAATCAAAACCAAGCCAATCATCAGCAAGCGATTTCGCTCAAGTTTTAATTCTTGCTCACCCAGTTGCGCTTCTTGCAAAGCAATTTGTTGCTCTTTTTCTTTCGTCTGAAACTCCTCTCTTAAGTAATTCAAGTTTTCAAGATTATTCTGAGTTAGCAGACTATCATTCAATGAAACATACTGATTCAAGAATCCATATGCATCTTTATACTGATTAGAAGCAGCATAAATGACTGCCTTTATATCTAAACTTTCTCTTCTTACCTCACGTGCTTTAACAGCATCTGCCATTTTCAAAGCCCGATTGACTTGAACCAAAGCCATCTTATAATCCTCTCTTTTTACTTCAACTTTAGCTAGCTGCAAATAAAGTTCAGAAATTCTAAGTGAATCATTTACGTTGCTATAATAATTTAAGGCTTTACCATATGCCTCATTCGCCTTGTCGAAGTCTTCATTCTCCCAATAGACTCCTGCTATTGACATATATGAGGAGCCAATATTTCCTAGAAAACTAATTCTTTCCTTCAGGTTCACAGCTTCCTCAAGGTAAATAAGTGCAGAGTCACTCATGTCAAGTTTCTGAAAAACACTACCCAGATTGGTCAAGCCAGACGATATCTCTACGCTGTCCCCTACCAGGTAAGCGTTGTTAAGGTATTTCCTAAAATAAGTTGCAGCAGTACTAAAGTCATTTTGGTAATAGTAAGATTGCCCAATAATATTCAACACCCTACCAACCCCATTTAGGTCATTCTTTAGTCTGAAATATTCAAGAGCTTCAAGGCTTCTAGAGACTGATTTTGTATAATCTGCAATAGAATTATAATAAATGGCCAAGTTGAGATGCGCTTTCCCCATTTCAAGAGTGTCTTTCAACTCGGTATAAAGCTCTTTACTCCTTCCGTAGAAGATAAATGCCGAATCACGTTTACCGGAATAGTATAAACCTATCCCCTTGTACTTGGCGGCAGCCGCTATTCCTCTTTTGTAACCAGCACTTTCAGATAGTTTATGAATAGAATCAGCCAATTCTATGGTCAAAAAAGGATCCCTAAGACTATTATTAGTTAAATCTATCAGCTTGTCTATTTGGACGTAGTCCTGAGCACTAAGCCCGTTCAAGCTCAAGAAGAAAACTGTGCAAATAAAAAGCCTCTTTAGAGAAATTATCATAGATACAAATTAACCAGGCCAACTAACATAAAAAAACCGACTTAAGATACTCCAATTATACAGAGTTCAAAAGTCGGTTTGAAAAATGAGCCTAGAACTGCTTAAGCAGCAAATTCCTTAATCGTCTTCTCTATAATATCACAGCATTCATGTAGTTGCTCTTCTGTCATCACCAAAGGAGGAGCAAAACGAATGATATTGCCGTGGGTTGGCTTGGCCAATAATCCGTTTTCTTTTAATGCCATACAAATATCCCAAGCAGTAGAACTGTCTTCGGTATCATTAATCACAATCGCATTCAAAAGCCCTTTACCACGTACCAATGTAATAAGCTCAGAAGTTTGGATAAATGCATTCATTCTTTCTCTAAAAATCTCGCCCAAACGTTGAGCATTTTCAGCAAGCTTTTCATCTTTAATTACTTCTAAAGCTGCAATGGCCACTTTAGCCGCCAAAGGGTTTCCTCCAAAAGTACTGCCATGCTGACCCGGCTGAATTACATCCATAATACGATCGTTGGCCATTACAGCCGACACAGGATACACACCCCCAGAAACAGCTTTACCCAAAATCAATACATCTGGCTTCACATTTTCATGATCACAGGCCAAAAGCTGACCTGTTCTTGCAATACCAGTTTGTACCTCATCGGCAATAAAAAGCACATTATTTTCTTTACACAGACGGTCGGCTTCGGTTAAGTAGCCCTCATCTGGAACAAAAACACCCGCTTCTCCTTGAATAGGCTCTACTAAAAAGCCAGCCACATTTTCTTCGGCCAAGGCTGCTTTTAAAGCATCAATATCGTTATAAGGTATTTTAATAAAGCCTTTCGTGTACGGACCAAAATTTTTCTTCGCTACTGGATCGTTCGAAAAGGAAATGATCGTAGTTGTTCTTCCGTGAAAATTATCTTCGCAAACAATAATTTTCGCTTCATTTTCAGCAATTCCTTTTCTTTCGTACGCCCATTTTCTACAAAGCTTAATGGCAGTTTCTACTGCTTCTGCTCCTGTATTCATAGGTAGTATTTTATCAAAACCGAAATACTCGGTCATGTACTTTTCATACATTCCTAATACATCGTTATAGAAAGCTCTTGAAGTTAGGGTGAGTATTTCTGCCTGGTCTTTTAAGGCCTGAACAATTCTTGGGTGGCAATGACCTTGATTTACAGCACTATAGGCAGATAAGAAATCGAAATACTTCTTCCCTTCTACATCCCAAACATATACGCCTTCGCCTTTGGCCAAAACTACCGGTAGCGGATGATAGTTATGCGCACCATATTTGTTTTCTAGATTAATCGCTTGTTTACTATTTTGAACTGTTTCCATCTCTATAAAATTTTATCTTTGCTACCCAAAATCAGAGGGTAGGCCAAAGGTAAACAAACTAATTTAGCCCAAAAAAGATGTCGAAGGATTCTAAATCAAAATCAACATTTGTCACAGAAACGGAAGATTATTACCTTGACGAACTGGGTAGAATGGTTTTTACAGCGAAGTACCATCTTAAAAGAGGATCTTGTTGTAAAAACGGTTGCAAACACTGTCCGTATGACTATAAAAAATGACAAACCATTTCGAGAATCTCTCTATTGATCCCAACGAACTTCCAGGTTTAGAGGAAATCAACTTCAAACCCATCGACCCAAACTATCTTAAAGTAAGCCTGATTTCATCAGCATTACTTTTCATCGTCCTTATTGGGGGGGCTATCGCTATTATTGAGTTTTCAGAAATTGAAGAAAAAATGACTGGTTACCTCGTCTCCATGAGTGCCATACTCGTTCTGGCTGCTGTTAATATTACAATCACCATTCTTGGTTTTAAGAAGAAGAAATACGCCCTCCGCCAACGGGACATCATTTATACCAAAGGCCTAATTTGGTCGGTACGTACTACTGTGCCTTTTAACAGGATACAACATGCCGAATTGAAGCAAGGCCCTATTGAACGACTTTATAAAATCAACAGCTTAAAGCTGTTTACCGCAGGCGGCCAGAGCAGCGACTTGGTTATTCCTGGCTTACCCGATAAAGAAGCCCTGTCTATGAAGGATTTTGTACTCAAGAAAACCGAAGAGGATGGAGCAGAACAATTATGATTTTTCTATTCCTCAACGCCAACCCTCGGTAGCCATTGGCATTATTCTGATTAAATTTTTCAGAATGACAATCAGGGCCATGTGGCCTATCCTGCTGTCCGTTGTTATTGGCCGAAGAGCGGGTTCAACCTTTGATGACATTATACTTTATCTGGTAATTGGTTTTGCTGCCTATAACCTTATAGGCTCAGTACTGACATATTTTCGCTTTTACTACTATATAAGTGGCAACGCTATTGTTTTAGACAAGGGTGTACTGAAAAAGACAAGAACAAATATTCCTTTTGAGCGAATTCAGACCATCAATTTTAGCCAAAACTTGCTCCACCGATTGTTCAATGTGGTAAGTGTAGAAATTGATTCTGCAGGTGCCAATAAATCTGAAATCAGTATTGATGCCCTTAGCAAAGATGAAGCTATTGCCTTGAGGGAATACATCATGACCGAGAAGGAGCAACTGATTAGCGAGTCTGGTACTGAGGAAGAAAAAGAAATGAGTGCAGACAAAAGTCCTTCAGAATTATTGCTGCACTTAACCCCTGCCGACCTTCTCAAAGTTGGTATAAGCCAAAATCACCTGCGATCTATGGGGATTATCTTTGCTTTTGTGTTTACCACTATGAATGAACTCAAAATCAGTATTGATGACTTTGTATCAGATCAGTTTACACAATTCGAAAGTTATGCAGAACATAATACGCTATTCGCTTTTGTTGTTTCTGCTGTTCTTGTCACCGTCATTTCATTCCTCTTTTCCTTGGGAAACTCTGTTCTGAAATACTATGACTTAAAGCTCTGGATGAGCAAAAACGCATTAAAACTGGTGAGAGGGCTACTGAACAGAGAAGAAGTAACCATTAATAAAAACAAAGTGCAGATGGTGTCTTGGTCTACCAACCCCATTCGTAAACTGTTCAAAATGTACACCCTACAAATTGCTCAGGCCTCCAGTTCTGAAGTAAATGCACAAAAATCGAAAATCAATGTGCCTGGCAGCTATAAAGAACAAGTGTCTAAGGTGATTAATATGGTTTTCCCCTCAGAATATTTAGGAACGGAAGCCAAACACGCCATTAGTCCGATCATCAAATTTAGGATTATTCTATTCTACGGAATCCTGCCCTCATTGATAGGCTTAAGTACTTGGTTTTTAATCGAAGAGGCTGCTTTCTATTTCCTGCTTGCTTTACCACTTTCATTTATCTTAGGACTATCCTACCACAAAAAGCGCAACTATGAGGTTAACGAAGAGTTGATCAGAAGCAACAGTGGCATTGTGGATACAGAAAGTGTACTGACCCAGATTCATAAAATCCAGGCGGTGAAGGTAAAACAAAGCTGGTATCAACGCAGAAAACAGCTCGCCACCATAAAGCTATATACCGCAGCAGGCGAAATGAGTATCCCTTATATTACCCTTTCAGAAGCATTACAACTGGAGAGCTTCGTGCTTTATAGGATTCAAACCGATAAGAGAGAGTGGATGTAATGTCAAATTCATTTGTGCTTCAGTAGTTTTCAATACAATGTCATTAGATACAGTAACTAATCAAGATAGGTTCTAGCAACCTGATTCTATATATTCAAAGATGGAGAACACATTGCTCTATGTATTTATCGTTGTAGTTGTTGCTTGCTTGGTAGTGATATGGCGAATGCGTGTATCATTAATAAGGCAGCAAAAATTAACCACATCCTACCAGCTTAAACAAAACGAGAAACGATTTGAGTCACTTGTTGAAAACGGAGCGGACAGTGTTATCATCATCTCACCAGAAGCTAAAACCATTTACGCATCAAGCTCGATTAAAAACATTCTAGGCTATACTCCAGAGGAAGTACTGAACCTTGATATTTGGTCTTTAGTGCACCCCGATGACCAAGCTAGAGCTGGAAAGGCTATTACTGACTGCATGCTAAACCCAGGCATCCCTATTCAAGGCCACATCTCACGCATTAGGCATAAAGATGGCTCTTGGCGATGGATAGAACCAGTAATCACTAATTTGATACACGATCCGGCCATCAATGGTATTGTAGATAATATTAGAGACATTACTGATCGCGTAAAGGCAGAGGAAGAGCTCAAGATAACCAACGATCGTTTTCTTTTGGCCGCTCGAGGATCTAAATTGGGAATTTGGGATCGAGACCTCATAAACAACACTTTAATTTGGGATGATACCATGTATAAGGTTTATGGAGTTTCTAATCTCACTTTTGAGGTAAGTCATGAATCCTGGATATCATTAGTCCACCCAGAAGATCATCAAATGATCGTTAACAATATTGAGAACATCAAGCCTACTGTAAATGAAGTTGATATGGAGTACAGGATTATTCACCCCGACTCCACGGTCAGATACATCAGATCCTTGTCTCTGGTTCAGAGAGATGAAACTGGTAAGGCGATTAGACTTGTAGGTACAAACTTAGACATCACCAATAACAGAGAATACCAGCTTACGCTCGAACAAATCCTGTTTGACATCTCCCATATTATCCGAAAGCCAGTGACCAATATTATGGGGCTTTCTAATTTGATCGATATGGAAAATATGGATGAAGCAACCCTCAAGCAGCTGGCTGTTCACATGAAATCTTCGGTGAAAGAACTAAACGACTTCACCATCCAGCTCACTCACACCTATATAAGCAAGAAGGTATCCTTCGAGCAAGTTTCTAAAAAAGGAAAATAAGGGCATTGCGCTTTTACTTTCGACTGAACAAAACATATAGCCAGTATTCTTACGTTGTAGCATCAAATAAGCACCACCATGACCGAAACTTTACTCATAATTCTAGTTGTGCTATTATTAGTCAATATTGGAATCAGCCTCATCAAGAAACCCAAAGTTGACATTAAGCCTCAGCTAAAACAGGTGGAAGATTTGATGGTGAAATTCGATTCAACCCTTGAAAGAACAGAGAAATCGATCAAAGATGAATTTCAAAGAAACAGAACTGAAACAAACGGGCTGTCAAAAACCAACCGAGAAGAATTAACAAGCAGCCTCAAATCTTTCGAAGGCAAATTCACCGAAAACATCAAAGCGCTAAATGAATTGCTTCGCCAGAAGTTTGGCGATTTCTCAATTCAGCAAAATGAAATCAACAAGCAAACCACTCAGAATGTAAAAGAAGTAAAGCAATCAGTGGAGAGTCAATTAAAATCAATTCGCGAAGACAACACCAGGCAGCTTGATGAAATGAGGAAGACGGTGGACGAAAAGCTTCAAAAAACATTGAACGAGAGGTTGAGTCAATCTTTTGAAACCGTAGGAAAACAATTACAAGCCGTGCAAGAAGGGCTCGGTGAAATGAGAAGTCTAGCTACAGATGTAGGCGGACTTAAAAAAGTATTGAGTAACGTAAAAATGCGTGGAGGCATTGGTGAAATACAGCTTTCGCTGCTCTTAGAACAAATTCTTGCGCCCGATCAGTATGAATCGAATGTAAAAACAAAAGCCAGTAGTTCTGATTTGGTTGAGTTTGCGATTAAGCTACCCGGAAGAGATGACTCAGGTAAGAATGTATGGCTTCCTATTGATGCTAAATTCCCAAAAGACATTTATGAACAGCTTCAAGAGGCCTATGATGAAGGAGAACCTAGCAAGATTTTAATTGCTCAAAAGAACCTTGACAACACTATCAAAAAAATGGCTAAAGATATCAGCGAAAAATATATCGATCCGCCAAACACCACCGATTTTGGTATTATGTTCTTGCCCTTTGAAGGAATTTATGCTGAAGTTGTGCGGAAAGCAGCGCTGTTAGAAGATTTGCAAAGAAATTATAAGATCATAGTCACTGGCCCCACTACCCTAGCCGCAATTCTTAACAGCTTACAAATGGGATTCAAAACCTTGGCCATTCAAAAACGAAGCGGTGAAGTTTGGCAAGTTTTAGGCGCTGTTAAAAAAGAGTTTGAGAATTTTAGCGGAATCATGGAGAAAGCCCAGAAAAACATCCAGTCAGGATTAAACCAACTCGATGATGTAATGGGCAAAAGAACCCGTGCCATCCAGAGAAAACTAAAAGATGTAGAAGCCCTTACAGAAGCCGAAACAAAGGACATTCTACCCGAATTAGCAGATAGCTCCTTGATTCCAGACGAAGAGAGTGATCAGGATGAATAATGAAGCCTCATTGACAAATCTAATACTCAGCATAGCCATTCTTGGGGATCAATATCTCATTTGAGCCTGCTTTTAAAGCTCATATCTGGTTACCTGAAAATCAGATTAGCTTACTATGTGTATATTTGCCCCATTTTTAACAGATATCTTTTTACTTTGCAAATTCTTAACTAGGCACACGTGAGTGATAAGTTTATTGACATAGAGAAAGTAATTAGCGAAAAGAACCCCACCCTTTTTAAATGGATGCCTGGGTTTGTGATTCGTTATATCGAACGCATTATTCACCAAAAAGAAGTGAATGAAATCATACATGATTTCTCTCATTTAGACGGTGTTGATTTTGCCAATGCCGTTCTAAATCGGTTCAAGATCAAAGTTGATATTCACGGAATTGAAAACATCCCGAAAGAAGGGGGGATAGTTTTTGCAGGCAATCACCCTTTTGGAGGTATCGAAGCTTTGGCCCATGTTAAAGCCATTCAACCCGTCAGGCCAGATGTTAAGTTTTTGGTGAATGATATACTACTGAACTTGAAAAACCTCAAGCAGCTCTTTGTTGGCATTAATAAGCATGGCGCAACACCAGCCGATTCGGTCAAACAAATGAATGAGCTTTTCGGCTCTGGGCATGCCGTTTTTATCTACCCTGCGGGACTGGTAAGCAGAAGAATCAAAGGAGTGGTGCAAGATCTCTCATGGAAAAAAACATTCATCACTAGGTCAAAACGATTTAAAAGTCAAGTAATACCAGTATATACTGGTGGTGCTCAGCTATCTAACTTCTTCTATAACCTTTCTAATTTTCGAAAACTCTTAGGAATCAAGGCGAATGTAGAAATGTTTTATTTAGTTGATGAGATGATGAAACAAAAGAATAGTACTTTTAAGATTGTCTTTGGTAAGCCCATTGACCCTATAACTTTCGATCGATCAAAGACTGATCAAATGTGGGCAGAATGGACAAAAGAAAAAGTGTATAAACTCCGATAGCAGAAACTTATTCAATTTGGACAAGAATTTAGATTACATAATTGACTCGGTTGACAGAAAACTTTTGAAGTCAGAACTCAATGCAGAGCGTTTTGTACGCCACACCCAGAAAGGTGGCAACGAGATTTACTTTGTCAACGCCCACAACTCTCCAAACACCATGCGAGAAATAGGTCGCTTACGAGAAGTGTCCTTTGCTAGCGCGGGTGGTGGCACTGGTAAAGAGGTGGACATTGATGAATATGACATCTGCGAAAATTGCTATCAACAATTGATAGTGTACTCCCCTGAAGACGAGGAGATTATTGGAGGATATCGTTTTATAGATTGTAGTACATTAGACCTTTCTACACCTAACCACATAGCACTTTCCACTGCTCATTACTTTAATTTCTCTGACCAATTTATCAACGAGTACCTACCCTATGCTGTCGAGCTCGGTCGATCATGGATTCAGCCAAAATACCAACCAAATGTAGATCCCCGAAAAGGTATTTTCGCATTAGACAACCTATGGGATGGTTTAGGAGCTATTATTCTAAACTATCCAGCCATGAAGTACTTTTTCGGAAAAGTAACCATGTATCCAAATTACAATATTGAAGCCCGTGATGCGGTTCTATATTTCATGGATCTCTTTTTTCCGGACAAAGACAAATTAGTTACCCCTAAAAATCACCTTTTACCAGAGTCAGATATCAGCAAATTAGAGGCTCTTTTCATCGGAAAAGATTTTAAAAGTGGAATGATTGCGCTCAACTCTTACACCAAAGCCAGAGGTGAACGTGTTCCTCCCTTAATCAAAAACTACATGTCACTATCGCCTTCAATGAAATCGTTTGGCACAGCTGAGAATCCTGATTTTGGCGGTGTAGAAGAAACAGGAATCTTGATCACTGTCTCTGAAATTTATAGTGAGAAAAAAGATCGTTATACTGTCTATTAAGCACTTTTAGTGTGCTAACCCACATTATCTAAACATTCCAACAGCCAAGATCGAAGCGTTAATTTCGAGTATTTAGCTATGGAATAAGAAAATCTATCCTCGGATTAAATAAATTACTCAGAATGAAGGTTTTGATATTTGGTGCCTCTGGTTCTGGAACAACAACACTAGGCAAGGAAATCGAAAAAAATACAGATTTTATTCATTTAGATGTTGACGATTATTACTGGAAAAAGACGGAACCTCCATTTCAAGAAAAAATAGCCCTCTCTGAAAGAAATGAAAATCTAAAAACGGATTTCGAAAAATACGAAAACATCATCATCAGTGGCTCAATGGTAAGCTGGGGAAAAGAATGGGAAACATTATTTGACTTAGTAATTTTCATTCGGCTGAAAGATAAAATTAGAATCGAGCGACTACAAAAGAGAGAAATAGAGCGTTACGGGAGGAAGCTATTAACAGACAAAAAAACACACGAGGACTCACAAGCTTTTTTGGAATGGGCAAAACAATATGAAAACCCTAATTTCGATGGCAGGTCACTCCAAGTTCATAATGACTGGATTGAATTCCTCGATTGTAAGGTTTTGAGAATTGACGGAGAAGGAGAATTGAAAAGCAAAACAGAGAAAATATTGACCGAAATAAAAGACATTCGTGGCAGTCTCAATAAAGAATAGTCAGTAAAAGCCTCCCGAGTGGTTTACCTATATATAAACCCGACCAAACTTTTAAGGAAAATTTCTCACCTCAGGTTGGTGTCTTTCCAAAT
>TARA_R110001599_G_scaffold349755_1_pt1 | contig 45342 bp, 39 predicted proteins | sample TARA_R110001599 | Tara Oceans TARA_R110001599 (sample SAMEA4398360) | marine metagenome | biome: Polar Biome; feature: [MES] marine water layer (ENVO:01000295) within the mesopelagic zone...; material: water (ENVO:00002006), including particulate matter (ENVO:01000060) such... | reverse complement strand
AGCGATTTCAGCACGTAATAGATTGTCTATTGCATATTTCGGGTTTATGATTGAATCTTAGAGAAAGTGATATGTGCTTCCACCCGAAATAGGCCACCGACAATTCATTCTCTAATTCTATCTAGCTCATTGATTACTTGCTGTGATCAGGTGAAAATGAGGTTTATTTCTCCTGTTTCACCAGCCCTAAAGGACCGTAATATCGAAGCGAGGAGTGTGGACCTTGGTTTAGTGAATGCTGACAAATTATCACCTATGAAGTGAAGTAGAAGGTGGTATTTTCCAGTTTAAATTAAAATATACTAAAATAGTATTCAAATTTGACCGAAAGATTGCATATTTCGAATTCAATCCAAATGGGATTAGAATGATAAATCCTTTCTGATTTACAATGATTCTAAATCAAAATTATTGAAAACATAAAATACAAAATATGAATTTTAGCCGAAGAAAAGTATTGCAACTAATACCTGTAGTAACTGGAGGAGTAGCTATGGGCGATTTTGATTTTTTGATGATTGACAATCAAAAAAAGGTACTTGAAGGGGTTCGTACATTTTTTCAAAAGGTAGCCAATAAGGATGGAACTTTCAGGCCTGGAATAGCCAAGGATTACGCAGGAAATTCAGATACAAAATTTTCTGGCATTGCAGCCCCTACCTATGCGGTGATCATTCATAAAACATTTGGCTGGGAATTGCCTTATGAACAAGCAACCATAGATTTCTTTCTTTCCTGTCAGAAGGAGGACGGTGCATTTTATGCGCCTACGGGAGAAGGAGACATGGAAACGCCGCTTGCTAAATTATACAATACCGTTCAAAGTGTGGCGGCCTTAAAAATACTGGGAAGAGAGCCGAAATATGATCCAAGCCCTGTAATAAACTACTTTTTTGAAGGAAACAGGTTTCAGGACTTACCACTTTATACAACCAGTTTTTTCGCCCTATTCTACAGTGCTTGGAAGACTAAAATGCCATCCAATATTGATGAGAAAATGAGAGGTTATCTAAAGGATAACCAAGCAGCTGATGGATATATTGGAGACCATGTGGCCTCTACTTTTCATGCGGCACATTATTATCGATTAATAGGTGAGGAAACCCCATTGGCAAAAGAAATGGTGAATCGGGTGCTTAAAGACCAAAAAGAAGATGGTTCTTGGTCTCTTCATCAGCCAGATTGGGATGTTCATGCTGTTTTTGATGCCTTATTTGTGCTTAAGCAAGTTGGAGGGTTTGCAAATCGAAAAAAGGAAATAAAGCAGGCTTATCGCAAAGCCAACGACTGGATATTAACCTGTCAAAAAGAGGATGGAGGTTTCAGTCATTTTCCGGGAAATGAGCCTTCTGATGTAGATGCGGTGTATTTTCATGTTGCTGCGCTAGTAGAAAGTGGTTATTTAAAACCGGTCAGGGGAATTGAAAATGAAGAGATTTACGGATGGGGGCATTTGATGGATCCAGATAAAACCTACAATTGTTTGGCAGAGTAGCCTCATCGTCCTCTTAAACCCCGATAATTTATAGCAAGTCTAAAGTACAAATTACAACCTCAATTTGAACCAAAGGATCTCCCGGAAATGATTAGGAGATCCTTTGGCTTTTCTATATCAATCCACTAATTCCTTTTTTACCCATTTTTCAAATTCCTATTAAAACCCAAATACCAGCCATTTAAATTGACTATTCTCAATGACATAATTCTTTAATTTGAAATAGGAAAAAATCAGTTATTTATTCGGTGGGATCATTATTATAAGAACCTAAAGTGTTTTAATATTTGGAACTTAAAATTTTTATACACATTTTTAGATGTTATAAACCCTAAAGTGCAAATAAATATGAGGTACGAACAATTAAGTTCTTATGAATTGTGGGGTTTGATAAAATCAACCGATCAGGAGGCTTTTGCTTATGTTTTTACAACTACTTCGGATGATATTTTTAAATACGGTCAGAAATTTACAAAGGATTGTGACCTTATAGAAGACGTGATTCAGGATGTATTTGTACATCTTTGGGAAAGTAAATCCACACTATCCATCCATTCCTCTATTCGGTTTTATTTGTTTTCAGCTTTTCGCAGAGAGATAATAAGAAGACTAAAAGAAAATCAAAAACAACAAGTCCTAGAAGATCATCATACAAGTGCTGCGTGGCAGGATTCATTTCAGGAAATATTAATTGAAAATCAGATCACCCAAGAATCCAGTAGGAAAATATCTTCGGCATTAGATAATTTGTCCAACAGGCAAAAAGAGGCCATATACCTCAAATACCTGGAGGACATGTCCTATGATGAGATTTCTGAATTAATGGGGATAAAAGTCCCATCACTTTACAACTTGGTATTGAAAGGACTTAAATCAATGAAGCAGTTTTTAGTTTCATCTGATTTTACGGCAAAAGCGTTCATTTTATTTGGGGTAATTAATATAGATTCTTGATTTTTTTTTGCTCGAATTCTAAAGATTAAAATTTTTTTATAAATTATTTTCCCAAACATGGTGAGATTTATCATTAATCCTCCTCTATAAGATATAGATGGTCGATAAATGAAATCTTACGAAAACATACAAGACTTTTTAGAAGATGATTCCTTTAAGCAATGGGTGCTTAGAGGTGATGCCGAGCAAGATAAATATTGGCTCGAGTGGTTGAATTTGCATCCTTCAAAAGCCGAACTATTGGGGCAAGCTAAAACCATTTTACTTGAATTAGACAGCTCTTCAAAAAAATGGACTGAAAAAGGTAAGAAAAGAACATTTTCAGCTATTCAATCTAAAATAAAATCAACAGAGAGGTTACAGAATAAGCCCGATCGTTACGAATACAAATCCTATAATACTAAGCTGGAATCTCGTGTAAGAGGAGTTTTAGTTGTGGCTTTTTTGATAATGTTTGGCGCTGCAATGTTCTACGCATTTTTACCTAGGGAGAATGCGGATCAGGTTGCGATGAATCTTAATGAGGAGGAATGGATCATCAAAGCTAACCCCAAAGGACAAAAGTCGACTTTACAACTTGCTGATGGAAGTAATGTAGTGTTGAATGCAGAAAGTGAATTGCGGTACAGGCGTGAATTTGGACAGAGCCATCGTGAAATCTACTTATCCGGAGAAGCTTTTTTTGAGGTAGCTTCAGACAGTTTACTTCCTTTTCGCGTGCATAGCGGTGATTTGATTACCACTGCTTTAGGGACTTCTTTTAATATTAATTCCTATAAAGAGAATTGGGTACAGGTGCAGTTAGCCACAGGGAAAGTCAGGGTTTTAAATGTATCGGCCAAAGATCAATCAGTTGATCTTGTCCCTGGAGAAGAGGTGGTGATAGGAAAGGATAGCCAATTGGTCAAAAGCAAATTTGACTTAAACAAAGCCTTTTATTGGAAAGAGGGAGTGTTGGGATTTGAAAAAGTACCTTTTCAGGAGGTTGTGGAATCTCTGGAACGATGGTATGCAGTTGATATCAATGTGCAAAACCCTCCGGCATATATGCTAAAAATCTCTGGTGAATTTAAAAAAAACACCTATTTAAAAGATGTACTTGAGAGTCTGGGCTATGCCTATAATTTTAAGTATTCTATTGAAAATAAAGTAGTATTCATTCAATTTAAAGCCACTGAATAGCCTATGAAAAGAAAATAAAAAAGGCCAATGAATAGCAGTTCATTGGCCAGTTCCAGGTAGAAGGAAAGTTCTCAGGCTTCCTCTCTACTGTAGTTTTATGTCATCACTAACAACAAAACTTTCAAATTTATGAAAAGATCACTACATATACTTAGTATGGTGGGGAAATATTACCTATACGGCTTTTTTTTACAGCTGTTATGTTTAAACCTTATGTATGCATCCCCTACTAAGGGGCAAAGTTCACTGGATATCAGTGAGGTGTATTTGAGTCTGGATCTAAAAGAGGCATCGCTGGCCGAGTCTTTCAATAAGATAAAGAGCCAGACAGACTTTTTCTTTATTTACGACCATGACTTGGTTGATAATTCACTACCGGTCAATCTTCATGTAGAACATCAAAGTCTGGAAGAGGTGCTTTTGTCCCTTGCCGCCAGCCATACGCTCTCCTTTAAGCAGGTGGACAATCGGATCAGTGTGAAAGTTGCTAAAAAGAATGCTAAAGTTAAAGAAATTGCTGTGGAGGTAACTGTTAAAGGAAAGGTTACGGATGCCAATGGAGATCCTATTCCCGGAGCAACAGTTTATGTGCAGGGGACAACAAAAGGTACTGCCACAGATATGAATGGTGATTATTCCATTGTGGCTCCTGAAGGTGCCATTCTAGTTTTTTCCTTTATAGGCTTTGATACCCAGGAGATTTCAGTAGGTTCTAGAAGCGTTATAGATGTAATCTTAACTGAAGGAATGGCTTCCTTAGATGAAATGGTTGTTGTTGGATACGGAACGCAGAAGAAGGTTAATTTAACTGGATCGGTGGATGTGATTTCCAGTGACATGTTAGAAGACCGACATGCGGCAAACGTTTCTCAATTATTAGTAGGAACAACACCTGGGTTGAATTTTGGTTTTGATGCCAATGGATACCAGCCAGGTGCAAAGGCCTCAATAGATATTCGTGGAATTGGATCGCTGAATGGCGGAGCACCCTATATCCTGATAGATGGCTTTCCTGGTGATATGAATTCCTTGAATCCAGAGGATATAGCCTCTATATCCGTTTTAAAAGATGCAGCAGCATCTGCTATTTATGGAGCAAGGGCTCCATACGGGGTGGTGATGATTACGACTAAGTCCGGAAAGAAAGATTCAAAATTAACAGTTAACTATTCTGGTAGCATGAGTTTAGTTACTCCTGCTAAATTACCAGGAACATTGGACTCTTACACCTATGCTCGTGTGCTTAATGAAGCTGCATTAAATAAAGGCTCTTCATTAAAGTTTAATGAATCTACCATTGACAGGATTATTGCTTATCAGGACGGGGATTACGATTATATCCGTTCCCAGTTCCCTGATGGTTTTCCTGCAGAAAATGTAACCAACTGGTCTGCTTTTCCTGCAGCTGGTGGTGGATGGCACGGTGGAAATGGAGATGGCCATGCGAACAATGATTTTTGGGACTTAGCTACTGGTCCTAATATGGGTCAATCTCATAATTTTTCCGTACAAGGCGGATCGGATAAGACCTCTTATTATTTATCAGCAGGGTTTACAAACCAAGCAAGTTCCTTTACATGGGCTGATGATTATAACAAGCGTTATAATTTAACTGCCAAGATAAATACCTCACTTACTGATTGGTGGGACTTGAGATTTGAAACAAGGTTAATGAAAAATAACCGTCATTTTCCTTCTGGTGCAAGACCTGAATCTTCTGATTCGTACAATGCCCTTTTACACATTATTTACAATACAGCTCCAAAACAAGCAGTGTTCGATAGTTTCGGAAATCAAGTACAGAGCAGTGTGAAAAGCTTTTTTGAAGCGGGGGCAAGTAATGATGAAACTACCGAGAACTGGCAAATCATTGGGACGGAATTGAGACCTTTAAAAGGGTGGAAAATCAATGCGGATTTTGCCTACCAATCTACGGATTTCTATGGTCTTCATGACGGGAGAGAATTTGGCGAACAGAATTGGCTTACAGGCGAACAAACAAGTTCCTGGGTAGCAAGTCAGGTGAATGAGTACCATTCCAGCAATTATTACTGGAGTTCAAACCTCTACACTTCTTACGATTGGAGCTTTAATGAATCGCATAATTTCATGGCCATGGTTGGAGCGCAATACGAAACAGGAAAATACCGCTCTTTGAACGGACAGGCGAGAAACTTGATCGTTCCTGATATAATCTCCCTGAATACTGCAACAGGCGACCCTTCCATTACTGAAGCACTAAGTCAATGGGCTACGGAAGGTTATTTTGGTCGGTTAACCTATAATTTTAAAGAGAAATACCTCTTGGAATCCAATGTAAGATATGACGGTACTTCCCGCTTCTTGGAAGGCAAAAGATGGGGTTTCTTCCCTTCCTTTTCTGCAGGCTGGGTAGTTAGTAACGAAGATTTCTGGTTAGAGTCCTCAGGTTTTATCAGTACTTTGAAATTAAGAGGGTCTTGGGGTCAGCTTGGTAATCAAAATGTATCGGCTTATCAGGATCTGGCTTTGATTCAATTGTCCAAAAACCTACTCAATTGGTTACCTGGTTACAATCAAACAGGACAGGTTGGTTACACCCTCACACCTTCACTTGTTAGCCCTTCTTTGACTTGGGAAAAAGCTGCCACTACAAATATAGGCGTAGACTTGGAGCTTTTCAGGAATAAGCTAGGCGTTAATTTTGACTGGTTTGAGCGAAATACTACGGATATGATTGGCCCATCAGAGACCTTGCCAGGTGTGTTGGGAGCGTCTGTTCCCCGATCCAATAATTCAGCCTTGAGAACAAGAGGTTGGGAATTGTCTGTGAGATGGAAAGAATTTGTAAACTCTGACTTAAGTTATTTTGTAGGCTTTAACCTTTATGATGCCAAAGCAGTGGTTACAAGTTATAATAATCCTACCGGTTACCTTGGATCTTGGCTTGTAGGTCAGGAAGTTGGTGATATTTGGGGCTGGTCTTCCAATGGCTTGTTTCAGTCCCAACAAGAAATAGATAATCATGCTGATCAGTCCTTTATTTACAATATCTGGAATACAGGTGATGTGAAGTACGATGACCTCAATGGTGATGGTGTAATAAACAATGGTCAGAATACCATAGATGATCATGGGGATTTAATGCTTTTAGGAAACTCCAGTGCTCATTATCAATTTGGTATTAACCTGGGAGCCAATTATAAAGGCTTTGATTTCTCCATGTTATGGAAAGGTACAGCCAAGAGAGATAAGGGAATGAACTATAATGACTACGCTTATTATGGTTTCAGGCGAGCCAATTGGTCGCAACCAAAATGGGATCACTTGGATTACTTTAGAGATACCCCAGGTACCAAGTATGTAGGTTTGTATGAAGGAGATGCGAATATAAATACAGATGCATTCTACCCACGTCCTTATGAGGACAATTTATCAAATGTGAAAAACCAGACTTACAATTCCCGTTATCTAGGCAATTTTGCCTACATACGTCTACAAGACGTTCAGTTGGGCTATAGTCTAAGTGAAAGTGTGATTGGTAGGTTTGGGTTGAGTAAAGTAAGGGTTTACTTGTCAGGTTCAAACCTTTTGACTTTTGATCATTTGCCTGTAGGAATGGATCCAACTTTGCCTTCCGGAGGCTATTCCAATAGTACAGGTAAGGACTACAGAGCGGATCGCATTTATTCAATGGGCTTGAACGTCACCTTTTAATCTCATCTCTACAAAACTTTATTACAATGAAAAACACACTAAAAATAGTCTTTATTTTGACATTTTTTTCAGGTTGGTCTTGTACAGATTTTTTGGACAAGCCACCTTTGGATCAGATTGGAATTGATGAATATTGGAAATCCGCAGTGGATCTTAAAAACTATACAGCGAGATTTTATGAAAGCCTACCTTACCATGAGAACAGTATGTCTACGGTGGGTCGCGAAGGAGCTGCTAATAATATTACCTATAGAACTGCTAATGCTGTTCTAAACGGAGAGACGACCTTGTCGACGGGGACATGGCAGAGTGATTTTGCACCTGTAAGAAGTATAAATATCTTTTTGGACAATTACAGCAAGAGTGAGGATCCATATAGCACATGGAAGCAATACCTGGGGGAAGCACAGTTCTTTAAAGCATGGATATATTTTGATTTGGTACAAAACTATGGGGATGTGCCTTGGTATTCTCATGCTTTGACTCCAGACGATGAGGCGGAATTGATGAAGCCAAGGGATTCCAGAATCGTAGTGGTGGATTCTATCTTGTCTTTATTAGACAAAGCAATCATTAACCTTGATAAAAAAGACGATGCTCCGTGGGGAAACAATTCAATCAACAAAGAGGCTGCGCTGGCTTTCAAAAGCAGGGTTGCGCTTTATGAAGGAACCTGGCAGAAGTACCATAGTGGAGATGATTTTGGAACACAAGGTGCTGATCCGAGTAAATATTTCCAAGCCTGTGTGGATGCTGGAAACGAATTGATGAATGGAGACTATAACGTAGGCATCTATTCTACAGGAAATCCTGATCAGGATTATTATGATTTATTTGGAACAGGCGATATGGGAGGCATCAGTGAGGTGCTGTTGTACAGGGCTTATAATGTAGGTGAATTTATTGGCCATAATCAAAATTATTATGGTACAACCACACCTTCAGAGTTAGGTGCAACATGGTCTTATGTGACTTCCCATCTGGGGCAAGATGGAAAACCCTTGGATTATTTATCCATTTCTCAACAAGAAAAGGGGAATGATTTCTTAGAAATGCTGGCATCTGATGTTGACCTAAGATTAAGGCAAAGTATTTGGATACCTGGAGATGTTCAGCATTACCCTTCCAATGTGGTGTTTGATTCTCCTCCATTATTTGCAGGTAGCCGTGAAAATAATCCTACAGGTTTTCAGATCAAAAAATACACCAATCCTTATCAGGAATTGGGTTATGCCAATGCAAATGATGCTGGCCGGATTGTTTTCAGATATGCAGAAGTGTTGCTAAATTATGCAGAAGCTTTGGAAGAGCTGAACGGAACAGTTGCTTATGAGGCCCTGAATCAACTTCGTGCTAGGGTAGGCATGCCGGACTTTGAGGTGATGTCTCAAGATGCTGATCCCAATAAAGTGGATTATGGGTATTCCATTTCAGACGCTTTGTATGAGATTAGAAGAGAAAGAAGGGTTGAATTGGCATTTGAAGTGTTAAGAGAGCAGGACTGGAAAAGATGGGCTGCACATGAATTGTTTTTAAATGAGCGACCTAAAGGATATCCATTCAAAAGTGAAGAGTTTCCAGATGAAAGCCCCACATTGGATGAAGATGGGTTAGTGGATCCTTTACAAACAGAACTTCCTAATGGGTATAATTTTAATCCTGGAAGAAATTATTTAGAAAGTGTGCCGCAGACAGAATTGACATTAAATCCAAATTTGGATCAGAACCCTGGGTGGTGATAAGTTTTTCACAACCCAAAAAAACAATTTTGTAATTTGTACTGGTGAAAACTTATGAAACAAATGAAAAATAATGAGCATCCGGGTCTATTGGCCCGGATAACTCATTTGAAACCCCGCGCTTTTTATTTCTCCTTTTATAGCTTGATATTATTGCTTTTTTGCAGTTGTGATAAAGAAAATGTTCGTGTTTTCAGCATTGGTGATTCCACCATGAGCAATTATAACTTGGAAGAAATGGATGAGCATTATGGTGGTTCGAATTTTCCTAGACGAGGTTGGGCCATGGAACTATCTGCATTTTTGGATGACAAAGCAGAAGTTGTGAATAGAGCTGTAAGCGGTAGGAGCTCCAAAAATTTCATTGTCCAAGGGCATTGGGATAAGGTTATAAATGATATTCAGGAAGGTGATTTTTTGATAATTCAGTTTGGTCACAATGACCAAAACGCTGATGATCCAAAGCGCTATACGGAAGCTTATGGGGAGTATAAAGAAAACTTACTCAGGTTTGTTAAAGAAGCTGAAGCCCTTGGCGCCAGGCCCTTAATAGCCACTCCTATTGCCCGAAGAAGATTTGATGCTGAAGGAAAAACAATGGATACACATGGGGATTATGCAACTGCTTCAATTGAAGCGGCCAAAGAATCAGGCGTTCCATTAATAGACTTGAATAAAATGACCATAGATTATTTAAGTGAATTAGGAGATGAAGATTCTAAAGCCTTGTTTTTACATATTGAACCAGGTGTTTTTGAAAACCTGACAGAGGGGTTGAAAGACAATACCCATTTGAGCAAGAAAGGTGCCTGCGCTGTCGCGGCATTGTTTGTGGAAGGTGTAGAGGATTCTGATTCTCCATTAAAAAAATACCATTTAGAGAATAAGCCTGACTGCAATTTAAAAATTAAATAAAAATTATGATGATAAGGATTCAAAGATTATTAGGGTTGATTTTGACCATTAGCACAGTCCTTTTTTCAAAGGATTTGAAAGCTCAGGATAAGGTGTTTCAAGCCGGAGCTTCAATTACTGATATTACCCCTCATCTGGGACATCCAATTGTTGGCAATTACAACTCTCCCCCTGCAACCTATATTCATGACCCACTTAGTGTAAGGACCCTTGTCTTGGATGATGGTGCGAAGGAATTGGTGTTTGTGATTGTGGATAATGTTCATATTAATCGGGAGGTTTTTGATGCTGCCAAAGCAATGCTAGATCGAGATTTAAATATCCCGACAAAAGATGTAATGATGGCCTCAACCCATACCCATTCAGGGATAAGCCTTAATGGAGAAGGATTAAAAAGCATATCTCCCGAAGTAGGAGTTGCTCTTGATGAATACCAGACCTTTGTTGTCAAAAGAATGGTAGATGGAGTAAAGATTGCAAGAGAAAACAAAACGTTAGCTAAAATTGCTTTCGGGAGCGTAGATGTTCTGGAGCATGTATTTAACAGAAGGTGGATAATGAAAGATTCTGTTATGAGTCCATTGGGACAGTTGGAGATAGCTAAAATGAATCCCGGACATAGCAATGCCTTGCTTCGTCCGGCAGGTCCTGTAGATCCTGAAGTGTCCTTTATTGCAGTAGAATCCAAAGAAGGAACCCCCATAGCTTTATTGGCTAATTATTCCCTACATTATGTTGGTGGAGTGCCTAGGGGACATATCTCGGCGGATTACTTTGCAGCTTTCGGAAATCGTATGGGTGAATTATTGGAAACAGGCTCAGATCTACCTGCTTTTATTGGAATTATGACGAATGGAACTTCAGGTGATGTTAACAATAATGATTATTCTAAACCGAGACCTAAGGAATCCTTACCTCCATATGCCAAAATGCATTATGTAGCCAATGATATTGCAGAAAAAGTATACCAAGAATATAAGCAATTGGATTTCCAATCGGAGGTGAAACTTGGTTCAGCACTTTCAGAGATGACGCTTAATGTGAGAAGAGCAACCCCTGAAATACTTACAAATGTTGCCACTGTTCGAGACTATGAAGGATCAAAACCACTGTTCCACAGTCTCGAAAAAACTTACTCCCGTCGTGTTTTTAATATGGAGTCAGCGTATCCTGATTCTGTCAATATTGTTCTCCAGTCATTCGCCATCAATGATATAGGAATTGCTTCCTTGCCATTTGAAGCATTTACTCAGATTGGATTGGATATTAAAGCCAAAAGCCCTTTTAAAAATACATTTACGATTGAGCTAGCCAATGGGTCTTATGGTTATTTGCCTACACCTGAGCAGCACAAGCTTGGAGGCTATGAAACCTGGTTGACAACGAATAAGGTACAAAAGGATGCTTCAGTTTTGATTACAGAACAACTTATAAAGCATTTTCAACAATTGAAATAAGCCCTGTTTTTGCTGCTGAATCCAAACTATCAAACTATGAATCTAGCGAAGATTTTTATAATTGTAATTGCAATGTTTATGCTTCAACCAAGAAGCTCTTGGGCTCAAAACAGAGGAGACCTACTGGCTTCCGGTGTGGAGGTGATAGACGATTACCATTATAGCAATGCTTTTTCAAACAATAGAAACTTTCGGGTATTTTTACCCCCGAGCTATCGAAAAGATTCGGAGAAAAGGTATCCTGTTATCTACTTTTTTCACGGATGGGCCCAACGTTATTTTGGGTCCATGGGCAGTGGTTACTCTGATTATGATTTCGGAGATGACAATGACGGGGACAATATTGAAAAGTTTGTTTCAGAAAATGATGTCATCATCGTGAAAGTAGATGGCTTGAATCAATTCAAAGTTGAGCCAATAAACCTGAGTCCATACAATGTTAGTCTGGTTTCTACATTTCGTCAGTTTCCTGAATATTTTAAGGAATTTGTAGGCTACATAGACGCTCATTACCGAACAATTCCTGACCGTACCCATAGAGGAATCTCAGGTCTTTCTATGGGAGGGTTTATGACCTTTTGGCTTTCAGCTAAATTGCCGGATTGGGTAAGTGCCGCAGGTAATTTTTGTGGGTCCAGCGAGTTTTCTGCTGGCCCTCTGGATTTCCCTGTGAGGTACGCTCATGCCGACATGTATGATAATTTTAAAGCCATTAGTATGCGGATGCACAATGGAAACAGCGATCGTTTGCGGTTTTATCATGAGGACATGAACAGGTATTTGATGAATGCAGTCCCTCACTACCAGTTCAAACAATATGAAGCTTCTCATATTACCTGTGGAATGGGGGATATGTTTGCCTTTATGATGCAAGCCTTTAAAACTCCTTTGCCTCTCCCTGAGAAATGGGATTATATTGATATCTATCCATATTTTGAAGTGTGGGATTATAAAGTAGAAACATCGAGAAACCGTTCAGGCTATACTATATTGGAGAATGTGGATAAGGAAGGCTTTAACCTTGCTGTGCGAAATTTTCTACCAGATGGTGAATTGATGCCAAATGTAGAAGTTCAGGTGGTAACTGCTCCTATCTATAAAGTGAGTACTGAATATAAAGTGACTGACATAGATCTTCGCACGAAGGAAAGTAGGCAGTATTCCGTTCAAAGCGATGCATCAGGTAAGCTTAAGCTAACACTCAATGGAAGCGCCCATCAAATAGGAATAGCAAATTCACAAGACAGCCCCAACCTATCCATGACAAGTTTCAAAATTGAGAACATGGACTGGGCTGAGAGTGGTCAGGTGGTTGAACTTTCAATGAAGGTTTTGAACAAAGGGTTTTCGACATCTGAGAATATCATCGCAGAAATAAGTGCCATTAGTGAAGGCTTGGATATTGTGTCTGCCCAAGGTAAAATCAATGGTTTGGCCTCCTTGGAAGAGAAACAGGTAAATGGGATTTTCAAAGTCAGAAACAATCGTAAAGGGTATGATATAGCTAAGTTTCAAGTTGATTTCACGGATGATTCAGGGGCTTCCTGGCAAGAGGAGTTTGAAATTTTATTTAAGGACCAGGTAGATAGAATAACGAATTTTGTAATTGCTGATGGCAAAGAATTCACCATTGTCAAAGAAGCTGTTGATTCAGTCAGCATGGTAGTGGGAGTCGGAAATGGAGATGGAATTGCAAATCCAGGAGAAACGATTGTCCTATTGGTAGAAGAAGGAGGTAAGTATTTGCGAACGGATGCCTATACTACCAACAAATACATCAATCCGGGCAATGTGAGCATTCGGATAGCTGATCCTTGGCAGAATTATGACCATATCGGTGGATCTGTCAAATACACAATGCCGGTTCTGGATTCTGAAACTCCTGAAGGAGAAGAAATACCTTTCTATGTAGAGTACTGGACACCTGGCCCCATTAGTGGTCAGCATATTATCCACAAAGGCATAGTAAATGTTCAAGTGAAAGGAGAAGACAAAACAGCTCCGCAAGTTCAGTGGGTGCAGGTGCTGAATGATGATCGAATAGAAGCACGTGTCTATGATGGCGCTTCAGTTGGTGAAGTCATGCTAACTTTATCCCCTAATGAGGAAAAATCAACTTTGAAACATGTGAATTGGGACGAAACACCATCTTCTTTTTCCATTGAATTGAAGGATGATGGACTTGGAGCAGATGTTGTGAAAGGTGATGGTGTTTATAGTGCAAGGATTTCCGGGAAGCCTACTTATTTTTATGATTTATCCTTTGAATTGAGAGATTCTTCAGGAAATAAAGGCAAACACCAAGCTGAAGAACCTATTTTCTTGAAAGAGACGAGGTGGAGGTAGAAGGTTGGGAGGTATTTGAGAATTGCATGGAATTTGACCTATTTATAATAAAAGGATCGTTTAGATAGCGGTCCTTTTTTATATCCATTTTTAAATAAAGGAATTTGGGTTTTATGGCTTTCAGAACTTTTTCGTTAAACAAATCCATTTTTGGTGTGAAAAGGAACAGGTCCTGAAAATTCTAATTAACTTTTAGTGTTTATTACTCCTTGTCTAAAGATTTATTAAGTATAATCGCATATGAAAAAAAGTATAGTATTGCTTGTTCTCTGTTTGATCAACACCGCTTTGCTGGCTCAAAATAAAAAGCCAAACATCCTGATTATCATTACGGACCAGCAGAATGCCAAAATGATGAGCAGTGCTGGCAATGAGTGGTTAGAGACACCAAATATGGATAAACTGGCCATGAAAGGAATGCGCTTTGAAAAAGCGTATGTAACCAATCCGGTTTGTTCCCCTTCCAGGTTTAGTCTATTCACCGGGCAATATCCTACTGCAATAGGTATGCGGCACAATGCAAGTAAACTAGATATTCCAGCCCTTCAAAAGATAATTCCCAATGCAATGGGCCATGCCTTTGCCAATGCCGGCTATGAAACTTTTTATGGAGGGAAATCCCACTTGCCCGGAGGGAGGAATGACGTTTCCCCTTATGGTTTTGAAACCTTTATTTCAAAGGATGAAAGAGATGACCTGGCAAAAGAAAGTGCTGCTATATTATTGGATAGGAATTCGGATAAGCCTTTCCTGATGGCTTTGAACTTTATCAACCCTCACGATATCTGTTATGAAGCCATCAGGCATTTCCCCCCAAATAATAGACCTCCTGCCGAGGTGCCCATTCCTTTATTGGAAGCCATTGCTATTCCGGATTCCATTAGTGAAAAGGATTTTATGGCAAAATATGTACCTCCTCTGCCTGCTAATTTTGAACCAACTTCACCGGAACCAAGTGCGATTTATGATTTGAAAGCACTGCATTCCTTCACTATTGATGCCCGGGAAAACTGGACGGATAAAGATTGGCGCATGCACAGGTATGCCTACCATAGATTGACCGAAAGGGTGGATGTCCAAATTGGTATGGTGTTGGACGCTTTGGAATCTTCACCTTTTGCCGATAATACCATTGTCGTTTTTACATCGGATCATGGTGAAATGAGCGCTTCCCATAGACTGGAGCACAAAACAGTTTTTTATGAAGAATCATCAAATATCCCTTTGGTGGTTTGGTACAAAGGCATGGCCAATGCTCATTCGGTGGATAAGGAAAATATTATTTCCAATGGCTTGGATTTATTTCCTACACTCTGTGAATTAGCTGGTGTTTCCAGACCTGAAAACCTGACTGGTGTTTCGTTTGCGGCCTTATTGAATGGTCAAAAATACAAATACAGTCCACGTGAATATTTGTTTATGGAAAATGAATTGGGCTTTATGATAAGAGGGGATAACCTTAAATACACGTTGTATGACAATGGGGATGAAATGTTAATTGACCTTGCAAAGGATCCGGGGGAATTGATTAACCTGGCTGAAGTTCCGGTATACCTTGACAGAAAAGAGAAGCTTAAAAGGCAACTTAAGGTCCATATTGAGAAAGCAAGCCATTAGCTGTTCTAACTTCTCGCCGTGCAATACAGCATCGGGTAGATTTGAGCAAGTTGTTTTAGGCAATTTCAATTCCTGCTTATTCCACTGAAAAAAAATAGCAATACGTTATGAGCGGAGCGGTTTAATAGGATAAATACATTAAATTTTGGAGGTTTTAGCTTTTGGTCTTTGAATAAGTTATTAAGACGAAAAGCCCAATTTACCGTATGTGTTAAACGCTGTTAGTTTATAAACAACATCAAATGATTAATGTAAGCCCAATTAAATTTCTTGGATCAAAGGTCATTTTGGCCTTTTCTATTTTATTTGCTTGCGAAAGCAAAGAGGTAGTGCACCATTTCGATCCAAAGGACAATAGCAATATTGTTTTTATAGGAAACACCTTCGCGGATCGACTTCAGAACAACAATTATTTTGAAACCCTTTTGTATAAAAGTTTTCCTGAAAGAAACCTTAAAGTAAGGAATCTTGCCTGGAATGCAGATGAAGTCAGCCTTAGACCAAGGCCTTTAGATTTTGGTACATTAGATGATCATTTGCATCAGCAGAAAGCAGATGTGATTTTTGCCTGTTTTGGTCTCAATGAAGCTTTTAAAGGACAGGAAGGTCTGACCGATTTCAGCAAAGACCTACAGGACTTCTTGAAACACTTACAGCAACAGCAATTCAATGGGATAAATAGCCCTCAAATTGTCTTGGTCTCACCCATTGCGCAGGAAAATAAAGGAGGCTTTTTACCGGACCCTAAGGTAAACAATCAAAACTTGTCATTGTATACTGAGCAGATGCGCAAGGTGGCAGCAAGCTTAAATATTCCTTTTATTGATTTGTACCAGCCTACCAAAGAGTGGATGGGTTCATCAGAGGTACTGACATCGAATGGAATTCACCTTACCGACAATGGCTACCTAAAGGTAAGTGAATACATGGCTGAAGCTTTGGACTTTCCAGTGGCTACTTGGGAAGAAAATGCTTCTTTTGAATTGCTTAGGGAAGCGGTAGCCAAGAAAAACCAGCATTTCTTTTATCGGTTTAAAGCGCAAAATGGAGAGTATATCTATGGCCGACGCAAAGAGTGGTCAGGGGGTGAGAAGTTGAAGGAAGAAAACAGGGTTATTGATGGTATTATAGAGCGATTGGATAGTGTGGTATGGGCAGGAAGTGCTGCCAATTCCCTGGCAGACATAGAGAAAGCCAAAAAAATGACAAGCTTTAACCAAGGAGTTAAAAAGACAAAATCCCAGCCTACTACTCTGGAAGAGCTTGAGAAAGCAAAGTCCCAGTTTGTACTTCAGGAAGGTTATAAAATTGAACTGTTTGCTTCTGAATTGGATTTTCCCATCGCCAATGCGGTTGCAATAACGTTTGATCCACAGGGTAGAATGTGGGTGTCCAGTATGCCTTCTTATCCGCAGTATACGCCTGGGGATATGCCTTTGGATAAACTGATAATCCTTGAAGATACCAATCTTGATGGAAAGGCAGACAAGCATTCCATTTTTGCGGATAGTCTTTATCTGCCTCTGGGTTTTGAGCTAGGGGATGGGGGAGTATATGTTACTCAGGCGCCTGATCTGGTCCATTTGAAAGATACGGATGGTGATGGAAAGGCCGATTCCAGAAAGATTTTATTTAGTGGTTTGGGGACAGAAGATTCCCACCATAGCTTAAGTGCTTTTACCTGGGGACAGGATGGGGCACTGTATTTTCATATGGGTACTTTCTTGCATTCGCAAATTGAAACGCCCTATGGTCCCCGACGAGGTGCTTATGGAACTACCTGGAGGTATGAACCTTATACCATGAAGTTGGAACCCTATATCTCTTATCCTTATGCCAATCCTTGGGGCAATGTTTTTATGAGGGATGGGACACATTTAGTGGCAGATGTTTCTACAGGGATGAATTATTTTGCACCACCGCTTACCGTGGACATTGATTATCCAAAAAAGCACATGGTGATGAAAGATTTCTTGAATTCTCCAGTCAAACCAAAAACCTGTGGGATAGAAATCATATCCAGCAGGGCTTTTCCTGAAAATGCCCAAGGCAATGTTTTGTTCAATACCTTTATAGGTTTTCAAGGAGTAAAACAACATGTGGTAAGTGATGATGGTAGTGGTTTTCAGGCAGATGAAACAACTCCTCTACTCCAGTCCAAGGATCCGAATTTCCGTCCGGTTGATTTAAAATTTGGCCCAGAAGGTGCATTGTATGTAGTAGATTGGTATGACCCTATTATCCAACACGGGGAGCAAAATTTCCGTGATCCTTTAAGGGATTCAAGTAAAGGCAGAATTTGGAGAATTACCCATAAGGACAAAAAGCCACTCAAAGTAGTAGACATGAGTCAATTAGCTATTGGGGCCTTACTTGATCAGCTAAAAGTATATGAGGACAGGGAAAGGTATAGGGCCAGAACTCAACTTAGAGAATATGATTGGGAGCAGGTTGCTCCTGCGCTACAAACCTGGGTGGATCAATTGGATCAAAAAGACCCAAATTCAGAGCATTTAAGAATGGAAGCCTTGTGGGTTTATCAGCAATTTAACCAGCCTAACCTCTCCTTATTGGAGGCCTTATTGGACAGTCCTGAAGCGCCAATAAAAGCAGTTGCTACCAGGGTTTTATTTCATTGGAAGGATGAAGTCAATGATGTGCAACGAAAGCTTAAAATTCTATCCAAAGATGCTTCCCCTCGCGTTCGCTTGGAAGCTGTAATAGCCTTGAGCCATTTTGAAAATGAGGCTACAGTGAATACCCTCTTGGAGCTTTCAGCTTTACCAACGGATGATTATTTGGATTATGCTTTGAAGGAATCCTTTAAACACCTGAAACCAGTATGGATGCAGATGTTCAGGAATGACAAAACCTTTCTAGCGGATGAGCCTGAAAAAGCGGCAAGATTACTCAGGCCTCTGGCTTCTAAAACAGAATTGAAAGTGCCCGGTTTTATTATGGACGATCCCAAGTACGCACAGTATGGAGTGGCGGCACTTTCGGAGCAAGACTTTCAAGATTTGAAAGGAGTGACGGCCGTAATGAATTTTAAACAAAATCACTTGGAACTGCTGTACCCTGATGAAGAATCGCGGGTTTTACAAAAGACTGCTGACAATAAAAAAGGAGAAATTGTAATTAACCTGGCAACACTTCCAGGTAAAATGCTTTTTGATAAAGAGAGCTTTGAAGTGAAAGCGGGGAAAACGGTTTCCATCCTGTTCGATAACAAAGATCAAATGCCCCACAATGTGTTGATCCTTGAACCCGGAGCCTCTGAAAAAGTAGGGGTGGCGGCAGACAATATGGCCAGTCTGGAAGATGGGTATGAAAAGAACTTTGTGCCGGACTTGAAGGAAGTATTGTTTTTTACACCATTGGTCAATTCTAACCAAGTGTTTCAATTGGACTTTACCGCACCTGACAAACCTGGTGATTATCCATTCATTTGTTCCTTTCCGGGACATTGGAGAATGATGAAAGGAGTGATGCGGGTGACAGAAAACTGACCTGAGCGCGGTTGGTCGGGAAAAGTAGCAGATATAGTGGGGTAAAATTTTGCCTGCTTAGAAGTTTATTGCCAATACTGAGAAACTTTTGGCCTATATTACAAGGTAATTGACAAGGATTACCCATTGGTTATGAACAAATTAAAGTTTACCAAAGACGAAGGAACGGCTTTTTACAAAGAGCTGAATGAAGAATTAGGTCGATATTTCTCCCAGAATAAACTGGAGAAAACGGGGAACAGTACCATGTACTTTAAGATCTTCCTTTATTTTGGCCTGGACCTTTTGTTTTATCTATTGATGTTATCGAGTACTAACCTTGTTAGCTTCTTTGTTTTCTACTTACTGATGGGCTTTTTTGTGCTCCTGACAGCCTTCAATGTATCTCACGATGCTGCACATGGTGTGGCGGTAAAAAGTAAATTTTGGAATAAATTTCTTTTCTCTTTAAGCTTTAACCTTCAGGGAAACAATGCCTATGTTTGGGGTAAAAACCACAATGAATCCCATCACCTCTATACCAATGTAGAGGGAAGTGATATTGATGTGTTGAACAATCCTGTTTTTCGTATGACTGAAAGCCAGGAATTAAAGTGGTTTCACCGCTATCAATACCTTTACGCACCTTTCCTCTATCTCTTGTATTCGCTAAACTGGTTCTTTTTCAGGGATACTTTAATGCTATTGAATTATTCAAGTCGGACCATTAAAGTCGAAATACCACGAAAGGAAGCATTCAAATTGTTGCTTTACAAAGTATTGTACCTTGGGTACATGATTTTCCTTCCTGTTTACCTATTGCCTTTTGGTTGGGGAATTGTCTTGATTGCCTTCCTATTGAATCACTTTATGGTTTCCCTCATTTTTGTAGCTGTTTTAGGGGTGTCACACGTTTCAGATTATGTGGTCCATCCCAAGCCTGATACCAATAATAAACTAAACATGAGTTGGGCCAAGCTTCAAATGTGTACTTCTGTAGACTATAATGCCAATAGCGTTCTTCTGAATTGGACCCTCGGCGGATTCAATGCACATGCCCTTCATCATTTGTTGCCCAATATTAGTCATGTCCATTACCTGAAAATACTGCCTCTCTTTCGGCAGTTGGCGGATAAACATGGTTTGACTTATATGGAAATGCCTTATGGTAAATCAATTGCCGCACATTTTAGGTTTTTGAAATACATGGGAGCCAATAGAACCCTACAGACCATGGCTTTTGAGAAATAAACACCTTCATATAGCCCAGGACAGTGAATTGCTACAGACCATTTATAGGAAAGTGGATCAGGAACTGCTTATTGATAGAAAGACATTCCTTATATTAAATATCCTTAAATTTTCCTTTTATTTTTCTTTGTCCGGGATTTTCTATGCCCTGTTATTTATTGTCCAAAGCCCTTCCCTATTTATTTTGACCTATGTGTCATTTGGCTTTATGACCTTGTTGCTTGCTTTCAATTTCTCTCACGATTGTTCACACAATACCCTCTTTAAAAGTAAAAAAGTCAATAACCTTTGCTTTATTGCTTTGTACACACTTGTAGGTGCGCACGGGGAGGCTTGGAAGCAAAGACATGTGCAATCGCATCATTTTGCACCGAATGTTAAAGATTACGATTCCGATCTGAGGATTTCAAAATTGATTCGGATAATTCCTGGAAGTCCCTGGTTTTGGTACCATAAATTTCAACCGATCTATGCACCAATTGCCTATACTACCTATTCCCTTTTTTGGATATTGGTTAAAGATTTCTACTTGCTTTATTCAAAGGATGAATACGATCAGGTAAAGAATCGAGGCTATCACCTTTCATTTTGGATCCAAAAAAGCAGCTATTTTGTGCTGATCATGGGCTTACCTTTGCTTTATTCTCAACAGGCTTGGGCCATAGTGCTATTGGGGTTTTTAGCCATGCATTTGGCCCAATCTTTATTTCTATTGCTGACCTTTTTTATGACGCATCATGTGGAGGGAACCCTGTATCCTGATACAACTGAAGATGGAACGATTGAAACTTCTTGGGTAATGAACCAGATCAAGAGCTCCAACGATATGCATCCTTTCAGTAAAACGGCTAACTTAATTTTGGGAGGTTTTAACAATCATATCGCTCATCATTTATTCCCGCACATACACCATACGTATTACCCTCAGCTCAGTCAGATATTGTATACAGTGCTGGCCGATCACAATATTCAGCCCAATCAGACGAGTTATGTTGGAGGAATTCTGTCTCATTTTAAGTTACTGAAGCGAATGAGTAGGCCATAAATAGCATTAAACTCGAAATAGCTGATAGATCGATTATTACTTGATGTTGAAATCAAGATGAGTCAAGCGTTGGTATTTGCTGACTATATTATTGATATAGTGTGATTTAGTTTTTAAATCGCCTCAATTTCTAGTGCTTACACCACTTCCTAATGAGTAGGGAAAACAATTACAAAATTTCGACTCGGAGGCTTATTTTTTAAAAAGCTCCAGGCTTAAACCATTGTTGAACTTGATATTGCTCCAGTTTACTTTTATCCATGGAGCATCTGTGACTTCTGCGTCCCAGTTTGATGCTTTGTATACCCTTTTGGTAGGAATAAGGAGGCCACCTATTTCTTCATATTCAATTTGCATCAAAAGAGGGGTATCTACCACTCCAGCATCAACTACAGTAAAAAGAAACTGGTCAACCATTTGGGTACCCCTATTGATATAGACCTGATAAATATCGGTTGGTTTTCCATCAGGTGAATCAAAGGAGATTTTCACAATATCATAAACAGCATTGTCTATGGTTTTTTCTCCAATGTATTCATAGTTCAATCCTGGATCCAATAATTTTTGAAACATGGTAAACCAATAGAAATTGGTGGGTCTGTTAAAGGTCACTCTTTTTAGTGCGGTTGGGTCATTTATGATTTCCCCTTTGTGTTTAAGCCAATATTCCGAACCATCGTATCCTTGCTCAATAAGGCCTTCCAAGTCTGGAAGTGTTCTCTCATGTTGCTGATATGCACCATAGGAAAGCTCTCCATCAAAAAGGTATTTTTCTGTGGAAACATCTGTTTTGCCATCAGGGGTTTGATAGGTATAAGTATATACCACGTCCTTGTTTTTGCTTAGTACAGAATAGTTACCCACTTTTTGAACCATGTGGTAAACGATTTCATGCCCTTTGTTTTGAAAGGAAGTTAAGCCTTCTTTCTGTGTGTTGGACTGTTCCTTGCCATTACATGAAATAAGTAGGGCATTTATAATAATCAGTGAAATTAAACTCAGTCTCATAAGTTGTTTTTTTATTGTTAGGGTTATACCATGGCTCCATTGGCGCCAATTACTTGTCCAGATACCCATTTTGAATCCTCACTTGCCAAAAACAAGACTACTTTGGCAATGTCCATTGGTGTTGCCAATCTGTTAAAAGCATTCATGGCTTTTAGCTTCTCAATAAATTCAGGGCTTTTCCCTTTTAAAAACAACTCTGTTTCTGTAGGTCCTGGAGCAATGGCATTGACAGATATCCCTCTACCAATTTCTTTGGAAAAAACACGAGTCATCTGTTCTACAGCAGCCTTTGAAGCAGAATACAAAGCATAAGTAGGGAACATCATTTTTACGGTGCTAGAAGAGAAGTTGATGATACTTCCATTGTCAGCCAGTTTGCTGTCCGCTTCTTGCAAGGTATTGAAAACACCCCTTACATTTATGTCAAACTGCCAGCTAAAGTCTTCCTGTGTAAAGTCTTTTAATTTTTTTGTAGTCATTACCCCAGCATTGTTGACCAATACATCCACCTGTCCGAAAGTTTTTATCGTTTCGTCGAATAGCTGCGTAACTTCTTCCTTTTTACTTACATCTGCCTTAATGGCCAAAGCCTGACCACCGTTTTTAACTATCGTGTCAACTATTTTTTGTGCATCGGGTAAACTACTGGAAGAATTTACAATAACTTTCGCACCATTGTCCGCCAAATGAAGTGCGATTTCTCTGCCTATTCCTCTTGAAGAACCTGTTACTATGACTACTTTATTCTCTAATTTCATAATTTTCGTTTGATGGTGGAATGGAAAATGGCTATGCAACTAGTTTCTTGATTTTGTTCTTTTTCCTTCGGTCGTATTTTCGCTTTGTTTTAATTACTCTGTATCTAAAATCGTCGTAAAAAAGACCGCCTAATAATATTATTGCACCAAAAATTAAAGTGTTTAATTCAAGACCAATCCTTGAGTAAAGAAAACCTCCTATAAGTCCACCAGCAAAAAAGAAAAGTATAATAAAAATACGGAGTTTAATCGTGGCTTTAATTTTTTCTCTGTTGGGGTGTCGTTTTGGAAATAACAATTGAGACAATTCTATGCCTAAATCTGTAAATAATCCGGTCAAATGCGTGGTTCTTACAATAGTATTAGAAATTTTGGTAACGAATGAGTTTTGTATACCCATTGCAAAAAGGAGCAAACAGGCAATTACATCTGGATGAGTTATGACCACAAAATTACTCATCAAGGCAATGGATAATAAAATAATGCATTCGATTATTGTTGGTAAAACGAAGACATTTAACTTCTTGTTCTCTCGATAATTTTCAATTAAAAAGCTTGATAAAAAGGAGCCAAAAAGAAAGGAGAATATATAAAGGAAATAAATGGTGCCCTTCCAAAACTCAAAATTGGAGAGGTCATTAATAAATAAAGCAAAGTGACCTGTGACATTTGTAGTCAACTGCTTAATTGATAAAAATCCGGCTACATTAACAATTCCAGCCACAAAAGACAAAAAAGTAGCAATTTGCAAATTGTGCCTGTAAGTTCTGCTTTTGCCTTGATGTCTAAACATTTAAATTGTATTTAGGGTGACGATTAAGGCAATTTAATTAATATTGTGCCATCGCTTGAAAATGAAAAGAGATTATATAAAAAGGAAGGCCAAAGGTCTAATCCTAAGGCCTTCCTTTTTATTCCTAAGAGATATTAACTTAGTCTTTTCAATAAAAGTTCAGCGGCTAACTCTGAAGAAGCTGGGTTTTGTCCGGTAATTAATAAGCCATCCTCTACTGCATAGGAAGCCCAGTCATCACCTTTGGAATAGATGCCACCATTTCTCTTCAACATATCCTCTACCAGGAAGGGTACAATATCTGTCAATTGAACGCCTTCTTCTTCGCCGTTAGTAAAACCGGTTACTTTTTTACCACTTACTAAAGGTGTTCCGTCTGCATTTTTAGTGTGTTTAAAAATGGCTGGAGCGTGGCAAACAGCAGCCACAGGTTTGTTGTTTTTTATGAAGGCCTCTATCAATGCAATAGAGTTTTTGTCTTCTGCTAAATCCCATAATGGCCCATGACCACCTGGATAAAACACCGCATCATAATCTGCTTGATTCACTGTTTCTAATTTCACAGTGGAAGACAGGATTTCTTGTGTTTCCTTGTCCTCATTAAACCTTTTTGTCGATGCTGTTTGGAAGTCAGGTTCCGTGCTTTTAGGGTCAATAGGGGGTTGTCCACCTTTTGGGGAAGCCAGGGTTATTGAAATCCCATTGTCTATTAGTAAATAATAAGGAGCCGCGAATTCTTCTATCCAAAACCCGGTTTTTTCTCCAGTATCGCCCAATTTATCATGGGAAGTCAATACAAATAATACTTTCATCATTTTTTATTTTTTTAATTTCTACCCTAAGATTCTTCAGCATTTCAAAAAAAAAAACTGAGTCTTAGAGCATAAGGTTTATTTAGTGATCCTTTCTCGGTACCAACGCTTTTAAAGTGACAAGTAATTGTCTCTTTAAAAGTGTCGGCAACAAGAGTATGTTTTATAGTAACTGATCTTTAGCCTAAACTTTCACTATCATTTTACCTTTGTTTTTCCCTTCGAATAGGTCTAAAAAGGCCTGAGGTATATTGTCAAATCCCTCTACAATGGTTTCAGAAGCATGCAGTTTACCTTGTCGCAACCATTCTGCCAATTGTTGGATACCTTCAGCATGTTTGTCTGCATAATCAGAAACTATGAACCCTTGCATTAAAGCACTTTTCTTTACTAAGAAAGGTTGTACACTTAGACTTTTGGGCTTTTCGGTTTTGTTATAAACTGAAATAGCTCCACAAATTATGGTTCTTGAGAATTGATTAATGTTGAAAAGTACAGCGTCTGAAATCTCACCGCCAACATTGTCAAAATAAATGTCAACACCATCTGGACAAGTACTTTTTATTGCCTCGACCATATTTTCGGTGGTGTTATAATTGATGCCTTCGTCAAAGCCAAATTCAGAAGTAAGCATTTCTACTTTTTCATCGGTTCCCGCTATACCTACTACACGTAGTCCTAGGATTTTACCAATCTGGCCTACCACAGAACCTACCGCTCCAGCGGCGCCGGATACGAGAAGGGTTTCACCCTTTTTAGGTTTACCTATCTCTCTCAATCCAAGAAAAGCAGTAAGACCAGTCATACCAATAATCCCAAGGTAAGCAGAAAGTGGTGCCTTATCAGGGTCAACTTTACTTAGACCTTGTTCTTTGGCTACCTGTGTTTCCTTCCATTGTAAGGAACCGATTACCTTATCACCTGTGGTAAATTTTGTGCTTTTTGATTCCAAAACTTCAGCAATAATCCCTGAAGAAATTGGCTCATTAAGTTTAAAAGGAGGGACATAAGATGGGGCATCACTCATTCTTCCTCTCAAATAAGGATCCACAGAAACATATTTTGTAGCCAACAATACTTCTCCATCCTGCAATTCAGGGTTTTCAGAAGTGGTAAAGTCAAAATCTGTTAAGGCAGGTGCTCCTTGTGGTCTGCTTTTTAAATTAATCGTTTTTGTAGTAGTCATGTTTTTTTAAATTAAATTTTAATACTGTTCCAAGCCATTTCATAGGCTTCATTAATGTTTTCCGGTTTTATCTCAAACCGCTCGCGTTGTTGTAATAAAAAGGATATTGGATAGATGCTAAATGCGTAAAGTAAATAAGGAGAAACGGGTTTTATAACTCCTTCTGCCTGCCCTCTCTCCCAGAGCGTCAATAGAGGGCTTAAGTGCTTGAGGCCTTCCTTTCTGCTTGGTTCATCTATCATAGGCGTATTTTCGCATTGTGATAAAAACATGGATTCTTCTATTTCATTCAACTTGAAAGCTGCTATATTCTTCCATATTTTTTCAAAGTCAATCGCTATTGAAGCAGTCTCCACATAATCTTTAAAAGCAAACTGTGTGAAAGAAGCTTTAACTTCTATATATACCTGATTGACCAGATCCTGTTTGTTTTCAAAGTAGAGATAAATCGTCCCTGGAGACACTCCTGCCATCTTTGCAATCTTAGACATTGGTGCTGCATGGAAGCCATTGTTGTTGACAAGATGAATTGTCGCCTTTACCAGGGCCTCTCTTTTATTCCTGCTTTTTGGGATGCTGCTCATTATTTTCTTATTGGAATACTTACTTAACGGAGAATAATGAATGAACGTTCATTTTTTTATTTATATTTTATTTCCTGTTGATTACAAGTGAGTTGTCTTGTGTCAATGACCTTGCAAAATCAATGCTAAACTTACATCGAGGTGAAATATTAAAAGTTATGGTCTATAGCTTTTATAGTAGGAGGTTGATGTTAACACGGTTAAGAGGAGCCGAAAGAATTGGTATATTGGATAACTTAGGGGTGCGACTGAGCAGCCGGCGGTATTTTATGTGTTTATAATTAACTTCAAGCCGAGCCGTAGAGGCGCAAATAAATAGTTTTATTCCTTAAAGAGGGTCAACGTTCTGAAAAATAAGCTTAGAAAGCGTTTAGAAGGTTATAAAGTAAAGAAAGTATTCTGATGAACTTTGGGTATATTATATTCCATCTATCTTTTTATAAACTAGGGAAAACATAGGAAAATTGGCTCACAGTTCCGATTTATCAGCCCCGTAAGGGAGAATTATCCTAGTTAGGGGTGTTTCCAGTGGATCAGTGGATGCTGACAAATCTCCTACCTTAGATTTGTAGTGAGGGAATGTAAAATAGATTAGGTGTGTTTTTCTTTCTCGGTAATGGGGAGTAATCTCGAATCTTCCAATGCAGCCGTTCTGTGGCCGGCATATTTCAGGAATTCTTTCTTCTGGGAAAAGGAGATGAATGCGTTCGCAGATTGGTGTTCAACCAATAGAACAGCATCCCATTTTTCAGTCTCAGGTCCAATTATAAAAGCATTACATTCTCCATAGAAGACAATTCGACTTCCTGCCTCGATCAGTTGGGGAAGGGTCTTGTCCATATAAAGCTGAAAAGCTTGCTCTCCTGAAATTGGATCAGCAGGCTTCAATGATTCCAGGTTGCTATAATTGGCAAGGGGCCTAAACTTCAGCAGGTTCATCATTACCACTTTGCCTTTGTCATTAAAGTTTTTGTAAAAGTGGATTCCAGCTTCTGCTGTTGCATCTAAATATTTATCCATTATTTCTTTTGATTGTTATCCGATTAACTAGCCGAGGGCGTGTTTTTCTAAATTGCAGTTTGGTTTATGTGCCTGCTTTTTTCTTATTATTCCATGTATAGGTACTTAGTTATCAACTCATACTGCTTGTCCACTACAGATTGATTGAAACCATGCGCAGCATGTGGTAATAAAAAGTAAGCTTTGTTCGGTGCAGTTATTTTATCAAAATAGGGTTTGCTTAAATTCTTGGAAGTCAATATATCGCCTTCGCCCTGAATCAGGAAGATGGGTATTTTGAAGTGCAAAGCATCTTCGCTAAAATCTATTCCCGCGACCATTGACTTTAAGCCTAATTTTTTGTGTCCCACTAGGTTGACGAAAGAATAATCATCCCCATTGTAGCGGTCTTCACTGTCTTTTTCATTGTCATAGTCTGCTGCTATTTGGAACCAGGAAGCAGGGGCTGGAGTTTCCCTTTTTGCTTCGTATTTTTTAATTATCCGCAGTAGTTTTCCATAGTTTTTGGCATCTTCATAAGGTGGTTTACCAAAAGATTTAAGCATTTCCATGGCCTCATTGTCTTTATTATCGCTGGCCAATGTAAAAACAGTTTCGTAAGCATCTTGAATATTTTTCAAAAAATTAACGATTTGGGAATGACCTATATAGGCATGAAAAAGGTCTGGTTTATTAATGGCCATTTTTGTTGCCAAAACCGAACCCCATGAAGAAGCCAGCAGGATTACTTTTTTCTTGTTCAGGTGATCAAGAAGGTATTGGGTGAGTTCGATTCCATCGTTGGTCATTGTTTCCACTGACAAAGGATGATTGATTAAATAGGCTTCATTTAATTCTTCCGGTGCATTTCGGCCATAGGTTCTCCCTGCACCTCTTTGGTCCCAATGCACAAGTATGAAATCCTTGGTCCAATTGGCATACATGTTTTTTTCAAACTGGCTTTGGGTGCTTCCAGGCCCACCATGGATAAAGAGAATTATGGGTTTACTAGCATCCTCACCTTCGATCGTAACCCATTGTTCTATTCCACCAATATTTATATATTTCTCTTCCGCTATCCTTTGACCATGGGCAAAGGGTATTGAGGTGGAAACAAACAATTGAAAATATATAAAGTGTATTTTTTTCATAAATCCCCTTTTGACTATAGAAAACATTTTCAATAAGTAATTGATAACCAGAGGAAATGTTCAGAATTCTATCTGTAAGTTGTCCTTTAGATAAATGGGTAACCCTGCCTTTCATATGGTAGAACGGACTAATGATACTGCCAAATTCAAGTAATAGCTTTAACTTAGATTAAAAGCGATAATTAGGTTTTACTGTATTTTTCCCATTTCTTCCTTATTTCAGTTTTTTTGTCGAGCTCTTTGCTCATTGTTTGGCAAAAGACCACAAACTCTTTGTCTTCAACATAGGTATTTTTAAGTACATCCGAGGTGGTCAACCAAGCCTCTTTGTACTCAATGTCATTTGGAAGATTGGACAAATAACCGTCCAAGCCATCGTAAATATCTGTTATTAGTTTGTGAGCAAATCGTTCTGTCCATTTTTTGTTTCCAGAAAGGGCTTCCGGTTTGATTACGGCAAGTAGAAGTATGGCCAATAAGGTAACCCCGAAAAAGAGTATTGAAGACCAGATTAGAATTGCCCTCTCTGAACTGTCATCGTTATTGGTAATAAGAAAGCCAAAAAAAGACTCGACCAATAGTAAAAAAAAGACCATGAAACTAAGTGGCGTTTTTACAAGCTCAAGAATTGTCTTTGAATCTTTCATAGCTTACTGAGTTAATGGTGTTGGTTCTCCTAGGCCACTAATTAATTTGATCAAACTTTTTGACTCTGTAGAATCCACTAAAAAATTTGAGGCCATGGGGGCACGAAATAATAATAGGTTGGATAAATTCGGGTATTTTAAAATTTTACTTTTTGTTATGGGTTTTTCAAACCTTGCTTTATACAAAATATCTACACCATAACTCTCCCAATCTTCCTTTATATAGGGCTCAGAAATGAGCTCACCCCAACCGTATAGGCCTCTAAACCGGTCGTCCCCACCCATCCAAAAGAACACCAAATCACCAGGTTGCATTTTGTTTCGATAGCGGGTGGCATACCAGGTGTCTTTCTGCCCTTTTATCAATTTCTCTCTCAAATCGTATTTTTGAGGTAAACATTGAAAAATAAACGTATTCATAGTTTATGGTAAATTATAGGCTTGCAAAAGGCGGTATTGTTACCCTATAATGGATTCAAATCAATTAATGTTAATTTGAATGGTTCTGGAGGGGTCACTTTTTGCCTCTACATAAAATGTCCATATAATATATAGAGATATGGGAAAGAAAACAAGCCCATGATGGATGCCATGATAAAATTGAAGATTATTGAGTGGGATTTAGTCCTTTGGTAATCAGATGTTTTATTTTACCTGATGTAATTTTTGATTTCAGGAAAATCAGCCATAAACCTGTCAGCCATAGCTTTTGCGCCAATTTCTGCTGGGTGCACCCCATCCTTAGCCAACATGCCTTCTTTCCAGTTGCCTTCTCCGTCGGATACGGCTTCATCAAAGTCAATGTATCGATAACCGGATGCCCTCACAAAATCATTCTTGCCTCTGTTGTTTCTTATTTCCACAGTTGGAACGGTTGCGAAAATTAGGGTCACATTGCTTTCATCACACAATTTTATCACCTTTTCCACATAAGCTTTCCATTCATCATTGGCGACTCTTTCAACGTCACTTTTATCATTCATTCCCAGGCACCAAATGGCATATTTGGGTTTATGTATAGAAAAGGCAGCATTGATAAAATCATAGGAATCCTTAGACTTGCCCCCTGGCAACCCATCACATAAAAATTGATAGCCTGCCGCATGTATATAATAGGGCCACCTTGATGGATTAGCGCTACTCACATAACTGTCGCCAAATACAAATACATCAGACTTATAATCTTCGCAAATAAATTCAAAAGTGTCAACCTTTATCTCCGTACCTGAAGAATGAATAAATGGTTGGTTCATTCCTATAAAATCGGAAGAAAAACTTAAAGTGTCATTTTCATTTATTATGGTGACAGTACTTGAACTTAAGCCTCTTTCAATTTTAATGCTAATTTCATTTTTTAATTTTAGCTGATGCTTGATAGCTGTCCTGGCAGTTACATTGGTGACCCTGTTAGCTATAATGCTGTCAGGAGTGATGATCAGGTTGCTCGTAAGGTACCTGCCACTTCCTTTCCCAATGGTTAGGGTGTCAAACTTTACAATTTCCCCACTAAAAGCGATGGTGTAAAATTGCTTAATGGAAGAGTTGACCAATTTGTACTCCTCACCATCAGCAAGGGTAAAGTTGCTTAGTTTCTGAGGTTGTATCTCAACTTCTTTTGAAGCGTTGATGCGTGGATGATGTTGCCTCGGTGCTTTTGAAATAAAGCCATAAGTGCAAGATGCTATAATTAGTAATATTAATAATTGGGTGGTTTTATTCTTAAATTCAAGTTTCATTTTATGATCTGTTGGTCATTTTGTGCTTACTCAAGATAGCTAATGTTAATGTTTCGGGAAGTTTTTCACAATCAATTTCTCTCGAGAGCTTTAGGTGGTATGTGTTTTAAAATCGATTTAATAAATTTAATGAAAACAAGGTTAAATCCATCGTCTAATAAAATAAAATTGAGTACCTTATACTGGAGGGTTTGAGTGGGGATTCCGGTATTTATCCATGTAATATAATCAAAATATTTTTGCGTGTAACCGAAAATATAGTTGTTCTCCGGGATATTTTTCTTTTTTATGTAAACCCCATTGTGGATTTTTCCGGAATAAAATTTTAAGGTGTCGTCTGAATAAAATGCAACGCTATTGGGTAATTTCATTTTATTCCACCGTTCTATATCTTCCTTTTTCCGGCAACCGTAGTAGTCAAAGTCGATTTTATAATAAAGGCTTTTTGTATTGATTTTTTTAAAGCGCATTCGGAATAGCCGTTGTGCTATATCAAAACGATCGTAATGTAGGAAGTGAATTTTTGCATAGGGGGTTCTTCCTACAGGGTAAATTGTGCCAGTTATCCCTTCGCAATGGGTTTTGTCCAATTCTATGACCTCATGTGCTGATTTACTATTTAAATTTTCAATAAAATCTAAATAATCTTTTTCAATACCCATACCCGCAGTAGGGGTATTGCATGGCAATCCAAGGAATTGATACATTTCTCGGCCCCAACAGTTGTCTGATATTATGGAGAAATCATGATTTTTTATTCGTTTTAAGGAATAATACCGTGCCAAAATCCTGCGAGAGTACAAAATACGTTTTAAAATATCACGTGTTTTATTAAAGTGCATTTGTATCAGATAGGTAATAGAAAAATAAAGGATTATAAATCCCTCTAAAATGGCTTTCAAAAAGATGCTTTATGCCACTGTTAAATGTTGTTTTAGGAGCTTTAGCGCTTTCCCTGTCTTCCGTTTAAATTTTTTTAAGAAAGTAATTTCTGAAAGATAAATATAATTAAAAATTGCCTGTTACAAAAGGAAGGATTTATTCTGTTTAAGATTTTTAGTAATTCATTAATAGAGGATTAGAGAGGGTTTTCGTCCATAATTTCTCGCATGAGCCCAATGACCATGTCCCAACCTACAAGAGATTCTTCATACCTCCTATGCGCATTCTCTGTCCCCTCAAAATCCTGTGTCAAATTAAAAGTAGTTCCCGATTCAGTTTCTGCTACCTCATAGGTTAAAAGGGCGTAATTTTCCGGTTTGTCTATAATTCCACTATTGGGATCCAGCATGGTGAAGGATACTTTTTCTCCGTTCTCAATTTCTGTTATTTCTCCTTTTACATGGATAATATCATCCCCATCCTCCGTCTTTCCTTTCCATATGATAGTACTGCCAACCTTCCATTCGGAAAGGACCTCACAACCAAACATGTATTGTTTTGTCATTGCCGGATTGGTTAGCAAATCCCAGATCTTTGACGTACTGGCATTGAAGGCTACTTGTTTTCGGATTACCATTGAATTTTTTCTTTTATAGTTGTATTTAAACCCGAAAATGAGTGTTTGCTTACTTAAAAGATTGTAGAATCGGGAAAATTTCTAATACTATTGGGAGCAATACCGAATTGCTCTTTGAAAGCTTTTGAAAAATGTTGTGGAGAACCATATCCAGTTTCATAGGCGATTTCTTTTGCTGTTTTGGTAGTTTCGAGCAAGAGTGTTTTGGCCAGGTTCATGCGGATGTGTTTTATATAGCCAAAAACGGTAGTGCCATTAAGTTCCTTAAACCCCTTTTTAAGCTTGTATTCATTTAAAGAAACCAATTTTGATAACTCACTTAATGTAGGTGGATTGTCAATTCTCGCAGTCAATAATTCTTTGGCTTCTAATAGTTTCTTCCGGTCATTGTCGTCTTTTATATAAGCCTTGTTCCCTTGGTGTTCATACAATTCAGCTTGTAGCACCAACAGCTCTATACTTTTGGATAAGAGAAACAAATCTTTGAGACCTTCTGAATAAGGGCAATGAATAATCTCATTAATAACAGATTGAATTTTGAAATTGTTGGTTTTCCATTCGGGTGAAAGAATGGCGTTTTCCTTGTTAATCGCCTTTTCAGCAAGCCTTTTTAGTGATTCATTACCATTTTGAGCAATCTCTATAAAAAAATCAGTGTTGAAGTTTATCCCAAAAGTTTCAATCCGTTTGCTTTTATTTTCAACGGCTATTTCAAGCCCATCAGAATACAAAATATTGTTATGGTGTCCTGAAAGTTGATAAGAAGCGTTAAGCTGCGTAAATTTGAAATCATAAGCCCCCTGGAGTCCAAAGTGAAGCCTTACAAATTCAGTTTCGTTTTTTGAAGTATTAAGCCCAAGAGAATTGTAATCAATGATATTGTGAGAAATTTGAAGTTTGTTCAATTTCCACAGATTGGAGGTCCTTTTAGCGATGTTTGTAGCTTGTTCCATCTTAGACGAATAATTTCTTTGGCCTTGGTTTAAATTGCTAAAATCCTAAATAAGCATCTTTTAAATGCTGAAATTGAAAACAGTCTGGTTTTCTTGTAAATGCAATAATCCGATAAATCAGAGCCCCAACGGGGCGAAATATATATAGCCAAGGGTGTCAGCCCATGGGGAAAACATTTAGAATAACCTGATTTTGGCGGTAATGTTGCTTTTTTCTGCAACATTGCTGACAAAATCTTATCGGAGGCAAGTTAATATTTGTACTTGTCAAAGGGTGCTGAATCTTTTGGGTCTATAGGCCTGTAAAGGTTGTCCTTGGAATCTCCCGTTTCAGCCACCGCATTGCCACCCTCTCCAAAGGTGATAATATTGTCCACTACCACACAGTTGCTTGAATTGCGTAGGCGAACGACTGTCTGACTAATAAGGGTATGCACAATATTGTTAGAAAACATCAGTTGCTTAGCGTTGTCGAACTGAATAAAAGATTGTCCATTTGGTTCTGAATCCGTTGTTTTGCTTCGCTTTCTGCTGTCAAGGTATTGGGCAATGCTGTTTCCTGAAACATTTAAGTTCATGCTTTTCTTAACATGGCAAAAAGAGCCATAGGCTGCTGCACCTGTGGAGATTTTCCAGTTGTAGACTGCATTTCCAGTAATCGTGGAACTCTGGATTTCATCAATTTCAAAGCATTTACTTATATAGGCAAAGGTATTGTTGTGGAAGGTGGAAAATACAGGTTTCTTTAATTTAAAGGCTGTTTCTAAGTCGGCAAACAAGTTGTCACTGGCCATCATTCCCTGACCATTACCATGGAGTCTGATTCCGTAGGTCAGTTGCCCAAACCAGTTTTTATTGATGTAACTAACGTCGCAATCGGCAATGTCAATGGCAACGTATAATTCAGTAAAATAACAGCCTGTTACCCTAAGCAATTCACATTTTGCTACACCTTCTCCTTTGGGTGCCTTTGGCAATACGATTGCCCGTTGACCTTCTGCCTCTACATCTTTATACCTGTCCTCGGCAGGGTACCAGTGTAGCCCTCTAAAATTGGGTTCATCATTTCGAAATCGGCTATAGCCATCGGCAGTATTCACTCCGGTATTGTTATACCCTACAAAAGAAAGGTTTTCCAATTCCACTTTTAAATTTTGGTTGGGCCAGGGTGTTTCTCCTGAAGGAAAAGCTTTGCTACGTCCCGCATAGTCAAAGGTGATGCAGTTAGGGCCAGTGTTTTTGCCTAGTCGGAAAATTGTGCCACTTTCAATATTTGCTCCATGTATGTCAATTCCCCCGTGGGCATGCCCCATTAGTTTGACACTGGCTATTTTAACAACCACAGGGGCATCCAGGAAGTACACGCCGGGTAAAAATGTAATGGTAGCCGATACATCTTTTAAAGCCCCAAGTTCATCGAAGATAGCCTGTAGCGCAGCTGAAACCTCAAGGTTTCCGGTATTGTCAAGGTGGTAAGTAAACTTCCCATGGTTGGTCAAGGCTTCAACCGTAGCTATATTTTCATTTGAGACAGCAAGGGTGGATAATTTTTGTTTTTCTACCCTTTTTGCATCGACATTCCAACTTATAATGGAAAGGAATAGGATGGTTAATAGGGTTGTCTTCAGTTTATTAAAATGCATCCTTTTTTGCTTCGCTAAATTTTCTTTCTTTTAAAATTATCCAACATGGAAGAATGGCTTAGAATTTCACTTCCATGTTTAGCTGCCTGCCTTCTTCTTGTGCTTTCTTATCCATGCTTGTACCTACCGAAAGACCGATGGCCATACCAATGGGTAAACCAATTGCTATAAAACCCATATTCCCTAGACTTGCGCCGAGCGCTACGCCTAGTGGAACCCCAAAAGCCGACATTCCTATCGCCATCCATATATTGCGATAATGGTTGATGGGGACAATTTTTAGTTCTTTTTCTATAAGGGAGATGATTTTAGACTGTTTCTTTTTGGTTTGACTTCGCAATTTTTCATTAGAAATCAAATTCAATTCATCTATGGATGCATTTATAAAAACTGTAATTTTTTCTGGCAATACTATAATCCTTAGCTCATCTATTAATTTTTCAAATTGCGTATAAACCTTTTGTAATTTTGGCTTATTGCTAATTTCTGGTCTTGGTTTTAGAGAATTGATTTTCATAATGTATTTACTTTGGTTCCCGAAATCTCTTTCACCAATTTATTTGAATAGTTAGTCATTAAATCCAGGTTAAATATAAGGCAAAAGGGCGAACGTTCCAATGTAGGCAAAGTGTCTTGCCTTTTATTGATTTTTCCGTTTGGTAGGGGGATTACTTTCTCCGTGCTGGTTGAGCAATACACTTTTTAAAATCTTTGGGTCTTTGATTAGTTTCGTTAATTTCTTCATTACAGAAGCCTAGGCTCTTGCTAAATGCTCTTCAGGTTCACTTTTTCTTTTGTCTCAATCGCAAGGACTAGTTCTAAGTTCCTGGTGATCCTGCTTGGCTATCGTCAAAATATTTTGGTTTTGGCCAATTCTCACACAGCTTAGATTTGTATTTTTGCTGATATCAAGCAGATGCAGCTCAAGGAGATTTCTAACATCCAAGCCCTTGAGAGAATTGCTTGAAAGCCATAATTTTTCTAAGCTAACATTGTTGGTAAGATCTATCTCTTTTAATTGATTGGCCGATAAGGTGACATATTTCAAATTTGTATTGGTGCTTAGGTTTATGGTTTCAAGTTCGTTTAATTTGGCGATCATGGTCTCTAAGGAACTGCAGCCCTGCACATCCAATTCCTTTAGCTTATTGGTTTCAACATTCAGTACTTTTAAACCTGGAAGGTTGACAGAAAGGCTTTCCAGTAGATTCCATGAAAGGTTTAGGGTCTTCAACTGATCGGCATTATTTAATCCATTGATTTCAGTAAGATTATTTAAGATGAGATTAATGTCTTCGAGTTGCTTGTTGTGGCCAATGTCCAATGTCTGAAGATAATTGGCTTCAAGGTGCAAGGAGGTTAATTTTTGGTTGGCTGTTAAATTAATTTCAGTTAAAGCATTGTTTCCAGCGGATAAGGAAACCAGATCTTCAAAAGCCTCAATACCTTTAAGATTTGCTATTTTCTCTTCTTCAGGCGTTTCAAGAGAGCTGTCCAAAACCAATGTGCTGATATTCCTGGCATCATCAGTTAAAAGCTTTTGGTTAATTAATCCGTCACTATCGATGCCGAGTTCGATTAATTTTTTCTCAAAATTCGGATCCTGAATTTCAGTGATATGCTTTTGGTTTGTATCCGGTGTAGCTATTAGCCCATCTTCTGAACATGAGGAAATAATACCAAAGAGTCCGAAAAACAATTGAGAATAAGTTGAAATTATTTGCTTTTTCATTTTTGTTAGAATCTTTTTTGATAAAGGGATAGATTAGGCAAGGGCAAAAGGCTTGAGGACAACATTGCCCTTTTTGTGGCCTTTATCGATATAGGCATGTGCTTCAACTACTTGTTCTAATTTGTAACGGCGGTCGATTGGGGTTTTGAAAAGACCAGCTTCAATGATTTCAAGCAAAACTCCCAATAGTCGCTTGATCTCCTCCGTAGGTAAAGATCCAGTAGCCGAAAATTTGGCTTTCTTGTTTCCAAATAGGGAAGTAGCCACCATGTCCCCCAACAATGGCATATCCAATACAGGGGAAGCATAACAGCCATTTTCGGTTAGGGCATCTTTACATTCCGCAAAGGACCGGGAACCCACCGTGTCATAGATCAGGTCATAGCTATTTTTATTTTGGGCAAAATCTGTTTTTGTGTAGTCGATGACGGCATCAGCACCTAGGGAATTTACCATTTCAATATTGGCTGTGCTACAGACAGCAGTTACAATGGCACCATAATATTTGGCGATTTGGATTGCGGCTGCTCCCAAACTACCTGATGCTCCATTGATTAATACATTCTGTCCGGGATAAATATTACCGATATTGCATAGGAAGTTGAGGGAAGTAATGCCGCCATCACACATTACTGCTGCCTCTTCAAAGCTGATTGATTTGGGCATACGTGCCACTACACCCTCTTCGGGTATGGTTACAAACTGGGCGTAGGTACCAAAAGAGGCTATGTTTTCCCCAAAAACGTTGTCACCAATTTTAAAATTTGTTACCTCCGAACCAACGGCCACTACAACTCCGGCAAAGCCTGTACCCCAGATTTGATGTTTTGGTTTGGAGATGCCTAAAAAAAGTCTACCTATATAAGGTTTTCCGGTTCGCATCATCGTGTCTGCTTTGGTTACCGCAGATGCGTGAATGCGGACAAGGATTTCATTTGATTTTGGGCTAGGCTTGGCTACCAGGTCTAGTTTAAATACCTCTGGAGATCCATAACCGGTTGTGATAATTGCTTTCATTTTTTTATTTGTTTTGATGGTTTACAAAACAAATGTGGGACAAAAAGCAGGCGTTTGCGTTCCAGATTCCATCCATCTGTTCAGGATTATAAATCCGAACAAATTTCTTTAATAATGAGATGAAATAGGGTGAAATCTGCCCAATAGAAACGGGCTGAAGCCTATTCCTATTGGGCAGATTTCGTTTTGTGGGGCAGGCTACCAATTCCATCTAGCCTGACTGCTTCCTTTTTCGAAACAGCTGTTTTTAGCTTATGGCTATTAGTTTCAATAAAGGATGTACTGTCAAATTTACAAATTGTGTGGTTTAATTTTTCAAACGGTGTTAAAGTAGGGTGGATTAGTTGGTTTAAATGTTGATTAGTAGTAAGTTCAATGATTAATTTTTCTTATTTGTTTAAGGAAGGAGTGAATGCTAGAGAAATCTGATAAAAGGTAGCGTTAAAGGCATATAAATATAAAAACAGAAATAATGGAGGTCAACAATAGTGTAGTCGATAAAATGATGGAGACGGTCAAAAAATTCGAAGCCAACAAAGACAATCGAACCATTTTTCTTCATTGCTATAGCATGATGACAGCCAATATGCTCCTGGCCATTGAGCAAAATAAATTTCACGATACCCAATGGGTAAACCAGCTTTTGAATCGTTTTGCGGACTATTATTTCAACGCCTTGAGCTGTTATGATTGTGGAGAGGAAACCCCAACCGTATGGAAGGAAGTCCACAAGGCAGCGGCAAGCAAGAAGTTACATGTTATTCAGCATTTATTGCTAGGAGTAAATTCTCATATTAATTATGACTTGGTCCTTACTTTATACGACATGCTTTCACCAGAATGGGCTGATTTGTCTGATGAAATGCGGGTGAAAAGGTACCAAGATCATTGTTTGGTGAATTTGATTATTGGTGATACGATAGACAAAGTACAGGATGAGGTGGTCGAGAAATATTCCCCAAGTATGGATGTGATCGATAAACTTATGGGGCGACTAGATGAGTTTTTGTTGCTTAAGCTAATCACTGCATGGAGGGATAAGGTTTGGGACCATACCCAAGAACTGTTGGTGTTGGAAAGTGAAGCAGAACGGACAAAGTACATTCTTGAGCTTGAAAAGAAAGTTTTGAAGAAGGCAGATTGGCTGGACACCCAAATAGGATTTAGGTAATCAGTTTTTCTTCTGGCATACAAAGTAGATTTCACCTAAAGCCCCTTCCTATTGCGCAGTTTTAGTTAATCTATTTGATAGTGCTATTAAACTAATTTGGAGACTTTCGGCATTTTAGGTCCAAGTTACGCTTCGCTAAACTTGGACCTCATAGGAGCATGGACAGTATAAGGCTAGAGGGCTTTACTTGAAAGAAGTGCTACTCCTTTGCCAATCAACAATAATTGGAAACCATTATCAATTAACATGTGAAGATTCAATCAAAATGACAATTAAAAACAAAATCAGTTTAAAACTAAAATGGGGCAAAATGCTTTCTCTTCTAACAATTTTCTTGGGAATATTATTATTGATTTTAATGATAACAGTCGAGGATGAACCGGGAGCCATACCATTGCTTCTAATTATTATTGGTACAGTATGGTACTTTATAAACAAATCCAAGATTAAAAAACAATCGGTATGAAAAACTAAATCTAATTTTATTATTAAAACATAAATGCTTATGCATGGCCAACATCGGTATTTTTCATCAGTCCAACTATAAACCGGAGATAATTCTAAGGTAGCTTTCCACATTCGTTTTGACAATAACGGGTGTAGTGGTAACTAGATTTGTTTTTTTAATTAAAAGTTCTTTTAAGCCGGAAAGTAGTTAAATAAATTCAACAACTGCTCTTGGCCTTAACTTTTAGCCTTCACTGAAAACAAGCCTCAGTATAAAAATAACAGACATGCAAATCCAAAGTACCGGATTTGATTAGTTATCCTAACCCTCCGATGATTCAAATGCAAAACTTGAAAATAGGGTTCATAACACAAAGAATTAAAATTTTCGATAATTCATCTTTGTAATAAATATTTATTGTTTATCAATAAATATTTATTACTTTTGTTGATAAACATAAGATTTCGTAAATTCATTATGAAAAAATATTCAATAATATTCCTTAAGGCAGTCATATTGCTTATCGGAATTGGGGCTTTTGCCATTTTGATTTGGTTTCCCTTGACCGAAGGAAGAGCCACTAATTTAGACTTGTTTAACATATATTTTGACCCGTTCATTTTGTATGGATATGCCGTATCAATCCTCTTTTTTATTGCACTTTACAAAGCTTTCAGATTACTAGGATACATTGGACAAAATAATGTATTTTCATCAAAAGCTGTTAACGCTTTAAAGAGTATTAAGAATTGTGCCATTGCAATAAGTGCATTAATTGTAGCAGCAGGTATCATCATAAGAATATCTCATAATATAGAGGACGACCCAGCGGGCTTTCTTGCCATTTGCATTGTAACTACTTTTGCATCAATAGTCATTGCTACCACAGCGGCAATATTTCAAAAATTATTGCAAAATGCCATTGATATGAAATCCGAAAATGACTTAACAATTTAAGCTATGCCAATTATTGTAAATTTAGATGTGATAATGGCCAAGCGTAAAGTTTCTCTCAATGAACTTTCTGAAAGGGTTAATTTAACCTTATCTAACCTTTCTATCTTAAAGACAGGTAAGGCGAAAGCTATTCGTTTTAGTACCTTAGAATCTATTTGTAAAGCATTGGACTGCCAGCCAAGTGATATTCTGGAGTATGTAAATGATGAAAATGAACCAACCAACAGCTAATATCCCATAAATATTAAAAGTTTGATTCTTCACTATTCGGAAGCCCCTACTAATCTCCCTATTGTAAATTACAATTATAATAAGGCAGTTGGTTGCATAAGCAACTGACCTTATACCTGTGAAGTATTTTGAAAAACAGTCAGTGAAATCATGTCCAAAACCTAGTGCATAATAAATTAGCAAAGGTTATACAATTAAGGTTTCGATTCATTGTCTCGCTCGATCGGAATTGGACACAAGATCCCATTGTAGTACTAGTTTGCGGATGGGGTAGGTTTTGTTGAGTGCCCCAAAACCCCTAGAGGGTACCCTTGAACATACCCTTATACCTTCTAAACACCAATTTCTGACAAAAAACAGGGCTAGGGTACCCAAAACTGACAACATTCGACCTTTTAGGTCGAATTTTCCACCTTTGAACTCAAATTTTCGACCTAAACCATCGAAATTTCGACCAAAAAGAGACATCATTCTGGTCTTAACGTCGAAAACATGACATAATTGCCGGAATTTTAAGGGTATGGGTGAGAAAATTGGTATCCCAACGTAGAGAAGGGTACCTTCGAGGGTACCCATTTCAGTTTTTAGCTTCAAAATTCGAGCTTTGAGGTGGGGTTTTCAATTTTTTATCCGGAAAATTCCGCCTTTTTGGCAGATCAATTGAGATAAAAGCTCGGTAATTCGATCAAAAAGGGTCAAAATTCGATGGTAGAACCGAATAATTCGATTTTTTTAATTCGTTATTAGCTGTTTGAATAGCGGGGCAAAGAAGAAAAAGAAGAGAGATTACAAATCACCTGAAAAAAAAATAGGGTACAGCTCAATAGATTTTGACTGTACCCCTTAAATTGATTTGGGTGACATAAGCATGGATTGTTATTTAGTTATTGGATTCATCGGAAGAACCATATTTAGCTCTTAAAAAGCGTTGCTTTAAATCATCATGGATCACTTTAACATCCGCTACATTCAGTTTGGCGCCATATTTCACAGAGTTATAGTAGCTAAGTGCTCCCACATAGGCTTCAGACCCTGCCATCATTACGGTGTCATTGAGGTTGCTTTCCACTTGTTGTAAATCTCTAAGTAAAGGCATTAGGCCTTTCACCGCCTCCCAATCCTTATTCAATTCATCCAAATCCATATAGGGTGGGAGAAATTGACCATCTTCTTGGGCATATTCCATTACTTTTTCCACAAAGGGCATGGTACCATCGCCCATTTTAGGCACCTTCTGCCTCTCGACGGAACTAATCGCAATCATGTAGGGGCTTAAAGTGTTTTTAAGGGTAGCGATGGCTTCTTTAACGGTTTGCAATTCCGCATCTGGAATTGCAATAGAAACTGTGTTTTTCGTACTCATATTATTTGGGTTTAATGTAAAATAAAACTAACACCATTCAAAATACTTTTTTGTGTTGTAAAATGCAAATAAAGGTATTTGAAATGTATTAAAAAGATAGGTTTATAACTGTAAAGTTTTCAGTTATCAAAAAATTACTATACTGGGGGCTGAGCTTGTCGAAGCCCAGGTGTGGTATTTAATGCTCTATTCTCTATCCAAATTTCGGCTAAAGCCGGATAAAATGGTATGACTCTTAATAAATGGGCTAAAGCCCCTTCCTATTGAGCAGATTTCGTTAATAAATTTGAATGGGAGGAAAGGAGAGCTATTGTATGAATTTGGAAACTTTCGGCATTTTAGGTCCAAGTTACACTTCGCTAAACTTGGACCAGACTGCCGGTATCGCATTTCCGGTGGCTGAGCTTGTCGAAGCCAGCCTGTCGAAGCCAGCGGAGTCGAGTCTCCAATTTCAATTCTAATTGACCCCAATCATCAATAGCCCCCAGCTTCAAATGGGGGATTAAAATGTAATATCATATCTTGGGGCTTTATCCGATATTCACCTTTCTTGTAATTGGATAGGAAAGCAATACGCAATCTGCTAATTTAATGAACGTTTAAAGGCATCAAAAAAACTGTAACTAGGTCTGGAAATGGAATATTCCGAAGTAAATAGATTGTCACGGCTAACAGCCATTTTAGTTCAATTTCAGACGAAGAGAATTGTCACAGCTACTGAATTATCTCAAAAATTTCAAGTTAGCAAAAGGACAATTTACCGAGATGTAAAAGCATTAGAGAAAGCAGGTATACCTATTCTGACAGAAGAAGGAAAAGGGTATACGCTAATGGAAGGTTATAAAATACCGCCTGTAATGTTCACTGAAAAACAAGCCAATGCATTAATACTTGCAGAACAGTTGGTGCTCAAAAGTAAGGACGCCTCCTTTGTAAAGGACTATTCCGAGGCAATTGATAAAATCAAATCAATCCTAAAGTATAATATCAAAGACAAAACAAACTTACTTGCAGATAGAACCCAATACAATCAAGTCATAAACCAAGAAAGAAATAGTAATAACTTATCAGATTTACAATATGCACTAACCAATTATAACCTTGTCAAAATAGAGTATATCAACAAGGAAAATAGGGTGTCAAATAGAATAATAGAGCCATTTGCAATATTGAATTCCGAAAATTGGTATTTAGTTGCCTGGTGTCGGCTGCGAAATGAGTTTCGATTTTTTCGCCCAGACAGAATTCAAAAAATGGAAATTCTACCTGAAAATTTTGAACCTCATAATATGACATTACAAGAATATTTTGACAAATACCATTAATTCTTTTTGACCCTTGACAAAGGGTTGTCACCGGCCAGATTTACGTTTGTATCATCTTAATTTTTAAACCATAAAAAGAATGATTAACGTAATGAACACTAGATTCAATCCAACCGAATTTCCAAAACCAACCATGATTCCGCTCAATGGCATAGAATTGGAAGTCTTTGAAGCAGGCCAACAAAATGCTGGAAAACCTATTGTACTCTGCCACGGCTTTCCGGAAAATGCATTTTCTTGGCGTCATCAGGTGCCAGCACTTGTCAAAGCGGGCTATCATGTCATTGTTCCTAATCAGCGAGGTTATGGCAATTCCTCTTGCCCTACTGATGTAACGGATTATGACATTGAGCATTTAACAGGAGACCTTGTGGCACTTTTGGATCACTATGGATATGAAAAGGCTACCTTTATCGGCCACGATTGGGGGGCAAATGTGGTATGGAGATTGGCTCAATTGCATCCTAAGCGGGTAAATAAAATAATAAACCTGGCATTGCCTTATCAAGAGCGGGGAGAAAAACCATGGATTGAATTCATGGAAGAAATATTTGGTGGAGACTTTTACTTTGTGCACTTCAACCGGCAGCCGGGAGTTGCAGATGCTGTATTGAATGAAAATACGTCTCAGTTTCTTCGAAATATATTCCGCAAGAACCTACCTTCCATACCACCTGAACCGGGAATGTTGATGATTAACCTTGCAAAAGCAGAAAAACCACTCGGTGAACCCATAATGAGCGACAGTGAACTAGCCATTTTCGTCTCTGCTTTCGAAGCTTCTGGCTTCACAGGAAGTATAAACTGGTACCGAAATTTGGACCGAAATTGGCACTTGTTGGCGGAAGTGGATCCAATCATTCAACATCCCACACTTATGATTTATGGCGAGCGTGATATGATTCCTAAGTTTGATAGATTACCTGAGTTTGTGCCTAATGTGGAGGTGATCAGCCTGGATTGTGGGCATTGTATTCAGCAAGAACTTCCGGAAGAAACCAATCAAGCCATTTTAAATTGGTTAGGGCAATATTAAATAAAAATGGCTTTCCAGCTATTGGTTCCTTCTCCGAAATGTTTAATTTGACAATTAAACTCGGATTATGTAATAGTATTCGTAATAGAATGGCTATTGCATATTTTGGGTTGAACTCCATTCACGATAGAAAGAAGATGACCCAGTCTGAACTTATAATATTAAATTTTACAGAAATAAGGAGAAAAAGCATCAAACTTTGGAAAGGGCTTCCTAAAAGCCATTACAATTGGAAGCCTGACGACAAAGCAATGACTGCTATAGAAATGATTAGGCATGTTTTAGAAGCGGATTATGGCTGGAATATTATAATCAATAAAGGGGATATGACAAATTATTCAACCCCCTGGAAAAATCGACCATTCATTAGCCTTACCGACGAACTTGAATTTGCCGAACCCTATAGAAATACATTTTTGGAAAGTGTTCGACAATTTTCAGATAGAGAATTAAACGAAACAGAAATCATCCATCCCGGTAATGGAGATAAAAAAAATCTTGCAAAATATTTATTACGGATTGGATATCACGAATCCGTTCATGCAGGACAATTTCTTTCCTATTTAAGAGCAATGAAAATTAATCGTCCAGAAATATGGGTATGAGGATATCTCTGGAGAATGGTTTTTTAGTGCTTGAAGCGATTTCAGCACGTAATAGAATGTCTATTGCATATTTCGGGTTCAATAGCTCCCAGCTTCAGTTGGGGGGTTAGAATGTAATATTATATCTCGGGCTTTAGCAAAATCTTGACCTTTTAAGGTTAAATAGATTAATTAAGCCCTAAATCTAGGTTGGTGGTTTGTTTTTCCAGCATCCATCTCTCCTCCAAATTTCGGCTAAAGCCGGATAAAATGGTATGACCTTTTTAAATGGGCTAAACCTCATTCCTATTGAGTTGGTTTGATTAATCAATTTGCGTGGGAGGAAAGCCGAGCTATAAAATGAATTTGGAAACTTTCATCATTTTAGGCCCAGGCTACGTTTCGCTAAATTTGGACCAGCCTACCGGTAAAAGATAAAAGGCTCCCTGATATTATCTCAGGGAGCCTTTTATGATTGATAAATCCTTTGCTTATGGATTGACG
>TARA_R110001599_G_scaffold5987_3_pt1 | contig 45391 bp, 40 predicted proteins | sample TARA_R110001599 | Tara Oceans TARA_R110001599 (sample SAMEA4398360) | marine metagenome | biome: Polar Biome; feature: [MES] marine water layer (ENVO:01000295) within the mesopelagic zone...; material: water (ENVO:00002006), including particulate matter (ENVO:01000060) such as...... | reverse complement strand
GGCAGCGTGGCGCCCTGTGGAGTCTATGCATATTGAGGTTACGGTCCCCGCCAAAACGAGGTGATCAATGCCCTTGCTACGTAGTAATTCTTCTAAGTGGGTGTTGGAAAAGGCGTTTAAGCCGCGTTTACCCGGCACCTCGGTGATTATGTCTTCGTACTGCCTGAACTCTGGTATGGTTTCAGCCCCTGGATGGCCCGCCTTAAATGCACCTACTTCCTTGATTGTTTTAAGTATGCCAACGGGTTCTTCTAGCTCACCGTAGCTGTCGGTGAAATGGATTGGGGTTGAAACGATAAGATCGAATAGCGGAGCAGCTTCTTCGAGTAAATTTATGGTGTTTTTCAGTACACCACTGACCCTTGAGGACTCTTCGATGACAGCGTGCAGAATACCGTCGTTGGCGAAGTAATCGTTTTGAAATCCGATCAGAAGTAATGCTGTGCGTGTGGGTGCTGTCATGGTCGACTCCGTAAAAGCGCGTTCAATTCTTTTGAGTGAGGTATTTTCTATTTATCTAGCTAGGAGCAACATGCATTCCAATACGGGAATATTTCCTTATCTATTTGAATTATTTAGTTTTTATTAAGGTTTTGTGAGCACTGTTGGCTGGGGTGGCGTTTGTTGTTTCGCAATTTGCAATTCAAATTGCTTGGCGGGATGCTATCTGGTGGCATTTTGCTAAATTGGCGGCACAAGCAGCGCGGCGGCAAGCGGTTTGCCTCGGTGTTTGTGGCTAAAGAGGGGAATTTGCCAAGGCAGGGAGATGACGCCTGCAGCCGAATCCTTTATTGTACGCCCCTTTATATAGTAGAGAGCACCGAGCAATGGATACCTTCGCTGAAATACGGCCTTACCACGACGACGAAGTGGCGCCGGTATTGGCAAAGTTATTGGTCGACCCCGAGATGCTCAATATCATCGCCAGCCTGCGCTTGCCGCGATTGAATCGCGTACTGCCTTGGTTGGTTCGGCCGCTGCTGCGCTGGTATTTAGGCCGCGAGATGAAGGGCATAAGCACTGTTGCCGACTTTCAGTGGGTCGTCAAAAGCTATATGGACGCCATGATCGAGGGGCATACCACGAGTTTTCAGGTTTCCGGCTTAGAGCAGCTTGAGTCTGATCATGCTTATTTATATATCAGTAATCACCGTGATATTGCGCTGGATCCCGCCTTTGTTAATTACGCCCTCTATCATCATGAGCGTGATACCGTGCGCATCGCCATAGGCGATAATTTGCTCTCCAAGCCCTTTGCCGCTGACTTAATGCGGTTAAATAAGAGTTTTATTGTGCGGCGTTCTGCGCGCGGCCCACGGCAGATGTTAGCGGCGTTTAGGCAATTAGCGAGCTACATTCGCTTTTCGCTCCTAGAGGAGCGCAGTTCGATTTGGATAGCTCAGCGTGAGGGGCGCGCCAAGGATGGCAATGATGCCACCGAGGCGGCGGTGATTAAAATGATCGGTATGGCGCAGAATAAACCGGACGAAAGCTTTTCTGAGTACGTCAATAAACTCAATATTGTGCCGGTTTCTATTTCTTATGAATGGGACCCACTCGATGCGGCCAAGGCGCAGGAGCTAGTGCATATTGCCCGAGACGGCGCCTATCAGAAGGCTGAGCACGAAGATTTGAAGAGCATTGCCGTAGGCATTGTCGGCGACAAGGGCAATGTTCATGTCGCTTTTGGCGCGCCCCTCAAAGGCGAGTTTAGCGATGCGGCGGCGGTGGCTGCGCGCTTAGACGAAATCATCATTGATCAATATCGCCTGCATCCTAGCAACGTCATTGCCTATCAGCGGCTCTATCAGGACGATAGCTGGCAGAACTTGCCGCAGGTACCGGCAGTGAGCGCGGCTGATCACGCGGCCTTTGAAACGCGTTTTAGTCAAATGCCTGCCGAGTACCGTGGTAAAGCCATGGAAATTTACGCTAACCCGGTAAGAAACCAATTGCGTAGTGTTGATCTGCGGATTGTTGATGAGGCGTTATAGGTGCTCACCGATGAGCTGAAAAAGACGATTCAAGACGCGTATCGGCAATTCCTGGATGTGAAGCAACTTAAGGCTCGCTACGGTCAGCGGCTGATGATTGCGCATATCGCCCGTACTCTTGGTGGTATCAAGCGCAATCAGGACCATCAGCGCGGTGGCGGTGATCATCTCTGTGTCGTTGAAGCGGGCACCGGTACCGGTAAAACGCTGGCATACGCGCTCGCGGCTGTGCCTATCGCCAAGGCGTGCGATAAAACGCTGGTTATTTCCACCGCGACTGTCGCTTTGCAAGAGCAGATAATTTACCGGGATTTACCTGATGTCTTAATAAATAGCGGCCTGCATTTTTCGATTAGCTTGTCGAAGGGGCGTCGTCGCTATATTTGTCTGTCTAAGCTAGACCAATTACTGTCGGGTGCCGATGCCAAAGTTTTACCCTTGTACATCGATGAGCATATGGCGGCCCCGGACGCCGAGAGCTTGTCGCTGTATACCGACTTTGCCCAGCAGATGGCTACCGGCCAATGGGCGGGTGACCGCGACGATTGGAAAACGGTTATTGCCGATGACAAGTGGGCGCGGGTCACCACCGATCACGCGCAATGCACCGGCCGACGCTGTAGCCATGTGAAGCAGTGTAGTTTCTTTAAAGCCCGCGAATCATTGACTCAGGCCGATGTCATTGTTGCTAATCACGATCTGGTGCTCGCTGACCTAGCCTTGGGTGGCGGTGCAATTTTGCCGCCACCAGAGGAATGCATATACGTCTTTGATGAGGCTCACCATCTTCCCGATAAAGTGATTAATCACTTCAGCGCCAACTTCCGCTTGGCGGCCACTGAGCGCTGGATGGAGCAGATTGAGCGCGCGCTAAGTACCATGATTGCGCTGCCGGCAATGGACAACAGCATTCGCGGTGAGCTTGAGAGCTTGTTGAGTCAGATGATTGCGGTGCGCCGCGGATTACTGCCGCTGCGACCAGTGTTGGAAGAACTGCTTGAAACAGCCCAAGAGCGCCAAGGCGTTAAAAGTCTGCGCTTTGCCGATGGCATTGTTCCAGCCGCGCTAGGTGATCACGCTAAGAGTTTGTTAGCGGGCTTTAGCGAGGTAATTAAGCAGGCGGAGACAATCGTCGATAGCTTGCAAGAGGGCATGGACAATAATGAGCTGAGCGGCAACCGTGAAGCCAATGAGCAGTGGTTGGCCACAGTGTCGATGGCGCGGTTTCGAGCGGAATCAGCAGCGGCGTTGTGGCGATCCTACGCCAGCGACGCGAGCAAGGAAAAACCTCCCAATGCGCGCTGGTTGGCGTTGGTAGAGACTGGCCAGGGGCTATTTGATGTTGAGCTCAATGCCAGCCCAATTTTGGCGGCCAATGCCTTGAGATCAGCCTTGTGGTCGCGTTGCTATGGTGCTGTGCTGACCTCGGCAACCTTGACCGCACTGGGTAGCTTCGACCGCTTTAGCATGCGTGCAGGTTTAAATACCGATGCCAGCTTTGAAGTAGTGCCTAGCCCGTTTCGTCACGCGGAGGCTGCTGAACTCTATATTCCAGCGATGGACTGCGATGCCGGTAATGCCGAGGCGCATACTGCGGCAATCATCGAGATGCTGCCGGATTTGCTCGACGCCGATGCGGGCAGTTTGGTGTTGTTCTCTTCGCGCAAGCAGCTGCGAGCCGTGCGCGAAGGTTTGCCCAAGGCGTGGCTGGAGCGGATTCTCGCGCAGGACGATTTACCTAAGCACGAGATACTGACTCGTCATCGCCAGTGCTTGGATGAGGGCAAGGGTAGCGTGATTTTTGGTTTGGCGAGTTTTGCTGAGGGCGTGGATCTACCCGGTAAGTACTGCACCCATGTGGTGATTGCAAAAATTCCTTTCGCTGTGCCGGAAGACCCGGTTGAGGAAGCCTTGGCGGAGTGGATCAGTCGCAATAAGGGCAATCCGTTTATGGATATCACTGTGCCCGATGCGGCGGTGCGTTTGATCCAGGCGAGTGGTCGTTTGCTGCGTAATGAGGCCGATACGGGCCGTATTACCATTCTTGACCGGCGCATGGTGAGTCGTCATTACGGCCGGAAGATGTTGGCGTCGATGCCGCCGTACCAGCAAATTATTGAGTAGTGGTATGAGTCATTTTCATCAAGTCGCGGCGCTCTTAATTGATCTTGAGGCCGAACTCCGTCAAATAGGCTGTTGGGATGCGGTAGCGCCAGCGCCTGAGGCACTGCGTAGCGAGCAACCATTTGCTGTGGACACGCTAAATTTTCAGCAGTGGCTGCAATTCGTGTTTATTCCAAAGATGCATTTTTTGGTGGCGCAGCAAAGTAGCTTGCCAAATGCCTGTGGCATAACGCCAATGGCAGAAACGTATTTTCACGGTCAGCAGCTTCCGGTGACGGGGCTGCTGACCGTGTTAACGCAGATAGACCAATTGCTTGGTGGTAACGATTAGCTGGTGCTTTCTTCCGCCGCCATGACCATGCGTACCAAATGAGCTAGTGAACGTACGCCCATCTTCTCCATAACCCGCGCGCGGTGTATCTCTACGGTGCGCTGGCTAATATCAAGATCGTAGGCGATCACTTTATTGGCTTTGCCCTCGATCATCAGCTCCATAACCTGAGTCTCGCGAGGCGTTAAATCGGCCAGTTTTGCACGAATCTTGTCTTTAGCTTCGAGGTCGGCGCGATTTTCAACGTCAGCAGTAATTGCTTGCTGAATTTTGCCTAGCAGCTCTTCCTCGCGATAGGGCTTTTGCACAAAATCTACTGCGCCGCGCTGCATAGCGTCTACCGCCATAGGTACATCGCCATGGCCGGTCACAAAAATAATAGGCAAAATCGAGTTGCGGGCATTAAGCTGACGCTGTAATTCCATGCCGTTCATACCGGGCATGCGAATATCAAGTACCATACAGCCCGCCATCTCTGGGCTGTAAGCCTCAAGAAAGGCGTCGGCTCGTGAATAGCTGGCCACCTTGTGACCGACCGATTCTAGGACCATTTGTAATGAATCTCTTACCGCGTCATCATCTTCAACGAGGTATACCGTGGCTTCTACTGTCATGATTCCGTCTCTGCGGTTACCGTTTTGTCGTAAGCTTAGGCTATCATGAAATTCTAAGCTATTGCTGTGCTTAATTAATGTATTCACGTTTTAGGCGAATGCTACTAGCGATAAGCGTTAAGACTGGATAAGCTTTCGCCTCAATAAATCGCAAGCCAAGCTTATATTGGCTATACAACACAAGGGTTGCGCATGCGTACTAAGCGCAGTTTAGTACAGATATATCTCTTAAGCCTAGTCGCTTTATCAGCGATTCCTTTGGCTATTCTCGGTTATATCTGGATTGCCAAGGAATACGAGCGCTACACACTGCAGAGTGAGGCGTGGCGAGACAGTTATATAGAGTCACGCCGTGAGCTATTGCGCCGCGAAGTGGACAAGGCCGTGGAGTATCTGGAGTTTAAGCGCACCCAGCTTAATCGTCAGCTCTATAATGATTTGCGCCAGCAGGTCGCTGTTGGCCTTTCTCTAATTGAGTCTACGCGTAAAGAATACATTGGCGAGAGTCGCGCAGAGCAAGTTGCGAGGCTGCGCGCGACCATGAGCTCCTTGAGCTTTCTCGACAACAAGGGGTTTTTCTTTTTGTTTGATGGTGGCGGCAAGGCGGTACTAGCGCCAATGTACCCCCGTGGCAATCAGCGAATAACCGAACGCGAAGTATTAAAAGCATTCTCTAGTCAGATCAGCGCCTCTATAAAGGACAAAAATTACGACTTTTTGGAGTACCGCTTCACCGATACTAATCGCGCCATTGAGCGTAATTTTAGTTTTGTCTATTACTACAAGCCCCTCGATCTCTATATGGGTGCGAGCGTTTACTTGCGCGATGAAGTTAGTCGCTTGAAACGCGAAGTAGTTGAACGAATCGCGGCAGTGCCGATCGATCCTGATAATTCCATTATGTTTGTTGTCGATAACGACGGACGACAGCTAGTTAATGCCTACGACCCGGCGAGTGTTGGGGCGTTAATGCCGAATGTGGTGCAGAAAAGCGCCCAAGTCAGTGGTGAAGACAATAGCCTGTTTACCGAGTTGAGTTGGCTAGATAAAAGTGGCGAGAACAAACCGGTTATTTCTTATATACGGCGTTTTGATGCCTGGGGTTGGACGCTAGGCTCTGGGGTCTTCTTAGACGAATTAAACGTTAAATTGGCGCAGGAGCGGGCGGCACTGCAATTGCGTGTAAAAGAGCATGTGCGTTTTATCGTTATTATCGCTTTTGCCCTAATGGTGTTTTCAACCATAGCTGCGCGTTGGTTGGCGCGTCGCAGCGAGGCTGGATTTATCATCTTTCAGAAATTTTTTGCCGATGCGAGTAAGCGTTCAACAGCGATCGATGTCACACGTTTACCCTTTGCTGAATTTCAAAAGTTAGCCGAAGAGGCCAACTTTATGGTGGAGAAGCGTACGCAGACTGAGCGTGCGTTAAAACTGAGCGAGCGCCGTTTTCAATTGGCACTCGATGCAGCGCAAAACCACCTTTGGGATCTCGACCTCCAGACTGGTTTAGTGACGGTTGGTGAGAGTTTTTTCCGGATGTTGGGCTATCGTGTGCCAGCGACACCTTATCCTGTCGGTGCGTTTAAAAATATCGCCAACGAAGATGATATGCAGATTATCGCCTCGGCGGTTGACAGCTGGTTGGGCTTGGCTACTGGGAATAGCGTTGAGTTTCGCGTGAAGGATCGCTTGGGTAACGATCACTGGATCTACAGTCGTGGCGATGTGGTAGAAAATGATGCCAACGACAAGCCAATTCGCGCTATGGGCATTATGACCGATGTCACTGACCGCAAGCGTATCGAGCAGGAGTTGGTCAATGCCCGTATCGCGGCGGAAGACGCGCTGCATGCTAAGAGCCAGTTTTTGTCGAGTGTCAGTCATGAGTTGCGTACACCCTTAAATGGGGTCTTAGGCTATGCGCAGTTGCTGCAGCGCGATGCCGGTTTACCTAGCGGTAGTCACGAACACTTGCGGGCTATAGAAAGCTGCGGTAAACATTTGCTGACGCTAATCAATGACGTTTTGGACCTAGCTAAAATTGAAAGCGGTAATATCGATATCGTCTGCCGTGCTAATGACATGAATGAGATTGTGTCCAGCGTGAGCGATATTGTTGGTCACCGGGCTAAATCCAAGGGTTTGGAGTTTGTCGTTGTTGTCGGTAGTGACGTGCCGCGACGAGTTCAGGCCGACGAAGTGAAGCTGCGTCAGGTACTGGTTAATTTGCTCGACAATGCAGTGAAGTTTACCGCCAAAGGCAAGGTTGAATTAAAGCTCGATGTTGATGTTGAACGAGCGCAATTGATGTTCTCGGTTCGCGATAGCGGTATGGGTATTCCCGAGGAAAAGCTGCGCGATGTGTTTGAACCTTTCCGTCAAGTAAATCCTCAGGATGGAAAAGGCACAGGCTTAGGCTTGGCTATTTGCCGCCGTCTCGTTGAAGCCATGGGCGGCAGCTTAAACTTGACCAGTGAGTTCGGTAAGGGCAGCTGCTTCTATTTTGATATACCCCTAGTGGCGGTGTCAGAAGATAGTAGCGTTGACACCTACATGGAGCCCACCGAGGAGCAGGCACCGGATATATTGGCAACCGTCGCCAAGAATCCTGCCATTATTGTGGCCGACGACGTCGCGGTGAATCGCCATGTTTTGCTTAGCATGTTGGAGGATGTCAGCGATGATATTCGTGAGGCTGCAAATGGCCTTGAAGTTATTGAGTTATTGCGAGAGCGCACCGCGCAGCTAGTATTGATGGATTTGCGGATGCCTGAAATGGATGGCATGGAAGCGACTCGAATTATTAAGCAAGAGCTTAATATGGCCGGCGTTGCTATTGTCATGGCCTCGGCGACTACTGATGAAGAGATGATGGCTGAGGCAATTGAAGTTGGTTGTGATGGTTTCTTGCCCAAGCCCATTGGTATAGCAGACCTGTTAAAAATCGTAGCTCAAACCTGCGGTGATCAGGCGGCGACTGTAGCGCCTGAAAAGGAGATTCAGCCAGTAGCCGCGCCGTCTTCGAATGTGGTCGCACCGCCAGATTGCGATTTGCAGGAGTTGCTCATGGCGGTGGATTTGGGTGACGTTACTGGAACCCGCGAATTGCTGGGGCAGCTCCGCCGCAGTAAGCCGGAGTGCAGTGGCTTTGTTGCCGAAGCGGAAGAATTTTTAAATGAATTTGATTTTGATAGTCTGGCGCGTTTGCTTCGTCAAGCCTCCGGCGAGGCAAGTCTGAATGACGCGTGAGCTCGGCAGTGAACAGGTCTTATTGGTTGACGATAATCCGACTAATTTACAAGTATTATTTAAAACCCTTGAGGGTAGCGGTTATCGTTTATTAGCAGCAAGGGACGGTGAGTCCGCACTATACACCGCCAAACGTGCGCATCCAGCGTTAATTTTGTTGGATGTCATGATGCCCGGCATGGACGGCTTTGAGGTTTGTGAGCGGCTTAAAGCCGACCCTGACACGGCTGATATTGCCATTATCTTTTTGTCTGCGCTAACCGACAGTCAATCCAAGGTTCACGGCTTGGCCATTGGCGGTGTGGATTATATCGCCAAGCCGTTTCAGGCTGACGAAGTACTGGCGCGGGTGCGTACCCACGTTAAAATTCAGCGCTTGGAGCGTGCACTTGCCCGCCGAAATAGTGAGCTCGAAGACGAGAACCAGCGAATATTAAATGCCGTTGAAGAGGGCATTTTTGGCCTCGATGTTCACGGGCGAATTAGTTCGATGAATGCGCGTGCAGCCGAACTGACAGGCTGCTCAGTGGCGGATACGGTAGGCGAAGTCTTTGCCCAATTAAATTTTTTTCCCGACGATAGTGGCCTGAATCAAGCATTGGCGCTGCTGTGCGAGGCTGGTGTTAGTTTGCGTAAAGAAAGCGCTGAACTGACGTCCCGCAGCGGTGATCTTGTGCATGTCGCCTTGAGTGGTTCTCCGCGCAAAGACGGTGGCGCGGTATTGGTGTTGAGGGATATTAGCGAGTGGTTGGCCAGCCAAGCCGCTCTCGATTCGGCGCGGGGTGAACTCGATAACCAGCGCCAGCATCTCGCCCATATTGAACGTTTGAGCACGGGTGGCGAAATGGCGGCGGGTATTGCTCATGAAGTTAATCAGCCGCTGACCGCCGTCACCAACTATGCGCGTGTGGCACAGCGCCTTTTGGCTGATCTTCCTGAAGCCAAACGGGAAAAAATGGATGACGTGCTAAACAAAATTGCGATTCAAGCAGAGCGCGCCGCAGCGGTTATTCAGCGTATGCGTAGTTATGTGAAAAAACCCAGCGGTGGTCGCGAGGTATTGGTTTTAAACGATGTTTTAGCGGATGTTTTAGCGCTGGCCGAAGTTGATTCGCGCGTTAATGCTATTCCGGTTGTTTTTCGCGGCGCGGATAATTTAGCGGCAATTCATGTCGATGAAGTGCAACTGCAGCAGGTGGCCTTGAACTTGATTCGCAATGCCATAGAATCTACTGCCAATGCTGGCAACGAGAACCCTGTGGAAGTAAGAAGCTATACCAAGGGCGCAATGGTTTGCTTTAGCGTTACTGACCGTGGCGCAGGTTTGGCGCCAGAAATTGAGGCGCAGCTGTTCAGTCCTTTTGTCAGCTCTAAAGAAGGTGGCATGGGTATTGGCTTGTCAGTTTGCCAGTCGATTATGCAAGCCCACGGCGGGGATATTTACCATGAGCACAATCCCGAGGGTGGCGCGATTTTTCATTGTGAATTTCCCGCCTATCATTAACGCTGGTGCTCGGCGAAGAGGTGGTTGATGGGTGCCTCGAGTAAAGATTTATTGCGACGGAGTGCGGAAGAACGAAGCCAGCGCCGAATTAGCATTGGCGGTGAATCCCTAAACCTGACAATTATTCGCAGTCGACGTCGTCGCCGTAAACTGACTCTGCAGCTGGATGCCGAGGGTGGGCTTATTGTGCGTGCGCCTTTTGCAGCGAGACGCCTAGAAATCGACAGTCTAATCTTTCGCAATAGCCAGTGGATTGTGCAGCGCAGACGAGCCTTGCTTCAGCAGCCCCGACCTGAGGCATTCCGTTTTAGCGATGGTGAACATCATTTATTTTTAGGGCGCCGTTATGTGCTGTGCACTGTTGGCGGAACTGGTCGCGGTGCTAAAAAAATCCAGCTCACAGACAGTGAATTGCAGGTACATGCCGCCTCGCCGGATCTCATTACTCGTGCGCTGCAGCGCTGGTATAGCCAGCAAGCTCAGCAATTATTTCAGCGGCGCCTGGCGTATTTTTCAGCACAATTGCCCTGGGTCACCGAGGTGCCGGAACTGCGCTTGCGGCGTATGCGCTCTCGCTGGGGCAGTTGCTCAAGTAGTGGGCGGGTTTGTCTTAATACACATTTGATAAAGGCCAGTGAAGGCTGTATCGATTATGTAATTGTGCACGAACTTTGTCATTTGCAAGAGTTTAACCACAGTCCGCGCTTCTACGCTTTGATGGACGCGGCTATGCCTAATTGGCGGGAATTAAAAGCAGAGTTAGAAGCCTGCGGTGCGACAATTATTCGCGAGTAAGCGCTTCGCTAAGACTTGTATGTGCGCTCGGTGTAATTCGATGTGGCGACAAAGAGAAAGAGGCTGCTGGCCACCACCGCATCGACACTGTCTTGATAACCGGTTAGCGCCCAGCGTCGGGCAATTTGAATGACAGCACCCACTAAGCCCGCGTAGATAATGTCTTGGTTGGGCATGTTCGCTATGTCGGCGAGTCCAAGTGAGCTGGCGAGCGAGCGGATCAATACTGCAAATTCTTCCATGGCCTCGTAGTAGAGTCGATCGATCGTGTCGCTGACACCGAGAATTTCAAATAACAACAAACGAGCGATCGCGGGATTTTGATGCAGGGTCTCAAAAAAAGCACGTAACCCAGCATTGGCAAAGGCTTCGCTGTTGCGCTCGGCGTGAGCAAATGCTGCCAGCATGGTGGCTTTTAAATAGTCGGTTTGCGCGTGATAGATCTCAGCTAGTAACGCTTCTTTGTTAGCAAATGACTCGTAAAAGTAGCGTTCGGTTAAACCTGCCTCGGCGCAAATACTGCGTACACTGCAGGCTTGATAGCCTACGTCGCCAATCACCGCAAGGCCGGCATCAATGAGTTGTTGATAGCGTTCAGCACGGCGCTGATCGCCGCTGGCGCCGCGATAACGGCGTGGTTTTATGGGGGTGTTAGGCATATTTTGATTTTGACATGAGCTGCTGTCAGATGTAAAGTGACATGATGTCATGTCAAATTTGTCGGCGGGCTCAATTTGCGAGTTTATTTTGCTCGTGAGTGTGTGCAGACAAACATAAGAGTGGGAAACGCGTGGATTACGATTTTGATTATTTGGTTATAGGCTCCGGATTTGGCGGCTCTACGGCGGCACATCGCCTGACCCAAAAAGGCTATAGCGTCGGCATTATGGAAATGGGCCGGCGCTGGAGTGCCGAAACCTATCCGCGCTCAAACTGGCATTTTCATCGTTGGTTATGGCGGCCTATGTTAGGCATGAAGGGCTTTTTTAACTTGCGCTGGTTTAAGCATGTATTGGTTTTGCATGGCAATGCAGTGGGTGGTGGGTCAATTACCTATGCTAATACCTTGCTTGTTCCCAAGCCGGAGATTTGGCAGCAGGGTAGCTGGGCAGGTTTAAAAGATTGGCAAGGTGAAATGCCTGCTCATTACGCCAGCGCGCAGAAAATGCTCGGCGTGACTGAAAATCGTATTCTTGGTCCTGCGGATCATTTATTAAAAGAGGCCGCTGAGGATTGGGGCTGTGGCGAAACCTTTTACAAAACCCAGGTAGGCGTTTTTTTTGGCGATGAGGGGGGCGTGCCGGGCAAGCCTTACCCTGACCCCTATTTTGATGGCGAAGGCCCAGAGCGAAATAGCTGTATTGCCTGTGGTGGCTGTATGGTGGGCTGTCGTTACAACGCTAAAAATAGTTTAGATAAGAACTATCTGTATTTTGCCGAAAAGCAGGGCGCAAAGGTGTTTGCCGAGACCAAGGTGATTGATGTTGTTCCGCTTAACGGCAAAAGCGATGGCGAAGATGGCTATGAAATTACCACGGTGTCGAGCACGTCGCTGCTGCGGCGCAACAAACGACGCTGGCGGGTCAAATCACTTGTCTTTGCGGCGTCATCCTTGGGTACCCAAGATTTGTTATTTAAGCTTCGTGACAAAGGCTCTCTGCCGAATATCTCAGAGCAGCTAGGGCGACGAGTTCGGACGAATGCGGAATCGTTAATCGGTGTCCGTTTGCCTGGCGAGCAGAACATGGACTCGGGCATCGCAATTGGCTCGGGAATTTACCTTGATGATAAAACCCATATTGAAGCGACTCGCTATCCGCGCGGCTCTGACGCGATGGGCCTGCTGGTGACTGCAATGACCCGTGGCAAGCCAAATTGGCGGCGGATTTTTGTCTGGATCTATACCATGCTGAAATTGTTGGTAAAGAGTCCGCGACAAGCGATTACCTCGCTAATCCCTTTTGGTTTAGCGCGGCAGACGGTAATTTTTCTGTGTATGCAGACCTTGGATGGTCATATCGACATGAAGTATCGCCGTGCGTGGTATTGGCCGTGGCGAAAGCGCATGGTTACCGTCGGTGAGCCTATCCCCGCGCATATTCCGGAAGCGAGTGAATTCGCCTTGCGCACTGCGCGCCGACTTGGCGGCATGGCTGGCAGCTTGATTACCGAAGTACTATTTAATATCCCCGCCACCGCGCATTGCATGGGTGGCGTTGGTATGGCGAAAAACGCTGAGGAAGGCGTTATCGATATTCAGAATCGCGTATTCGGTTACCGCAATATGCTGGTGTGCGACGGTTCAATGTTGTCGTCTAATCTCGGTGTAAATCCCTCACTGACCATCACAGCTTTAACTGAGCATGCGATGAGTTTCATTCCCGTCAAAGCTCAGTCAGCGGATGTGGTCTAATAAGGTTTAAAGCGGCAGTTGCAAGTTGATGCTGCCGCCCAGCTCATTGCTGCCCGCGTAGCTAAACTGTGCGTTGATATGCAGTAGCTGACCTAAGTTGTAGTGCAGTCCTAGGCCCGGAGCGTCGTCGCTATAGGGATTGTCCGACCAGCGGTAATCCAGCAGCAACGCGACGCGCTCACTGAGTGGGATGGCAGTCGCTGCCTGGTAAATTCGCTGAGAGGGAATTTCGCCAAAACCAGTTTGCGGCGTTAGGTCGGCGTCGAACCGAAAAGCGGCCCAGCTTGCGTGGTAGTCGATACTGGCGCTAATTTGGCTGCGCTGTTGATACTCGGTGCCGATGGTGCTGTGCATCGACTGCTGGTAAATATCTTTAATTGCGAGCCCGAGTGTCCAGTTGTCCATCCGGTGGCTAACACCGAGGTCAGCATTGAGCTGCAGGTTTTGATCTACATCGCGGCCGGCATCAAATAATTTTTCTTCATCGTAGTCGGAAATCGAAATACTGCGTTCAATCAGGCTAATATTTTGAAGCTTTGGGCTAATGCCAAATAGGGTGTTCTCGAGGCCGTCGATTTTAAACCGGTAGTTTAGCCCGAGGTAGTTTGACCACACCACCGAAACTTCCATTGCGGATTGCAATTCGCCAAAACTGAATAGCCCGAGTAGGGTGGCAAAACGCAGGCGATTGGCGTCGTCTTCGTCGTAATCAAAGCGCTCGCTACCCCGGAATTCCGAACCGCCAATAACATGCCATTTGGGTGAGTTGGTGTTTAACGTGAAGTGACCGCCAGCCAAGACGCTGTTTGCGTCATCACTAATGTCTTCAAGACGCCTTACTAGTTCAGCCTCATCGCCGGGGATAACCAAAACCCCTCGCGATCGACCCTGAAGCGCGCGTCCTTCATCGTAGGCTTTTTTAATGCCTTGAATAAGCTCGTCGCTGTCGTCCACAAAAAAATAGCCATCTATCTGCAACAATGTGTCGTTGGTGTCTGCTCGTAATAACAGTGCGGATGGGTTCGTATGCAAATTGGCCATTTGGTACTCGGCTGCTGCCGCAGCGCTCGAAAAAAGGGTGGTCTGCAGGCCTGCAGCAAGTAGGCCAAAATACAATTTTCTGCTTGGTACAGGCAAAAGTGGGACTCCATTATTATTTAAGTAGATTTGGGCTCACCTGCCCAAGGCCCCAGTGACGGCCGTCTTTACTGAGGCAGAATAGTTGAGCAAATTGGTGGGGGCAAGCGTAGGCAGCTGATTTTGCGTTATATTTGTGCAATGTTTAATATGGCTAACTTAATCTAGTAGGGGCATTTATGAGGTTTACAGGCAATGCCAGCTGAGAGTGTCGGGTTGCGCCGGGACAAGACTATTTGCAGTTATCCGTGGCTAGTCAAATCCGTTCGAGCATTGAGTCACAGCGTATTGGCGTTGCGGGGCTGGCGAATGCCTGAAGGGCGTCCGGTGGCGGCTAAATATGTCCTTATTATTGCCCCGCACACCAGCAATTGGGATTTTTTTATGATGGTGGCGGTGGCCAGCGGCTTGCAGCGTCAAATTCGTTTTATGGGTAAGCATCAATTGTTTACTGGGCCGCTAGGCGCTTTGTTGCGCTGGTTGGGTGGCGTGGCGGTAGATCGCAGTAGTCAGCACAACTTTGTGGCGCAAATAGCTGATTTATTTCGTGAAACAGATGAAATGGTATTAATTCTTTCGCCCGAAGGTACGCGCAGCAAGGTAACTAAATGGAAGGGTGGCTATTATCATATTGCCGCCTCGGCGGGCGTGCCTATTGTTGCCGCGGCATTGGACTACGCAACGAAGAGTATTAGTTTGTCCTCCGCGTATGTTCCGAGTGGTGATTTTGTCCGTGATCAAGCTAATATTCAGGACTTCTATCTGGATACCTGCGCTAAGCATCCACACTTGGATAGCAGTCATCCGAATAAAAATTAGCGCTACTACCTAATATCCGTTTATAAGCTATTGTTTAGCTTTGGTGGTGACGTTGCGGAGTGATTTTGTATCTAGGTGAAATCCCCGCTTACTTTGCGTCAGACTTGTTTGCTATAAAGGGCAATAAGTACTTAACTTCTCAAATAAGCAAAATGCGTCATTAAGCTTGGGCGCGCGGACTCGGTTAAATTATGGCTAGTGAGTTTTTGAATAAATTGCTGGGGCCAGAAATGCCTCCCCATGGCCATTGCTATTTGTGGAATGAAGATCTTGTTCGTCTTCATGTTATTAGTGATGTGCTGATTAGCTTGTCTTATTTCACCATTCCGCTGGCCTTGGTGTATTTGGTACGTAAGCGCGATGATCTTAAATTCAATTACATCTTTGTGATGTTTGCGATTTTCATCTTCGCCTGCGGCGCAACTCACGTCGTCAATATATTCAATGTTTGGTATGGCGCCTACTGGCTTAGTGGCGGAGTGAAGTTGGTCACGGCTATTGCCTCGGTGGGCACGGCAATCGTGGTCTGGCCACTCATACCAAAGGCTTTAGCTATCCCCAGCAATACCCAGCTAATTGCTCTAAATCAAAAGCTTCGCGACGAGGCTGATGAAAATCGGCGCCAAAAGCTACAGGTTGAGGCTTTGACAAAAGATTTAGAAGCCTTGGTAGACCAGCGTACCCGCGAGTTGGCAGAAACCCGGGTTATGAAAACGTTACTAGAAAAAAATCACGCGTCTTTGGAACGCTCGAATGTCGCGCTTGAAGAGTATGCCAAGGTAACCGCCAACGATATCAAAGAACCCCTGCGGTCCATTTCAGTGTTTGGTCAGCTGTTAAACGAACGTTTAAGCGGAAGCCTCGACGCCGACGAGTCAAAATGGCTGCGGACGATGGTGGCATCTACCCAGCGTATGACCGAGATGATTGATGATCTGCAGGAGTATTGTGCCCCGCAATCGTTTGTGCCAACGGGGCCCATTACGATAGATGAGCAACTTGATCGCGCGATTCTTGAGCACCAGGTAGCTATTAATCAATACGGAACCGAGCTGCGTCGCGAGCCACTCGGGCTTGTGAATATGGGCGCGGAGCCGCTGTTGAAATTATTGTCGAATCTTGTCGATAACGCGGTGAAATTTAGTCGTGACGCAACGCCGCCCGTAGTGGAAATTGGCCCCATGGATGATGCTGCTGAAGGTGAGGTCGGTTTTTATATTCGTGATAATGGTATCGGCATTGCGAGTCACTATCATCAGCGTGTATTTGGTGTGTTTGAACGCTTATACCAAGAGGGTGACTACGACGGCACCGGAATAGGCTTGGCAATTTGCCGGCGCATTTTAGATGAATGCGCCGGACGAGTTGAAATTATTAGTGAGCTGGGTAATGGCTGCGAATTCCGTGTCTATTTGCCGGCGGCATAAATGCGCTTAAGTCTTGTTGTCGGGCTTTTCTGTTTGAATTTTCGATAAAATTTGTTCACTTTCCGTGTCGTTGAGTTGCCACAAGTTCTTGGCGAGCGCGGCTCCAGTCAGGCGACTGCGATCAAGGTGACGATTAAAGCGGCGACAATGTCGGCAAATCAGTAGATGAAGGCGAATATCGATGCGCCTCCAGCCATGGTGTTGAGCGTCGAGGTTGTCGCTGGCGAGATCGGTAAATTGCTTGCAGTTCAGCATTCGCCTGTCTCCTGGTAGTGATTGATGGTGGCCATTAGTCGCAATCTAGCGCGGTGTAATAGCACCCGCACATTTGCCTCACTGATGACCAGTGTGCCGGCAATACTACTCAGTTCGCACTGCTCTACGTCGCGCAATAAAAACACCGCTTTTTGATTTTCCGGTAGCACTGTTAAGGTATGCTCTATGCATTGACGCAATTGATCTTCCTGCAACATCAGCTCTGGGGTATTGATCTCCCAGTGTGATGGTGGATTGCTCCAGTGCCCGCTCCCATTAAAATTATCGGGGTCGACGCTGGGGCCAATGTCATCAATGTCGCCATAGCTGCTGTGGCGCTTTTCCCGGCGCAGCCGCGATTTTGCCTCATTGCTCACGATTTGAATCATCCACGTCGACAAGCTGCTGCGTCCTTCAAACTTAGCAATCGCTTTAAAAATCGATGCCCAGGCTTCTTGGGCGATATCTTCGGCAAACACATCGCCAGCAATCGCTCGGGCAACAATCACCAGCTTTTGGTGGTAAGTGCTAATCAGCGATTTAAAGGCGTTATTGTCGCCCGCCTGTAGGCGGGCAATAAATTGAGGATCATTGATAGACTTTGGCACAGCGGATTCCAAACCCAGATTATGCCAGTAGTGTTACTGATCCCTGCCTATACGTGCAAGTATGTCACCTATATTTTCAAGGAAACTGTCTATTTACCCATCATGGCTTGGCGATACGGGGTACAAATTTCCGGCGTATCCAGTAATCGGCACTGAAATAGCGGCCTCCCCCTAATACCATAAGAGCCAGCAGCATTAGAAAATACGTTGCCGCAAACTCAATACCATTATTGAGAATGACGATATTGCCGCTGGAAGTTAGCCAGTCATAATTACCGTGAGCTTCAAGTAGCGAGCGAGCGGCCGTAAGTTTGTCTACCGACTCGGCGACGCGGGCATTAGCAAAGGGTGCGCTGGCATCTGCTATGGCCTGCCAGCCAAATTGCCAGTGCACGCTGAACGCGGCAACTAGCATGGTGATCGCAAGAGGGATGGCAATCCAGCGGGTCGCTAAGCCGAGCAGTAATAGACCGGCACCGAGGAGTTCGGTGGCGGTGGCTAAAAATGCAAGCACAGTGGGAAAGGGCAGGCCCAAGCCCCAATCGCTATTGCCGAACCATTCTGCGGTTGCTGCGAAGCTCGCCATTTTACTGCTGCCCGCCATCCAAAATACCGGCACCAAATAAAGCCTAAGCCCCAGTGCTGGTAGGCCATCAAAATGTGACAGGCTGTTGCCGAGCTTGTTTTGGATGCGGTATAAATAACTGAAGAAATCTACCATGAATGAAACTCCGTATAAGCGGACAATGCAATGCTTGCCGTGGGATTGGCAGTGAGACGCAGAGCGCACCAACTTGTTACATACAAATTCAGGGATTTATTTTTCTGCTGGTTTTGTAACACTCGCTGACGATTCTCCTCTAATGGTGAGTGTCGTCATTGGGCGACCAATTTTAAAACTTCATTATTTAAGGTGACGACAACATGAAAAAAACTGCAATGACTGCTTTTAGTGCCGTAATGTTTGCTTCTTCAATGGCTTCAGTCGCGGTAGCTGACACCAACCCGTTTGCTGCGAAAGTGATGGACAGCGGCTATCAGTTAAGTAATTACGCCAAAGATGCCGAAGGTAAATGTGGCGAAGCAAAGTGTGGCGCGGAAAAATCTGCTAAAGAAGGCAAGTGCGGTGAAGCCAAGTGCGGCGCTGACAAGGCTGGCAAAGAAGGTAAGTGCGGCGAAGCTAAATGTGGTGCAGATAAAGCCGATAAAGCAGCTAAAGAAGGTAAGTGTGGCGAAGCTAAGTGCGGCGCTGCTAAGTAATATTTCCCTCCAAGCCCGCGCCTAGCTACTTGAATTAAGCTGGGGCGGGCTTATCACTGCTCGCTGGCCAATTGGCCGAGGCCTCTTTATAGTGTGGCAGCCGGACCGTCCGTACCGCGACGGAGTATCCATTACGCCAAATTAGCGCTTGAGAGTCCTAATTGATCACCGTTTCCGCCTCAAAAAAACAAATACTACTAGGGCTATCACTGTCCCTAGTGACCGTGTTGTTGTCCAGTACGGTGGCCGCAGTGGGCAAGCATGTATCCCTGCAGGTTCATGTCTCAAGTATTGTGATGGTGCAGTATGGTCTGAGTTTTTTGTTTGCCTTGCCGTCGATAATGCGCGCTGGTCGCGGCAGTTTGGTCACCGCTCGGCCGGGTTTGCACCTAGTGCGAGGTATTAGTGGTTGCGCGTGCTTCTATTTGTTTTATCTCGCGTTGAGTCGCATCTCGTTGGTTGAGGCAACGCTCTTGCGGGCATCGGCCCCGCTAATGGTGCCGTTGGTCATTTTCGCGTGGTTTAAGCAGGGCGTTGGCCGCCATGCTTGGCCGCCCTTGGTGATCGGCTTTATTGGGGTGGTTTTGGTGCTCAAACCAGGGTTCGCCGGGTTCACTCCTTGGCATGTACTGGCCTTGTTGTCGGCGCTGGGCTTGGCGGTGTCGATGGTCAGCACCAGAGAATTAATGCAGAGCGAGCCGCAAAATCGCATTCTGTTTTACTATTTTTTAATTTCTGTCATCGTTAGCCTACCCTTTTTTCTGTTTAATTATCAGCCGATTCCACTCTCGGCGTGGCCGGGCCTAGTGTATATGGGCGTAGTTATTTATTTGGGTTTTGTACTATATACCTTAGCCTACCGCTATATATCAGCCTCGGTATCAGCGCCGATAAGTTATTTCGCGGTGGTTTTTAGCGGCTTGCTAGATTGGCTGATATGGGATCATATACCCGATCAGCTCACATTTATTGGCATTGTCTGTGTGGTGTGCGGCGGGGTGCTGGTATTGCGTAGCCCGCCTGAGTCAGAAACCCGCGCTTAGTCTTTTATTCTACGAGGGGTAGAGCGGGGCAAGTGCTTGCTTAGGCACTTCGTTCCTGGCCGCTGCTCTTTGTCGCTTTACGGCTTCAAGCAGAGCGGCGCTATCAATCACTTCCGCGTGCCCCCCAAACAGCTGCGCATCCAAGGCTTGGCAGTAGGGTTTTAATTCACTACTACGTGATCCGAGTTGACTGAGGCACATTGCTTGTTGGTAATAGCATTGCCCCCAGTGCACGAGCGCCGCGCGTAAGCTGGGCGCGTCTGCGCCTGCCTGTACACATTTTTTAAGTTTGTTGAAGGCCACCGGCTCTTTGTCGTTCTCAATTGCGACATTATGCCCTTTTGGGTGGTTTTCTTTGCTGCTGCGCTGTTTGTGCCACGCGAGGGCAAAGCCAATATTGCTAAGGCATAGCGTGGCGATAATGATCCACAACAGCGGCGTGATTGGCGCATAGTCTCGCGTCACTGCGTTTGCGCTTTCAGCTGCGCTATTGTTCGGGTTTGTGTGGTCGATACTTATTGTCGCTGCATCGGCACTTGAGTCGCTGGCTAGGCCTGGGGCGACCATGATTCGACGCTCGGCTAGCACGGCAACTTCGGCCTTATTGGTGCTGGTATTCCACCATGGGATTCGCACCTCTGGCAGTATAATTTCACCCGCTTTGGTGGGAATAATTGCCACCGACTCGCTGCGAATACCACTCCACTCAGATTGCTCGTCGCCTTTTTCAATAGTTGCTTGGTCTGGGTAGAGCTTGGCATTGGCAATCGTGTAGGTCGGCAGCGCGGGTAGCTGAGAGCCGAGCAGTCCTTTTGCCTGAATATTGACATTGCGCGTTATTGAATCGCCAATTTGAATACGGTCGGGGTCTTTGCTCCAGCTTTCGGTCAACGTAAGTGCCTTGGCCGGTAGCCATACGGCGCCTGTAAATTCTTTAGGTGGGGGCATAATGGTAAGCCGGTGTTCCTGACTGCGTTTTACCACTAGGCGTCCCGGGTCGAGCATGGACGGGCGATAGCCCTCGACGCGAGCTTGTAAGGTCAGTGCTGGGATAGTGAGCTTGCCGCTGGTTTGCGGGTAAATAGAGTAGCGGCGTTCAATGACTTGGTAATAGCGACCGTCAACCAGTGATTGATAGCGCTGCTCGCCAGTTGCCTCCACCACGGCGTTCTCGACTTCAGGTGCCTCGAGTGAGGCATCTAAAAAATTAATGGAGGTAAATATTTTGACCGTGTACTGCAGCTCCGACTGGACATAGGCTGAGCGGGGCGTGACGTCGGACTCCAGGTAAACGCTGTCGCTATTGCCGCTGCGGCTCTGTTGGCTGGCCTTGGTCACGGTAATGGTCAGTGCCCGGGTTTTATATTTACCCATGGGAATGGCCGGAATCGTTAAACTGCCCTCGCGTTTAGGCGCTAGCGTATAGTCCCACTGGCGACTGCTGTTGATCTTGCCGTTGATAATATTGGTGCGACTGCTTTGCTGGCGATTGATAAGGTGAAAGTCTTCGTCCAATGCACTGATATCGGGTTCACCAGTAAATAAAATGCTGTCGGCGACCAGCGACAATATAAATGTCTCTTCGCTTGAAATTTGCTTGCGATCAACGCTGGCGCGAACAGATGTTTCGGCGACGGCAATGGGCATCCAGCTGATTAGGCTGAGTAAAAGAATGCCGATAGTAGTGGCTTTTAGTTGGCGAAAGCCAAGTTTGCTTAGATTCATATAACTGCCTGTGCGGAGCTTGGCTGAAGTAAACATGCCGGCGTTAGTAGGGCGCATAGTCCTCCCTCTCAATCTGATTGCCGCGTTGCTGACGCAGCTGCTGTTGATACTGAAATTTATTGCGAAGTAAATTGCCGGGATTGTCCGGAATTTGTCGCAGCATAAGCTCTCGTGATTGATCTTCTTCGCTCAGCGGCTGCTGACTCTCGGCAAGGGCTGCCGGCGTGCTATCCGCGTCTGGCGTGCCGTTTTCTTGGTCCTTTGCTGCGGCTGCGGGATCGCGCTCAGCGGCCTGCTTGGCGTAGTCTTCGGCTAGTTCGGCAGCGCGTTGCTCTGCTTTTTGTTTTTCGTCTTGCTCAGCGGCAGACTCGGCTGGATCTTTCGGCTTACCGTCGCCCGATTCGGTCTCGTCACTTTGCTGACCTTGCTCGTCTTGACTTTGTTGCTGTTGCTGATCATTTTTGCCATCACTTTTCTGATCAGATTTTTGCTGGTCTGACTCGCTTTGTTCTGATGATTCCTGCTTTTCGCCATCTTGGCCTTTTTGATCGCTCTGGCTTTGGTCTTGATCTGATGATTGGGATTGTTGGTCTTTGTTTTGTTTTTCGCCTTCGCCGGACTGGTCCTGATTTTGCTGCTGCTCTTGCTGTTTTTTCAGGTCTTCGAGTAGTTTTTTGTTGCGCAGGGCGTCGCTCATCGTGGGGTCTTGTTTGAGCGCTTCCTCGTATGCGGCAATGGCATCATCAAGTTTGCCAGCTTTGGCGAGGGCGTTGCCTCGGTTGTAATTTGCGTCACTGCCAGGGAGTTTTGCATAGGTCTCTGCGGCAGCCGCGAAATCGCCAGCGCGATATTGTGCACTGGCTTTCCACGCGGGATTGTTAAAATGCTTGGCCGCCGTTGCTGGATCGCTGTCGAGTAGCGCTGCGCCGCGTTGATCTGGGGTTTGCCACAGAGAGTTAAACTCGATGGCGTTGGCTTGTGGGGTTTGTCCGAGCAATATTAGCGGCAGCAGTAAACTTGGCAGCCAGCTACGGCGAAATCCGAGCAAGGCAAGCGGCAGTAGTAGTAAGGCCAGCCAAGCGCCGGCGTCTTTCCATTGATCAAAGTGCCGATCAGATAAAATATTGGATTCATCTTTGCTGTCGTCAGAGAGGCTGGCAACATCCGGGTTTAGCCCGCGAATATCGCTATCGTCTAAACTCAGTTCACGGTAATCGCCGCTACCTGCGCTAGCCAGCGCTTTGAGTTCGCTGCTACTGAGCGCTGGAACGATAATATTGCCATTGCCGTCTTTGGCAAAACCGCCGTCGGGCAGTGGGATTGGCGCACCGTCCTGGGTGCCAACAGCGAGCACTGACAGGGAGTAGGGACTGTCAGTAATATAGTCTTTTAAGCCCTTTAGCTGCGCCTGATTAACGCCGTCGCTTATCAATAATATCCTGCCTTCGCCGCCGCTTTGATCTAATAGGTCTTTGGCCAGCACGAGCCCTGACAATGGGTTGCTACCGGTTTGCGGCATCATTCCAGGGTGTAAACCCGGAATTAGGGTGAGTAAGGTATTGATGTCGTCAGTGAGTGGCGCAACGACAAACGCATCGGCTGCAAATACCACCAAGCCGGTTTGACCGTCTTTGCGGAGCTGCAATAAATCCCGAAGTTTAAAGCGGGCCTGCCGGATGCGCGAGGGCTGAATGTCTTGCGCCAACATCGACGGCGATAGATCCAAAACCACAACAAGGGCGTCGGTATTTTTGTACAGTGGCGTGGGCGCCTGCTGCCACGCAGGGCCGAGCAGTGCCAGCCAAGTGAGGAGCGCAGCAAATATTAATAGGGCAGTCGAGCGAGTCGCATTGGTGACGCTTTGACCGTCGAGCAAATACGGTAGCAGACTTGCATCAATGTGTTTTTGCCAAGCGCCGCGCTGGCGGCTTTGGCGGGCTAGTAGTAGTGCGGCGATCACCAGTGGAATAACCGTCCACCATAGCTCCGGCCGAATCCAGTGCAGCGCTGGCAGGTTCATTGGGCACCCCCATTTTTACTGGCAAGGACTTGGTCTCGTCGCGGCAAACTGGGAAAGGTTCGGCTAAGGGCCAGTACTAACCAAAGTCCCGCTGCGGCGAGCAAGGGCCAGTGCAAGAGTGAGCGCTCAGGTCTCAGCATCTCCTGTTCTTGCTCAACGGGTTCCAAGGCGGCGATTGCCGCGTAGGCGGCTTGTAATTCGGCGGGGTTGCGGGCGCGATAGTAGGCGCCACCGGTGTTGTCGGCAATACTTTGTAAGGTGCCTTCATCAAGATCTGCGGAGGGGTTCACGGTGCGCGCGCCAAAGCTGCTGCCAAAAACACCGGGCACGCGCATCTCGGTCGCGCCGACGCCAATGGTGTAAATTTTGATTTTTTCGGAAGCCGCTAATTTGCTGGCCTCGATTGGGTTTAAATTGCTGGCGGTGTCGGCACCGTCAGTAAGCAGTACCACCACGCGACTGTTTTCGGGCCGTTCGCGCAGCCGCTTTATGGCAAAACCAATCGCATCACCGATCGCGGTTTGTTTGCCAGCAAAGCCGACTTGGGCTTCGTTCATTAAGGTGTTAACGGTGTCGAGGTCGAAGGTCAGTGGCGATTGGATGTAGGCTTGGCTACCGAATAATATCAGGCCGAGTTTGTCGCCCCGGCGCTGCTCTACAAATTGATTGACCACCGCTTTTACAACGGCGAGGCGTGGCAGTGCCTCATCTTGAATAATCATATCCTCTTGGGACATAGATCCGGAAATATCGACGGCGAGCATTAAGTCCCGGCCATTGGTGGGCATGGCAACAGCATCGCCGATCCAAATAGGTCTGGCGCTGGCCGCGAGTAAGGTTAGCCACAGTAGACTCATTAACAGCAGATGAAATTTATTGCCGCTGATTGCCGGGGTGTTTTGTTCGCCACTTAAACTGCGCAGCTGTGCGAAAAAGGGTACCCGCAGGGCCGCGCCAACCGCATTGCTTTGCGCTTTTGACAGCCATCGCACCAGCAGTGGCAGGGGTAGCAGCAGAAAAATAAACGGCCATTGAAACTCAAACATAATGGCTCCGGTGGCGACGAATCCAGAGTCGCGACTGTTCCAATAATTGTGCGCGATCCAGTGCAGGGCATTGGTTTTGGTATGCGGCGGCGATCAGTACAGTGAGGCTTTCGTCGCTGAAGGCAGGCTTGTCGCCGCAACTATTAAAAAGATAGGTCTGCCATTGTTCTCCGCTGAGGCCGGCGATCGGTGTTGATTTAGTACCGCGACCTGCGCTGACAGTTTGGCAGTGGATCGCTACGCGGCGTAGTAACTGATTAAGTTGGCGGGCAAATTCGGTGTCGGCAGTTACTGCTTGAATAGTGTTGAGTTCATCCTGCGCGGCGCGCCGGTAGGCAGTGCGGCGGCGGTAGCGTCGCCACTGCCAAATGCCGAGCGCGATGAGGCTAATAGCCAGTATCAGTAAAATCCACCAACCCGGCGCCCAAGGGAAACTTGCTACCGCTGGCGGCAAATGTATATCGGCGAGCTGGTCGAGGGGGTTTGTACCTGCGGGCGATTGTATTTGGTTTGGCGTATTCATAGTGGCATTGTCATTACAGGCTTCACTTGCCCATCATGCCTCGCTGCAAAAGATCGAAAAACGGCGTGGCGGTTGTCAGTGCAATGTGGTGGATGCCGGCGCGGCGAAAACTGGCCTTTAACGTCTGTTGACGGTCTTCGCTGCGTTGATGAAATTGCTGCCGAATTCCGGCATTGAGCACCAGTTGTAAACGCTCAACGCCATTGCTCACCGGATACATTCCGGTGTTGGGCAGGTTTTCTTCTAATGGGTCGCTAATTGCGATAGCAATGACATCGTTGTGTCTTGCAATTAAATGTAGTTGGCGTTCGGCGTCGTGATCAAAACCGTTGAAGTCGCTGACAATATAAACGGTAGAGCCGGGGCGGGTGATGCGCCGTAACTCTTCGAAGGCGGTGGCCAAACTTTGCGCTGGCGTGATGCTGCTGTCGCTACTCGCAGATTTATTAGCCAGCTGTTGGTTGTAGTCGGCGGCAGTGTGAATAAAGTTTAGTACCGCGCGGTGGCTGCGCCGGGGGCGAACTTCACGATGTTGGTCGTCGGTGAAGACCAAGCCGCCGACCCGGTCGTTATTGTCTAGGCCTGCCCATGCGAGGGTGGCGGCAATATGGCAGGCAAGTACCGACTTAAAACAATGGCGGCTGCCAAAGAACATCGCGTTGCGCTGGTCGAGACAGAGTACGACCGGACGTTCTTTTTCTTCTTCAAAAATTTTGGTGTGGGCTTTTGATGTGCGCGCGGTGACGCGCCAATCAATATGGCGAATCTCATCGCCACCCTGGTATTGCCGTACATGGTGAAAGGCCAGGCCGCGACCTTTGACCGGCGAAGCGTGGCTGCCGCTCTGTTTGGCAAAGTGCCGGCGCCGAGGGGTGGCGCGCAATTGCGCACCGGCAAAACGGGTGTGGATCAGCGTTTGCTGATCCACAATGGCGCCCTGTACTGGCGCGCTAAAATTGCCCCGTGGCAGGCTGCTCATGCCACCGGCACCACCTGTAGAAGGCGGTCAATAATCTGATCTTTGCGGATGCCATCGGCTTCGGCTTCAAAGCTGAGAATAAGGCGGTGACGCAATACATCATGGGCAACAGCTTGAACGTCATCGGGGCTGACGTAGTCGCGATCATTGAGCCACGCGTGGGCGCGAGCGCAGCGGTCAAGTGCGATGGTGGCGCGGGGGCTGGCACCCACTTCTAGCCAGTCGGCCAGCTCGGCATCGAGGCGTGCAGGTTCGCGGCTGGCGATCACCAGCTGCACCATATATTCCTCTACGGCTTCGGCCATGTGTAAACTGAGGATTTGCTCCCTAGCGGCAAATAAAATGTCTTGGCTTAGGGGCTCTGGGTGTTGTACTTCACCCTTGGCTTCAGCGCGCACACTGCGCAGTATTTTCAGTTCAGCGGCGGCATCCGGGTAGGCGACGTTGACGTGCATTAGGAAGCGGTCGAGCTGGGCTTCGGGCAGTGGATAGGTGCCTTCTTGCTCCAGTGGATTTTGCGTCGCCATCACTAAAAACAAGGGTGGCAAGCTCAGGGTATTACTGCCGACGCTGACTTGGCGCTCGGCCATTGCCTCAAGCAGAGCCGATTGCACTTTGGCAGGCGCGCGGTTTATTTCGTCGGCCAGCACTAAGTTGTGAAAAATGGGGCCGGGCTGAAATTCAAAGGCGCCGGTCTCTGGCCGGTAAATATCACTGCCGGTAACATCGCCAGGCAATAGATCTGGAGTGAACTGAATGCGTTGAAAGCTGGCGGCGATGCCATCGGACAAGGTTTTAATCGCCTTTGTTTTGGCCAGTCCGGGCGCACCTTCAACCAGCAAGTGGCCGTCGGCCAATAGCGCGATAAGCAGGCGGTCGACCAGGCTTTGCTGGCCAATAATTTGCGAAGTCAGCCAGTCGCGTAACTGGCCAATAGCGTGTTTTTCCGTCATTGAGGGCGGTCCCTTAGCGAGCGAGTTTTGACATACCGGTATGTGACACTAGAAATGGGGATTTGATCACTAATTTCAAGGCTAAGTTGCGATTAATCTATGCCAGCCTTGCGTTTGGCAGCTTGATCCAGCGCTGAATAGGATTCCGATAAGCAGCGTCGATAGAGTTCAGGGTCCTGCAAGGTTTTGGGACTACTCAGTACTGAGAGGCTCATCACGCCGTTGTAACTCATGGCAACATGGAAGAGACCGACATGGTCCATGATCAAGCCGAGGCCGACCATGTCCACGAGTTTGGCGTCGTTAAAATACAGCGGAATTGGTGGCCCGGGCACATTACTAACAAAAGTGCAGGCCGGCATGGCAAGCCCGCCGGGCCAGTAGGCGAGGGCTGATAGTGTGCGCAGTGCCGCTGCTTCTAAGTTGCTTGGCAGGGCGCGGAAGACATTGCTCAAACTGCTGCGGCCGATATTGTCGCTGAGCTTTTTGGCAGAATTCGCCGCGTCGCGCACGGCGACCAAGCGTAGCAGTGGGTCGTCGATGTCGGTGCGTAGATTGCCAATAAGCATACTAATTGCATTGCCGCTGCTGTCTTGGTCGCGACTGCGGACATTCACGGGAATAAGTGATGCTAATGAGTTGGCTGGCAGCTTATTGATTTGCATGAGGTAGTTGCGCAGTGCGCCGCCCACAATACTTAGAACGACATGATTCACGGTGGTGCTGGGATAGAGTCGGCGAATTGCGCGCAGTCGCGTAAAGTCGAAGCGCACCACCATGACATTGCGCTGACCATCGATGCGGGCATTAAACGGTGATTTCTGCCAGCTCACCGAAGGCCTGTTTCCAGTGGCGCCGGATTTCCATTCCTGGCGTAGTTTTGGGACGAGCTCGCGCGCCTGTTTAAAAAGTTGCAGCGGTTTGCGCAAATTATTGATGTAGGCCTTGCGGGTAACTGTCCACGGCGATGGCGCGCTCTCGCCTTGCCAGTTGTCGCTCACGGGCTGGGGCTTGAAGGCGTGGGGTTGGATGCCGTGCAAAGCGGCGAGGATATCGGTGCCCGATACGCCGTCGAGTGCGGCGTGATGTACTTTCATGTAAATACCGAAACTGCCTTTTGCGTAATTTGCCAGCCGGTCCATTCCGTGAATGACATGAGCTTCCCAGAGTGGGTGTTGCATGTCGATGGGCTTGGCGTGCAGTTCGGCAATAAGGGCGTGAAAGTCTAGTTCTGTGGTGTTTTTGCCTAGGTCATGGCTGTGAATATGATTGTCGAGCTGAAAGTGCTCGTCCTCAAGCCAATAGGGTTGATCGAGATTATAGGGGACGGTTAGTAGGCGGCGGCGAAAGACCGGCGACACTGATAGGCGCTGCTCGATACTATTGCGCACTTCTTGCAGCCGGAATTTTTTGTGTTTGCGAGTGTTGGGGGTGTAGATCATTAATGCCGCGATATGCATCGGGGCGTGCTGGCGTTCGTTGTGGGCAAAGAGGGCATCGAGTCCGTTGAGCTGCTGCATCGTGTTAGTCCATTATTGTGTGGTTTAGCGCCGCCATTAAATCTGCCGAACAAGGGTATCGGTAGAAAGTTACGGGGCGATGTCCACAGCTATGCTGTCGCTGAATCGTGCTTTAGAGACAGCAAAAAGCAGGCCACGTTCACACAGATAATGCTTTAAACTTGGTGGCTAATGACCCGAATGCAGACGTCGGCGGTCAGTGCCAGTTGATCCAGTTTTGCGGCGCGCTCGCGCCCCGCTTTACTTGCGCGGTAGAGGTGGGGTGTCATTATCAGTAGCTGCTCAAATAACTCGGCGCTGAGCTCAGGGGTACTAAAACTCAGCGATGATTCGCTGCTAATGTGCCATTCGGTGTTTATTCCTGCGGCGAGGCTGGCCGGTGGCGAGCGCCTAATTTCCTCGTAGATTTGCTGGCGCAATTCAATTAAGTGCTCGGCGCCGGGGTCGACCATAACAATGTGGCCGCCGGGTTTTAGCACCCGTTGAAATTCGCTGAAGACCGGAAACCCAAAGGTACAAAGTAAAATGTCTTGGCTGTTATCGGGCAGTGGTATTTGCCGGTTGCTGGCCACCAGCCCATTGATGCCGCTGTTGCGGCTGCGGGTGGCGCGGACGGCCCATTTTGAAATATCCAAGCCGGTTGCCGTGAGTGCGAGCTCAGCGTTGGTGTTGAGTAAACTGTTGCACACAGTATTGAGGTAGTAACCCTCACCGCAACCGGCATCCAAAATGGCGAGCTCATCGTGCTCGGAGGCCAGTTCGTTAACCGTGTTGGCTAGTGCACTGGCCAATGGATCGTAGGCACCGCTGTCCAAAAATTGGCGGCGGGCCGCAATCATAATTTGACTGTCGCCGGGGTCTAGCGACTTTTTGTTTTGAACCGGCAGTAAGTTAACGTAGCCCTGCTTGGCAATATCGTAGCAATGGTTTTTGCTACAACGCCAGGTTTTGCCGTCGCGGTGCAGTGGGTATTGATCCAGCGGACAAAGTAAGTGTTCTAAGGGGCGAAGCGGCATGGTTGGTCCAGTTGAGGTAACGCGACAAAACAGGGGTGTTGACTAGTGGCGTATTATGCCACTTTGCCCGGCTAGCGAGTTGATATTTATCAATCCGCGGCGACTGCTCGGGTTTGGCACCAGGCGCGCAGCGCGTCGAGCCGTTCGCTCATTGTAACGGAGAGTGGCACGGTGGCGTCGATTTCGGCCAGAATGTGCGCGGTGCACAGATCTTCATTGCGCGCCTTGGCTGAGTAACGAGCGGCGACGATGGCCTGTTCGATTTCGGCACCGGTAAAGCCGGGGCTGGCAGCGCTGAGTTCGGCGCAGCGAAAATTTGCTAAAGGGTAAGCGCGTTTCTCAATGTGAATGGCAAAAATTTGTTGGCGAACGGCGTCGGATGGCAAATCGACAAAGAACACCTCGTCGAGCCGGCCTTTGCGAATTAGCTCCGGTGGTAGGCGTTGAATATCGTTGGCGGTGGCAACGACAAATACCGCGTGCTGGCGTTCGGCCATCCAGGTTAATAGCGTAGCCAGTATCCGTTTCGAGGTGCCGCCGTCGTGATCGTCGCTACCAATGCCTTTTTCAATTTCATCTATCCATAGCACGCAGGGCGCCATGGTTTCGGCTAGCTTTAGTGCTTCGCGCACATTGCGCTCAGATTCGCCAAAAAATTTATTATAGAGCGCGCCCATGTCCATACGCAGCAAGGGCATACCCCATAAACCTGCCACGGCTTTGGCCGCGAGACTCTTACCGCCGCCTTGTACGCCGACTAACATAATGCCTTTAGGCGAATCAGCACCGCCCTGCTGAAAGGCGAGCTCGCGTTTGCTTAGCCAATCTTTGAATTTACTCAGGCCGCCGACATTGGCAAAATTTTCGGTGTCGTATTCAAAGCTCAGCACGCCATCCATATCCAATAATTCAAACTTGGCTTTGTTGACACTGCTGAGGTCGGAGTGGGTAATTGCCCCGTCTTGAAAAATGGCGCCGCGAGCGAGCTTGCGCGCATCGTCAAGAGGCAGGCCGCGTAAATTGCTGATGAGTTTATCGAGGGCATCGCGGTCGGTTTTTACTTTGCGACCGGTGCTACTGCTGAAGCTTTGGGCTTCTTTGTAAATGGCGGCGCGAAGCTTATGATCTTCGGGCATCGATAAGTTAAAGCGGGCGCTGTGGCGCTTGAACTCGCTTGGGATACTAAAGGCGTGGCTAATGAATATCAGGCTCTGGCCACTATCTTCAGCCTGCATGGCAATTTCTTTAATCAGGCGAATATTGCGCGGTTCGTCGTTTAGATAGGGATGGAAATCGCAGAGCGCGTAGAGCCCTGCGGTGGCGCTGCTGCGAATATGTTTCAGTGCCGTTTCAGGCTCGGCGGTGAGGGGCTGATTGGCTGCTTGGTCAAAATCGGCGCGGCGTAGACCGTCGGACACCGACCACGAAAACACGGGTAAACCTTGTTGAATGCCGAGTTTGGTGAGCAGCGCCAGGGCGCGGCGCTCCTCCCAAGTTTCAATAATAATCACGGGAATTCGTGACTCGATAATCAGGCGCAGGTCGTGGCTGTCATTCATGCCTTAGTACTACTCCTATTGCTATTTTTGTACTGCGTCGGCGCTCTCTGATAGGACTTTATCGCCGAGGGTAGCGGCCTTCAATTCGTCAAAGGATTCCTGTAAGCACTCAGAGTAAAATTCAGGATCTGGCAGCATTTTGCGGCAGGCGGTAAATGAAATTGAGATAGTGCCAATTTTATTGACCACCGAACTGTAAACAATATGAAACAGCCCAACATTGGGAAGTAGGGGGCCAAAGTTCATGCCGTCGACCATCTTGGCACCGCAAAAATACAGTTGTTTGCTGGGGCCCGGTACGTTGGTGACGACCGTATTAAAGATGACCGCAGCTTCGGTAAGTCCAGTGGACGATGCCGCCCGCAAAGCCAGTGACAGCATACCACCGGGCAATACGTCGGTTACATTCACTGCAACGCGTGGACCGAGGGCTTCTGCATAGGCCTTACTACTCATGGCCGCGTCGTGGATGGCAGTGAGCCGCGCTTTGGGTTCAGCAATATTAGAGTGCAGCGATACGGTCATAAAGCCCACCATATTGCCGCCGCCACTGCGCTCTTTATCGCTACGCACATCAATGGGGCAGCCGCTGACTAAGGTTTTGTCTGGCAGTGCTTGTTTGGCTGTGAGGTATTTGCGCAGGGCGCCAGACACAATGCAGAGCATGACGTCATTGATTGTGGCGCCGGGCACCGAGTTTTTAATGGCGCGGATTTCTTCAAAGGCAAAGGGCACGGCATCGCAGACGCGATGCGGGGATATTCTCCCCTGGAACACGGTTTTTTGCTTGTCGTCTAAACTAACAAAATCTTGTTCTTTTTTGCCGCGACGAATACGTCGCCAGGCGGGAATTAAGCTGCCGGCTAGATCGATAAATTGTTTTGGCTTTCTAAGGTTGTTTCCCACCGCCCGACTCAGCATGTGCCAGTTGTTGTACTGCTGCACAACACGTTGCGGCGCAGTGCCGACCTGAACAGTGTCTGGGCTAAGGTCGTGGAGCAAGGGAATAAATTGCGCGCCGCTGGCGCCATCCATGGCGGCGTGGTGAATTTTAATCATCACCGCGAAACATTTTTTGGGTAGACCACGCACACTGTCTAAACCTTCTACGACAATCATCTCCCACAATGGCTTGTTTAAATCCATCGGGCGGGCGTGAAGTCGTGCCGCGAGAATGCAAAGCTGGCGCCAATCGCCTGGCTGGGGGAGGGCAATGTGATGGATGTGGTTTTCGACATCGAGATTTTCGACGTCTTCCCAATAGGGTTGATCAAGCCCAAGTGGAACACGACGCAGGCGGCGCTTAAATATCGGTGAGAGATGCGCGCGGCTTTCGATCAATTGCAAAATCTGCTTGAAGCGGACCAAGCCCTCGGGCGCGGTTGACTGGTCGTAAATACTGAGTGCGGCGATATGCTGAGGCATACCGGTTCCTTCGGTGTGAATGAACATTGCGTCCTGACCGGAGAGCTGTTGCATATTATTCTCTTTTTGTGTTGGAGGTGGTCAGACTATAAGAGTCTTGGGGTTCAGGCAATCATTCTGCTGGTGTATGCACCGCACTTCGCTCGCGTTGTTGCATCTGCCAGAGGTGGGCGTATTGCCCCTGCAGTGCGAGGAGCGACTCATGATTGCCTTGTTCAATAATTTGGCCTTGATCCAAGACCAAAATATGATCGGCGTCGACGATAGTCGACAGACGGTGTGCGATAACTAGCATGGTGTGCTCGCGGGCAATATCTCGGATTGCTTCTAAGATCAGTCGTTCTGAGGCGCTATCTAAGGACGACGTAGCTTCGTCAAAGATCATAATAGGTGATTTTTTTAGTAGTGCTCGGGCTATGGCGACGCGCTGTTTTTCTCCGCCAGACAGTTTTAGGCCGCGTTCGCCCACCAGGGTGTCGACGCCTTTGGGAAGGCGGGCGATAAAGTCGCTGAGGTGGGCCATACGTATCGCCTCATAAATATCCTCGTCACTGGCGTCGATACGGCCATAGCGGATATTTTCGAGTATCGACATATTAAATAGCACTGTGTCCTGGGGCACGATGCCGAGTGCGCCGCGCAGTGAGGCTTGGCTTACGGATTTAATATCTTGGCCGTCAATGAGAATGCGACCGCTGCTGGCATCGTAAAAGCGAAACAATAATTTGAGCAAGGTGGACTTGCCGGCGCCGCTGCTGCCAACAATCGCCACCTTTTGTTTAGCGGCGACCTTGAAGCTGATATTTTTGAGAATTGGTCTGTCGCTATGATACTGAAAACTAAGGTTTTCGATTTCGATACAGCCCTCGTGTAGTTGCAGGGCTGGCGCGGCGGTAAGGTCGTTGATGCTGGGGCGTTGGCGGAGTAGAGCAAACATGGCTTCGATATTGGCCATTGAGCCCTTCATTTCGCGGTAGACAAACCCCAAGAAATTGAGTGGCATAAAAATCTGCATCATAAATGCATTGATCAGTACAAAATCACCCAAGGTCATTTTGTCGGCGAGTACGTGGTTTGCGGCGAGGATCATGGCAGCCGTCATCGCGGTGGCAATAATTAGCGCTTGGCCACCGTTAAGTGCGAACAGGCTGAGGCGATTCTGGCGACGCGCGATTTCCCAGCTGGCGAGTTCGTCGTCGTAGCGCTGGGCTTCGTAATGCTCATTGCCGAAATATTTTACGGTTTCAAAATTGAGTAGGCTGTCGACTGCGCGACTGCTGCTGCGTGATTCTGCCTCGTTGGCGCGGCGAATATACATGGTGCGCCGCTCAGTGGCATAAATAGAAAACGCCACATAGCAAATTACCGCGATGAGTACGATAAGCGCAAACCAAATGCTATACCGCCAGCCGAGTAAGATTACCACCAGCGCGATTTCAATAAAGGTTGGCACAATATTGAAGACCATAAAGCGCAGCAGAAAATTGATGCCATTGGTGCCGCGTTCAATGTCTCTAGATAAGCCACCAGTACGACGGTTTAGGTGAAAATCTAAATCCAGCGAGTGCAAGTGTTTAAATACCGCGAGCCCAATATTGCGCATGGCGTTTTCGGTAACGCGACCAAATACCGTGTCGCGTAGTTCACCAAACAAAACATTGGCAAAGCGCAGAACGCCGTAGGCGAATAGCAGTGCTAATGGCAGCACGACGATTGCGGGCTGACCGTTGCTGTCGAGTTGGTCAACAATGTTCTTCAATATAAAGGGCAAGCCGACGCTGGCGACTTTAGCGGCGATGAGGCAGAGCAGGGCAAGACCGATGCGCAGGCGAAAAGCCAATAGATAGGGAATTAATTCCTTAAGTGTTTTCCAATTCACATCTTGATTGGTGTTAAAACTGGTGCCGTGGCGCATAGAGAGCTTCTTATATGAGGCGGGGTTGCAGCCTAGTGAATTACGTCGTCGGGAAAACGGTGGGGTTCCAGCTCAAAGCCTTCAATGCGGTTGCCGAGCGTGACGACTTGGCCTTTGTAGCGCTCATGGCCGGTGGCGGTGAATTCAAAGTTGTAGCGCCGCCATAGCTTTACTTGACCATGGCCGTTGCGCTTAAACCACACTGCACGCAGTGCGACGTGGCCGTCCAGTAATTGTAGTTGCTGCTGGCTAAGGTGTTTGCGTGTGGCGCGCAAAGCGATTTCGCGAGTACCTTGGGCGCGCCAAAAATAGGCTAGCAACCCAATAAAAGCAAATGTCAGCGTAAGATCACCGAGATCAAACATGCTGATTTCCATTAAAAATCGCCATTAAAAAATCCACGCAATGAGCAGCCACAGCACTAAGAAAAAACCAAAGAAGCCGCTGAGCATAAACTGCAGTTCGCCCAAGAGCCCGTCGCCGGCTGCTACCGCGAAAATCACGAGGGTAACGACGGTAGTGAAAAATGCCACTACAGCGGCATCTTTTAAGCCCATTCCCGCGCTAAAGTGCTGGTCAACAAAGTTGGCGACCAGCGGCAGAAATAGCATCAGGGCAACGCCAAGCAGTGCGAGTATCACCACTGACACCACTGCAATTTTGACGGCTTGGCGATCGTCGCCCGGAATTTTGTTGGTCATGCTTTGTGTCCTTAGGCTTGTGCGGCCTTGACCAACTCGCGAAATACTTCTGGTCGAGGCATGCCCGCGGCCTGAATCTCAGGGTTGTCGCCGGCGGTGAAAATAGACACGGTTCCCACTTTAAATAGGCGGTTGAAAAAGGACTGGTTGATTTTGACTGTGCGAATACCACTGACCGAAAGCTCGGTGCGCTCCTTACTTAACAGGCCTTTTTCTAAAATGACTTCATTACCGTTAATTTCGAGTTTGGTAGATTTACATTTTAAGTACCAAAACATCAGAATTAAAATGCCGATGGCGACGGGTACCAAAATAATGGCGAGGATAAACCCGAGTGGATTGTTGCGAAACATCGCGGGGTGTTCTGCGTATTGACTAGTCACCGGTGGCTGCTCTCTTTTAATGGGAAGTGGAGTGGGTGTTGTTCGGTATTCTACACCGAATGGCCTTGGCTGCATCGGTCTTGGCCATTATTGCGCAGGGAACATCACGCGAGTGCTTGGTTTATGTTGCATCGCCGCTTGGTTTGGATTGTGGCTGCGCGGCGATAACGGCATCGCCATAGCGCTTAATGAATTCCGGCGGCATGCGACGTGGTTTGCCATTACTCATGCGAATGCACACTAGTTGCCAGTGCGCGCGCAGTAGCGTTTTGCCATCGACTTTGCGCACCAATTGGAATTCACGCTCCATGATAAGTTTGCCATCGCTGTTGGTTAGCCACGTAGCCATAACACATGCGTCGCCAATGTAGGCCGACTGAATGTAATCGTAATTGGCGCGCCGAATTACCATGGCGGCATCTAATTCTTGGTAGTGGGATAGGTCTAGCCCCAATGCTAACGAGTGCGCCCAGCCGGCTTGTTGGCACCAGTCGACATAAACAGCATTATTGACGTGACCAATGCCGTCGATATGGCTACTGTCGACGCCGAAGTCTAGTGTGAATGGAATGTGTTTCTCAAAAATGGTAATTTGTGACATAGAGGTATCATTCTTGGATGGGGTAGTTGTTTTTAGTCTGTTTCGTCTAAAATAGCATTCTTCTTGCTGTGTATTAGTCTTGATTTTAGCTGAGATTTTTGGCGCTTTTGTGAACCGGTTCGCGCGCCGCGTAGATACTTCCTCGGTTTTCCCTTACTTAATTCCAGACTCGCTTTTGTTTTACTACACTCGACACGCTCAGATGCCGAAATAAAAACAGATGATTCTGCTGAAGGGCAAGGTGATTGAACGTGTTTTTAAATCTCACCATGTTACCCAGGCTAATTAATGGAGTATTTAGTATGAAAGATTTTCTCTCGGGCAAAACCCTACTTGCAATGACTTTCGGCGTTAGCTTAGCGCTCGCAGGTTGCGGCGGTAGTAGCGGTGGTGGAAGCCCTAGCCAGGGGTCGTCTGCTGATGAACAGCCAGTGACTTCAGGTTATTCAGAGGTGGAAGGACCCTTAGATGCGGTGCAGCAACCTTTATCTGAGCAGGTAATTGCACCGCTAGCAAGTGCCGCTGCCGGTACACCTTTAGAAGGTGCGGTGAATTGTGTTGGTGGTTTTGTTGTTACTGATGTCCTCGATATTTTAGATGCGATCCTGTCGCAAGTAAGTCCAGAAAGCTTAGCTGATCCCGCTGCATTCGGGCCAGCCCTGCAAGAAAGTGTGACCGAGTTGGCCACCGATTTGCCAGCGGCACTGGCGTCGTTAACCGGTGAAAGTTGTACTGGTGGTAGCGCTGGCGAAAGTGGCAGTAATCCTTTAGAAGGTACTCCTTTAGCGCCTTTAGGTGATGCACTTGCCCCAGTGTTTGCTGCAGCCAATGGCGGTGGTGACAGTGGTGGTGAAGCACCTAGCGCAGCAGCGTTGATGGAGCAGCTAAGTGCTGCCTTTAGTGAAGGCTTGGCGGCGGTGATTGCTGCAGACCCATCCGGTGAAGCGGCAACTGCGCCAATTTTGGGTGGTTTACTTGTAACGCTTGATCAAGCTTTCATTGATCTCACTGCTACAGTTACTGCCTTAGAATCTACCGATGCAGAGCAAGTTGGTGCTGCTGTTGCTACCACGCTTGAGAACACCTTAAACAATCTGTTAATCCAGGTTGTGCCCATCGGTTTTATTGAAGAGCAGGCGGGTCAGGGACCAATTATCAGTAGTGAGATAGAAGCGGCCGTCGCAACCTTAACCGGTTTGCTGGGCGGTGATCTGAGCGGTTTGGCTGCGACGGATTTCGCTGCTCTGTTCGGTGACGGCGCTGGCGACCTCTTTGGACCGCTGAGCGATACACCGCTTGCCGGCATCCAAGAAGCTATCACCGGTGCTTTGGCTGGTGGCGGTGATGGTGGTCAAACTGGCGGAACAACTGGAACCCCACTTGATGCGATCTTGGATCAATTGGCGCCTATTCAAGACGCCTTGTCAGCAGGCGGTGGCGATGGCTTAACAGGAACTCCGCTCGATATTCTGCTTGGACCTATTGCGTCTGCCTTGGAAGGCGGCGGTGCTTGTCCTTTAGCTGCGACTCCACTTGATGCGGTTTGTGGATTGGTCAGCCAATTGCAGGCAGCCTTAACCTTAGACCCTAATGCCGATCCTTTGGCTTTATTGGAAGGTTTGTTGGGTGGTTTGCTTGGTGGTCTTCAGCCATAAACGTCTAAGTAGTCTGTTAGATTTCAAGCGGCCTTCGGGCCGCTTTTTAGTTTAGGGCGGCGAATAACTTTGCTGCTTCTTCAATAACAATGGCATGCCGCTCAGCCAAGGCTTTTTGGTCACGGTCGTAGCCGCCGCCGATCACCGTGGCAACAGGAATGCCCTGTTCTGCGCAGCGTTGTAATACGAGCTGATCCCGTTCGCGAATTCCCGCCATACTGATATTGAGCAAACCCAAAGGGTCGTGTTCATAAACGTCAACTCCGGCATCGTATAAAACAATATCCGGGCGCGATAGCTGCAGGGCTTTCGTTAAGCCGCCTTCGACTGCGGTTAAATATTCCTTGTCACCACAAGCGACCGCAATATTGATGTCGAGATCGCTGTGCGCTTTGCGTGCGGGGAAGTTCTTTTCACAGTGTACTGAGCAGGTGAATGCCGCTGGGGCGTTCTGTAAAATGCGCGCGGTACCATCACCTTGATGCACGTCACAGTCGAAAATAAGGATACGCTGGACTTTTTTCTGCGCCAATAGAGTGCGCGCTGTCACCGCAAGGTCATTAAAAATGCAAAACCCTGAGGCGAAATCATAGTGGGCGTGGTGAGTTCCCCCTGCCAAGTGGCAGGCTATACCGTATTTTAGTGCTAGTTGGGCGGTAAGTAGCGTGCCGTTTGGCGAAATTATACTGCGCTGGAGTAAGCCTTGGCTCCAGGGTAAACCCATGCGTCGAATCGCGCTGGAGCTGAGTTGGTTGTTGCAGAAATCATCGATATAACGAGGGCAGTGGGCGAGTGCTAGAACCTCGCTGCGGACCCTGCCAGGTCGGAAAATATTGTGCTCGGCGGCAATTCCACTTTCGCGTAAGTAATTAAATAATAAAGAAAATTTCTCCATTGGGAAACGGTGGCGTGGGTCGAATTGGTAACTGTAGAGGGGATTGCTAACGAGGGGGATTTGCACGCTCAAAGCAGAATGTCCTTGGCAGTTGAGTTAAAACAATTGGTCGATTATAGCGCCGGCGGCTTCTTTAGAACGAGTTTTGTTAGCCCGCCTAATAGCTTGAATTACCACACAATTTGCATCTAATGCGAAGTAATAACATAATCCCTGCAGCTGTATTGACTTGGGCATGGTTTGTGCCCGCAAACATTATCGTTCGCCACAACGCTTTGGGATTGTTTTAGGTGCACCCAAAGCAGTGATTTTGGCATATTAAAACCACGAGAAATTGAATGCGCGAGCACTACGGAATCACCATCACAACGTATAGCGGTGCCAAACACTATACAGTAACGCAGCTTATGCGCAGATTCATGGCCGGCATCGCTATATTTTTGGCGACCTGCTTTTTTGGCGGGTTTTTGGCGATTTACTTTTTGTCTTTCCAGCTTGATAGCTTGAATAGCGAAGTTACCGAGATGCAGGCGTATCAAGCGCTTGTTAAGGAAAAAAACGAAAGCTTGCTGCGTCAGCAGGCAATTTTACAGGCGACGGTTGATGAAAAAGTCGCGGCTTTCTCTGCCATGAGTGACGAGCTTGGTACTATTGAAAGCATGATTGGCCTTAGCCCTGAGCCGGATGCAGCGCTCTATCAGCGTTTGGACACCGCCAGTCAAACGGCCGCGGAAAAGCGCTATATGTTAAGTACTATTCCCAGCGGTTATCCCCTTGCTGAAGCTTATGTCACGAGCCGCTTCGGTATGCGCAATCACCCAGTACTTGGTCGCATGGCCTTGCATGGCGGTGCGGACTTGCGCGCCAGTATAGGTACGCCGGTTCATGCCACTGCAGACGGTGTGGTTGAATGGGCGGGCATGAACGATAGTGGCTTCGGCCGCATGGTTAAATTGAATCATAATTTTGGTTTTACCACGCTGTATGGTCATCTCAATAAAACTGAGGTGAGTATTGGTGATTATGTCAGGCAGGGAGAGTTATTGGGTTATAGCGGTAATACTGGGATGTCTAGCGCGCCCCACCTGCACTACGAGGTGCGGCATTTACATCGGCGATTAGCACCTGGCCCTTTTATGGAGTGGTCTTGGGAAAATTACGATGTACTATTTACTCGCGAGGGGAAAATCAAATGGGATTCACTAGCAAAAACACTAAGAAAGCAGACAATAGCACCCGAACGACGGTGGTCGCAGCTGGCACCACCCTTAACGGCGACGTCAAGCTAAGCGATAATTTCCATTTGGATGGCGTTATGGAGGGTAAGCTTACCTCTGAAGGCGACGTGACGATTGGGAGCAGTGGGCGTTATACCGGTGATGTAAGTGCCAAGCGGGTATTGGTTAGCGGTATTCTCGACGGTAAAGTTGATGCCGATCGATTAGAAATTGTAGCGTCGGGTCAGGTTAGTGGCGAAATTAAAGTGCGTGAGCTAGTCATTGAATCTGGCGGCCAGTTTATTGGTGCCAGCCAAGTGAAAAAGCACGACACCCCCCAATTGCGATCGGTAGATGAGTCGTCAGCCCTCACCGCAGATGCAAAGCCAAGTAACGACTGGGAAAATAAAACGGCCTAGTCGCTGTTTATCGCCAAGCGCTGCTACCTCAGCGCTTGGCGATAAACTCAAAATAGTCACGTCAAATTAGCCCTCGGAAATTTAAGGTCGTTTCTCACCGCAATTCGCCGTAAAATACCCCGCTTTTAGCGTGGAAGCGTATTTATGAACACCGAACAGGCCCTAATGCAGCGCAGTGATTCTAAATGTGAGCTGTGTTCCTCTGCCGAACACTTGGCCGTGTTCCCCGTCGCACCCTATAACGATGATGATGCCGATCGTTGCATAATGAGCTGCCAGGCTTGTCGCGACCAGCTAGCCGAAGGTAGTGAGCTAGATGTAAATCGTTGGCACAGTTTGAATGACAGTGTCTGGAGCCCGACGCCCGCAGTACAGGTATTGTCATATCGCCTGTTAAAGCGTTTGAGCGACCAGCCATGGGCGCAGGATTTGCTCGAGATGGTTTATCTCGACGATGAGACCAAAGAGTGGGCCGTGGCGACTGAAGCTGCGCCGAGTGACGATGCGGATGAAGCCTGTTTCGATAGCAACGGGGTGAAGTTGGCGGCGGGAGATTCCGTAGTACTGATTAAAGACCTTGACGTTAAAGGCGCCAACTTTACGGCCAAACGCGGTACGCCTGTACGCAATATCTCATTAACGAACAACCCCGAACACATCGAAGGCAGGGTAAATGGAACGCGCATTGTCATTATCAGTGCCTTCGTTAAGAAAACCAATTAAGCTTTACCGGCGAGTGCAGCCCTTGTCGCCTAATTTGATGCGGGCATTTACAATGTTTGATCGGTGCTGGCTCGCAGCTATTCTTCAATGGTCTTGACCGAGACCCCATAAAGGGCGCAATGAAAACACCCAAACGTATTCAGCCACTGATTGACGACGGCATAGTAGACGAAGTGCTGCGACCTTTAATGAGCGGCAAAGAAGCTTCCGTTTATGTCGTGCGCTGTGGCGAAGAGATTCGCTGTGCCAAAGTGTATAAAGAAGCGGCGCAACGTAGCTTTAAGCAGGCGGTGCTCTATCAAGAGGGGCGCAAAGTTCGCAATAGCCGTCGTGCTAGAGCGATGGAAAAAGGCTCTAAATTTGGCCGTAAACAGCAAGAAGACGCTTGGCATAATGCTGAAGTTGATGCGCTTTACCGCTTAGCCAAAGCTGGGGTGCGAGTGCCGCAACCCTACGGTTGTTTCGATGGTGTATTGCTCATGGAGCTGGTCACTGACGAAGAAGGCGGTGTTGCGCCGCGCTTGAACGATGTGTCTATGTCGGCCGAGCAAGCCATTGAAGACCACGCCGTAGTAATGCATTACGTGAAATTGATGCTCTGTGCAGGCCTAGTTCACGGTGACTTGTCTGAGTTTAATGTACTCGTTGATGAATATGGCCCGGTGATTATCGATCTGCCTCAGGCGGTAGATGCTGCGGGGAACAATAACGCTCACAGTATGTTGGCCAGAGACGTCAATAATATGACTGAATACTACGGTCAGTATGCGCCAGAGTTGTTGCATACCCGCTATGCCGATGAGATATGGGCACTGTACGAAGAGGGCGAACTCCATGACGAGACTGAGTTGACCGGCTTGTTTGAAGATAGCGGAGAGGCTGCTGACGTTGATTCGGTATTAATGGAAATTAAAGCCGTGATGGAGGAGGAGGCTGAGCGCCGTGAACGAATCCGCGAGGCGAACGAGGAAGATTAAGCCTTGACTGTTAATTTGAGCGCTCGCGTTTTAGCGCTCAATGAGTACTAAAATCGTTTGGTAATATTTAAACCTTTTTCGCCAAATCTGATGGTGATGGTGCCGTCACGGCTGCGGCTTAATTCATTTAGATCGCGATTTTGGATGTTTAGTCCCGCTAGATTTCTTGCGCCTTGCTGCCCCCATGCTCCCTGTGAGTCAGTTGTTTTTTCCTGAGTAAATTTCCCCGAAATAAATTTTTGCCAGAGACTTTTTTGATTTTCGTCTGCGGTGGCATTGCAGCTGCCGGCCATCATCCATGTAGCAACCGCAGCGGCGCTAATCAGTTTTTTCTGTAGTTGTAGCCACTGCGTTAGACGAATTGGTGTCAACACTTGTTGTTCAATTAATACCTCGCCAAGGCGCCGACTCTGGCGACTGTGTTCCGCGAGTGCTGAATCCAACTGCTGGGGGCTTATTTCACCGCTGTCTAAAAGTAGCTGGCCCAAGCTGAGTTGCAAGTCCTCTGTCATGCTACCGTCGGGCTTTAGTGCAAATGTGTACTTCGCGAGCTTTTCCTGTAGCTTGAGTATCGTCTGTTTTTCGACACTGCTAAGTATAGACCGTTGCACAAGGACTTCGCCAAGGCGACGGCGACTCCAGCGTTGGGTGCTTAAAGCCTGGTGCAACGTGGTGCTGGAAATAAAGCCGCCAGCGACAAGTAGTTGTCCAAGGGAAAGTGGACCGGGCCGTATAGCGCCGAGTTTTCTAGGGTTCATAGGTTTACCGCTCCTATTCCGACCATAATGCGGAATGGATGACTTTATAAACTACATCTTGCCTATATAGCGGCAGTGCTTTCAATACGTAGATAGCGCAGCTTAATTGCGGTGTTCGATAGGCTTGGCTCGGTATATCTGTGTGCAAATAACCTAAGCCTACTTGCACGCCGAGGCGAACCCACAGCTCTGTGTCAAAACGCTGAGTAGCCGCTTGGTTTTAAGACTGACTTTCAGGGTCTCAATGTATTATGGTGAGGCGGGGTGTGGTCAGATAAAGCAGGCGGCTTCCTTGCGTAGCCTGCTTTTGAGCGAGTTTTGGCGTCAGTGAGCTGATGCCAAAACTTTAGAAGCGGTAGGTGAATTCAGCGCCGTAGGTCCGTGGTGTGCCTGCCAAGTAGTTGTCGTGACCAAAACCGGCTTGCAGATTAATCCCGTAGCTGTCGTACTCTTCATCCACCAGATTTTTTACCCACAACGATACTGAATAGCTGTCGTCGCTGGCGTGCCAGCTGGTACGAGCGTTGAACAACCAATACGCGTCTTGGCGAATTTCACCATAGCCATACTGGTCGTTGTAGGCGCTATACCATTGGTCATCCTGGAAGTTGCCGTTGAGGTTGGTCGTTAGATAGCCCGCTTCCGTTACCCAAATGTCGTAATCCAGCGAGATGCTGTAGTTAAACTTGGGTGCTGAGATCAGCTCATTGCCGCTAAGGTCAACGCGATCGTCGGCATCTGCAATTGTTTCGGTATTCGCTAGGGTTAGTTCAGAGAACTCGGTTTGCAAATAACCGAAGCCGATTTGTAACGTAAGCTTTTCGGTTATACGCGCCCATAATTCAGCCTCTGCGCCCGCAATTTGTGAGCTACCAGCGTTCTCTAGGAAGTTAGAAAAGCCAACAACGTTAATAAACTGCTGGTCGGTGTAGTCATAGGAAAATAGTGCGGCGTTTAAGCGCATGCTGTTGTCGAGTAAGTCTGCTTTAAAACCGACTTCAAATGCATCGATATATTCTGGCGATGCGTAGGCCGTTTCAATTGGGCGCGCTAGGTAGTATGCGCCGCCATTGAAACTGCCGCTGCGGTAGCCGTGGCTCGCACTGACGTAGACCATGACATCCTCGTTAATACGGTAGTCAAATCCAAGTTTGCCCGTCCACTCGGCTTCATTGGCTTCCAGCTCTGGTGCGGAATCCAGTGTATATGCGCCGTGTGTGTAGCCAAGGCTGAGAACGTTTAGCAGCAGCGTTGGGTCGCTAAGAATATCAATCAGCTGCGACTGGGATAGCGGTAGTGAGATATAGGCATCGTCGACACCGGTGGTATTCCCAGGTACGTACGTACCTCGAGGGCTGCCGTCGTAACCAACGCGAGATATATTGAAGTAGCTTTGCTTGTTACCGTCCTTGGTATAGCGCAGCCCGAGGTCCATGCCGAAGCGATCAGTAAAATCAAACCGCATTTGCGAGTAGGCGGCTAGGCTGGTTTTTTTGGTTTCCATGCGCTGATCGAGCATGCCGTAGTCGAGCAAGAACGGGTATTGCTGAGCCGTATCGGGCTTGGCTAGGCCAACGCGCACATCCGGCGGGGTGTCAAAAATATCGTAGATATTGTGCATGTACTGATCTTCATACCCGAAATACACGCCAGCGATAATATTGAATATGCCGTCGAATTCGGAGGAGAAGCGCAGATCCTGACTGTAGCCGATGGTGTCGGAAGACCACGTGATGGTCAGCAGATCGTTTGGCGATCCATCGGTATCGGCTTTTTGATAGTAGTCAGCATCGTAGTAGGAGGATACCGAGGTGATTGAAAAGCCGTCGCCGGCAAAGCTAACGGTTAAACCGACGATTTCGGTATTGGTAATAAGTGCGCCAACTTCATTTGCCTCGGTCTCGTGGAAGTCCAAGTTGCGGCTTTGACGAGAGTAGGCATTGTAGTCAGAATTCGGTGCGCCGATAAGGTCTGTGCGGCCTTCGTTTCTGGCCGGGGTGCTCAGTGCGTCATTGCCTGATGTCGTGTATTTAAATACTGCGTCCCAGGTGTCGTCTGGAGCAAAATGCAAAGCAAAGCGGCCGCCTTGGAAGTCGGTTTGGCCGCCTTTTTCACTGCGCCCAACAATATCGACATAGCCTTCGTCGCGCTTGAAGCTAAGTGCGCCACGTGCCGCTAAAACGCCATCAATAAGTTGGGTTTCGGCGCCGGCTTCTGCGCTGGTGGCGTTGAAGCTACCCGCGCCCAGTTTGATGTAGTTGCTGGGCTCGTCGTTAAATTGCGGGGTGCGGGTGATGATGTTAATTGCGCCGCCGGTGGTGTTTTTTCCGTATAGCGTGCCCTGGGGGCCACGCAGGACTTCTAGGCGTTCGATATCAAAAAAGTTAGCGCCGTGGCTGTATACCGGGGCTAAATACGTTTCGTCGACGTACACGCCGATAGGGCTGGCCTGGTTGGAGCTGTAGTCTGACATGCTCACGCCACGGATTGAGAAAATGGGCTGAATGTCACCGTAAGGTCCGCTAACCTGCATATTGGGGACTTGTGCAGAAATGTCACTGGCGTTCTCAAAACCGTATTTGTCGAGCTGCGTGCCGGTTAAACCGGTAACGGCTACTGGGATATCCTGCGTGCTCTGGCTGCGCTTTTGCGCGGTAACCAACACCTCTTCAAGCATTGGTCCGGCTACGGCGCTGTTGGCGGCGCTAGCAATAGCAAGACAAATACCGGCGCGCAATAGATGCCGGCGACTCTTGGGTATAGATGGGTGACGTTGCTGCATGAGCTATTCCTTTAAAACGATTGCGG
>TARA_R110001599_G_scaffold1732_3_pt1 | contig 45432 bp, 45 predicted proteins | sample TARA_R110001599 | Tara Oceans TARA_R110001599 (sample SAMEA4398360) | marine metagenome | biome: Polar Biome; feature: [MES] marine water layer (ENVO:01000295) within the mesopelagic zone...; material: water (ENVO:00002006), including particulate matter (ENVO:01000060) such as...... | reverse complement strand
GGAGCCGGTGGCACCCGTTTCTGGCATTACGAGAATCGCGAAACCGCGGTAACCGACGTGCTGCGCCTGTCGCGCGGCATGAGTTTCAAAAATGCGATGGCCGGTCTGCCGCTGGGTGGCGGCAAAGCCGTGATCCTCGCCGACCGGAATCGTACCAAGACGCCGGAAATGCTTGCCGCGTTCGGCCGGATGATCGAGTCGCTCGGTGGGCGATATGTCACGGCGGAAGACGTCGGAATTACCGCAGCAGACATGGTCGCTCTCACCAAAGAGACCAAATATGTCTCCGGCCTGCCGGTCAGCAACAGCGGCGAGGCTGGTGGCGATCCCGGGCCGTTCACGGCGATGGGCGTCTATCTCGGCGTCAAGGCCGCGGTGGCTCACAAGCTCGGTCGCGATAATATGGACGGCGTTCATGTCGCAATCCAGGGCGTCGGCAGCGTCGGCGGCGGTCTCGCCCGTTTGCTGGCCAAGGATGGCGCGAAGCTGAGCATCGCCGATATCAACAAGGATCATGCAGCAGCATTGGCCAAGGAAATCGGCGCTACCGTTGTCGGCCTCGACGAGGTCATGCGGATCGAGGCAGATGTCTTCAGTCCCAATGCCTTGGGCGCGATACTGGACAAGGTTTCCATCGCCCATCTCAATGTTCCGATCGTTGCGGGCGGTGCCAATAACCAGTTGGCGACTCCTGAAGACGGGCAGCGAATCTTTGACCGTAACATCCTGTTTGCGCCGGATTATGTGATCAACTCAGGTGGCATCATCAGCGTCGGTCTGGAATATTTGGGCGATGACGATGTCAACGAAGTCAACCGGAGGGTCGCGATGATTCCGCAGCGGCTGACCGAAATCTGGGAACAGAGCGCGGCACAAAAACTGCCGGATTCCGATGTCGCCGACAATATGGCAATGGCGCTGATCGGACGCAGTTAAACCAATTCCGAACCTGACAGAGATTGACGGTTTTATTTTCTGTGACCGTTGCCCGAAAACCGCGAATTTCTAATATTTTCCGACCGTCAATTGTGTTCCTAGTGTAACCTTTGAATCTGTTCAATTATCAAGGAGCCGGTCCTGCACGTAGCGAAGGACAGGGCAGAGAATAGGCGATCGGCACAGCTGTAGGAAAGCAGTTTAGGTGGAATGACGGAAGAGAGGCCCGCAAAAGCGCTCCCTTCCGTTCCAATTTTCGCGATCAGGGCGCAACCGCAGCCTTGATCTTGGACCAGCTGACCAGCTTGAAATTCTGCGTGCTGCCTTCATTGGCGCCATCCTGCATGACCATCAGGCCTTCGGGATAAGCGGGGCCAAAGTCGCCCAATATGACTTCGATGCCGTCGGTTTCCGAGGTGCCGTCGATGGCGCCGTCGACAAGGCGAAAGCGGTTCACATAGGTGCCGGTGATCAGGTCATAGAGAACATAGGCATTGTCGCCCTGGCTGGAGGCAATCAGATAGCCGCCATTTTCGCCTTCGGGTGCCAGCGCGAGACCTTCGACATCGGCGACCAGTTCGCGGCCATTGATATTGGCGAAGCGTTGCGGGACGAAATTATCCGCGTTCAGATCGAACAGCCAGATACCGCTATTTTCCTCACCGACATAGAGACGTCCGGTGCGATCATCGACAACGCAGCCCTCCGGCTGGGTTGCCAGCTTATATTCCCGCGTGATTTTTGATGTCGCTTTGCCATCGGCAAATGAAAGTGTCAGCTCACGGACGAAGCCGCTTTTCTCGATCATGTAAGCGAAGGTCTCGCCGCCGTGATCCTTGCCAAAGCAGAAACCGTAAGCTTCGCCGGGACCGGCCGGATATTTGCCCAGCAGCGACAGTTCCGCGGTTGCGGTGTCGAGCTTGTAGAGACCGACATGGGCATTGGCGGGATCATTGCGGATGCTTGCCCCGACCAGCACGGTCTTTTCGCCGCCGATCACGACTTCGCGCAGATCGACATTGTTGAGTTCGCCTTCGGGCAGGAAGGATTTTTTCGATCCATCCAGCCCGTAGACATAAAGCCCGGCGCGCTTGTCGGTGCCTATGATCAGGCTCTGTTCCGGATCCGCGGCATTGCGCCAGATCGCCGGATCATCCGCCGCATCGCGGTTGACCGTGCCGACCGGAACCGTTTCCGCGTCAGCGGTCAGTTCGAGCGTCGGTGCCGAAGAGACCGTAGCGGCGGTTGTCATGCAACCGGACAGCGCCAGGCTGCCGAGCAGGAGAGGGGAGACTATATTTTTCATCACATCGTTATCTTTGCGCCAAATTTGAAGGTCGAGCCATATTCTTCATATTGCAGCAAACGCTGGGTCGATTCGAAATTCTGATAGGCGAAATATTTGGCATTGTTGATGTTGATCCATTCCGCAAACAGCCGCACATTCTTGTTCAGCTTGAATTTGACGCTGGCGTCGAGCTGGAAATGATTGTCGACATAGCGATCCTCGCTGGCTTCAGCGCCGAGTTCATCCAGATAACGATCCCGATAGGTGCCGGCCAGACGGAAATCGAACGGGCCTTTCTCGTAACCCAGAACCGCGTTGAACGTGTGCTTGGAACTGCTTGGCAGTGCGATGCTGCGCAGGTCGGTGACGTCGCCGTCGGTCGGCACCGTGCCGGTGGCATCGGTATAGGTATAGTTGAAATTGACCAGAAAGTCGTCGAGCGGATCGGGCAGAAAATTGAGCGCTTGCGCAAAGCCCAGCTCGATACCGAAGACTTCGGCGCTGCTGCCGTTGATCGGGATGGTGGCCTCGTCAAAATCGATCCCGAAGCGGGTGCCGTTTTCCTCCAGCGTATCGACGATGAAATTCTTGATATCCTTGTAAAAGAGATTTGCCGTGAGGGCACCGTTCGAGCTGAAGTAAAATTCGGCGGAAGCGTCGAAATTCCAAGCCTCGTAAGGCAGCAGGTCCGGATTGCCGAATTCGCCTTCGCGTTCATTGTCGTCATTCTGCTCGACCGCGAAGCGTGGCGCGAGATCCGACAGATTGGGCCGAACAACACTGCGATAGCCGGCTGCGCGCAACACCAGATTGCGCTGTGGTTCGAAACGGATATTCAGGCTTGGCAACCAGTCATCATAGCTGCGCGAGAAGCTGTTGGGCGCGACCACAACCGTGTCTTCGGTAAACAGCACGCCACCGAAGGTTGCATCTTCCTCGACCAGAGTCACCGTATTGGCCGAAATGACATTTTCGGTGCGTTCGAAGCGGACCCCGCCGATGACGCGCAGCTTGTTGCTGTCCCAGCGGCCGAGCAGATAACCGGCGTAAATATCTTCCTGGTTCACATAGTCCGAAACAGCGGAGTCGAACTGGCTGTCGATTTCCTGCAGCTCGAAATCGCCGAAATTGGCACGGAAATATTCGGTCGGACCGGTGTGGCTGGCAACCGGGCCGAGGTCGGTGATGCGATAGGTTTGTGTGCCGAGGACATCGGCCAATGTATAATTGCCGGTACCATCTTCGTAGAATTCCACGTTGTTATCGTGGCTCTTCTCGCGCCAGCGTCCCTTGAAGCCGCCCTGTACGGTGAAATCGCCGCCATTCATGGCAAAGATATGGGACACATCGAGACGCGCCGAATATTCCTCGTCCCGGGCATCCGACAGGGTTGTCAGCTCGACATCGTCAAGCTCGTAGCCGCTGGCATCATTGGCCAGCGCGCCACCCGAGGCGAAGCTGTAAAGCGGGATTCGGGGATCGCTATAGTCGAACAGAACGCTGACACCTTCATTTTCGAACGCGTTGGAGAAGGTGCTGGGATCGAGTGAACCATTTTCATATTCACTCGATTTAGACCAGCTTCCCGAATATTCGATCTTCCAGGGGCCGGTTTCGGTCTTGCCGCCGAGCACAATGGAGCGGATTTTCTGGCTTTCCATGCGGTCCTTGATGTCCCGTTCGATCTCGATTTCGCCGTCGGCGTCATCGAACAATGCGCTGTTGGCATCGCCGCTGCTCGCTTCCTCGTCGAGCTTGAAGGTCGTGCGTCCGCGGAATTCCTGGTCGTCAAACTGGCTGTAGATACCGCGGGCATAAAGTTCGGTGCTGTCGCTGGCGCGGAAATCGAAAGAGAGCGAAGCGCTAATCCGTTCGCGCTCGACATCATAGTCGCGATACTGGACTTCCTCGGCATACACGACGCCATCATCGTTGACGTCCCAGCCTTCGGCCTCGATATTGTCGGTTTCAAACTTGCGCTTGTAATAGGACAGGCCGCCGGCGACGCCGATATCGTCGGTCAGACGGGTGGAGAAATCGATGCTGCCCTTTGGCGAGATATGGTCGGCATAATCATTGTAGCTGCCCTCGATCTTTCCGGTCAGCAGGTCTTTCTTGCGGTCGAAAGCGCTGACAGTTTTGATCTCGATCGAGGCGCCGATCGTATCGGCATCCATATCGGGGGTTAGCGACTTCTTGATTTCGATCGATTCGATAAGGTCGCTGGAAATGACATCCAGCGCGACCGAGCGGACATCGCTTTCGGGCGAGGGGATGCGCACGCCGTTGAGTGAGGAGGCATTCAGATTGGGGTCAAGGCCGCGGACCGAGACGAAACGGCCTTCGCCCTGGTCGTTCAATATGTTGATACCGGCAACCCGGCGAAGCGATTCCGCCACATTCTGATCGGGAAACTGGCCAATCGCATCGCGGGTGATGACCGAGCTGACACCGTCGGCCTCGCGCTGGCGGGAGAGGGCGCTCGCTTGGTTGGCGCCTTGGCCGATAACGAGAATCTCTTGTCCGTTACCGGTCTGCAGGACTATGTCGGCGGTGGTTATACCCGTTTCGGTAACGGTTATGCTGGTCTGGCTTGTGTCTGCGCCGATATAGCGTGCCTCCAGCGTATAGGTGCCGGCTGGTACATCGGGAAAACGATAGCTGCCATCGCGGTCCGTGGTGACCACCCGGTCCAGCTCGACGATGCGGACCTGGGCGGATTGCAACCCTCTGGTGTCGCTGGGGTCGCTGACCACGCCGTTTACCGTACCGGCCCATGCCGTACCGGGCAGTGCGAACAGAACAGCCGCCGATCCAATTAGTAACTCTCTGCGAAAATTAGATATTCTAGCCATTTTGCCCTCCGGTAAATCTGATGTATCGGGCCTCTAGCCGTGAGGTGTGACGGGAATCGTCTATTTGGACGACTCCTGGATGAATCTTTGATGACGCTTTGGTTACGGCATGCAAATCCTGCACATGTTGCGGCGCCGTCGATCGTATATCAGTCTGCCTGCATAGCCCGGAGCGCGGTGCGGCGGACGATCGGCTGGAGCTTCAGTCGCAGCGACCGTCAAACGCTCATGGAAGTTTTTGCGGGCTGTCCTGTGACCGGTCTTTTGCCGGGCGAATGGGCTTTTCGAAATCATCCAACCCCATCCACCATTGCATGGCAATGATCGCGCCTTTTGCCGGCTGCAACAGAGCAGCGATAAGCGTGAGCGCCATGACGATGATAATCGCCAGATTGGTCCACATTGTATAATCGGTTTCGTTGATCATGAAAATGATGACCGGCGCCAGTATATGGCCGGTCAAAATGATCGCCACATAGGCAGGAAAATCATCTGCCTGCTGGGCTGTCCAGTCCTGATCACAGGTCGGGCAATGGTCCACCGGCTTGAGCAGTCGCGGAAACAGGCGGCCAACGCCGCAACGGGGGCAGCGACCGCGAATGCCGCGAAGGGCCGCCTGAAAAGCCGTTTTTGGCAAGTGATGCTCGCCAGGTCGGCTTGTTTTTGCTGTGTCGCCGCCGGGCAAATCGTCGAACAATCTATCCAGCAATGTCTCAAATCCACTCATCAAATTTCGCCTGTCGCGGTGTCGGGATTGCAGGCCCCGAATAATGATCAAAGCCAAAAGTTGACTATACAGGCTTAGAATAAATTGTTAATACTGATATTTGATGTTTCATATATCATAAGGAGCTTGTAGATGATCACGGCGCAACAAATGCGGGCTTCGCGGGCCCTGTTGGGTATCGACCAGCGGCAGCTGGCCGGGCTGGCCGGGTTGTCGCTGCCGACCATTCAGCGCATGGAATCCTCGGACGGACAGGTGCGCGGCGTCATCGATACATTGGTAAAGGTTATCGGCGCTCTGGAAAGCGCTGGCATCGAGCTGATTGGTGAAAATGCGCCGAGTACGGGAATTGGTCGCGGCGTGCGATTGCGGGAGACGATGGACGGCAAGGCTGCGAATCCGGTGCGCTCGATCCTGTTCGACCAGACAAAGGCGGAAGCGGAATAAGAAGTCGATCGGTGGATAGCTTCACTCCCAAAATCCTCACCACCATGCGTGAGGGCTATGATTTCAGCCTGTATAAGGCCGATGCGATTGCCGGGCTGACCGTTGCCATTGTCGCGCTGCCTCTGTCCATGGCGCTTGCCATCGCCAGCGGAGCTTCGCCTGACAAGGGACTGGTCACCGCCATCATAGCCGGATTTCTGATTTCCCTGTTCGGTGGTTCGCGGGTTCAGGTCGGCGGCCCAACCGGCGCCTTCGTCGTGGTGGTGTTCAACGTCATCGCCCAGCACGGCTATGACGGCTTGCTGATCGCCACGTTGATGGCCGGAATGATCCTCATCGCCGCCGGGGTTTTCAGGATCGGGCGCCTGATCAAATTCATCCCCCATCCGGTGGTGACCGGCTTTACCGCCGGGATCGCGGTGATCATCGCCTCCAGCCAGGTGAAAGATTTTCTCGGCCTTTCGCTTGAAAATGTGCCGTCCGAATTTTTACCCAAATGGCAGGCCTATTTCGGGGCCATATCATCGGTGCATGTTGCGACCTTGCTGGTCGGTCTCGGTGCATTTTCGGTGATAGTCGCGCTCAGACGATTTGCACCCAAATTGCCGGGATTTCTAATAGCGCTCATATTGGCGGCGGCGGTGGTCGCGGTGTTGAAGCTACCCGTCGATACCATCGGGACTCGCTTTCCGGATATGGCCTCGACCATCCCGATGCCGTCGCTGCCCGCTCTGTCCTGGGCAAGAATAGTTGAATTGCTGCCCTCGGCATTTACGATTGCATTTCTGGCCGGGATAGAGGCGCTTCTGTCCGCCGTCGTCGCGGACGGCATGACCGGCAGCCGCCATCGTTCCAATCAGGAGCTGATCGGGCAGGGTATCGCCAACCTCGGCTCAGTGGCGTTCGGCGGCTTGCCCGCAACCGGCGCGATTGCGCGGACCGCGACCAACATCAAGGCCGGCGCCAAGACCCCGGTGGCGGGCATGATGCACGCTCTGTTCATTCTGATCTTCGTTTTGTTCGCCAGCGATCTGATGGCCTATGTGCCGATGACGGCGCTGGCCGCGATCCTGTTCGTCGTCGCATGGGGCATGTGCGAAATCGACCGGTTCATAGCCTTGCTGCGCATGCCCAATAGCGACCGGGCGGTTTTGCTGCTTACCTTCGGGCTGACTATATTGGTCGATCTGACGGTGGCGATTGGTGTCGGGGTAACTCTGGCGTCGCTGCTGTTCATGGCGCGGATGAGCGAGACTGTACAGCTCGACAACGGCAATGCGGCGGACGATGATGACGAATTCCATGGCGACGAGCTTGACCAGCGCGACGATCTTCCGAAAGGCGTCGAAGTCTTCCGTATCAGCGGACCGGTGTTTTTTGGCGTGGCGGGCGAACTGCTGGATGCGATGCGCAAGATCGGACGCACGCCAAAGGTCATCATCCTGCGCATGCGGCTGGTACCGATGCTCGATGCCAGCGGGGTGACGATGATCGAGGAATTTATCGAGCAGGCCCGGGTTTCCGGTGCCAAGATAATCCTGTCGGGTGTGCAGCATCAGCCGAAGGAAATGTTGGTGCGGGTGGGCCTGTCCGGAGATCATGCCGGGGTGTTTTTCGAAACGGATTATGTCGCCGCGCTGAATCTCGCCAGACAATTGTCCGCGGTCACATTGCACTAGTCCGGCCAGCAAAGTTGAAATGTGATTGTCGAGCGATGGTCACACGCCGGACTTCGCCGAAGTCACCACCGATTGAAAATAGCAAAAACACTTGTCGCTGGGCCGTGCTTCTGCCATCGAAATGGCCAATGACACTGGACGCGATCTAGCTCGAGGCAATCACCGCTTAATCCATGCACGCATTTGCAAATCCTACCCGTTTCCTGGCGCTAGCCAAGCCGTTGACACCATTTCTGCTGTTCGGCGGCATTGCGATGGTATTGGTCGCGTGCATCTGGGGGCTTTGGGCCACGCCGGCCGAACGGCTGCAGGGTGATACGGTCAAGATTATTTTCGTGCATGTGCCGATGGCCTGGCTCGGCATGGCCGGATGGACCGGAATAGCGGTCGCCAGTGTGACCGAACTGATCTGGCGCCATCCATTGGCCTCGCACGCGGCCCGTGCGATTGCGGTGCCGGGGGCTTTGTTTTCTCTTCTATGTCTGGTCACCGGCTCGATCTGGGGCCGACCGGCATGGGGAACCTGGTGGGTCTGGGATGGTCGCCTGACCTCCATGCTGGTGCTGTTTTTCCTTTATCTCGCCTATATCGTGCTCGCCAACGAAACGAGCAAGAACAATGGCCAAAGCCGGATTGCCGCTATTTTCGGTGTGGTAGGCATCGTCAACCTGCCGATCATCCGTTTTTCGGTCGAATGGTGGGAAACCCAGCATCAGGGCACGAGCATCAGCATCATGGGAAAGTCGACGATCGATGCGCTTTATTTATGGCCTCTATTGGTTTCGGCGACAGGTTTCTCTCTCCTGTTCGGTGCGATCGTGCTTATGCGGATGCGCGCCAGCCTGGCGCAAACCAAAGTCGATGCCCGGCTGAAAAGGATGGCAGCTGAATGAACCACTGGTCTTTCGTCTATGCAGCTTATGCCATAGTGCTGCTGGGCACAGCTGCGGTTGTCGTGAACAGCTATGTCTCGATGCGCAGGGCCGAACGCAAGGCAGATCAATTGGGTAAGCGCAAATGAAGGCAAAACATCAAAGACTCACTCTTGTGCTGCTGGCGGTGGTCGCGCTGGTCGGTGCTGGTGTGCTGGGCGCCTATGCGCTTCAGGATCAGGCAAGCTATTTCTATACGCCATCCGATATTGCAGCCAAGAACCCGGAAGCGGGCACCGCCATCCGTCTGGGCGGCATGGTCGAGGAAGGTTCGATTCAGCGTTCGGCTGACGGTGTGACCGTAGAGTTTATCGTGCAAGACGGTAGTGCGCAGCAAAAGGTCACTTTTACGGGGATCACCCCGGATCTGTTCGTCGAAGGTTCCGGTGTCGTCGCCGATGGGCGGCTCGATGCAAAAGGCATGTTTGTCGCCGAGACCTTGCTCGCCAAACATGATGAAAATTACATTCCGCGCGAGCTGGAGGGCATTGATATGACCGCCGGCAAACGCAAGACGGAGACGCTGGTCCAATGATCGCCGAAACAGGACTGATCGCGCTCTGGCTCGCCGGCGCGCTGACATTATTGCAATTCATTCTCGGTGCAGTGGGCCTGCGGACCGATCGCGAGGCCTATTTTGCCGCGATCCGTCCGGTGGCGATTGCTCAGGGGCTGTTTGTAGCCCTGTCCTTTCTGCTGCTGATCTGGCTGTTCCTGCGCTCCGACATGTCGGTCAAGCTGGTGGCGATGAACAGCGCTTCGGTGAAGCCCTTGCTCTACAAATTCGCCGGGACCTGGGGCAATCACGAAGGGTCGATGCTGCTGTGGGTGACGGTGATGGGACTGGCCGGTGCCTTCATCGCGCTGTTCGAGCGCTCGCTTAAAACCAGAACGCTGGTTGCGACTCTGGCCGCGCAGGCCTTTATCAGCCTCGGTTTTTACGCCTTCTTGTTGATATCCTCCAACCCGTTCGAGCGGATGTTTCCGGTACCGGCAGACGGGCAGGGGCTCAATCCTTTGCTTCAGGACCCCGGTCTCGCTTTCCACCCGCCGACGCTCTATTTCGGCTATGTCGGACTTTCGGTCGCTTTTTCCTTCGCCGTCGGCGCGATGATTACCCGTGATGTCGGCGCAGCCTTTGCCAAGGCGATGCGGCCATGGGTATTGGGCGCGTGGATATTTCTGACGCTGGGCATTACCGCAGGCAGCTACTGGGCATATTATGAGCTCGGCTGGGGCGGCTGGTGGTTCTGGGACCCGGTCGAAAATGCTTCGCTGATGCCATGGCTGGCGGCGACCGCCCTGCTCCATTCGGTGACCGTGCTGGCGACCCGCGACGGATTGCGCGCTTGGACATTGATGCTGGCGGTGGTTGCTTTCTCGATGTCGATGATCGGGACATTCCTGGTTCGCTCCGGCATATTGACCAGCGTGCATGCCTTTGCCGTCGATCCGGAACGAGGCAGTTTCATTCTGGCGTTGCTTGCCCTGTATATCGGTGGAGCCATGGCCTTGTTCGCGCTGCGCGTGGGTACGGTGAAAGAAGGTTCGCGGTTTGAACTGGTCAGCCGTGAAGGCGCCCTGGTTGCCAATAATCTGCTGCTCTCGGTCATTTTGGCGCTGGTGTTTATCGGCACGCTCTATCCCCTGTTTGTCGAAGCGGTTACCGGCGACAAACTGTCGGTCGGGCCACCCTATTTTAATCTCGCGACCGGTCCGCTGGCTTTGATACTGGTGGTGGTCATGGCGGCGGGACCGCTGCTGCGCTGGCGCCGCGACAATCCCAAAACATTACTGAACCGCATTTCCATCCCGATATTGATTGCGGCCGCATCGCTGTTTGCGCTGGCCCTGTTCACCACCGGAATGTCGATTCTTTCGTTACTGGGCATGGGGCTTGCGGCCGGTGTCGCTATTGCCAGTTTCGCGCCGTTGTGGAAACGCAACCTGCGCCGCACACCGATGCACACCTACGGTATGGTGATCGCCCATTTCGGTATTGCTGTGGCACTGGTTGGTATGGCCTCCGAAGCCAGTTTTACCGAAGAAAAACTGGTGGCGGCGACGCCGGGTGACGAAATTGTCGTAAACAACTGGAAGCTCAAGTTCGAAGCGATCGAACCGGTAGCCGGACCCAACTGGACCGCGCTTGAAAGCAGGATTACGGCGCAATATGGTGATGGTGCGCTACATCAGATCAATCCGCAGAACCGGATGTTTGCCGCGGCACAAACCCAAACCAGCGAAGCTGCGTTGCTGACCCGCTGGAACGGTCAGCTCTATGTCGTGCTCGGCGACGGTGACAGCGAGGGGCGCTGGCAGATACGGGTCTGGTGGAAGCCGTTCGTGACGCTGATCTGGTATGGCGGGATATTGGTTGCGCTGGGTGGCTTGCTGGCAATGGTCGGTCGTTTGCGGCGTGGCTATAAGCAGCGTAAACAACGGGAATTTGCGGAGGCTATGTTATGAACCGCTGGCTGCTCTGGTTGCCGCTCGCGCTCTTCGGCCTGTTCTTCGCTGCCTTCGCGACCGGGCTGATCATGCCGAAGGATAATATTATCGAGAGCAAGATGGTCGGCAAGCCGATGCCGGCATTTTCCTTGCCGGGAGCGGTCGAACAACGGCCTGCCTTGAGCAGCGCCGATCTCGCCAAGGGCAAGCCGACATTGCTCAACATCTTCGCTAGCTGGTGCGTGCCCTGTATTGCCGAGGCGCCGCATCTGCTGACGCTTCAAAAGGCGGGCGTTGAAATCAACGCGATCGCCAGCCGGGATACACCGGAAGATATCGCCAATTTTCTCAACCGCTGGGGCAATCCTTATAGCCGGATCGGGACCGACACGACGAGCAAGGTGCAGCTGGAACTGGGCTCATCCGGCGTTCCGGAGACTTTTGTAATCGATGGCAATGGCATCATCGTCCACCAGCATATTGGTGACATCCGCGAAGAAGACGTGCCCAAGATACTGAAATTGCTTGAGGATGCGAAGTGAAGCGTCTCCTCATCCTTGTGAGCATATGTCTTGTTGCCCCCGTTGCGGCGCAGACCGGCCTGCCGCCCGCGCCTTATGCCGACCGCCAGCTTGATGATCCGCAGCAGGAAGCCGCCGCGCGCGACCTGATGGAAGAATTGCGCTGTCTGAAATGCCAGAGCCAGTCGATTGCTGACAGCAATGCGCCGATGGCGGGCGACATGCGCAGTCAGGTGCGGGAAAAAATTGCCGCCGGTGAATCGCCGGAGGCGGTCAGAAGCTGGCTGGTCGAACGCTATGGCAACTGGGTGTCTTATAATCCGCCGATCGCCTCGGCCGTGACCTGGCCGCTGTGGATTGCACCGATCGTCCTGCTGCTTGCCGCCCTGTGGCTGGCGCGCGGACGATTCCGTAAGCCAAAGGATGGTGAATGATGGGCTGGATCATAATTTTCGTACTGGTGCTGATTTGCGCTGCTGCCCTGATCTGGCTCGGGAAGCTCGGCCGTACCACTTATGAGATCACCGCCGCTGCGCTGTTGCTCGGGGTTGCCGGTTACGCATGGCAGGGCAATCCCGGCATGGCCGGCGTTTCGGTGGAACCGAAGGAAGCTCCCAATAGCTTTGATGACACGACGATTGATGCACGCAACGAACTGGGCGAGCGATTTGGCACCGCTCAGGAATGGCTCGTTTTCTCTGATTCACTCAACCGCTCAGGAAAGCACGGGGCTGCTGCCAACTATCTCCGCAACGGTGTGAAGGAACATCCCGAAGACCCCGATCTCTGGGTCGGACTGGGCAACGCCTTGGTGGTTCATGCCAACGGCGTGATTACACCCGCCGCACAATTTGCTTTCCAGAAGGCGGCCGATCTGTCGCCCGAACATCCCGGACCACCGTTTTTCCTCGGACTGGCCTATGCCCAGTCGGGCAAAATCGATCAGGCGAGGGCGATCTGGACCGAATTGCTTGCCAGAAGCAGCGAAGATGCTCCGTGGCGCGAAGATCTCGAGTCGCGACTGGCGACTATGGAACAGATACAACCAACACTCCCGGTTCAGCCCGAATTGCCGGCAGAACAGTAAAAGCCTAGCATTTTGAATGAGTTGATATTCGCCGTCAGTCGTTTTGTTGCACCCGCTAAATGCTCGTGCTAAGCGCCCGCGCTTGCTGACACGAATGCCAGTAAACAGTATGTTGTGTCCAAATTGATCGGGGTATAGCCTTAACGGCCAATCAATGTCCGCAGAACCAACCGAAGGTGCAGAAACGCCAGGCAATACCGTGCAAACACACGGTTCGCCGCAGCGTAACACGGCTATTGCCAAACTCGCCGCAGGCGCGATCGGGATCGTGTTCGGCGACATCGGCACGAGTCCGCTTTACGCATTTCGTGAAACATTCATCGGCGCTCATCCGCTCGAGCTTGATCGTGTGCATGTCCTCGGCGTGGTCAGCCTGATCTTCTGGTCAATGACTCTGGTGGTGACAATCCAATATGTCAGCATCACCATGCGGGCCGATAACAAAGGGCAGGGCGGCAGTCTGGCGCTGGTTGCGCTGTTGTCCGGAGTGATGCGGCGATCAAAATATGGCTGGCTGGCTGTATTGCTTGGGGTCTTCGCAACTGCGTTGTTTTACGGCGACAGCATGATCACGCCTGCCATTTCGGTATTGTCAGCCGTGGAAGGGCTTGCCGTTGTGCAGCCCGCATTGGGCCATCTTGTTATTCCGATCGCGCTAACCCTGCTCGTGTTTCTGTTCCTGATCCAGTCTCGAGGCACGGCCAAAATCGGCGCATTGTTCGCGCCGGTGATGTTCGTCTATTTTACCGTTATCGGGACGCTCGGGATCATCCAGATCGTCGGGCATCCGTCGGTTCTTTATGCATTCAATCCCTGGTATGCCGTACAGTTTTTCATAACCGACGGGTTCAAGGCCTTCCTGGCGCTGGGTTCCGTGGTGTTGGCGGTGACCGGTTCCGAAGCGCTGTTCGCTGACATGGGACATTTCGGCAAGAAACCCATGCGGATTGCCTGGTACGGTTTCGTGATGCCGGCGCTGCTGTGCAACTATTTCGGGCAGGGCGCGATGATCCTGTCCCTGGATGCTGCGGGCGCTGCAGCAGCGATCGAAAGTCCATTCTTCATCATGGCACCGGAAGTGCTTCGTTTGCCGCTCGTTATATTGGCGACAATGGCGACCTTCATTGCCAGCCAGGCGGTGATCTCCGGTTCTTTCTCGGTGACCCATCAGGCAATCCAGCTCGGCTTCATCCCCCGTTTGACGATCAAGCACACCAGCGCCTCGGAAGCCGGACAAATCTATATTCCCTTCGTCAACTGGGCGATCATGATTTCGGTAATCCTGCTAGTGCTGACCTTCCAGACCTCGAGCAATCTTGCTTCGGCCTACGGCATCGCTGTCACCGGCGCGATGTTCATCGACACCTGCTTGCTGGCCATCGTGATGGTGGTTCTGTGGAAATGGAAGCTGTGGTTTACCATACCGCTGCTGGCGATTTTCTTCATCGTCGATGGCGCCTATTTCGCGGCCAACCTGACCAAGGTTCCCGATGGCGGCTGGTTCCCGTTGGCCGTCGGCGGCGTAGCGTTCGTGATCCTGACGACCTGGGCCAAGGGCCGCCAGATCATGCGCAAGAACATGGCTGAATCGGCGATGCCAATCGAGATTTTTACCAAATCCGCGGCCAATAGCGCCACAAGGGTTCCCGGCACCGCCATTTTCATGGCATCGTCCTCGGCTGGCGTTCCCTCGGCGCTGCTCCACAACATCAAGCATAACAAGGTCATTCACGAACGGGTCGTCATCCTGACGGTCAATATCAACGATGTCCCGACGATCGCCGCAGAGAAACGCTGCGAGGTGAAGGATATCGGTCATGGCTTCTACCGGCTTATTCTCCATTTCGGGTTCATGCAGGAAACCAATGTGCCGGAGGCCCTGAAAGAGGTGACCGGCTGTGGCATGGAATTCGATATGATGACCACCAGCTTCTTCCTGTCGCGCCAGACCCTGCTGCCATCGAAAAAGCCCGAGATGATGGTCTGGCGAGAGAAGCTTTTTGCATGGATGCTGCGCAACGCGGCGACCGCGATGGAGTTTTTCAAACTGCCCACCAACCGGGTTGTGGAACTCGGAAGCCAGATGGAAATCTGACGGCCCGGGACATCCGACAGGTCGTTTTGAACGTAACATGATATCCGGGATTGAGATGGCTGCGATATCCTTATGAAACCGAGTGGGACTGCGGCCTTCGCCGAGGTTGACGCTTCGTTACGCTCCGCATGACGTGGCGCGTCAAATATTCGGTGGCCTATCGCGGGACTCTCTACTAAATAGCGGCCATCCGATTCTCGACACAGGAATTGCCCATGCGCATCGCCATCGCCTCCGACCACGCCGCCCTCGATATGAAGGCCGCGCTGGTGGATTGGTTGCAGGCGGCAGGCCACGAAGTCAGCGATCTCGGGCCGATGACCGCAGACAGCGTCGATTATCCCGATTTTGGCTATAAGCTGGCCGAGGAAGTGGCCTCCGGGCGCGCCGAACGCGGCGTGGCGCTGTGCGGCTCCGGTATCGGCATCTCGATGGCGGTCAACCGCAATCCGGCCTGCCGCTGCGCTCTGGTCTCCGAAGGCCTGTCGGCGAAACTGGCGCGCGAGCATAATGACGCCAATGTCATCGCCATGGGCGCGCGGCTGGTCGGCATCGAAATCGCGAAAGACTGTCTCGACATCTTTCTGAAAACCCCATTTGGCGGCGACCGGCATCAGCGCCGGGTCGATAAATTGTCTGCCCCCCAAGTTGAAGGAACAAGCGCATGAGCAACGTCGCAGATATACAGAATATCCGTCAGACCGGATTTTTCGACTTTTCGGTCGATGAAAGCGATCCGGCGGTTGCCGGCGCGATCAACTCCGAACTGGCGCGCCAGCAGAACCAGATCGAACTGATAGCGTCGGAGAATATCGTTTCCCGAGCCGTGCTGCAGGCGCAGGGTTCGGTCTTCACCAACAAATATGCCGAAGGCTATCCCGGACGCCGCTATTATCAGGGCTGCGCGCCGTCGGATGATGTCGAGAATCTGGCTATTGAACGCGCCAAGCAATTGTTCGATTGCGGCTTTGTTAATGTCCAGCCGCACTCGGGCGCGCAGGCCAATGGCGCGGTGATGCTGGCGCTGGTCAAGCCGGGCGATACGATCCTCGGCATGTCGCTGGACGCCGGCGGACATCTGACCCATGGCGCGAAGCCGGCGCAGTCGGGGAAATGGTTCAACGCGATCCAATATGGCGTCAACGACGACGATCATCTGATCAATTATGAAGAAGTCGAGGCGCTGGCCAAGGAGCATCAGCCGAAGCTGATCATCGCCGGTGGTTCTGCCTATCCGCGCCAGATCGATTTCGCCAAATTCCGCGCAATTGCCGATTCCGTCGGTGCCTTGTTCATGGTCGACATGGCGCATTTCGCCGGACTGGTTGCCGCCGGACTGCATCCGAGCCCGCTCGGCTATGCCGATGTCGTGACCACCACGACCCACAAGACCCTGCGCGGACCCCGGGGCGGCATGATATTGACCAATGACGAGGCGATTGCGAAAAAGATCAACTCTGCGGTTTTCCCTGGCCTCCAGGGCGGTCCGCTGATGCACGTGATTGCGGCCAAGGCCGTCGCCTTTGGCGAAGCGCTGCGTCCGGAGTTCAAAAGCTATTCTGCTGCTGTCATCGAAAATGCCAAAGTCCTTGCGGCAACGCTCAAGGAACGCGGCGCCGATGTGGTCGCCGGTGGCACCGATACCCATCTGGCGCTGATCGATCTGTCGCCGCTCGGCATCACCGGGCGCGATGCCGACGAAGCTCTCGAACGGGCCGGGATTACCTGCAACAAGAACAGCATCCCCAATGATCCGCAGCCGCCGATGAAAACTAGCGGTATCCGCGTCGGATCGCCCGCCGGTACCACCCGTGGCTTTGGCCCTGCCGAGTTCAAGATGATCGGCGACATGGTCGCGGATGTGCTCGACGGTTTGCGCCAGAAAGGCGAGGCGGGGGACCCGGATATCGAAGCCGACGTGCGCGAACGGGTACAGGCGCTCTGCGACCGCTTCCCGATTTACCAGGATTGATCGGAAAGAGATAAGATGCGTTGCCCCTTTTGCGCCCATGACGACAGTCAGGTCAAAGACAGCCGTCCCACCGAGGACAATACGACGATCAGACGCCGGCGTCAGTGCGAGGGCTGCGGTGCGCGATTCACGACCTTCGAGCGCGTGCAACTGCGGGAAATAACCGTGGTCAAGAGCGAGGACCGCAAGGAACCGTTTGACCGGACGAAGATCGACCTCTCGGTAGCGCTCGCTTGCCGCAAGCGCGGGCTGGCGCAGGAGCAGATGGATCAGCTGGTCTCGGGCATCCAGCGGCAGCTGGAAACCAGCGGCGAGACTGAAATCCCTTCGCAAAAAATCGGCGAGATGGTGATGGACGGCCTGAAGACCCTCGACAGCGTGGCCTATATCCGCTTCGCTTCGGTCTACAAGGATTTCACCGAAGCCAAGGATTTCAAGGAATTTGCCGGCAGCGTGAAAGACGTCGGCGGCGCGTGAGCAACCAGCCCGCCATCATATTGGTCAACCCGCAACTTGGACAGAATATCGGCAAGGCCGCGAGGGCGATGCTGAATTTCGGCCTGACCGAGATGCGCATTGTCAAGCCGCGGGACGGCTGGCCCAATCCGGATGCCGGTCCATCGGCTTCGGGCGCGGATCAGGTGCTCGAGCAGGCGCAGGTCTTTGAAACGACGGCCGAGGCGGTTGCCGACTGCGCCCATGTCTATGCGACAACCGTCCGCAAACGCGGGATGACCAAGCCGGTGCTGACGCCGTGGGAAGCGGCCGAGGACATGGCGCAGGCGAGCGGCAAATGCGCTATCCTGTTCGGGCCGGAACGGGCTGGTCTGGAAGTTGTCGATGTCGAACTGGCCCGCAAGATCATAACCGTGCCGATCAACCCCGAATTCGGATCGCTCAACCTTGCGCAGGCTGTCATCCTGGTGGCTTATGAAATATCCAAATTCGACAGTGCCGGCCATGTTCAGCCGACACTGGAAAAGAAAGTGGCCGAACCGGCGCCACAGAGAGAATTGGATATGTTTTACGAGCATCTGGAACGGGCGCTCGACAAAAACGGCTATTTCTATCCGGCGGAACGGGCTGGCGCGACCAAAGTGACGCTTCGCAACATGCTGACCAAACCGGGATGGACGAATGAGGAGGTCAAGACCTGGCGCGGGGTTGTCTCTTCGCTGGAACGGCCGCCCCGCAAGGACAAGGCCGAAAAATAGCTATCGACCAGGCTATTTGCGCAGCTGATCCCATTTCTGCAGTTCATAGCTGATCGATGTTTCGACCAGCATTTCCCAGATCGCTGCCATCGTCGGAACCGGAACGCCGGCTTCTTCTGCCAGATTTTTGACATTCTGCAAAACGGCTGCCTTGCGGGCTTCGTCGCGGACGGCGTCGCGGTCCTGCTTTATTCGCGCAGCGGCATCCATGCAGGCAAAGCGCTGGGCGAGCAAGGCGATGAGCTCCCCATCGATACGGTCCACTTGTTCGCGGACATCGGTCATGGTTTCCATGGGCGGCAGTGGCTCGGGATCATTCATGGCAGCCCATTAATCGCCAGCCATCAGAGAGTCGAGAGCCGGTGACTATATTCGCAAGTTTTTCACCGGCTAATCCTGTTGACAATGGCGGCTTTGCTCGCCATAGGCGCGCTCTTGCAATTGGCTCCGCACCCCGGTGAAGCGGTAGCCGCATCAGAACGACTGTTCTGATGGTGCGCTCCGGGAAGACTATAAACAGCAAATGAGGAGTCATTGATATGACCAAACGTACAAGTTCGAAATATAAGCTCGATCGCCGCATGGGCGAGAATATCTGGGGCCGTCCCAAATCTCCCGTCAATCGTCGCGATTATGGCCCGGGCCAGCACGGTCAGCGCCGCAAGGGCAAGCTGTCCGACTTCGGTATCCAGTTGCGCGCCAAGCAGAAGCTCAAGGGCTATTATGGCGACGTGACGGAAAAGCAGTTCCGCCGCGCCTATAAAGAAGCCGCAGCGATGAAGGGTGATACCAGCCAGAACCTGATCGGCCTGCTCGAACAGCGTCTCGACATGGTTGTCTATCGCGCCAAGTTTACCCCGACCATCTTTGCTGCCCGTCAGCTCGTCAGCCACGGCCATATCCGCGTCAACGGCGTCAAATGTAATGTTGCTTCGCGCAAGGTTGTACCGGGCGACGTGATTTCGCTGAGTGCCAAGGCCCAGGAAATGCTGCTCGTTATCGAAGCGCAGAGCCTGCCAGAGCGTGATATTCCGGAATATGTCACGCCAGACGGTACCGACAAGGTAACCTACGTCCGCATCCCGACCCTGGACGAAGTGCCTTATCCGGTCACAATGGAACCCAATCTGGTCGTCGAATTTTATTCGCGCTGATTGTTTCAAAGAAATTCACAAAAAAGGGCGGCTCCAACGGGCCGCCCTTTTTTTTGTCTGTATTTTCGTCGCGATCGGCAATGAAGTGTGCGTTCGGGGTCTGTGGCCCGCAACGCTTCTTGCCTTGCTGAAATGTGTCTGGCATTGAGCCCCTAACGCTTTTCGAGACACAGAATTTTAGAAGGATAGCTATATGTTGAAACGGTCGCTTTGGGTGCTGCTGGCACCATCGCTGATACTGGCTGGCTGCACGAAGATAGATGATAATGCTTCGGGCGCCACACTCCCCGAAATCGCGGCACCGGAATTGTCGGTTGAAACGATGAAATCGATCACCGAGCAGCTGTCTTCCGATGCTTTCGAAGGCCGCGCGCCTGGTACGCCGGGCGAGGAAAAGACGCTCGCGCTGCTGACCGAGAAATTTGCTGCCGCGGGTCTCGAGCCGGGCAATGGCGACAGCTGGTTCCAGGATGTGCCGCTCGTTTCGATTGAAGCGAAAAATGTTTCGCCGCTGACCGTGACCGGCGGGTCCGAGAAGCTCAGCTTTGCTTACGGCCCCGAAATGGTGGTCACCAGCTATCAGGAACAGCCGAAGATCGATGTAGCCAACAGCGACATGGTCTTTGTCGGCTATGGCGTGAACGCGCCGGAGCGCGGCTGGAACGATTATGAAGGCGTCGACGTCAAAGGCAAGACAGTCGTCATATTGGTCAATGACCCCGATTTCGGCACCGAAAGCCTGGAAGGCGATTTTGGTGGCCGGGCGATGACCTATTATGGTCGCTGGACATATAAATATGAAGAAGCGGCGCGTCAGGGCGCTGCGGCGGCATTGATCATTCATGATACCGATCCCGCCGCCTATGGCTGGAATGTCGTCGAATCGAGCTGGAGCGGACCGCAATTTTACGCGCAGACGGCCAACGGAGGAGCCGATAATACCAAGGCAAATGGCTGGATCCAGAAAGACGTTGCGGCGAAGATATTTGCCGCAGCGGGCAAGGATCTTGAAACGCAGATGAAAGCGGCCAAGAAGAAGGGCTTCAAGGCAGTTGATCTTGGTTTGAAGGCATCGGCTTCGTTTGAAAACACGATCGGCAAGATGGACAGCAAGAATGTTGTCGGTATTCTCAAGGGCAAGACGCGTCCGGACGAGTATGTAATCTATACCGCGCACTGGGACCATCTCGGTCGCTGCAAGCCTGCGGCGGACGGGGACGATATCTGCAACGGCGCGGTCGACAATGCGACCGGCACGGCGGCGCTGGTCGCTCTGGCGGAAGCCCATGTCAAAGCAGGCGCGCCGGATCGCAGCATTATCTTTCTTGCCGTGACCGCCGAGGAGTCGGGCCTGCTGGGTTCGGCTTATTATGCGCAAAACCCGATCTATCCGCTGAGCAAGACCGTTGGTGGCGTGAATATGGATGCCTTCGGCATGGCCGGACCTGCCAAGAATGTGATCGTGGTCGGCAAGGGCAAATCCGGTCTCGACCGCTATCTTGAGGCAGCACTCACCGGCGATGGCCGCGTGGCCGAAGCCGAACCGACGCCGGAGAAAGGCTATTATTACCGCTCGGATCATTTCAGCTTCGCCAAGCTGGGCGTGCCGATGATCTATTTCGAAGGTGGCGAGGATCTGGTCGACGGGGGCCGGGAAGCCGGCGAAGCGATTTCGAAAGACTATACCGACAACCGCTATCATAGTCCGAAGGACGAATATGATCCGAACTGGAACTGGGACGGCGTGATGGGTGACCTGAAGGTCTATTATACCGTTGCCCGGATGCTGGCGATGACCGAGGACTGGCCCAACTGGAATGAAGGCGACGAATTCCGCGCCACGCGGGATGAAAGTCGTGCCAGTAGCTGATTACGATCACTGACCGGGTGATGAGATGGCCAGCAGAATGGGAACCGCATCAGGCGGTGTGGATCGGCTTTCCCGGCGATCCGGCGGAATGGCCGGCGGGACGGGAAGCCGCCCAGCGCGAAGTTGCGGCCTTTGCCGATGCGATTGCCGATGACGGCGCTGGCGAGACGGTTGTTCTGGTGTGCCGCGATGCGGCTGATCAGGATATCGCCCGATCGCTGGTTCAGCCCTGCGTAAATCTTGTTGTTGAACCCTTCGGGGATATCTGGTTGCGCGACAGCGCGCCGGTTTTTGTCGCGGGTCCCAGCGGGCTCGATGGCCGGAACTTTCGCTTCAACGGCTGGGGCGGAAAATATGAAATGGCCGGTGATCAGGATATTGGTCAGCGGCTGGCACAGCGGTTTGACCTGCCGGTCAGCGAGCAGGACTGGATATTGGAAGGCGGCGCTATCGATGGCGATGGTGCAGGCCGGCTGATCACCACCGCGCAATGCGTCCTCAACCCCAACCGCAATGACGGGCTGGACAGGGAGCAGGTCGCCGGGCGGTTGCGCGATGCTCTGGCGGTGGTGGATATCTGCTGGCTGGGAGACGGGCTGGCGGCCGACCATACCGATGGCCATGTCGACAATCTCGCGCGTTTTGTGGCTCCGAATAGGGTCGCCATTCCGGAAGCGGATAGTGCTGACGATCCCAACGAAGCGATATTCGACGATGCCGCAGCGCGAGCCGCTGCATCGGGCTTGCAGGTCGTGCGCCTGCCATCGGCGGGGCGATATGAAGTCGACGGGGATATCGCGCCGGCCAGCTATATGAATTTCTATATCGGCAACAGGGTGGTGGCTGTGCCGCAATATGGGGCAGCAAACGATAGCAAGGCTGTGGATCAGATAGCGCCGCTGTTCCCCGACCACAAGGTAATCGGGCTGTCCAGCCAGGCGCTGCTTCGCGGCGGCGGCAGTTTTCACTGCATATCGCAGCAGATCCCGCAGACAGATTAGTCCTTTATTACATATTGTCTCCCCGTGAACACAGGGTAGAGATGGGGGCAGAGAATATTAATCGAGAGGAAAATATCATGAAAAATTTACTGATGGCGAGCGCTTCGCTGGCACTGGTGGCAATGGCCGCTCCCGCTACCGCCAAACATCATGCAAATGACGGCGCAGCAATGACCGACGCCAGCCTGCAATCGGTTCTGTCGCATGAGCGGCGCGCCGGGGACAAGCCCCGTGACATGTATCGCCATCCAGCCAAAACGCTGAGCTTCTTCGGTGTCAAACCGGAGCATACGGTGGTCGAATATGGCCCCGGCGGCGGCTGGTATACGCGCGTGCTGGCGCCTTATCTTGCCGCAAGCGGACAATATATCGCTATCAACGCCGACAGCTCGTCCAGCAGCTTTTCCGACCGGGCCCGCGAAGCGCGAACCAAGGGCTGGCCCGAAAGCTTCCCGGCGACAGCAGCCAATTGGACCGGTGTTGACGCCGGCAAGATACTTGCCTTCGAAAGCGACGAGATGCCGGATGACATGAAGGGCAAGGTTGACCGGATTTTGATATTCCGCTCGTTGCACGGCATGCTCAACGGAAACCGGGCGGACTCCGAATTGCGCGCCCTGCGTGATATGCTCGCCGATGACGGAATGGTCGGGGTCGTCCAGCACCGGGCCAAGAAAGACGCATCCTATGCCATGTCCAACGGCACCAAAGGCTATCTGAAACAGTCGTCGGTCATTGCCCTGTTCGAGTTGAACGGCTTTGAACTGGTCAGCCAATCCGAAATCAACGCCAACGCCAAGGACACGTCCGACTATGACCGCGGCGTCTGGACCTTGCCTCCGGTTCTGGCGCTGGGCGATAGCGACAAGGCCAAATATGAAGCGATTGGTGAATCCGACCGCATGACATTATTGTTTAAGAAGCGTCCTTAAGCCGCTAATGGGGCTGCTATGACCAATTTATCCGTAGCAGCCCTGCAGCTGCCTCTGGGCGGCGATGAACAGGCCAATATCTTCGCCGTCAGCGGCCTGATCGCCGAAGCGGCGGAGCAGGGCGCCCAGATCATCCTGCCGCCCGAACTGTTTGCCGGTCCCTATTTTTGCAAGACCGAAGACGAGGCGCTTTTTGCGCTGGCGCAGCCAGTTGGAGAAAGCACGCCGGTTCTGGCCATGCAGAAGCTGGCCAAGCAATATGGCGTCGCCATTCCGGCGAGCTTTTTCGAACGGGACGGGCAGCATTATTATAACAGCCTCGCGATGATCAATCCCGATGGCGAGATCATGGGCATCTATCGCAAGAGCCATATTCCCGACGGTCCCGGCTATGAGGAAAAATATTATTTCCGCCCCGGCAATACGGGATTCAAGGTCTGGGACCTGTTCGGCACGCGGATCGGCGTCGGCATTTGCTGGGACCAATGGTATCCGGAAACCGCGCGGGCGATGGCGCTGATGGGCGCGGAAGTTCTCTTCTATCCCACCGCGATCGGCTCCGAACCCTATGACGCCGACCTCGACACCAGCCGCATGTGGCGCCGGGCGATGCAGGGCCATGCGGTGAGCAACTGCATGCCGGTGGTGGCCAGCAACCGCATCGGTGTTGAAGACGACCAGGCGTTTTATGGCCACAGTTTCATCACCAATGAATGGGGCGATCTGGTGACGGAATATGGCTCGCAGGAAACCGGCGTGCTGACGGCATCGCTCGATCTCGAACAGGCGCGCAAGCACCGCGCCGGCATGGGATTTTTCCGGGACCGGCGTCCGGAGCTTTATCGGCGGCTGGCCGAGGACAAATAGGCAGCCTGCTCGAAAACTTCCTCAAACATCGCCACCGTGAGCCGCCCGGTATTCAGATTATAGCGGCTGCAATGATAGCTATCGATCAGAACACGGCCACCGGAGAGCGGATGTTCCGCTCCATGGGCGAACTTGTGGTCGGCCAGTCGGAGACCTTCCATCCGGATGATGCTGTCATGGGCGATTTTTCCCAGCGCCAATATCGACCGTAAATTGTCCAGGGCGCGGATCGGTTTCTTGAGATAATCACGGCAATTGTTGATCTCGGCCCCGGTCGGTTTGTTTTCAGGCGGCAGGCATTTGACAGCGTTGAGGATGATGGCACCGTTGAGAGTGATGCCGTCGGCTGGATCATTTGCGAATTGACCATTCACAAATCCATATTTGGTGAGGGTTGCGAACAGCGTTTCGCCCGATGCGTCACCGGTAAAGGGCCTGCCGGTGCGGTTCGCGCCTTCGGTACCCGGAGCGAGGCCTACGATGGCCAGCCATGCCTCGGGATCACCGAAAGCGGGTACGGGTGCATTCCACCAGCGTGGATGTTTCTTTTGCAGGCTTTTGCGCAGGCTGACCAGTCGCGGACAGCGGCGGCAGCCTCTTGGCGCTTCCGCAGCGGGAAGAGGGGCAAAAGCAAGGGGGCCATGATCGCTCACGGCCCCCGCCTAGGTTCAAACGGACATATCGTCCAGATGATTAGTCTTTCAGTTCAGCCGGAACGATGCCGCCGGCGGCCGCAATCTTGTTCATCACTTGCTTGTGCAACAGGATATTGTCTTCGGCAGATCCGCTATAGTCGCTGTTGCCGAGTTCCTGCGCCAGTTCCTTGCGGTTGCCATAGCTGGCATCGATCTGGACCAGCTTCATCAGGTCGACGATCGAGGTGCGCCAGTTGAGCTTGTCCGATCCCGGGATGCTGTCGAGCCGCGAGGCCACGTCGACTTCGCTGATCGCTGCGCGTTCGGCCGGGGCTGCAGCAACGGGTGTCGCCGCTACTTCGGGTTCAGCGGCCTTGGCTTCGCCGCCAAAGATCGCGTTCTTGATTTTTCCGAAAATGCTCATGTCTTGCTCCTTTTTGAGTTGGGGCTTGCTCGTCCGGCTTTTGCCAGGCTACGCCCTTGGCTTATCATGTCGATGTTCACGGTCGTGGTGTCAATTGCCCATGTCTCCTGATGACGGCGATGTGCCGTCAAATCGTTGTAAACACTCGTAACACTGCGGATTAGCCGGTTTCTGGCCCGAAAATATGCTAGGGACTGGGCAAGCAATGATTCAACGCGTGCCGTTAGGGCCAAGAAGGAGAGCGACGATGAATATTATGGATATGTTGCAGCAGTCGGGCGGCATCGGCACGATGGCCAAGGAACTGGGCGTCAACGAAAGCGTCGCGCAAGCAGGCGCTGCAGCGTTGCTGCCCGCCATATTGGGCGGCTTCAAGAAGACGACGCAGGCGCAGCCAAGCGGTCTCGATGGGCTCGGCGGATTGCTGGGCCAGCTCGGTGGCGGCGGGCTGCTCGACAGCGTGCTCGGTACGCAACCCACTCCGGTTGAAAAAGGCAATGATGTGCTCGGCCAGATTTTCGGTTCGAAAGAAGTCAGCCGGACCGTCGCGGCGGGCGCAGAACAGCAGACCGGAATCAGCAGCGATCTGCTGAAGAAGATGTTGCCGGTCGTTGCCATGATGGTAGCAGGATATATGGCCAAAGAGAGCACAGGCAGCGCTGGTAACGGTGGCGGACTGGGTGGCTTGATCGGCGGTTTGCTCGGCGGCGGCAGCAAGGCATCTTCGGGTGGCCTTGGCGGTATCGCCTCGATGCTCGATCTGAACGGCGACGGCAATCCGCTAGATGATATTATCGGAATGGCCGGAAAGCTGGTACGCTAAACCTACCTCTATTGAAGGAAATAGATTATGAGCATGCTCGAAAAAATTATGGATATGTTGCCTGAAAATTTCAGTCTTGATGACATCGCGGAAAAAGCCGGGATGACGGCCGACGAAGCGAAAAAAGGCGGAGAAGCGCTGTTCGCAAAATTGCGAGACGGCAGCACCGACAAGATGACCGCGATCAAGGAAGCGGCGGCCGAGGCCGGTGTTGACGCTGAAAAACTCAAAGGCCTGTTGCCTGCTCTGGCGGAAAAAGCCGGTCTCGATGGCGAGGGCAGCCTGATGGACAAGCTCACCGGAGATGAAGGCCTGCTTGGCAAGGCGACCAGTTTTCTGGATCGCGATGGCGACGGAAATCCGATCAACGACATCACCAATATGGCGAAGGGTTTCTTCAAGAAATAGGTTTGGATTCCAGTATCGCGGTGTCTTCCAGCGCTTCCAGCCGGAGGACACCGCCCTCTACCGCTGCGATCCTCGCAACGGTCCCTTTTTCCATATTCGGACCCTTGGCTTTCCATTCGCCATCGGCGACTTTCACCCGCCCGCTGGTCGATGAAATCGCCTCCACAACAGTTACGGTCCGTCCGACCAGCTGCGCCGAACGGTTGTTGAGCAGCGGGCTTTCGCTTTCGACATTGTGGGTCAGATACCAGCGCCGGCCACCGAGCACCGCGGCTATGGTCGACAGGCCAAATACGGTCAGCTGACCGGCGAAGGTCATGTCGATGAACAGCGACAGGATTCCGGTCACTGCTGCTGCTGCTGCCACCCAGATCAGGAAGACGCCGGGCACGAACAGCTCCGCCAGCGCCAGCAGCGCGGCTAGGCCGAGCCAGACATATTCCGGATTGGTGATGGTGAAATCATCCATAGCCTATGCTCTGCTTTCTCGTTGCCTCACTTAATCCTTGTTGTCGAAAGGACCTTTGCGTGCTGGTGGCGAAAACATCTGGGTATTTTCGCCCAGTGCTTCCTTGGCCAATGCGCCGATGCCACCCAATGTGCCGATGAGCTGCGTGGCTTCGATCGGGAATAATATGGTCTTGGCATTGGGTGAGGTAGCGAATTTTTCGACTGCCTTCACATAATCCTGGGCGACAAAATAGTTGATCGCCTGCGCATTGCCGCCGGCAATGGCTTCGGACACCATCTGGGTTGCTTTCGCTTCAGCCTGCGCCTCGCGTTCGCGGGCTTCGGCATCGAGGAAGGCAGCTTCCTTGCGGCCTTCAGCCTGTAAAATCTGACCCTGCTTTTCGCCTTCGGAGCGCAGAATTTCGGAGGCCCGTGCGCCTTCGGCATCGAGGATGTTGGCGCGTTTCTCGCGCTCTGCCTTCATCTGGCGGGCCATCGCGTTGATGATATCCTGTGGTGGACGAATGTCCTTGATCTCGACCCGAGTGATCTTGATGCCCCACGGCGTCGTCGCATCGTCGATCACGGTCAGCAGCCGTCCGTTGATCTCGTCGCGCTTGGACAATGTTTCATCAAGGTCCATCGATCCCATGACGGTGCGCAGGTTGGTGGTGACGAGGTTGAGGATCGCATTGTAGAGATCATTGACCTCGTAAGCGGCCTTGGCGGCATCGAGGACCTGGAAGAACACCACGCCGTCGGTGGAGATCATCGCATTGTCCTTGGTGATGATTTCCTGTCCGGGAATATCCAGCACCTGTTCCATCATGTTGACCTTGCGGCCGACGCGATAAAGAAATGCCGGATAGAAATTGAACCCCGGTTGTGCCGTGGTCGTGAACCGGCCAAAATATTCGATTGTATAATGATAGCCCTGCCGGACGATCTTGATGCTCGCAAAAAGATAGATGATGGTGACCAATAGCACCAATAATAATAGTGAAACGCCCATTTTCGTTCTCCCCTGCAAGCTGTCTCATTATCATTGATTATTTGCGCGATAATGCCAAGGGAAAACGGATTTATCTGGACTTGCAAAAGGGTGTTTGTTGCAATGCGTATCATTGCCGGTTTGTTTCTATCGGGTCTGGGTTTTTCCGCCAGTCTGCACGCCGAGCCGATTGGCGAAGCGGATTTGCTTCGTCATATCGAGATATTGGCGGGCGATGCCTTCGAGGGACGAAAGCCCGGCACGACCGGCGAAAACAAGGCCGTCCATTATATCGCCAGCCAATGGTTGGCGGCGGGGCTGAAGCCCGCCGGCGATCAGGGTTCATGGTACGCGCCGGTTTCTCTGGTGGAGCGTATTCCGGAAAGTTCGCAGATATATTTTTCGGACAGTTCGCGCGGCAGGAATATCCGGTTGCGCGAGGACGAGATCGTCTTGCGGAGCGGTGATCCGTCCTTTCGGCAATCCCGCTTAGCGGTCGTTTTTGCTGGCTATGCCGATTACGGGCAAGGGCAGGACGCTCTGCCGATAGCCGGAAAGCTTGTGCTGCTGCCAGTCGAGCCACCCGAGGGGGGAGACAGTGGCGCGAGCTATAGAGATCGCAAGCTCGAGCTGATCCGCAACGGTGCCGTCGGCGTGATCGGTGTGGTTGACGACCAGAAGCGCTGGTCCCGATTTCGGCGCTCCTATCAGCGGGGGGCAACTGCCCTGGCGGGTCCGCAGGAACATGCCGCGCTCGAAGGGCTGATCAGCCTCGACCAATTCAGCCGGTTGGCGAGAAAATCCGGTCTGGATGCGAAGAACCTGCTCACCGATCAAGCGGCTATCTCTTATGTTGATCTTGGTTTGAATGCGGACGCAGTGGCAGAAACGCAGGTTCGCACCTATACATCCCACAATGTCATCGGGAAAATAGCCGGCACCAATCCGAAGCGCGGGGCCGTGCTGTTCATGGGGCATTGGGACCATTTTGGCGAATGCCGTATCGAAGACCCTCTGACGCCGGAAGCGGACCGTATCTGCAATGGTGCGATCGACAATGCGAGCGGGATATCGCTGCTGATAGAGACCGCCAAAAGGCTGTCGCCCGATGATCATGACAGGGACGTCTATTTTCTCGCGACCACCGCCGAGGAAAAGGGCCTTCTGGGCGCGCGGGCGTTTGTCCGGAATCCGGCGGTAGCGCTCGAAAATCTGGTTGCGGTGTTCAACGCCGACACGGTCGCGCTGTCGGACGACAGGAAAATGATCGCAGTCATCGGTCTTGGACAGTCAGGCCTGGACGAAGATATCGAAATCGTCGCCGCGCAGGAAGGGCGGGAGATTGACCGCAGCGGCAAGCCGGACGTTTATCTGCGGCGCCAGGATGGCTATGTTTTTCTGGAGCGCGATATTCCGGCCTTCATGATTACCAGCGCATTTGCCGACGAGGTACGGCTGCAGGCCTATATCAACGGGCCCTATCATGATGTCAGCGATGAAGTGAATGACGACTTGCTGCTTGGTGGAGCGGCGGCTGACGCCAATTTCCATGTCGCATTGGGCCGTTATTTTGCCTCGACCACCACTTATCCCGGATTAGCCCCTAGCGGCGGGGCCGATAACTGATTACATGGGCCGCCACAGAATCACATTCAGCATATCGGAAAGTGGCAATCATGAGCACGCCAGGCAAGCATAAAGAAATTCGGTTGGGACTGACCTTTGACGATGTCCTGCTGCAACCTGCCGCGTCCGAGATCGTGCCAAGCCAGGCCAATACCAAAACCAATCTGACCAAGCTGATCGGGCTGAATATCCCGGTTCTATCGTCCGCGATGGATACGGTGACCGAGTCGGACATGGCGATTGTCATGGCGCAAATGGGCGGCATCGGCGTGCTCCATCGCAATCTTACGATAGAACAGCAGACCGCTGCGGTGCGGCAGGTGAAGCGGTTTGAATCCGGCATGGTCGTCAATCCGATCACCATCGCGCCCGACGCAACGCTGGCCGAAGCCCAGGCGACGATGGAGCAAAACCGGATATCCGGCATCCCCGTGGTCGAGAAATCCGGAAAACTGGTCGGCATTTTGACCAACCGCGATGTCCGCTTTGCGGAAAACCCCAAGCAGCTGGTTTCGGAACTGATGACGAAGGACAATCTTGCCACGGTTCCGGCTGGCGTGAGTCAGGAAGATGCACGGCGCACCTTGCACCAGCGCCGCATCGAGAAATTGCTGGTGGTGGACAATGACTACCGCTGTGTTGGCCTGATAACGGTCAAGGATATCGAAAAAGCGGTCACCTATCCCAACGCCACCAAGGACGGCACCGGCCGCCTGCGCGTGGCTGCGGCCTCTACCGTAGGCGAGGCCGGGCTAGAACGGACCCAGGCGCTGATCGATGCGGAGTGCGATCTGATCATTGTCGACACTGCTCACGGTCACAGCGCAATGGTGGCGCGCGCCGTGGAAGATATCAAGAAACGCTCGAACGGTGCCCAGATCATCGCCGGAAATGTTGCAACCGCCGCCGCGACCCGCGCGCTGATCGATGCGGGGGCTGACGGTATCAAGGTCGGTATCGGCCCGGGCTCGATCTGCACGACGCGGGTTGTCGCCGGCGTCGGTGTGCCCCAGTTGACCGCGATCATAGATTGTGCGGAAGAAGCGGCCAAATCCGGCATTCCGGTGATCGCCGATGGCGGATTGCGCACGTCTGGCGATGTCGCAAAAGCTTTGGCAGCCGGCGCGTCTGCAGTGATGATCGGCTCTCTGCTGGCCGGGACCGAAGAAGCGCCGGGCGAGACGTTCCTTTATCAGGGCCGTGCCTACAAGAGCTATCGCGGGATGGGATCGGTCGGCGCGATGGCACGCGGATCGGCAGACCGCTATTTCCAGCAGGATATCACCGACCAGATGAAGCTGGTGCCGGAGGGCATCGAAGGACAGGTGCCATTCAAGGGGCCGGCGCGCGATGTCATCCACCAGCTTGTCGGCGGCGTGAAGGCTGCGATGGGCTATACGGGATCCGCAACGCTGGAAGATCTGCGCGAGCGGGCTGAATTCGTACGGATCACCAATGCCGGATTGCAGGAAAGCCACGTCCATGACGTCGCGATTACCAGAGAAGCGCCCAACTACCCCACCCGTTAGGAGCTTTGAATGAATCTCGTGATCGAAGCGAAAATATTGTTGCTGATGTTTGTCTGGCCTGCGGGTCAGGCGGAAAGCACTCCGCTCTGGATAAACGACGTCTATGCGACGGTCGAAAGCTGCGAACAGGGCGCTTCCGAGCGGAAGGCGATGATCGAGACGGAATATGGTGCGGGCGCGCGCGTCGTCCATTATTGTTTTGATGCCGACGATCGCATGGACAAGTGACCCCCTCGGCACGGCTGCAGGCCGCGATAGAGATGCTCGACTGGATCATTGCCGCAGCAAGGGACAACGGCGCGTCTGCGGACAATATCGCGAAGAAATTCTTCAAGGAACGGCGCTACGCCGGGTCGGGAGATCGGCGCGCCATTCGCGAGCTGGTCTATTCCGCCATCCGGCGCTGGGGAGACCGGCCGGAAAGCGGCAGGCAGGCCATGCTTGGCCTGATCGACGAGCAGCCCGAATTGCGAGAGCTTTTTACCGGCACGGCTTATGGGCCCGCTGCAATCGAAGCGGATGAAGCCGTCGCCGGCGGCGCTCAAATTCCTGAATGGCTGGCCGACCGGTTTGCCGGTCTGATCGACGAGACCGAGCGCAGGGCGCTGTTTGATCGCGCGCCGTTGCACGTGCGGGTCAACGGCCAGCGTTCGACGGATCTGGAAGTGAAGTCGGCATGGCCGGACGCCGCAGCGCTGGCGCTGCCCCATGCTTATGAGCTTCCGACCGGTACACAGCTGGAAGACAAGACATTGTTCCGCGAAGGCGCAATCGAGATTCAGGACCTCGGTAGTCAGGCCATCGCCATGGCTGGCGCCGCCGCCAAGCCGGAACTGGTCCTCGATATGTGCGCGGGAGCGGGCGGCAAGACGCTGGCCCTGTCTGCGATGCTTCCTCCGGAGAGCAGGATTATCGCTGCGGACACCGATCGCGGTCGGCTGAGCCGGATAGAGCCGCGGAAGCGGCGGGCCAGTGCGCGAAATATCGAAACAATCTTGCTCGCGCCCGGCAAGGAAATCGAAGCGCTGGACCATCTGAAGGCCAAATGTGATCTTGTGTTGATCGATGCGCCCTGCAGCGGGACGGGCACCTGGCGGCGCAACCCCGAATTGCGCTGGCGAATGACGCCCAAACGGCTCGACCATACGACAGAATTGCAGCAGAGGCTGATGGAGCTGGGCAGCGAGATGGTCAGGCCCGGCGGACGGCTGGTCTATGCTGTCTGTTCGCTGCTTGACGCGGAAGGTGGCGACCAGACCGACCGGTTTCTCGAAAACCATCCGCAATGGCGGGAAATATCGATTGATTTGCCGATTGGCCGCCCATATCGTAAAGGTACTCTTCTTTCACCGTATCATGACGGAACGGATGGCTTTTATTTTACCTGCCTCGAAAAATTGTGATAGCAAATCATGTTAAGCCAGCATGCAGATGAGCCTGGCTATGGTCGCGAAAGTCTATTGGAGCTGATTATGCGTTTTTCACCGGCCGTTGTTGCCTTGTCCCTTGTTTTTGCCACCGTTTCCAGTGCCGGTTTCGGCCAGTCTGCCGATATCGATATCAAGCAGCGTTCGGTCGAATATATGCAATTGGGCGAGGCGGCGCAGAAGCGCGACGAGCTCGATCTGGCTGCGGACCTTTACGAAACGTCGCTGGCCGTCGATCCGCGCAATGGTTCGGCCTTCATCGCCCTGGCGCAGATCGCCCGGGTGCAGGGCCTGCCCGGAAAAGCAATCCGCTTGTATCGCGAAGCGCTGATCCTGGACCCCAATAATCTTGATGCACTGGCCGGGCAGGGCGAGGCCCTGATCCAGCGCGGTGCAACCGAAAAAGCGCGCGTCAATCTGTCGCGGATCGAAACATTGTGCCGGTCGCGCTGTACGCAAACCGATCAACTGGCCTCGGCGATCAAGCTAGCGGACAAGAAGCCCGTGCTGTCTGCGGAAGCGGTCACGCCAAAACCGCAGATCGGTGACGAAGAGCCGACGACAGAAACGCCCTGACAGGCCGTCCTTCGGGATGTTCAGAAATCGTAGACCAGAGATGCGCGGCTGAGCGTATCGGTTTTCGCGCGACCAGCCTGCGGGTTGGTTTCATGCTCGATCGTATAGGACAGGCGCGTCGACAGGCTCCCAATCAATTTTGCATCAAGCGCCGAGGTGGCGGTAAATGTCGTGTTGTCGCTGTCAATGACGGCAACCGCCGAGGTAAATCCCTGCGCATCGCTGGCATAGGTTCCGCCGGCGTCCTGCGAAAATTTGAGATGGTCCGTAATCTTCCAGTCGAAATCCAGCCCGACCAGCGCGGCAAGGCTGCTTTTTGTGTCGCCGCCTGCGAAATCGGTAACCCGGATTGCCGGACCGGCCTTGATGGCGAGCCGGATATCATCGGTGCTCACCAGTTCGTAGCCCAAACCGCCTGACAATGTGTAGCGGGCGGAAAAGCCCTGGAAACGATCCCGTTCAAACTGGGCAAGGCCGTAAGCATAAAGCCGTTTGTTGAACTTGTAATTCGGCTCGAGGGTCGCGCTAAGCTGATCGCGGGTGGTTTTTCCCTTGTTGGTCTCATAGTCGGCGCGAGCCTTGAAATTCATCCGCCATTTGACCGCATCCTTTACCAGCTTGATGCCACCGGTGACCCCTAAATTGCGCGTGTTTCCGGTCGAGCGGAATCCGCCCAGTTCGCCTTGGCCTTCCCAGTTTTCAAACAGGCCTGCCTCTTGTTTTTCCAACAGGGCCGCCGCCGCCTGTTCTGCCCGTTTATTATTATAGTCGGCGAGGAGAGCATCGATCTCGGCCAGATCATCGGGGTTTGTTGCCTTGGCAATCTTGACGATCGCGAGCACGTCCTGATTGTTTCCGGAAGCGATGGCGGCGTCGATCATCGCTTTTACCGGATCGGGGAGCGCAGCCGAAGCAGGCGTGGAAATGCTCGCTGCCGCGAGAATTGCGGTCGCTATCGCAGGTCTAGACATAAATATATCCCGGATAATATTGATTAAATCAGCGGCCCGAATTCTTTGAGAACCGCGCGATACAGGTCCCTTTTGAAGGGAACGATGATATCTGGCAAGCCCGCGGGGTCGGTCCATTTCCAGTCGACAAATTCCGGATGCTCGGTCTGGATGTCAATATGGCCGTCGTCGCCTGTGAAACGCATCAAAAACCAGCTTTGCCGCTGGCCGCGATATTTGCCCTTCCAGACCTTGCCGAGCAGTTCGTCGGGAAGGTCGTAGAGATATTCTTCCCTGGTCCGGCCAATGACCTGGACATGGTCTTCAACCACGCCGGTTTCCTCACGAAGTTCGCGCAATGCAGCGGCTTCGGCCTCCTCGCCTTTGTCAATCCCGCCCTGCGGCATCTGCCATGCATCGGGATAGAGACTGTCGGCCGCGTCCAGCCTCTGGCCGACGAACACCTGACCTTCGCGGTTGGCGAGCATGATACCGGCGCAGGGGCGGTACGGAAGCTTGCTGTAATCCTTCACAGGCTGGCGAGCAGCGTCTTCCACGCTGCGATCATCTTGTCGACATCCTGCTGGGCCGAGGGGACCGCCTTGCGGATATTGATGAAGCCATGGACGTTTCCGGGCATCTCGATGAAATGCGTATTCACGCCGTGGCGGATCAGGTCGGCGGCATAATCGCGTCCCTGGTCGCGCAGCGGATCGAGGCCGGCAGTGACCAGAACCGTTGGCGGGGAGGTCGCGAGAGCACCAAGATAGGGCGATACGTGGATATCGTCATCCTCAGGCGCATAATGGCTGTCAAAATATTCCATTGTCGCCTTGGTGAGCAGGAAACCCTCGGCAAATTCGTCCATCGAGCCGCCTTCTGCGTCCATGCGGGTGGCGGGATATATGGGGAATTGGGCGATGACGGGAACGGCAGCGGGCGAGGCCGCAAACACTTGTGCGACCACCAAGGCCAGATTGCCGCCCGCGCTATCGCCGCAGGGAACCAGGCCGCTGATATTGAGCTTCAACTGTTCCTGATGGTCGGCAACCCAACTGGTCGCGGCGAGACTGTCCTGTGGTGCTGCCGGGAATGGCGCTTCCGGAGCCAGGCGATAGTCGACCGCGATGACCGGAATATCCATTTCGCGTGCGATATAGGTGCAGAAACTGTGGTGGGATTCGAGATCGCCGATCACAAAACCGCCGCCATGGTAGAACATGATGACGGGTGTTTCCGCGCTTCGTTCGGCCTGACTGTCGTAAAGCCGCAGCGCTATGTCGCCGGCGGGGCCGGGGCAGGCAATATCTTCGATCCGCGCCAGTTCGACGGGATCGGCTTCGAGCATCGCCCCCATCATATTGTACATTTCGCGCGCTGCAGCGGGTTCCAGTTCCGACATCAGCGGCTGGTCGGACTGCGCCATCATCGTCAAGATCATTTGCACATCTGGGCGTACATAAGCGTCAGTCATCTATCATCTCCAACCGGTTAACCGACCGATTAGATCAGCCTGTGTTCACTAGGCAAGCGCTAATCGGGTGCTCCGTCCCAAACAAATGCTTTATCCCTATTAGTTTTTGTGGTTTGAAGCGGACAGCATTGCTGCTCTAGAGCGGGTTGCGTAATAATAAGCAAAGGCACGGAAAATCTATCATGGCCACCGCAGTGAAGCAGGAAGAACCCAATAGTCCCCACCCGGACGGCGCAGAAAATGTCGTCGTCCGCTTTGCCGGCGACAGCGGCGACGGGATGCAGTTGACCGGAGGGCAGTTCACCCTCTCGACGGCACTGGCCGGCAATGATCTGGCGACCTTCCCGGATTTTCCGGCAGAAATCCGCGCGCCTCAAGGGACGCTGTTCGGTGTTTCCGCGTTTCAGATCAACTTTGGCTCGCGCGCTATCGAAACCGCCGGTGACCAACCGGATGTGCTGATCGCGATGAACCCGGCTGCGCTGAAGACCAATGTTCAGGCGGTCCGCGCCGGTGGTCTGGTGATCGCCGATGAAGGTGAATTCGGAAAGCGCAATCTCGACAAGGCGCATTACGAGACCAATCCGCTGGAAGATGGCTCGCTCGCCAAATGGCAATTGCTCAAGCTCAATATTTCCCAGCTGACGCTCGACGCCGTCAAACCCTTCGGCCTTGGTAACAAGGAAGCCTTGCGCTGCAAGAATATGTGGACGCTGGGTCTGGCCCTGTGGATGTTCGAGCGCGATCGCGAACCGATTATCCAGTGGCTGAAAAGCAAATTTGCCAAATTGCCGGATATTGCAGAGGCGAATATTGCCGCGCTCAACGCCGGACATGCTTATGGCGAAACCGCCGAAATTTCCGGCGACGGACTGGGTGGCGGGCATATCACGCCGCACAAGGTGGACCGCGCTCCCGCCGACGCGGGGACATACCGGACGGTAACCGGAGCGGAATCGCTTTCTCTCGGACTGGTTGCGGGCGCGCAGCTGGCCGGTTTGCCGATGTTCTTCGGCGGCTATCCGATAACGCCGGCCTCGGCGATCCTCCACCATCTCTCCCGACTGAAGGAATTCGGGGTGACAACCTTCCAGGCGGAAGACGAAATCGCCGCGATCTGCGCCGCCATTGGTGCAAGCTATGCCGGCCTGCTCGGGATCACCTCGTCGTCCGGTCCCGGTATCGCGCTGAAAGGCGAAGCCATGGGACTGGCGATCATGACCGAACTGCCGCTGGTGATCGTCAATTCGCAACGCGGCGGCCCGTCGACCGGCCTGCCGACGAAGACCGAACAATCCGACCTCTATCAGGCGGTCTATGGCCGCAATGGCGATGCGCCGATGCCGGTCATCGCCGCACGTTCACCCGAAGACGCTTTCTACTGCGCCATCGAAGCGGTCCGGATCGCGGTGCAATATATGACTCCAGTGATGCTGCTGACCGATGGCTATATCGCCAATGCGGCGGAGCCCTGGAAAATTCCCGACGTCGATACGCTCGAGCGTTTTCCGGTCAGCTTCATGACCGAGAAGCCCGATGACGGGCCGTTGCTGCCTTATAGCCGTGACGAAAATCTCAAGCGCCCCTGGATCAAGCCGGGAACGCAGGGCCTGATGCACCGGATTGGCGGGATCGAGAAGGGTGTGGATACCGGCCATATCGAATATGGTCCGGCCAACCACCAGACCATGACCGAAATCCGGCGGGACAAGATACTCGGTGTCGCGGACAGTATCGGTGATCAGGACCTTGCTTACGGCAAGGCGGGTGCCAAGCTGGCGGTCGTCGGCTGGGGTTCGACCTACGGTCCGATCCATCAGGCCGTGGCGCGCGCAGGCGCGGCGGGTGAGGATGTGGCCCATGTCCATATCCGCAACATCTGGCCATTGCCGAAAAATCTCGGCGAATTGCTCAAGAGCTTCGACCGGATCATTGTTCCGGAAATGAACACCGGACAGTTGAAGACGATCTTGCGCGACCAATATCTGGTCGATGCGAAGCCGGTCAACAAGGTGTCCGGTCAGCCATTTACCATCGCCGAAATTGCTGCGGTGATTGAGGAGAATCTGTCATGAACGAGATGACGAAAATCACGACCACGCTGAAAGACTGGGAAACCGACCAGGAAGTACGCTGGTGCCCGGGCTGTGGCGATTATGCGATCCTCAAGGCGGTACAGCGGACCATGCCGGATCTCGGCGCTGATCCGTCGAAGACCGTGTTCATCAGCGGTATCGGCTGCTCCTCGCGCTTTCCCTATTATATGGAGACTTATGGTTTCCATACCATCCATGGTCGCGCGCCAGCCGTGGCGACCGGCGTCAAGCTGGCCAATCCCGAGCTCGACGTCTGGATCATCACCGGTGACGGCGATGCGCTGTCGATCGGCGGCAATCACACGATGCATTTGCTGCGCCGCAATCTCGACTGCCAGCTGATGCTGTTCAACAATGAAATTTACGGGCTGACCAAGGGCCAATATTCGCCGACCAGCCGTCAGGGTACCAACAGCCCCTCGACCCCTTATGGTTCGGTCGACCGGCCGGCATCACCCTGCGCTTTCGCGCTCGGCGCTGGCGCACGTTTCGTTGCCCGCGGGATCGACATCCACAAGGGACTTCCCGATGTGCTGAAAGCCGCGCATGCCCACAAGGGTACATCCTTCATCGAGATTTTCCAGAATTGCATCGTCTATAACAAGGATGTGTTCGAGGAATTTGCGGCCAAGAAAACCGCAGCCGACACGCAATTGCATCTGGTGAACGGCGAGCCGATGCTGTTCTCCAAGGGCGAAAAGGGCATCACTCTCAATCGCAAGACGCTGCAACTGGAAGTGGTCGACGTTGTCGATGGCGACTGGGCAGCGGCTGACGTGATTGTCCATGATGTCACCAACCGTTCGGTCGCGCATATGCTGATCGAGATGCAGTTCGGCGAATTCCCGATGGCACTGGGCGTGCTCTATGACGATCCGCGGCCGACTTTCGAGGCGGCTGTTGTGGCACAGAACGCTGCAGCAGCGGCTGGCAAGAAGCCGGATCTGCAGGCGTTGCTGAACAAGGGGCAGACCTGGACGGTGACGGAGGACGGGCCGGAACTGTAAAGATTTTTGGCTCGCACGAAGACACGAAGCCACTAAGATGAGAGTGTGCAAGATCTTGAGTCCATCGCCAAAATCTCCATTGATTGCGGGTTTCACCTGCACAAGGATATTGGGCCGGGGCTGCTTGAGTCCGTCTATGAAATATTGCTTTTTGAAAGCCTGAAGGCAAAGGGGCTTTCGGTCGAAAGACAGAAGATCATTCCTATAACGTTCAGGGGCCGGGTTTTGAACGAGGCCTTTCGCGCGGACCTCATTGTCGAAAAGCGACTATTGCTAGAGTTGAAGTCTACCGAACGTCACTCGCCTGTTCATGCAAAACAACTGCTTACCTATTTGCGATTGATGAATTTGCCACTGGGTTTCCTGATGAATTTTGGCGCAGCCACTTTCAAAGAGGGCGTCAAACGTCTGGCAAATAACTATTTCAGAGGCTAGGCAACAGAAATTCTTTGTGCCTTCGTGGCTTCGTGCGAGTTAAAAATTTGGATAACCTAACCCACAGCCTTGCCGGCGCCGTTCTCGGCCAGATGGGGCTCAAGAAAAAAACCGGCCTCGGCATGGCGACTTTGATCATTGCCGCCAATATTCCGGATATCGATGCGGTGGCGACCCTGCTCGACGGGGTGCAGCATCTGGCGATCCGGCGCGGGATCACGCATGGGCCGATCGCAATGCTGCTGTTGCCGCTGCTGCTGACCGGGATCATGATCGGCTTTGACCGCTGGCAAGGGATGCGCGGGAAGCGGCCGGCGGATCGATTGCCGGTCCACAGGGGCTGGCTGCTGGCGCTGGCCTATATCGGCTGCCTCAGCCATCCGGCGCTGGACTGGCTCAACAGCTATGGCATCCGTCTGCTAGAACCCTTTTCTTCGCAATGGTTTTATGGCGACAGCATCTTCATCATCGATATCTGGATCTGGGCGGCGCTGATCGCCGGCCTGTGGCTTTCGCGGCGGCGCGAGAAGATGCGGGCCGGCAACTGGCAGCGACCCGCGTGGATCAGCTTTGCAGCGGTCTGCGCCTATATTTTCACCAATGGCATGATCACCGGCAAGGCGGAAGCGGAGACCAAGTCACTGCTCGCGCGCGACGCTGCTCAGGGCGAGGCAAATGGTGAAGCAAATATGGTGGTGGCAAATCCGGTACCGCTCCAGTTCTGGAAGCGGGAAATGTTGTGGCGGAATGAATCTGCTTATGGGTCAGGGGCTTATGATCTCTTTGGTGGACTGGTTCTTGATGAAAAACAGGACATGTCCGAATCCAGTCGGGCGCTGCTTCCCGAACTGGCAACCGCCAGCGATGACGCCGCGGCTTTCCTGTTCTGGTCGCGGATGCCGGTCGTTGAGCGGGATCAGTCCGAGGCTATTGTCAGGGACCAGCGCTTCATGGATCCGCTGGTCGGGGACCGGTTCTCGGTCCGGGTGAATGTCCGAAAAGACAGGTTGGATCAGACGGCTCCCTGAGCGAAGGCCGGGATATGACAAAACCCAAAATCATCTGGTTCCGCCGCGATCTGCGCCTTTCTGACCAGGCCGCTGTGGCCGCCGCGTCCGACAGCCCCCTCATCCCGGTCTATATTCTCGACGATGAAACGCCGAAACACCGCATCATGGGCGGCGCTTCGCGCTGGTGGCTGCACCGGTCACTGGAAGAATTGGAAGCGTGTTTGCAGGGTCTGGGGTCGCAGCTGATCCTGCGGCAGGGGCCGGCTGCAGAGCATTTGGCTGAAATTGTCAAATCGACCGGCGCGGATGAAGTTCACGCGCTGCACCATTATGAGCCCTGGTGGATCAATGCCGAGCGAATGTTGGAAAAATCTCTCGGCGACGGGGCCCGGCTGATCCTGCACGACGGCAATTATCTGCTGCCACCGGGGACGGTCACGACCGGAGCCGGTACGCCCTATAAAATCTACACGCCGTTCTGGAAGGCGCTGCGCCAGCATATGCCGCCGGGGGAAGCGGCTCCGGCGCCTGAAAGCCTCGATGCACCGGAGAGCTGGCCGGACAGCGATGCTCTGGACGACTGGGGCCTGTTGCCGACCAAGCCGGACTGGGCGGCTGGTTTTGGCGACCATTGGCAACCCGGGTCGGCGGGCGCGGAGGATAATCTAGAGGATTTTGCCGACAAGGCGGCGGATTATGACGAGGGCCGCAATCTGCCGTCCGAAGAGCTGGTATCGCGCCTGTCGCCACATCTGCATTTTGGCGAGATCAGCCCGGCGACCGTCTGGAACCGGCTGGCGGGGCAGGGGAGCAAGGTCGAGACTTATCTCAAGGAGCTCGTTTGGCGCGACTATGCGCAAAATGTCATCGACCAGTTCCCGCAATATGGCGGCGAGAGCTATCGCGAGAAAATGCGCGCGCTACCGTGGCGGGATCTGGGCGATGATGCGGTGAAGGCCGACTTCGAGGCGTGGTGTCAGGGCCGGACCGGCTATCCGATCGTCGATGCCGGGATGCGGGAATTGTGGGCGACCGGCTGGATGCACAATCGGGTGCGGATGATTGCGGCGAGTTTCCTGATCAAGCATCTGCTGATCGACTGGCGCGAGGGCGAGAAATGGTTCTGGGACACTCTGGTCGACGCCGATTACGCCTCCAACAGCGTCAACTGGCAATGGGTGTCGGGCACCGGCGTCGACAGCAACATGTTCGTGCGGATCATGGCGCCGCTGACGCAGTCGGAGAAATTCGATGCGGGCGATTATATCCGCCAATGGGTGCCGGAACTGGCGGATATTGATGATCCCTATATTCACGATCCGGAGGATCATGGCTGCAAGCCGTCGGATTATCCGGCGAAGATCATCGGGCACAAGGAAGCGAGACAACGCGCGCTCGACGCTTATGCAAAGGTCAAATGAGCCGGGGAATTGAAATCTGCGCGCCGGGCAGCTATCACTGGAGCGCAGATCACAAGGATATCGGGTCGATGAACGAGTAGGTTGCCGTCAGGCATTATCAAAATATACGCGCTCCAGTTCGCCGGGCTGGACATTTTGACACCTATATTCAGGATCTCTTATGCATAGATTATCAGGAAAATTTTGCGTTATCACCGGTGCTGCCCGCGGCATAGGCAAGGCGATTGCCAGGGCCTTTGTCGACGAAGGCGCTACGGTTCTGCTTACCGACTGCGATGCCGACATGCTGCAGGCCGCCGGGGAAGAACTGGGTTGCGAAACATTGGCGCTGGACGTGGAGCAGGAAGCCGACTGGGAACGGCTCGCGGCCTTGCACCCGAGGGCCGATGTCGTGGTCAATAATGCGGGCGTCACCGGCTTTGAAAAGGGCGTGGGGCCGCATGACCCGGAAAATGCCTCGCTCGAGGACTGGCGTGCTGTCCACCGGGTCAATCTGGACGGGACCTTTCTTGGCTGTCGCTATGCGATCAGGGTGATGAAGGACAAGGGCACGGGATCGATCATCAACATCTCCTCGCGCTCCGGGCTGGTCGGCATACCCGGCGCAGCGGCCTATGCCTCGTCCAAGGCCGCCATCCGCAACCATAGCAAGACGGTCGCGCTCTATTGTGCGCAGCAGGGCTGGCAAATCCGTTGCAATTCGATCCATCCCGCCGCGATCATGACGCCGATGTGGGAACCGATGCTGGGCGAAGGCGAAGCGCGGGAGGCCTCGGAAAAGGCGCTGGTCCGCGATACGCCGCTGCAGCGGTTCGGCAAGGACAGCGAAGTGGCGGCGATCGCGGTGCTGCTGGCGTCCGACGAGGCCACCTATATCACAGGCTCCGAACTGAATATCGATGGCGGCATTCTTGCCGGGTCGGCAGCGGCCCCGGGAAGCTGACCGGTCACCGGGAACTAAGGGATAGTTCTACGTTGCCAAGCGGTTAACGCTGGTCCATATTTGCGCCATGAACGTCGAAACTCCCAAACGCGGGCAGCATCTGCTGGATGCGCGCAAACGCTTTGCCACCGGCAGCGGTTTTTTCGCGCGCCTGTTCGCGCCGGGCTTTCACCATATTCTCGACCGGATCGATGCGGGCATGGATCATGGCACGTTCGAGGGCAAATTGCCCGACGGGACCACCAGAATATTGGGAGGCCGCGGCGACGGGCCGATGGTGACGGTCGAACTGCACAGCTGGAATGCCCTGCTGCGGCTGATCAACGGCGGATCGGTCGGCTGGTATCGGGCATGGGAACTGGGCGAGTGGGAAAGTGACGATCTGGTGTCGGTCTTCGACCTGTTCACCCGCAACCGCGAGGGGCTGAAAAGCACCGGTCGGGCTTCCGGTTTTTTCAACTGGGTGGTCAAGCGCCGTCACAAGAAACGCGGCAATGACAAACGGCGCGCGCGGCAGAATATTCAATATCATTATGACCTCGGCAATGATTTCTACCGCCTTTGGCTTGACGAGAGCATGAGCTATTCCAGTGCGATTTTTTCTAATAAAAACAATAGCCTGGCTGATGCACAGCATGACAAGATCGCGTCCATTGCGGAGCGGTTGTTGGCCAGTCCAGGCGACAGCGTGCTGGAAATCGGCTGTGGCTGGGGCTCGCTTTCCGGCAGTCTGGCGCGCGATCATGGTCTGGACGTGACCGGCATTTCGCTGTCCGACGAGCAGACCGCCTGGGCGCGGGAACATCATCCCGAGGCGCAGTTCCTGATACAGGATTACCGCGACGTGGAGGGGCAATATGATGCCATCGCCAGCGTCGAGATGGTCGAGGCGGTCGGTCAGCAATATTGGCCGGATTTTCTGGATTGCATCGCGCGGAACCTGAAACCCGGCGGCCGGGCGGCGCTGCAATATATCTCGATTGCCGATGATATTTTCGAACAATATGCCTCCAGCGCGGATTTTATCCAGACCTATATATTTCCCGGCGGCATGCTGCTTTCGGAAAGCCGCTTCCGGGCGCTGGCCGAGGAGCGCGGGCTGCAATGGAGCGACCAGCAGAATTTCGGCCTCGACTATGCCGAGACGCTGAGAATCTGGCGCGAGCGTTTCGACGATGCGGTCGAACGCGGGGCACTGCCGACCGGTTTCGACGAGCGGTTCGTTCGGCTATGGCGTTTTTATCTCGCTTATTGCGAAGGTGGTTTTCGCGGCGGCGGCATCGATGTCGCACAGGTTACATTGATAAAATAAACATAATAACGGGAGAACGGATGATGAGGATTCTGGGGACATTGGCATTGCTGGGCGCAACCTGCCTGAGCCTGACGGCGTGCGAGCAGGTGCAGAAAGCGGCGGCCGACGTTGCCGGTCTGCCGACCGACAAGAATATCCTGTTCTGGACCGATGCCCAGCGCGACAAGGCTTTCCGGATGATGGACACATTGGCCCCGTCCAACACGATTGAAGCTGGTGATAATCCACGGAAACTGGAGGCCGGAAATCCGCTGCCGGACAGTTTCGAAGTTGCCGGCAAACCGCTGTCGATCAGCGAATATATGGAGCAGCAAAGGCTGGCCGGGATGGTCATTTTGCAGGATGGCAAGATCCGCAAGGAAGAATATCGCCGCGATTTCGAACAGGACGACCGCTGGACCTCTTTCTCGGTTGCCAAGTCGCTGGTCTCGACAATGGTCGGCGCGGCCATCAAGGACGGGCATATCAAGTCGATCGACGATCCGCTGACCGCCTATATCCCGGAGCTCAAGGGCAGCGGTTATGACGGGGTCACGGTATTGCAGCTGCTGACCATGACCTCGGGGGTGAAGTGGAACGAGGATTATGCCGATCCGAAATCCGATGTGGCCCTGTTCAACGAAACCAAGCCGGTCGACGGCATGGATCCGATCATCGTCTATATGAAGACGCTGGAGAACGAAGCGACGCCGGGCACGCGCTGGCAGTATAATACCGGCGAGACCAACCTGATCGGGGTGCTGGTGGCCAAGGCAACCGGCAAGACATTGTCTGAATATCTGTCCGAAAAGGTCTGGAAGCCTTATGGCATGGGGCAGGATGCGGAATGGCTGCTCAACGAAGGCGGCAAGGAAATCGGCGGTTGCTGCATCTCCGCGACGGTTCGCGACTATGCGCTGTTCGGACAGTTCGCGATGGAAGGCGGCAAGATCGGCGGGACTTCGGTTGTACCCGACGGCTGGTTTGCCAAGGCCGGCAAGAAACAGGCGGACATTGGTGCTCCGGGTCGCGGCTATGGCTATCAGTGGTGGACCTTTGATGACGGCAGCTTTGCCGGTCAGGGCATTTTCGGCCAGGGGATCTTTATCGATCCGGCGCACAAGCTGGTGATTGCCACCAACGGCAACTGGCCGAGCGCGTCACCCGACGAGCAGAAGAACCAGCGGAACGCCTTTTACGAAGCGGTGCAGAAATATGTGGCGGCAGAGCCGCCGGTCAGCTGACCTGGAAATGCTCGCCGGTTTCGAAATCGCTGGCGAGTATTTCCACCAGCCGGTCGGCGACCGCCGAAGGTGGTTTGAGACTGGCCGGATCTTCGCCCGGATAGGCGCTCGCGCGCATTTCGGTGCGGGTCTTGCCGGGATCGACAATCGCCGTGCGAATCTTGCCCAGATTGCGCATTTCTTCACCATAACTGAGCACAAGTGTCTCAAGCGCGGCTTTTGATGCACCATATGCGCCCCAGAATGCACGCGGCTTGCGACCGACGCTGCTGGTGATTGCCAGCAGGCGGGCGTTTTCGCTTTTGCGGAGCATCGGATCAAATCCGGCAATCAGGGCCTGCTGTGCGATCAGATTGAGCGTCAGGACCTTGTTGAATTCCTTGCCATCGATGGCGGGAACCGGTCCCAGCGATCCGAGCATGGCGGCGTTGAGCACAAGGATGTCGAGTCCGTCCCAGCGACCGGAGATCGCGGTGGCGAGACGCCCGATGCTGTCGCCGTCGGTCAGGTCGAGCGGCGCGATGGTCGCATTGCCGCCGGCCTGATGGATCTGCTCTTCGATTTTTTCGAGATCGTCGGCGCTGCGCGCGGTGATGACGACATGGGCGCCTTCCTTCGCCAGGGCGAGGGCGGTTGCCGCG
>TARA_R110001599_G_scaffold59294_8_pt1 | contig 45744 bp, 37 predicted proteins | sample TARA_R110001599 | Tara Oceans TARA_R110001599 (sample SAMEA4398360) | marine metagenome | biome: Polar Biome; feature: [MES] marine water layer (ENVO:01000295) within the mesopelagic zone...; material: water (ENVO:00002006), including particulate matter (ENVO:01000060) such as...... | reverse complement strand
CGCGTACTGGTTTGGGTATTGGCACTGGGCGATTGGTTTGGCGATCCACATAAACATGAACGAAGCGGCCCAGTGCGGCGGCATTTTTTTCGTCATTGCGAAACAAGGCTGTTTCATAACGGACACTGCTGTTGCCTAAATGCACAACTTTTAAGCCGACACTCACTTTGTCAGGAAAACTCACCGAAGAAAAGTATTGGCACTGGGTTTCTATCACGAGGCCGATAGCTTGGCTATTCGCGATGTCTAGGACGCCGCTACTAATTAAATGTTCGTTGACGGCGGTGTCGAAAAAGGAATAGTAAATAACATTATTTACATGTTGGTATACATCATTGTCATGCCAGCGGGTTTGAATATCACAAAAATGAGAGTAATCTGCGCGGCTGGGAACGGCTTGTTTTTCGCTCACAAGGCCTCCTTGTACAGAGTAATGGCGTCAGCTAGGGCAATCTCCCGCGGGTTGTTAATAAGCAAGCGGGTTTGCTTCATGGCGTCTTCGGCGAGGTCGTTGATGTCGTGCTCGCTAATACCTACGTCGCGCAGGCGAGTGGCGATGCCCAGCTCTGCGGGAAGGTTTTGTAAATATTCAATCAGCATGGTGGCGCGGCGAAAGCTGCTGCCACTGGCTGCGGGGTAAACAATGTCGGCGAGTTCAGCGTACAGCGCTTCGGCTTCGCCCATATTAAAGCGCATTACAGACCCCAGCATTAAGGAGTTGGACAAGCCATGAGGGACGTGAAAACGCGCACCCACTGGGTACGCTAGCGCATGAACGCCTCCGACCGGCGCATTGGCAAATGCCATGCCGGCTAAGCAGGCACCCAGCAACATGTTTTCTCGAGCCTGGATGTTTTTGCCATGCTCGCAGGCGGTAAGAATATTCGCCGACAACAACCGCAATGCATCTTTGGCGAGGGCGTCGGAGATCGGGTTTTTAAGGCGTTTACTAGTATAGGCCTCTATCGCATGTACCATGGCATCGATACCAGTGGCGGCGGTAACGGCTGACGGTAAGCCCAACGTTAGGCTCGCGTCGAGCAGTGCGATGTCTGGGAGTAGCAGTGGCGATACCACCCCTTTCTTTTCATTTTCGCCGGTGGTGACAATCGCAATGGCGGTAACTTCTGAGCCGGTGCCCGCCGTAGTGGGTATTAACATTAATGGCAGACGTGGCCCTTTGGCTTGGTTGACGCCGTAGACGTCAGCGAGGCTTTGCCCCCCGGTAGCCAGCAGGGCAATTAATTTGGCTACGTCCATGGAGCTGCCGCCGCCAAAGCCGATTATACAATCAGCGCTTACCGCTTGGGCGGCGGCAATACCTGCAATAATGACTGACTCTGGCGGGTCTGCCAGTACATCGGAAAAAACGTTAACCGGGATATTGTGCTCTTTGAAGCTCGTCAGCGCTGAGTCCAGTAAATTGGCGGCTAGCACGCCGGGGTCGGTCACAATCAATACCGATCGGCAGTGCAGGTCGACGACGCGCGTGGCGATATTCGCGGCGGCGCCACGTTCGACTACAATGGATTTCGTCGTGTGGAACTCAAACGTGCTCATGCCCAAACTCCCTGCTGAGTGATGCATTTTTATTCTATGGCGGTATTAAGCCAGTGCGTGTTGGTTAGAAGCGATAGCCAATACCCAGTTTTGCAACGGGGAAAAATTCTAGAGATTCCATGTCTTTTTCCAGTTCGCGTTCTTCATCATCGAGTTGTGCTCTGCAGGCGCTGGAGTCGTTGCAAGACCCCGAGGACTGAATGTCGACATCGGCCTTGCCTAAATACGCAAGGCCTAGATCGGCATTAAAATGCCAGTTTTTATCCGGCTGAAACGCCCAGCCAATGCCGACATAGGGTGCAATATTCTCTTCGAAATCAATCGCGATACGTAGCTCGCCAATATCGCTGCCGGGCGCGCTGGCACCGCCAATCTCACAGTTCTTCGTGGCTGCAAGGCCACCGGTATTGGTCTGGCAATTGGTAGTGAGTCTGGTGCTGCTATTATTGAGTAATATACCTGCAGTGAGCCGAAAGGTAGCTTGATTGGGATACCAATCGACCAGCAGGCTGCCATTGGCAAGGTCTAAATCGCCAGCGTAGTTAAGTTCGTCGCCGGGAATACCGTTTTCATCCTCTGGTTTAAAGTCAAAGTTGGTTTCAAATTGCTGCCAGCCGGCGCGCAGGCCAAAGGACGGTTTGAACTTATAGCCGAGCTCTATGCCTGGGCCAACGGTAGCGAGGTGAGCAGAGACACTGACTTCGGCCTTTAAACTGCTAGCGACACTGAATAACAGTAAGCTTAAACCCAGTAATTTCGCGGTAGCTAAGGCGGTGTGGGTCGGGTTGGAAGAGGGTGAGCGACGCAAGGAACCTCCGGCGTAGTAAACAGCAATGTTAGCAAGACAAACATTATAGCCCAGTGACTGTTCAGGTCTATGTTTCCAATACGTGTTGAGCGGCGAGATCGCGGTGCCGCGATGGCCGGATTAAACCTACCCAGCGGCATTCGGCTCGCATACACTAGCCTATTTAAGCCGTGTTCATAATAATGCCTGTGCTCGATTTACCGCCAACAACGGCCTTGTTGCCAGAACGAACCGTTAATAGCTCCGCTTTTAAAGCGCTGTTTCAGGCCGCTGAATCATTGGGCGCGGATCTTGGTGTGCTGTTTAGGGAGGCGGGTATTACCCTGAGTGACATAGAAGACGCTGACCGCCGCTACCCCGTTGATGCCTTGTTTGCTTTGTATGAGCTGGTAGAGGGTAAAACGTCAACACCTGATATTGGCCTGTATATTGGCCGCATCGATTACATCAACCGATTGAATTTACAGCTGTATGCCTGCTCCGCCTGCACTACCTTTCGCGAATACCTCAATGTAATGCCGAGTGTACTGCGAATTGTGGGGGATATTGGCGAGGTTAAGGTGCGGCGCGAAGGCGAGTTCATCCGTCTCGATTGGCAGCCCCTCGCCCCGGAGAGCGCAAGCCAGCGCTATTTAACTGATTCTTCGCTCGCCGTGGCAGCCGCTATTGTGGATTCGGTGTGTGTGCGGCCGATACCAGTGCGGGCGGCGCATTTTAGCTATAGTCAGCCAGCAGACCTCAATTTGCTGCAGCAGCATTTTGGCCACAATTTGCTGTTTGACCAGCCCACAAGTTGCTTGTACCTCGACCGAGCGAGTCTCGACTATGCCTTGATACGGCTGGATGCCAATTGGGTGCAGGCCTTAGCACAGCCAATACGCTATTTGTTTGAAGACAATAACAACAGTAATGACTTTATCGTTGCGGTGCGTAAAACCCTTTTACGCTTGTTGCCCAGTGGCGATATGAATATTGACAAGGCCGCTGAGGCGCTCAATATCTCGCGTCGTACATTACAACGCCGTTTGGCAGAGCAGGGAACACAATTTTTGCAGGTTTTGCAGGAGTTGCGCGCCGAGCTGGCTATTCAATACCTTGGTGACGAGCGTTTGAGTATTACTGATATTGCCTTTTTACTAGGCTACATGGATCAAAGCTCCTTTTCTGGTGCGTTTCGCAGCTGGCATGGCCAATCGCCCCGCGATTTTCGTAAGCAATAAACTCTTCTTAATAGTGGCACTTATTCCCGACTCAGCTGGCACCAATGCCCAAGCCTAAATCCGCCAAGGCGCTAGACTAAGGCCCGACAGTTACAAATAACAACTTAGAAAGAGTGAGTACAATGTCCCTGAGTTTTGATAGTGCACGCCTGTACAACCCTTATTTACGCCCTGAGCATGAAGAGTGGCGCACCCAACTCCGCAAGTGGTTAGAAAAAGAGGTCGTCCCTTATCTTGACGATTGGGAAGAGGCCGGCAAGGTGCCAGACAGTCTCTGGCAAAAAGCGGCGGATATTGGTGTGTTACAACTGGGCTACCCAGAAGCCTTTGGCGGAATTTCAGAAGGTATCGACCAATGGCACGTCAATATCACCAATGAGGAGTTCACTCGCGCGGGCTCAGCGGGTGGCCTGGTCAGTAATTTACTTGTTCACGGTATTGGTCTACCGCCGGTTATGAACTACGGCAGTGATGCACTAAAGCAATTGGTTGCGCCGCCAGTATTGGCCGGCGAAAAGCGTATATCGCTGGGTATTACCGAACCGTCGGGTGGCTCCGATGTGGCTAATATCACCACGACGGCGGTGCGCGATGGCGATCACTATATTGTTAATGGCAGTAAAACGTTTATCTCTGGGGTAATGGGCGCTGATTGGGTATCTACGGCGGTGCGTACCGGTGGCGAGGGGGGGCGCGGTGTGTCGATGTTATTGATCCCCACTGATCTGCCAGGGGTGGAAAGAACGCCACTAAATCGCAAGCAGGGTTGGTGGTGCGCGGACACCGGTACAATTTATTTTGATAATGTGCGGGTGCCCGCCGAAAACTTGCTGGGCGAAGAGGGGCAGGGCTTTTGGGTGATTATGACCAACTTTAATCCCGAGCGGCTCGCGTTGGCGGTGACCATGGAGGCTGCAGCCCGCGCCTGTTTAGAAGATGCCGTTAATTGGGCGCAGCAACGTAAAACCTTTGGAAAGCGCCTTGCTGACCACCAAGTGATTCGTCATAAAATTGCGACCATGAAGCAAAAAATCAATGCCACGCAAACCTATCTGCAATACCTTACGCAAGCCTCAATGGAAGGCCGCTGCGATCCCGGTGATTTAGCCATGGCGAAGGTGCAAGCGAGTGAAACCATGGAATATTGCGCCCGAGAGGCTAGCCAGATATTAGGTGGCGCGAGTTATTTGCGCGGCAATCGGGTAGAACGTTTTTACCGTGAAGTTAGGGTTAACGCCATTGGCGGCGGTTCTGAAGAAATTATGCGCGATCTCGCTGCGCGCCAATACCAGTTATGAGGACACCAAATTGAGCACATCAAACTTAGCTAAACCAAAACTGTGGCACTGCTATACCTCTCGCTCCCTGCGTGCATTGTGGGCGCTGGAAGAAATGGGTATTGATCACGATTTAGAGGTCATGCCGTTCCCGCCCCGTATGTTTCAGCGCGACTACCTAGAGGTTAATGCCTTGGGCACGGTACCGTATTTTGTCGACGGTGATACCCATATGACGGAGTCATCAGCTATAGGCTTGTATTTGGTAGAGCGATACCAGCGCTATGATTTTGGTTTAAAAGCAGATCATGCCGAGTATGGTGACTACCTTAATTGGTTGTTTCACAGCGATGCTACGCTTACCTTTCCACAAACCTTAGTCTTGCGGTATTCGCAGTTAGAGCCACCTGAGCGCCGTCAGCCCCAAGTGGTTGAAGATTACTACAAATGGTTTTTAGCGCGGCTTAAGCGTCTGAATAGTCATATTGTTGGACGTGAGTTTCTATGCGATGAGCGTTTTACCGTGGCAGACATCGCGGTGGCCTATGCGCTATACCTCGGGGACGGACTGGGGCTTTCTCAGTTTTACGAGCCCCAAGTACTCGACTATTTTAAGCGTATGACTGCGCGGCCAGCCTTTAAAAAAACCGAGGCTATTGGCAAGGACACATCCTTGTTTTCGCCCACACCGTATCCATTTGAAAACGTCCCTAATTTGTTTGGTTGATCGCAGCCCATAATGATAAGTACGGAGCAAACATGAAATTTACTGAAGAACATAATGCTATTCGTGAAACCATTGCACGATTTATTGATACCGAAATTAATCCCTACGCTGACCAATGGGAAGCCGACGGAATTTTTCCAGCCCATGAGTTGTTTAAAAAGATGGGTAATCTTGGTCTGCTAGGCATCGCTAAACCCGTTGAGTACGGTGGCATGGGCTTGGACTATAGCTACCAAATCGTTTTTTCAGAAGAATTGGGGCGTATTGCTAGCGGCGGGGTGTCAATGGGCATTGGTGTGCAAACCGATATGGCCACACCCGCATTGGCCCGCTTTGGTAGCGACGAGTTGCGTCGGGAATTCTTGGCACCGGCTATTGCCGGCGACGCGGTGTTTTCGATCGCCGTAAGTGAGCCTCACGCCGGATCCGATGTGGCCGCGATAAAAACTACCGCGAAAAAAGATGGCGATGATTACGTTATTAACGGCACCAAAATGTGGATCACCAATTCCACTCAGGCTGACTACTTATGCTTATTGGCAAATACCAGTGAAGGTAAGCCGCACCTGAATAAATCGCTGATCATCGTGCCAACCAATACGCCGGGTGTTTCTTTTTCTGAGCGCCTAAATAAACTGGGTATGCGTTCCTCAGATACTGCACAGGTATTCTTCGACGACGTGCGAGTACCGCAGCGTAATTTAATTGGTGAGGAGGGCCACGGTTTTATCTACCAAATGCTGCAGTTTCAGGAAGAGCGTTTGTTTGCCGCCGCTGGTGGCTTAAAAGGCATGGAAGACTGTATCAACAAAACCATTGAGTACACCCGGGATCGTCAAATCTTTGGTCAGTCGGTGTTAGATAATCAGGTGGTGCATTTCCGTATGGCAGAACTGCAAACCGAAGTCGAAGCGCTGCGGGCCTTGGTTTACAACGCGGTGGAAGGCTATATCGATGGCGAAGACGTTACCCGCAAAGCCTCTATGGCTAAGCTCAAGGTCGGTCGGTTATTGCGCGAAGTTAGTGATAGTTGCATGCAATACTGGGGTGGTATGGGCTATATGTGGGACAACCCAGTTGCCCGCGCCTATCGTGACAGCCGCCTAACCTCAATTGGTGGCGGCGCTGATGAAGTTATGCTCAGCATTATTTGTAAGACAATGGGGATTTTGCCCGGTCGAAAGAAGTAAGTCCTGAGCGCAATAGGCGAAACACGTAGTCTGGCCAAGGACGGCCCCGTTAATCTCCGTGGCATGTTGTGTTCAAAAATATCGATGTATGAACGATTCCTGATTTCTTTATCATCCTTTTTGAATTTGTTTTTGGGGGTTAGTAAGCCCAAAACTTCATACCGCCAGTTCAAAACAATCTGTTACAGTACAGCGCAGTTATTCACACTAGGTACCGCCTTATCGCTATTGCACTTATCTGGATATTTGCCACTTTGGGTAAGGCCTAGTCGCCTAGTTAGTATTTGATATCGACATCGAGAATAGGGTTTATGGAAACAGCAGAAAGCTTGGCAGTGATCGCCGCAGGGGTGTTTTTTCTAGTTGGCTTATTATCCGGTATTTGGAAATACCAGCAGATTATGGCCTCTGAAAATGGTGAGGCGCACCCCTATGTCGATATCTGTCATCGCTCGTCATTGCTATATGCATTTGCTGCGATCCTGCTTGCTAAGTTTGTCGAAACGAGTCAGCTGCCCAGTTCGGTGGAGCTCGTGGCAGTTAGTGCGGTATTGCTGTATTTCGCCAGCGCTATATTCACCTACTTCATACATGGACTTCTACAAGATACTGATAATCAATTGAAACCGCCTTTTCATGTCGGAAAAACTAAAATATCCTCAAAACTTATTTCAGTGCATATGTGGATGCTTATCGCAGCAGAGGTACTCGGTTTTCTTGTGTTGTTTTACGGCGTGATAGTGGCGGTTATTTAGTTGTCTTATAGGGGTGCAGTAGGGCAAGCCGAAGAATCGAAAACGTAATATGACACGGCATCTGTGATAGGAAATATATGAGCAACACTCTGATTTACTCATCGCTAATGTTGGTTGCTGGGCTTGGAATTCCCGTTATGGCAGCGCTCAATGGCGGCCTGGGTGCGAGGCTGCAGAGTCCCGCGCTTGCCGCCGCTATACTGTTTTCTATAGGCTTGGTTTTAGCAACGGCCTATTTGCTTGCAACCGAAGGTTTGCCTTCCTCCTTGTTTAGTGCAGACGCTCCGCCGTATTTATACTTTGGTGGTTTTTTTGTCGTATTCTATATACTGAGCATAACTTGGGTTGCGCCGCGCTTTGGCGTATCCAATGCAGTTTCTTTTGTGTTGCTTGGACAGCTCCTTGCCATGAGTGTTATCGATCACTTTGGCCTCCTCGGTGTTCAAAAATACGCCTTTGGCACGCAACGCGGTATAGGCTTACTGTTAATGGCTTTGGGTGTGTTTATGGTGTTGAGTAAGGCGCCTAAAGTTTAGGGGGCGTTGCTGCCTTGGGGTGGCAACGCAAAATCCAATAATGATCAGGAAAACTGCTTAGCGCAGTATGTTTGTCATTTAATAAAAATTATTACTAAGGAGAGAAATAATATGAAATTAGAATCTATTGCCCTGCACGAAGGTTATGACTCTGAAGCGACCACCAAGGCCGCCGCAGTGCCAATTTATCAAACAACGTCTTATACCTTCGACGATACTCAGCACGGCGCTGATTTATTCGATCTTAAAGTGCCGGGTAACATTTATACCCGTATTATGAACCCGACAACCGCTGTTTTGGAGCAGCGAATTGCTGCAATGGAAGGTGGCGTTGGCGCTTTGTGCGTCGCTTCAGGTATGGCTGCCATTACTTATGCAATTCAATGCATTTGTGAGGTTGGCGATAATATCGTGAGTACCAGCCAGCTATACGGTGGAACCTACAACTTCTTTGCGCATTCATTACCTCGTCAAGGTGTTGAAGCGCGAATGATTTCACATGACGATTATCAGGGCTTTGAGAACGCGATTGACGACAAGACCAAGGCTGTTTTTTGCGAATCAATTGGTAATCCAGCGGGCAACGTTGTTGATATTGTTCGTTTGGCAGAAATCGCGCACAAACATGGTGTGCCGTTGATCGTCGATAACACCGTCGCAACACCCTACCTCTGCCGGCCATTTGAGTTGGGCGCCGACATTGTTGTTCATTCGCTAACCAAATACATCGGCGGCCATGGTACGTCGATTGGTGGTGCGATAGTCGATTCAGGTAAGTTTGATTGGGTTGCGAATAAGAAGCGCTTTCCGATTTTGAATGAGCCTGATCCTTCATATCACGGCGTGGTGTATACCGAGGCATTGGGGCCGGCTGCGTACATTGGTCGTTGCCGCGTGGTACCGCTCAGAAACACCGGTGCCGCGCTGTCTCCAATGAATGCATTCCAGCTTTTACAAGGCTTAGAGACACTGGGTTTGCGTATGGAACGCCATTGTGAGAATGCCGAAAAACTTGCCGCCTATTTGCAGCAACATGAAAAAGTTGAATGGGTGAATTACGCGGCATTGCCCGATAGCCCGTATTACGCTAGCTGCCAGAAAATTACCAATTCAAAAGCTTCTGGTATATTAAGTTTTGGTGTTGCTGGCGGCATAGAAGCTTGCACTCGGTTTATTGACTCGCTGCAGATGATTTTACGTTTGGTGAATATCGGTGATGCCAAATCGCTGGCTTGTCATCCGGCATCGACCACCCATCGCCAGTTGAATGAAAAAGAATTGGCGTCAGCGGGTGTTAGCGCTGATTTGATCAGAATATCGGTAGGTATCGAGCATATCGACGATATTATTGCTGACGTCAGCCAAGCGTTAGATAAAGCTTAATAGCGCGCTGACCCTAGCCCCAACAGCCGCTCGGCTTTTGGGGCGCTTTATCCTTTGGCCTGCGGCCCTCGCGCTATAATTCAATTGTTATTGCCATACAGTATTATCAGGAAAATGCCTTCATCTATTTTGGGATACGTTTCGTATGCCTAGTACGGTCACGTATTTCGTTCGCCGTAAAATAGCCATCAATCGCTAGGGGCCGCATATGAATGTTCTAATCACGGGTGGTACAGGCTTTATTGGCAGTGCTTTGTGTAATCACTTGCATCAAGAAGGCCATCGCTTAATAGTTAAAACGCGGCATCCTGAATTAGTCGATTCAAGAATGACAGCGGTTAGCGACCTGAGTGAGCTACCCGCCAAGGACTCGATTGATGCGGTAATTAATCTGGCCGGTGAGTCGATTGCGGGTAAGCGTTGGTCAGCCGCGCAAAAGCAGAAGATAGTTGCGAGCCGTATTAAGACGACAGAGGAGCTAATTCGTTTTCTCGAGGGTTTGGAAACCAAACCCTCGGTGTTAATCAGCGCCTCGGCTATCGGTGTCTACGGCGTTGGGGTAACAGATGATTCGATAGATGAATCTTGTACTGGCGACGCGAGTTTTTCCAGTCGCCTTTGTGCGCAATGGGAAGCGTGCGCGATGCGAGCGGAGGGCTTAGGCATTCGGACTTGCATTCTGCGTATCGGCATTGTTATTGGGCCAGACGGCGGCGCGCTGGCGAAGATGATTCCGCCATTTAAGCTTGGCCTTGGAGGTCGAATTGGCAGCGGGAAACAGTGGATGTCATGGATTCATTTACGCGATTTAATTTCAATTATTGATCTTTGTATTGCAGATATGTGCCTGCAAGGCCCAATTAACTGCACTGCACCCAATCCGGTGACCAACAGAGAATTTACCCACGTTTTAGGGCAATGCCTAAAGCGTCCCAGCCGATTACCGATGCCATCATTCCTTGTAACGCTGTTGCTCGGTGAAATGGGCAGTGAGCTATTATTGGCGGGAAAGCAGGTGCGGCCAGCGAAGCTAGAAAGTCTGGATTTTAGTTTTCAATTTGAACGCCTCGAAGCGGCGTTATTAAACGTGATGTAAGGTTTTTGCTTAGCTCAAATTCCGTTCGTTCAATCGCCGTTAGGCTATTGCAGATTGCCCAATATAGCGCTATTTGAAAACAGTGCACCGAGATAAAGCCCCGCATTGAGCTATGATCTCGCTGCGATCTTTTGACATCTTGTGTCTGCGTTAAATTCTCTTCATAAGCTCGCTATTCCATTGAGTTTTACCGGGAACAACGCTTAAACTCAGGCTGGATTCACAAAATCATAAGAATAAACGAAATCGTCAAGCCTAATGTGGCAGTGCCACAGGCTATTGCTTGTGTATCGTCTTGATCATATGCGTCTACCTTAATTCACCATGCTGAATGTATAGGGATAATAAATGAAAATAATTCTGCGTTTAGGCGTCGTAATTGTCACTTTGCTCATTGCTACTAGTGTTCTGCTTAGGGTCCCTGCCGTGCAGGATATGATGACGAGTCGGGAAATAGCTCGGCGCATGTCGAGTATCCCCAATGATTTATTCGTTGATGATGCCTTGCGGGCGGTGTTGTGCGGTAGCGCGGCGCCTATGCCGGTTGCGGGCCGTGCTGCAGCCTGTGTCATGGTTATTGCCGGTGGTAAGTTTTATATCGTTGATACTGGTAATCGCAGTAACAATAACCTTGCGCTGTGGCGAATCCCTGCAAAAAATGTGGGGGCGGTGTTACTAACGCATTTTCATTCCGATCATATTGGCGATTTAGGCGAGTTTAATATGATGACCTGGGCGCAAGGTCGCCCTAGTCCATTGCTGGTGTATGGTCCTAAAGGCGTGCAGCAAGTTGTCGACGGCTTTAGCAAAGCCTACGCCCTGGATAGTAGCTACCGCACAGCCCATCACGGTGAGGCTTATTTGAACCCCGACAAGGGGCGAATGATTGCGAACGAAGTTGCTTTAAACGGCAGTTCCGCAACAGTGTTGGACGACGGCTCACTGAAAATAACTATGTTTGCAGTCGATCACGCACCGATATCGCCGGCAGTAGGGTATCGTTTTGACTACAAGGGGCGATCGGTAGTGGTGAGTGGTGACACGATCAAGACCGCCGCTGTGATGAGATTTTCAAAAGACGCTGATGTTCTGTTTCATGAAAGCTTGGCGCCGCATATGGTGAAACAGATGGAGGCCACCGCGCATGCTACGAGTAATGGCCAGCTGGAAAAGATCATGCGCGATATCCAAGATTATCACAGCTCCCCGATTGAAGCGGCTGAGATCGCCAATGAGGCGAATGTGAAAGAATTAGTACTGTATCACCTCGTGCCGACGCCGCCGAACCGCATAGCGGAGTGGGTTTTTATGCGTGGTGTAAACGCAGTAAGGGCGAATGGCGTGTCGCTGGGCGTTGATGGCATGACCATAAGCCTGCCAATTGGCTCGACAGAAGTGGTTCATGAAAATATGAATGACCGCTAGCGAAGGGCTAATACGGCTCGGTATTCTTTAGCGGCTGGTATAGTTGCATCGTGGGGTGTGTAATAGAGCTTTTATCACCCAAGGATTAGGTCCGTTAATGATAAAGCTTGGTGTAATTGGTTGTGGCTTTTCAGCGAATACATTTCATATTCCTTTGATTGCGGCGTCAGACTCACTGACGCTATCTGCAATAAGCAGCTCGCGGCGGGAATCGGTTGCGACCCAATATCCTGGGGTGGCGATTTACGACACAGCACAGGATTTGATTGAGCAAAGCGGCGTAGAGCTGGCAATTATTACGGCGCCCAATGAGGCACATTATTCATTGGCGAAACAATGCTTGGAACGCGGTATCCATGTTGTTCTCGAAAAACCCATGGTAACCACGCGCTGGCAGGCGGAGGCTTTGTTAACGCTCGCGAACGAGCGCTCACTGTTATTGTCTGTTTACCATAACCGTCGTTGGGACGGCGACTTTTTAACCCTTAAAAAGCTCGTGGGCAATGATTCGCTCGGTGAGGTTCGGGTCTTTGAGTCGCATTTTGACCGCTTTCGACCGGCTGTTCGACAGCGCTGGCGGGAGCAACCCGGCCCGGGCTCTGGGGTTTGGTTTGATTTGGGCTCACACTTAGTTGATCAGGCCATTATTCTGTTTGGTTTGCCAACTGCGGTAACGGCGCGCTGCTTGCCACTGCGCGAGGGTTCTGAAACTACGGACTATTTCCACGTCTTACTGCATTACGACAATCTTGAATGCATTCTTCATGCAAGTGCCTTTGCAGCGGCGCCGAGTCACCGATTTCGTTTAGAAGGAACCACGGGCAGTTATGTCAAGTTTGGCCTAGATCCGCAGGAAGAGCAGTTAAAAAGTGGCATGACACCTAAGGAGCTGGCGTACGGCGTCGAACACAAAGCGGACTTTGGGCGGGTGTATTCTGAGTTTGCTAGCGAACTTGTTGAGACCGAAATTGGTTGTTATCAAAAATATTACGAAGAGATCGCGGCGGCTATTCGGCTTGGTGGTCAAAATCCTGTAAATCCGGCTGACGCGGTCAACGTTATTCATATTCTGGAACTGGCTGAAGAGAGTAGCCGGTCCGGTAAAACCCTATGGCTGAATGCTCCAGGCGTTTAGACGCTGCGCAATGGATTATTCCTCCCAATCTTTAAAGTGCTGCAATAGATAGTCTATCGCTAGCCGCGCTCGCATCGGCAGAAAGCGTCGATTCTGATACACGATCCAACTGCCTGCACCTTGGCTCCAATACGGTTCAAGTATCGGGCGCAGCCTGCCGGCGTTAACCGCCGGCGAGAAATTAATTTTTGGCGCATATGCAATCCCGAGATCTAGCTCGCAGGCTTTCAGCACCGCGGAGGCATTATTACTTTTCCAGCGTCCGTGCACTTTTACGTAAAGTGCGGTATCGGCGTCATCAAATTGCCAGTGGTTATTATTGGACACGATACAGCTGTGATTTTTCAGTTGGCTGGGGTGTGTTGGCGTGCCGTGGCGGGCAAGGTAATTCTTGCTGGCAACCGCCATTAGCGGGCGGGGCAGTAATTTGCGGGCGATGAGGCCGGAGTCATCGAGTTTTCCGTAGCGGATCGCGAAATCGATTCCGTCTTCAACAAAATTGACTTTGTGGCTATTGAAGTCAATATCAACAGTGAGCTCGGAGTGTCCCTTGGCGAAGGCGATCAGCGCGGGGACGACTTGCTGCTCAGCAAAGGGTCCCGCTGCGCTGACGCGCAGTGTGCCATTGAGTTGCACTTGCTGCGCGTTGATTTGTTCATTGGCTTGTTGCAGGCCGTCGACCAAGTCTCGACATTGGCGGTAGTATATTTGTCCTGCCTCGGTGAGACTTACGCTGCGAGTGGTGCGCGCGAGCAAGGCGCTACCGAGCCGGGCCTCAAGACGTGAGACTTGGCGGCTAACATGGCTAGTACTGCAGGCCATTTGCTTCGCGGCAGCAGAGAAGCCGTGGCTTTCTGCCACAGCGACAAATTCAATAATACCTTCAAAATTATCCATTGCGACCTGATTGTTGTTAATTAGCAATAGTGGTTTGCTAAATTACCATATTGTTGTCAATACTGCAGTCTACTACGATGGTGGCACGCTGTATTAATGCGAACAAAACATTCTGAAGATAGGTACATTGCTATGAAGAAAATATTGATTCCGGTAACAAACCACGCGAGCTTAGGAGAGACCGATCAAGTGAACGGGACCTACGCACCTGAGCTTACCCACGCCCTGCATGTGATTTTAGACGCCGGACTCGACTATGACATTGCCTCAATAAAAGGTGGCAAGGCGCCGTTGTATGGCACTGATATTGAAGGCGATGCGGTCAATGCGGCGATTTTGAACAATGATGAGTTCCAAAATCGGATTAACAATACGCTGCCAGTCTCGCAGATAAATATCGACGATTATGCTGCGGTATTCTATCCGGGTGGATTTGGTCTGCTGTCTGATTTGGCGACGAATGAAGACTTTGCTAAATTGAGTGCCACACTTTATGAAAACGGTGGAATTTTGGCCGCGGTGTGCCACGGTCCCGGCGCATTACTGCCCATTACCCTAAGCACTGGCGAAAAATTACTCGCCACTAAATCGGTCACCGGTTTTACTCGGGAAGAGGAAATCGATTACGGAACGCTTGCTCATGTTCCTTTCTTGCTGGAAGAGTCGCTAGCACGCAGCGCTGCGCGTTACAGTAAAGTGCAACCTTGGGGTGTGTTTGTAATTGAAGATGAGCGTTTAATTACCGGTCAAAACCCGGCCAGCGCCCAAGCGGTTGGCGAAGCGCTCGTTAAACAACTAACATAAGTCGTCGCTGGTTTACTTAGGCGTGAATCGCTGTTTTTGCGGCGCTAGTCAGTCGTTTACGGCTACTGCGCCCAGTACCGCTAATAGCACCAATTAAACAGCGGCGTGTAAATAGAGGTGAAAACATGGCCAATATAAAACTCCCGGATTACCTTCCCGGGTGGATGAGCGATCATGTTAATACCTACCTTGCCGATGGCGAGGCCGGTCATCTTTGGGACGCCAGCTTGGGTGGCGGAGAAGGGATGTTAACAACGTTGCTTTTGACCACTAAAGGTCGGAAATCGGGCAATACATTAATCTTGCCATTAATATATCGGCCTAGCGGTGATGGCGGCTACTGCGTAATTGCCTCCAAAGGCGGTGCGCCGGCGCACCCCGCCTGGTTCTTGAATCTGCAGGCGAATCAAGATATTCATTTGAAAGTAGCCAATGACGAGTTCAAAGCCGTTGCGAAGATCGCCAGCGGCGACGAGCGTGAGAGACTGTGGACGCTGATGGAAAATTATTTTGCCCCCTACGCCCGTTACAAAGCGGCAACGGATCGCGAGATTCCCGTGGTGGTTTTTTACCCCGCTTAGGGGGGTAAGTGGAATACGCGCTCATTGAATTCTACGAGCATACCGAAGTGCGCGGCGAGTGCTGCGCTGAGTAGCACGATTACCATTGTCCCCCAGCCATAGACGGCGGGGCGCTTTGCGAAGTTGGTGTAGCATGCCCCAATCATCACCGCCGTGAGTAGGCTTGCGCCTAGTGCCGCGTAGATCGGATTCCAATACCCCAAAATTAAAAATACTTCGGCGACTAATTCTAAAGCACCGGCGAGGCGCATTAGCCAGTGCGGGTAGGAAAATTTATCAAATTCTTCGACCATGTGGTGGTGCGCGAGCAGCTTAAATGCGCCGGTGGTACTAAAAAATGCGATGAAGGCGAGCTGTAAAATAATTGTTGCGATGTTCATTGGAGAGTACTCGCGTGCAATTGAGTTAGGGCTTTAAATTTTACTTATTAATAATTCGCTACAGGCTTACATTGAATTCAGCGCTGATCATGCGTGGTGGCATTAAAAATCCCATATGCGAACCTTCGAAGATCGGCATGTCTGCAGTGAATTGCCGTATGAGCTTGTCCTCTAGGTTTTTGATGTGAACGATAAAGCGCCAGCGCTCTTGTGGGTCGACTACGCCGAGATGTAAATTCACCAAGGAGTACGCGGTTTGGCGGTCGATGGGATCGAGGTCTAAGTCGAAGTAAATGTCGTCGCGCCAGCTATAGTCCGCGCCTAACACTAACGCTAGTTTATTTTCAATAAGTGGCAGTGCTGTGTGAAAACCCATATTGGCACTGTACTTTGGTGCTCGGGGCAATTGTTTGCCAGTGAGGTCACAGCTTTCAGCTTGTGAGCCGGCAGGGCAGGGGCCATCGGTATATTCATCAAACTCGGGATTGGTATAACCGGCGCTAGCGTAGATCATCGTGCCACGCCAAGGTTGATAATTGAGGTCGAATTCTAGGCCTTCTGTAGTTGCTTGGGCGGCATTGCTAACAATAAAGCCATTGCCAATAAAGGCCTGAATTTGCATGTCATTGAATTGGGTGTGAAACGCCGCGGCATTGCCTGTTAACGCGCCGTCAAGGGCTGTGAATTTGTAGCCTAACTCGTAGGCCGTAGCTGTTTCTTGATCAAAAGCTGATTCGTCGGCAGTGCGCGCCAATGGGTTGTAGCCTCCGGCCTTAAAGCCTTCTGAGTAAGACGCGTAAATCATTTGGTCGTCCCATCCGTATTTTAACGACAGCTTGGGTGCAACATTGGATTCGGTGCGCTTGTCACGCAGAGTGTATTCGCTAACACCAAAGGCACTTTGTAACAAAATTCCGGTTTGTTCGTAGTCTTGAACTAAATTGACGTTCTTGGATTCTGTCGATGCGCGCAGTCCGGCAATGGCGGTAAGCCGATCATTTATATTCCAGCTTAGCTGGGAAAACACGGCGAGCGTGCTGGTGTCTTGCTGAAATATTTGATGTAGCGAGTCGGTCGTAGCGCTGTAGAGCAAGGGATCAAGAATATTACCCAGCGGCCCTGTGATCGGCCCTAATTGCTCAGCAAGCGACGACGAAAGCGCATTTAGCAGCACGCCGCTAACGGCGGGATCGGGTAGCATGCGCAGATCGCCGTCTAGATGGTTGTCTGAACGAAAGCCGAATGCTCCAATAATATATTCTATTTTGCCTGGCGCTGAGGTGAAGCGCATTTCCAGCATTTGTTGATTGTATTCCGTTTGGCGATCCCAGTCGGCGATGGGTGCTGACGCTGTGTCGGCGTCGAGGTAGAGTGATTCATTCATCTCAGCGTGGCTGGCGATTATGGTGAGTAATTTTTCGCCAAACGCCCAGTTGGTGTCGAAGTTGACGACGGTCGACTCACTTTCGCTATAGTTGTCGCTATTGCTATGAGCGACATAGTTGAAACTGTCCTCTAAACTGGAATCGAATATACCGTGCACCGTGGCGGCGTCGCCCTGCAATACAAACGGTTCCCAGCCTTGGCCGTTGTCACTGGCTTCACCGCGATACAGGGTTAATACAAAGTTCAGATCGTCATTGGCGTCGAACAAAAGTTTGCTGCGAATGCCTTTTTTATCAATTTTTTTCTCGTCGGTCCCCCGCAGGGAATTGTACACATAGCCGTCTTTGTTGTGTGCAGTGGCGGTAATTCGCAAGGCGAGTTTGTCGTCGATTAGCGGTGCATTTAAAGTCGCGCTGACATCCTGGTCGTTGAAATTTCCGGTGGCTAGCGTCATTGCTGCCTGCCACTCGTGCTGAGGATTGGCGCTGCTTACATTAATGGCGCCGGCGACGGTATTTTTGCCAAATAGGGTTCCCTGCGGACCTTTTAATAGCTCCACGCGAGAAAGATCGAGAAAGGCATCTTGAAGAAAGGCGAGCTTGCCGTAGTAAATGCCATCGACATAAAAGCCAACAGATTGTTCCATGCCATCGTTGATCGGCGAGTTCAGCCCGCGCATGCCAACTTGGATATAGCCGGGGGTCATATTAATATCGGTGTTGGGGCTGGCGAGTGCGACATCTTCAAAGGATTTTATCGCCGAGGCCTGCATGCGATCGGCGCTGATGACTGAGACGGACAAGGGCACATCTTGAATGGATTCTGCCCGTTTTTGCGCCGTCACAATTACTTCTTCAATATAGTCTCGTCGTTTCTTTTCTTTAACATCGGCCCAAATCTGGTTGGATGCGATAAGTATGCTTAGCAGTAGAATTTTATTCATTATTATTGTCCCTAAGGGTAGTTCTGCGCGATCAGCTTACTCTGGCTTTAATAGGCATAGCCGCGCCATTTGCCAATAGGCGTAGAGCGAAAACACAACGGCAAAGCCCGCCGCATAGGCGCCGCGCTGTAGTGAAAACGCGCGGGGGTCAGCAGCAAAAAACAGGCGGCATAAGTCGAAGGCTGGCCACATCACGAGCGCAATATACAATCCCATTACGGTGGCTATGAGGCGTATTTTGCGAGGATTTACCGCAAAGTGCCGTGTTGTTACATCAGTTGTCATGATTCGCCTCATTTACATTGGTTTCGCTACGGCAAGATACAACACGGTCATTCCGCCAACGGCGATAACTGGCGTTGTCACAATCAAAAACCACCAGTGAAGATGAACGGCATTTTCATAGCGACGCGATGCAAAGCCGTCGCCGCTGGGAGTATCGCGTCGTATTTTGGCCTTGTTGCCGCCAAAATGAGATAGCCAATAATCACAAAATTCAATTGGTAAAAAGACCAGAACGACGATGGATAATTTCATTGCCAACCAATAAGATTGTGGGCCCCAGCCGGTTATGAGCAGTAGGCTTAGACCAGAAATTAACACCGCGGGAAAGGCTATGTGCTCAAGTATCACGCCTTCGTCGAAGCGCTCCATAACCCAATTGCGCTTTTTGATTTGCTCAATATCGTCAGGATTTGCCTGCCACGCTCGAAACACCGGTACTAGGTAATTGAGATAAGCGACCGACGTACTCCAAAGCCAGAGCGTGGCAAAACTGACGTGGATAAATTTGATTTGCAGGTAGTGGCTAATGAGCCATTGGGTGAGTGCATCAATACTCATACTGAAACGACCTTTTTGCTTATCGCTGTTATTGTTGTGGTAATGTGTGCCGATGTTTATTGACAATACCATACGGTATGGTTTGTATTATAGTCAAGACTGTTGACGTTATCTTGGGGGAGTTGAGCAGTGGTTAGTGTGGGGCAGACAAGCGGGCGGAAATCGAAACAGGATTATATCGATGAAGCTTTTGAGCTTATCGCCGACGCAGGAACGGCGGACGCACTGACAATAGAGAGCCTTTGTGTGCGATTTGGCGTGTCGAAGGGCAGTTTCTATTGGCATTTTAAAAGCCGAGATGCACTAGTTGAAGCTTTGGTAGACGCTTGGTCAGGCAATTTTCATCTTGCCATTCACGCGGCAATCGAAGCTCAGACGGTTGATAACGGGCGGACGGTTATTGAAGAAATTAGCTATTATTGGCTCAGTAGCAAGATGTCCAAACTTGACCAAGTAATGCGTCACTGGGCGCAGCACGATGAACGGGTATATAACGCAGTTTGTCGTGCTGACGAGTTGTTGCTCGACTTTCTGAAAAATAATATTAAGGCTTTGGGCTTCGCTGACGAAGAAGCTTATCGCCGCGCACGACTGATGATGGCAATTGGCATAGCGGAGCCGATGCTCCGCCACCTGCCAAGAGCCGACGCTGATGCCAACGAGTTGGAATGGATACTGAGCAGCCTGCTTGGCTTTAAAAAGTAAATGCGCGCTGTCCAGTCGGTGAAAAGTAAAAGGTGAGGGTGTTGACAATGACCGCGACAGGTTCTTGTTTATGTGGCGAAGTCGCCTATAAATATGACGGCCGTTTTGAGATTTTTTTTCTATGCCACTGCAAATATTGCCGTAAAGATTCTGGGTCTGCTCACACAGCTAATTTGTTCGGCAAGGGCGGAGAGCTGGTATGGCTGCGTGGCCGCGATAAGGTATCTTCTTTCATTCTGCCGCACACCCGACATCAACGCAGTTTTTGCAAACAATGTGGTTCAGCTTTGCCCTATGACTTAAACGAGGGGGATCAATTTGTTGTACCTGCGGGGAGTTTAGATACTGACGTTGGGCTTGTTCCACAAGGCCATATTTTTATGGCGAGCAAAGCAAACTGGGATGCGGGGTTACACGATGTCGCGTGTTTTGCAAAATTGCCGAGTTAACATTTAATATTTTGAATTGGGCTTTGCTGGGGGCGGAGAGGGCCGCCATGGCGGGCGACCCATTCGTGTCAATCTTTGCGGCTTTAGAATTCTTGCCGCAAATCAATACCAAACATTCGGGGTTCTCCCCAGCCCTCGTTGTAAACCCCAGATGAGTCGGCCACAGCAACGACACCAATGCGGTAGCGCTCATCGCTGAGGTTTTTTACCCAGGCTGACAGGCTAAGGTCACCTTCTGAATTTTGCCAGCTCAGGCGGGCGTCTAGCAGGTGGTAGGCGGGTTGGCCGGCCATTGCTGGATCGTTTTTGAAAGCGGCGTATGAGCCGGGATCGAAGCCGTAAAAGATTTCGCTTTTGTAGCTGAGGTCAAGGCGCGAGATGATCAGACCATAATCACCTGACCAAGTGTATTGTGCGCCAATGGCGGCCGATTTATCGGGAGAGACTGGAAAGGTCTCCTTACTACGATCAACGATTTCTTCACGTCCGAGGACTGCCGATTGTAAATCCAGTTCGCTGAATTCGGTATAGCGATAGTTGTTAATGCTCAGACTGGCATTAATTTGTAGCTGAATGGTGGGTAACCAAAGTAATTCTAGTTCGCTGCCGCGAATTTCTGACTGGCCCGCATTGCCAAATACCACGACTACATTTTGTGCGGAGTCGGCGCCGACAGAGATGAGCTGCTGATCTTCAAAATCCATGGCATACACGGCACCATTCAGGCGGACACTGCGATCAAAGGCGTCGATCTTGAAGCCTAACTCGTGATTGGTCACCACTTCGGGCTCGATACGCTGCAGACCGTCAACACCGCGAGGTTCAAAGAAACCGGATTTAAAGCCGCGACTCCAAGTGGCGTAAAACATCGCGCTGTTGATCGGGGCATCGGCCAGCCAGTGATCGGGCAAATTATAAGCCAGCGACACCATAGGCGTACTTTGGCGGAAGGTTTCTTCGCGCATTTCGCTGCGTGTGGAGTCGGGGTCAAGTGGGTAGTCGATCAGTGCGTCGCCATCTGCGTCTGTAAAAATCTGATTGGCGAGGCCAACGGGATCGTCAAGCCAACGCAAGGGACCGAGATAGGGATAGAAGCCTGATGCGCCGGGTCCAAATAGGCCGCCGAGGGTGAGTTGCTGACCTATGGCGTCCATGTCTGCTTCAGTGGTGCTGAGCTCTGAGTGGCGCTGCTCGGCTGTAATGCGGTAGCCGAGGGTGAGTTCTAATTGCTCGCTAATGTCGAAAGAGGCCTGCGCGAATAGTGCGCCGGTGCTATTTTCTAAATCGAAGTCAGATACCACCAAGGGCGCGCCGATAAAGCCAACGAGGGGAACTGTGCCCCCCGGTAATGGTTGTGTTGGGTTACTGCTGGCGGCGATTTCAGCCAAGGTTTGGGCGTCGATACCGCGGAAAGCATTGGACGTGGAAAAATTCTCGGTATTGGTTTCTTGCATCGCAAAGGCGCCGACGGTGTAGCGCAAGCGCTGACCTATTGCGTCGCCGTTGAGCTGAACTTCAAAACTGTAGGAGCGACGATCGCTGTCTTCGGTATTGATGTAACTGGTCCAAAGTGCTGGGCCGCCGTCGGGGTCACTGGCGTGAATCGGGCCTTCTTTTTCACCACGCAGTCCAATTACCGTTTTAAGATTTAGGGATTCGCTTAGTTGCCATTCGGCGGTTGCGGCGAGTAATAGGGTATCTAGATCTTTGCCTAGTCGGGGTTTTTCGCCAAGATTGGTTTTTAAATCGCCAAGGCGCGCGCGGGAGTTGGCGTCGCAATTCTCTTGAAATGCTCGCGGATTCGACGGATCAGTATCGCCGCTATGAGCGACCCAGAGGCCTTGATAATAAAGCGCGTTTTTATTGGGTACGGTACACGTGGTGCCGGTCATCATCTCGCGAATTTTGCCCAGAAATGCCTGGGTGTCGAGCGTGAAGTTTTCGCTGGGTTCCCAACGAGTTTGCAGTAGTAAGGACTGGCGATCGTTACTTGCGGTATTGCCGCTGGGACCGATGTCTTCTAGATAACCGTCGTCTTTGGTGATATTGATTGCCGCGCGGCTATAAAAGTGATCGCTGATCGGGATGTTGATCCCTGCTTTTAGGCGGTTCATGGCGTAGTTGCCCAGCCCGAGTTCGACATAGGCATCGTCACTGTCATCGGGTTTGAGTAGGCTTACTACCATGGCGCCGCCAGTGGTATTTTTGCCGAAAAGTGTGCCCTGTGGGCCACGCAGTACCTGAATGCTGCGGATATCGACGGTGTCGAGTAGCTGGCCGTCGGAACGCGGTAAAAATAGGTCGTCGAGGTACACGCCCACGGTGGGATCGACCCTGGCAAAGCCGGTACGCTCGCCAATACCACGAATGTAAATTTGATTCGCTTGGCCCTTGCGGATCTCTAAACTAGGCACAGATTTGGTGAGTTCGCTGGTATTGCTAATACCTCGGTCGCGAAGGTCGTCAGCGCTGATCGCGCTTACCGCAATGGGGATGTCCTGCATGCTTTCACTGCGTTTACGCGCTGTAACGAGTACTTCTTCTAGGGTGCCGCTGGCGGCGTGTATGTCGTTACAGGCTAAAGCGCTGAGCAAAGCGAATGCGGTGATCCCCTTGCCGGGTAATACTGGTCGGCTAGTCACGGTGGTAATTCCCCTTCTGTCGGCTGCGGCGCAGCAGCCTCTTATTATTTATAAACGCGGGTCTATTATTACACTTAAGTGTATTTATTGTGCAATAGCTGGCGCTGACATTGCCGGTATTTAATTTTTTATGGGAGTGTTTAGCCATGGCGCAGTGCGCGCCATAATCAAAAAATTTGGGGTGGCGGGGCTGTTTTCTATGGTTTTGGGGAGATGTGAGATTTTACTCTATTTTATAGCCCACACCATAAAGCGAGACGATTTCCGCGCCGCTAGCATCGGGCGTGGAAGGCACGTTTTGCAACTTTTTCCTCAGTTTTTTAACGTGGCTGTCGACAGTGCGGTCACTGACAATGCGCTGGTCTAAATAGCTTGCTGACATCAACTCATCTCGGGAGAAGACACGGCCGGCTTGGCCAATCAGGCATTCTAAGAGGCGAAATTCGACGGCAGTGAGGGGGATGGCTTGTTGGTCGACCATGCATTCAAAGCGAGTTTTGTCGAGGCTAATATTGCGGTATACCAATTTATTGGCACTAGGGGAGGCTGCTTGTGCTTCGACCGCGTCGACACGGCGCAATATGCCTTTCATGCGCGCGACGATTTCGCGGGGGCTGAAGGGTTTGCAAACATAGTCGTCGGCGCCGCATTCCAAACCGATCAGGCGGTCGATTTCATCAATGCGCGCGGTTGCCATAATGATGGGCACAGTTGAAAACTGCCTTACGGCCTGACAAATACTAAGGCCGTCGACACCTGGTAGCATGCGATCCAGAATCACACCGCTTAGCGTGTTTGTTCGGATAAACTCCACTGCCTGATAGCCGTCGTAATGGATACTAACCGCAAAACCTTCTTGTCGAAAATAATCAGCAAGTAGCTCAGCAATTTTTGCCTCGTCTTCAACAATAAAAATGTGTTTTTCTGGCACGGTTTTATCCTTCGTGTGCAGGTAATTCAACGGTGATGGCTAGACCGCCAAGCGCCGACGGTTGAGCAGTAATTCGGCCCCGATGAGCGCTGACGATATTGCTGCAGATGGTAAGCCCTAGGCCTGCTCCAGAGCGGCGGCGACTGCGCGAGGCATCCGGTCGATACAATGCGTCGAATAACTGCGCGCATTCTTCTTGGCTTACCCCCGGCGGGCTGTCTTCAATGGTGATAATGCAATGGCCGTTGCGGTTATGCGCTGTGATTTGGATTTCTCCGGGGCCATCAGTGTAGGCGAGTGCGTTTTCCAGTAAATTCCGGAAAAGTTGATCGATACGCTGTTCATCGCCATACACCAGCAATGCCTCATTTGACGCCAGCAGGTTTATGGCGATATTAGTACTGGCGGCACGAGCCTGCGCGCTGTGCACAGTGGCGTCGAGTATGGCACGAATATCAATATTCTCGAATTGGTAGCGCAGGCCGCCAACGTCGGATAGCGACACTTCGTATAGGTCTTCAATTAAATGGTGAAGGCGGTCGGTCTCCTCGTCTAGGGACGCGAGCTGCTCTGGACCAAAGGGGCGAATACCGTCTTTAATGGCCTCAATTTCGCCCTTTAGAATGGTCAACGGTGTCCTTAGCTCATGGGAAATTTCGGCAATGAGTCGCTTGCGCGCGGTTTGGCTTTCCGCCAAAACTTGAGCAAGTCGGTGTAGGCGGGCATTCAGCAAACTGAGCTCGTCATTGCTATTTATTGACTTGTGCTTATCGGCGGTCGGCGTAGTTGAGTCTAAAGTGTAATTACCTGACGCCAGTTGGTGAACCGTCGCGAGCATGGTGTTTACGGGTCGCGACAAGGCCTTTGCTAATAGGTAGGACATTGCGCTGGCAATAAGCAGTGCCAAGCTGCCGATAAGCAAACCGGCCTGCCATTGCTGGCTTGAAAATGCGGTTTCGGGCACATCATTCAGCTCGCGCCGAGGGTCGCTATACAGTACGCCGACAATTGCGCCGTCGATAAGGATGGGGAGTGCAACCATCTCGCTTAGCTCGCTGTCGCGCTCATATGGTCCTTGGCCGACAATACGATTTTGTTGCTTGTCTAACAGCAGCGTTCGGCTTGGCAGTCCCGGCGGAGGTGGTCCGCCTAGATGTGAGGGCGGTGGGCGATGGTTTTCCATAGGGTGTTCAGTCGGTGGTAGACGCGGCCGAGTAGGTGGAGCGAAATTTTGAATCAAACTGTCAAAGCGGCGTTGCGATAAAGTCCGCCAGCTATTGTCACCTTGCTGATAAATTTTGGCGAGCTCTAGAGCTAATGTTTCTAAACGCACTTTCTCAACTGCATTTACGTAGTCGTAAAAACCACGTTCAAAACTCCAGCGGGCAAGGCTTAATGTTGCGAGTAAGACAACGACGGTTAGGCCGACAAATGCCAGCATGAGTTTTTGGGAGATGCGTAAGTTCATAGCTGTAATGTAGTGCTTTCTAACGGGCGGTGGTAGCGTCGCAGCTCAATACCCTAGTGTTTCTGCGATTCTTGCACATTTACTGCACATTTTATCACTAGCATGTCCCGGTGATTATTTGAAACAGGTGCTAGAAATGTCTCGTAAACTCGTGAAGATTAGTATGCTTACACTGTGCATTGCTCAGCTAGCGGCTTGTGGTGGTTCCAGTTCCAGTGGTTCATCATTAACAGATACAGATACTGACACGGAGACAGAAACCGATACCGGCGATTTAAGCGAGTGGATGGTGAATACGACTGAGCGCTCAACGCAAATATTTGAATCCTCGAGCAGCCTTGGTGTTTTGCAAGATGTGCAGTCGGTGTCGATCGAATCCGTTGACGGTAGCGATTATGTTTATGTCCAGGCCACCGGTATTCCCAAGTACGACATTACCATGACTCAGGATACGGTTGACGAATTAAACAGTCGACCCCGCGCTAGCAGCGATTTTTACAGCGGTTCCACCACCGCGACTGCTGGGCAGTTGGTCGAATTTGGCGAGGACATCGGCTATATCAGCAGTACAGACAACTGCGATTCAACCGGTGGCGCCGGCTACTGGCCGCCGGGGCCGGTGTGTCCTACTGATACGGCTAAGCAGGTGTATATTACAAAAAATCCGCAGCCAAATAGTGGTGAGTGTGACAACGGGCTGGGTATTACCGGCTTGCTAGTCAATGGTACCAGCGTGTTTGGTTGGGGTGACGGTATGAGCTACAACAACCAAGGTGTTTGGTATAATCTCGCGCCTGTTGCCGAACAGTACGACGTTGATTTTTGCGGCGGCCACGCGGCCAACAATGAGTACCATCACCACTTTTACACTAGTTGTTTAGCGGATCTTGTGGGTGATGACGGCAATACGCATTCACCGCTCTATGGCTACGCTGCAGATGGCTACCCGATTTACGGCCCTTATGAAGGCGCGGGTGAGCTTGCAGTTAGCGGCTGGAAAACTCGAGATTATGGTGCGCCAATTAGCGAGGGTGGGTGCGGCACCCCAGGTGAACGCAGCTGTGTATTGATCGATGAATACGATATCAGCCAAGGGGTGGACTCGACGGTTAGCGCTGGGCCGGATGTCGACCAGAGTGTGACCACGATGTCTGGAAATCCCCTGCTCGCAAGCGATGGTTACTTTTATCAAGATTATTACTATGCCGGCATAGCCGCCTCTGGCAGTCAGCTCGATCAATACAATGGCCATGATAATAGTGATGGTCGTGGCTATCACTATCATATAACCCTGCAAGAGGTATCTGGAAAACTGACACCATCGTTTCCGTATACCATTGGGCCACGGTTCTACGGTGAATTGCCGGCGAATGCCGCAAGCAGCTGCGATACCGGCGGGGGCACAATGGGGCCACCGCCGGGCGCTGGCGGACCACCTTCATTTCTGTAATGTCAATGTTGCGAGCGGGCACTAAACTCCGCACGCATTACCGCGTATCAGTTAAACGGGAGTGTGCACCGAGATGAATATGTGCCTCAATATCGTTATTTGCGCATTCGTTTTTGCCAGTGGGCATGTGTTCGCAATCGATGCGGTGCCAGCAATGGATCATTCTCATATACCTATTGAAGTACCTGATGATGTGGCAGCGCCGGCGATGGCCTTAAGTGTTTCTGTTGATGCGGTGTCCGGTTTTAATTTAGCGGTGCAGCTGGATAACTATTTGCTGTCGCCGCCGCCAGATTCGGCAACCATGGCCGAGTTAATGGGTGTTGAAATCGATTCGGCGAGTGGCATGCTGACAGGGCATGCTCACCTTTATGTTAATGGCAAAAAAATTCAACGGGTTTATGGTAAGTACGTCCACCTTCCGGCGACGCTATTTAACGATGGCGTGAATCAAATCAGTGTCACCATTAATAACCACGGTCATATGTACTGGACGGTGGCGGGCAAAAAAGTCATTGCCACTACCTTTATTAACACGGATAAAGCACAGCCGGTGTTATATAGCTTCGCGAGTTTTCCCCCTTCGTCAAATTGAACTGGCAGTGCAGAGTGATAGTCGTCATTGGCAGGGCACTGCCGCTACTGAATAGCTGTTCGTGCCCGTGATTTAGTACTTGCGGCGTTGGAAGGGTAGTTAAGTAACTTCTTGTAATTTAATTACTAAAAACCCTTGAATTGCCTCCCGTATCGTGGATAATGATGTAACTTAATTAAATACGAGTATTTATTTAGGTAGTGGCAAAGCGTATTAGGGGACTCCCCTGTCGTCCTCTATTTATCCGGAATTTCGGAAAGCCCTTCTGTAATAGGAGGGCATTTTTTCTTGGGCTAGGCATAAGTGTCGGCTCGCACAGAATCCGGTGTTCGCTTCATCAGCTTTTCAGTTTTTTCCCAAGCTTAAAAATCCTCCAGAGCCATAAGGTGGTTTGGGGGAAGTGTACTGATGAAAAGCCTAAAGGCGCGAATTTAGGCTTTTCATATGATATGTTTATCGGCCTGCGTAATAGAGCCAGTAAATTGCAGTTTTAATAAGTTTCAATCGCTGTGTACCGACGTAATTTCATTTGAATTGGCGTCGCTGCGAGCGTGATTGGTAAATATTGCGACAATAATATAACGACAGTAAATACTATGAATAAATCTGTGCATCTAGTTGCGGACATTGGGGGTACTAACGCTAGATTTGCCTACGTTATACCTGGTAGCGACGAATTATTAGGGGTTAAGATTTTTCCTTGTGCTGACTTTCCCTTATTTATTGACGCCATTCGCGCTTATATGGATCAAAGTGATTTTGAGTTTGTCGACAAAATTTGTTTAGCTGTGGCGGGGCCAGTAGAGTCTGATTGGATCGATCTCCCAAATAACCACTGGGCCTTTAGCCGTACTGAACTGCAAACGTCGTTGGCGGCGTCGGTGTCAATTATCAATGATTTTGGCGCTCAGGTTTTATCAATAAACCAACTTTGTGAGTCTGAGTTAAAGTGGCTGGGCGCCCCAAGGCCGAAAGGGGGGCAGGTCATGGCGGTACTTGGCCCCGGTACCGGCTTGGGTGTCTCCGCAATGATGCCCTCGGGGTTTATTTTACCTTCTGAAGCCGGCCATGTGGCCTTTGCACCTGTTAATAACCACGAACTCAATTTATTAAAAACACTATGGCAACGCTATGAACGCGTGTCTGTAGAACGAATATTGTCGGGTATGGGGTTGGCCAATTTGTATTGGGCTAATTGCCAATTGGATGGTGTCGAACGTGAGTTAACTGCGCCGGATATTACTGCTGGGGCACGCGCGGGCGATGAATACTGCGTACGTACAGTAAATGATTTTTGCGCCATATTAGGCTCGGTTGCCGGTGACGTTGCCTTAATGACGGGCGCCAATGATGGCGTATATCTCTCTGGTGGTATTTTGCCGCGCATATTAGACTTGTTGGATGAAGACATTTTCCGAAAGCGGTTCAATAGTAAAGGGCGGTTTAGTGGTATTTGCCAGAATATTCCCTTGGCCATTGTACTAGCGGAGCAGCCTGGTTTAAAAGGCTGTGTAGAAGCCTTAAAAAAAGGTATTGAATAAGGGGTATAAGCGCTTTGCCGCCGAGTAACCTAGTATTTTATTGCTTCGGCTAGAATAATAAATAGATAGCTTTATTAAGTGGTAGTTTATCGGCCAATTCTGATACGGAAAGGAACATCAATTAACTTTACGCGTCTCTCGGCGCGTTAAATACACCTCTGCGCCTTAGTCACTTTTCCTGAAAATATTGTGATAAGGGTACTAGCTGGCGCGCGAGCGACAGGATTAAAAAAGTTGTGTAAGCGTGGTATCTGAGCAACCAGCCTTGATCATATTAAAAAAAAATAATTAATCTTCATCAAAAATATTTTCGCTTTCTATCTTCTTTAACTAGTGGAATAAAGCGTGATAATTCTCTAATTACTTGATTATATTTAATTTATTATTTATTTGACGGCGAAGTTAGCTCGCTAATAAGTGGTGTGCAAAAACTTAGTGCCGGTATTGACACCGGTGACATTGAGGCGTTAAATAATGACACCGGTGACATAATGAGCGGTGGCCACGATGTACTTGCACCTGTTCACGGCTGGCTCTAGGAATAAACCTAAAAATAATGAGTATGTAGAAACTGGAGAGAATAATGAAAAATGTGATTTATAAATCCCTGTCGGCAGCTATTGTGTTGGCGAACGCGGCGCTAGTCACCTCTAGCTTTGCCGCCGAATCAGTTGTGATCGAAGAAGTGATCGTTACGGCTACCAAGCGCGCAACGAGCTTGCAGGATACCCCGTTGGCTATTTCTGCCTTCAGCCAAGAAACCTTAACGACCAATCACGTGACCAATGTATTTGATTTAGAGGGAATGGTACCGAACTTACACATTCGTGAAAGTGGCGACCACAATATTCCGTTGATATTTATTCGTGGTCAGGGCGCTATTGATGTGACCGAAGCGGGTGATTCCGCGGTGGCCTTTTACACGGATGGTGTTTTTGGTGCAAGGGCTCAGGGCTCAACGGCGCTGATGTACGACATGGAAAGGGTTGAGATTTTACGTGGCCCGCAGGGAACCTTGTTTGGTCGTAACTCAACGGCCGGCGCCATGAGCTTAATTACCGCTAAGCCGGTTCAGGAATTCGAAGCAAGCGGCGGTATTACTACCGGTAGCCGGAATCGTCGCGGCTTTGAAACGATGGTAAATATTCCCTTAAGCGATCAATGGGCAGTGCGCTTCTCAGGTAAATCCGATGTTCAGGACGGCAATATCAGTTATAGCGGTGATGCGCTGAGGTTTGCCGCATATGAAAAATACGGTGCCAAAGATTTATCATCTTATCGTGCTAGCTCAGTATTTAATCCAACGGATTCTATAAGTTGGTTTTTCTCATATGAAAAATTCCTGAATCAAGGTACAGGAAATATACCGACATTAGACGCCGATCATCGCGAAGATGACTCCCTGGCACCTGGCGCAGTTGACCTCGTGTCCGATGCATGGCGTACCCGCGTCGACTGGGACTTAAATGACAATCTTACGCTGAGCTATATCGGTGGCTACACCACCTTCTCGCAGTCGCAAATATGGGGTTCGGGACATAACGGCACCTTACGCGAAACCGTATACTCCACTCACGAAGCGACTCAAAACGAATTCCAGTTAAAAAACAGCGACGCTAATCGTCTGCGTTGGACAGCGGGCGCGTTCATTTTTGAAGAGCAAAATAGTATTCGCTTTGATATGCCGCATAGCTCGTGGGGCGGCACTCCACAAGACAGTGCCGACGGCACCTTATCTACGTTTATTCAGCCAGATCGCGGCATGGAGTCTCAAAGCCTTTATGCGCAGGGTACGTTTGATATTACCGACACTTTTCGGGCAACTCTCGGTGTTCGGTATACCGATGATGAGCGCTATGATAAGGGCGGCCGGTCAATTGACTGTACCTATAATGTCGTTGGTGAACTACCTACAGTTGAGGCTCAAGCGTCTGACCTGAATGGTGGTCAGGGTTGCTACGTTCGGCAATACAACGACATGGACGGCGCATGGGATAATACTTCGGGCATGGGTCGCTTAGAATACGACTTTTCTGAAAATGTTATGGCCTTTGTCTCTTTTGCAACGGGCTGGAAGTCTGGCGTTTTGGTTGATGGACAAGATTCAGCCGCCACCAATGGAATGCTTGATAAGGAAGGTAATAACAAGTTAACACAGCAACCTGAAGAAAATGAATCATTAGAAATCGGGGTGAAATCCACGCTGCTAGATGGCGCCATGACCCTAAACGCCAACTTGTTCTTCATGTCTTACACTGATATGCAGGTCACTAGTGCTGTAGTAGACGACCAAACTGGCGAATCGACCTTAACCAAAACCAATGCCGGTGAAGCATCAATGGACGGTTTAGAAGTTGAAATGAATTGGAAGGTCTCTGGTGCCGGTCTATTGACGGGTTCATTCTCTTATCTCCGTGCTAAGTACGACGATTTTATCGGTTCTGCTGGTGCCTTCCAATCGAGTGCGAGTACGTTTAACCCCTGTGTCGAAGATGACGCTGCTAGCCCTGGCGCCTGTGTTGACGGCGCGGTTGTGCTCGACGGAAATACGCTGCCATTTTCACCTGAGTATGCATTTAGTCTCGCCTACATGCATGAGTTCATGCTTAGCAACGGAGCCTACATCCGACCGCGTGTAAGTATGACCTATCAGGACGAAATGTTTTTAACGCAGGAAAACTATGGTGATCGTCCCGCAGGCACTATTGACGCAAATGATCCCGGTGAAAGTGATGTAGCGACACAAGAGGCATACAGTAAATTTGATATGAGTTTGACGTATATGTCTGCCGATGAAAAATGGTCTATCGAAGGCTTCGTTAACAATGTCACTAATGAGGCGATCAAGGCGGATTCACAGATCGGCGCTTATCAGAGTGCCTATCAGTGGGCGCCATCGCGTGAAAGTGGCGTGCGGGTGTTGTACAACTTCTAAAGAATAGCCGCTATGAAGCGCCGAAGGAGAGTGATTCATAGCGGCGTTTTAACTTAAGTGCTCTAAGGTAGCTGTAGAGTCGTTAAGTCATAACCTAATCGAAATTAAAATAATAAGCTGTGCTGCAAATAGCAGAGGTGTAATCAATGAAACGTAATTACTGTGCATTATTAATCGTCGCCAGTTTGTTCGTATCAGCCTGTGGTGGTGGATCTGGTTCATCTGGCGGCGAGTCAGTTCCGGTCGCTGGGGGCGGAGATACAAACCCGAAAATGTTTTCAGATATTACCGTTGCCAGCGGAATAAAATTTGACTACGGATATATTAATCCTACACCGCTATCTATGCCTGAAAATTTTGCCGGTGGTGTCGCCGCAGGTGACTACGATGGTGATGGTGATGTCGACTTGTTCATTGTTCGGGGTGATATAGGTCCAAATCTCCTTTATCGAAATGAGGGAGGCAATGTATTTGTTGACGTTGCGAGCGCTGCGAAATTAGCAAATACCAAGTCATCTACTGAAAATTATCGCCATAGTGGTCCTGCTTTCGCCGACATGGACGGTGACGGCGATCTTGATCTATTTGTTGGCGGTATCGAAGGTGATCCGTCGAAGATCTATAGGAATAACGGCGATGGTACGTTTGACGATGTGAGTCTCAGCGCTGGTATAGGCGGGATGAACGCAAAGTATACCATCTCCGCAGCGTTCGGCGACTACGACCTTGATGGCGATCTTGATATGTTTTTGACCCATTGGGGTACACCTCGGGCAGTTGGTAGCCCTGGTGATACCGAGCATTTGTGGAGGAATGAAAGCAATGCAATTGATGGTATTAAATTCACGAGTGTAAGCCTTAGCGCCGGAATTTCGCCCAGCATCATCGTCCATTCGAATGGCGTGCTTGGCGATAACCATGACTACACCTTTACACCTAGTTTTGCAGATATTAATAACGACGGTTACCCAGACATTCTGGTGGTAGCTGATTTCGTAACAACACAGGTATTTACCAATAACAAGGACGGTACCTTCAGCAATACCACCACCAGTGAAATAAAAGACCGCAACGGCATGGGCTCAGCGGTTGGGGATTTTGATAACGACGGTGACTTAGATTGGTTTGTTACAGGTATATGGGGACCAGGCGAGGTCGTGGGTAACCGTCTTTATTTGAATAATAACGGTGCCTTTACTGACGTTACATTTGATGCAGGTGTCGCTGATGGTAGCTGGGGTTGGGGTGCGTGCTTCGCTGACTTTGATCTTGATGGAGACTTGGATATTTACCATACCAATGGCTGGGTAGATACCGATGCGCTGGATAAGTGGGAAACTGATCAGAGTCGAATGTTTGTATCTGACGGGACCGGTAAATTCACCGAGCAGGCGAAGTCCTTAGGTGTGGCTGATTCCCAGCAAGGCCGTGGTCTGGTGTGTGCCGATTTCGATGGAGATGGTGATATAGATATGTTTGTCACTAATCGAAGAAAGGCGACCGCCGCGCTTCTTTATCGAAATGACTCGGCTAGCAATAATTATCTGGCTATCAATTTAACTGGTGCAGGTAAAAATACCAGTGGTGCAGGTGCGCGAGTTACCGTCATTAAGGATGATTTAGTGCAAATGCGTGAAGTCGCAATTGGCAATAATTTTATTTCCCAAAACCCGACAACGCAAATTTTTGGTCTCGGAACAAATACTTCCGTCGACAGTATTGAAGTGCGTTGGCCAAGTGGGGCGACCAGTTTATACGAAGACGTTGCGACAAACCAAACCCTATATTACCAACAACCCTAATACTACCCCGCTAACGCTAGCATTACGCAATGACCGCGTAGCGGGTTTGTTCGCGCTAAAGAAAGTAACTGATCGCATTTGGCTTGTTTGTTTAGATTGCTTGGAGTTTTAAACCTAATGAAATATATAAGTAAAGTCCTTTGTATGTCGATAGGGATTTTCCTCGTTGGCTGCGACTCTGCAGACCAACGTGCTACTAGTGGCGTGGAAACTGAGAATGTAGTCGTCAACGGGAACATTGCAAGCAAGGGCCCAGTGAATGCGTGGCCTCGGATTGACAATCCTGTGCCTAAAAATTCCGCACTTGAGAATAGAATAACTGCGTTGATGGCGTCGATGAGCCTTCGCGACAAAGTTGGTCAAATGATGCAGGGTGAAACGCGCTCTGTTACCCCTGCAGACGTGAAAAAATATCGCTTGGGTTCTGTGCTAAATGGCGGTGGTACTACACCGAATAATGATAAGTACGCCACGGTATCTGATTGGGTAGATCTCGCACAATCATACTACGAGGCATCGATGGATACCTCTGAAGGTGGTGTGGCTATTCCTATTATTTGGGGAACAGATGCAGTTCATGGTCACAATAATGTAATTGGCGCAACCGTATTTCCGCACAATATTGGTCTTGGCGCTGCAAATGACCCGGAACTGATGCGGAAGATTGGCGCTGCAACTTCTAAAGAAATTTCGGCTACAGGAATTGGTTGGACGTTTGCGCCAACGCTTGCTGTTGCGAGAGACGACCGCTGGGGGCGGACGTATGAAAGCTACTCTGAGGATCCCGCGATTGTAGCGGCGTATGCCGGTAAAATTGTCGAAGGTATTCAGGGCGTTGCAAATAGTCCGGAATTTCTTGATGAAACTAAAACAATTGCAACCGCTAAACATTATTTAGGCGATGGCGGTACCGAAGGTGGAATTGATCAGGGTAATAATATTGCCGATGAAAAAGTACTTAGCGCTGTCCATGCGGCTGGATACTTCTCAGCGCTAGAAGCCGGTGTGCAGACGGTAATGGCGTCATTTAGCAGCTGGCAAGGTAAGAAGATGCACGGCCAAAAATATTTGCTTACTGATGTTTTAAAGGGCCACTTGGGATTTGATGGATTTATAGTTGGCGATTGGAATGGTCATGGCCAAGTCGCCGGTTGCGACAATAAAAGTTGCGCGCAATCCATTAACGCCGGTCTTGACATGTTCATGGTGCCAGAGGACTGGAAAGATTTATACGAGAATACATTACAGCAAGTAGAATCTGGCGAAATTCCGATGGCACGAATCGATGATGCTGTGCGCAGAATCCTACGAGTGAAAATGCGTGCAGGTTTGTTCGACCGCAGTGGCCCAGCGACACTCCCTTACGCCAATAAATCTGAATTTATAGGTTCGAAAGAACACCGCAGTATCGCTAGAGAAGCTGTGAGGAAATCACTCGTATTGCTAAAGAATGACGGGGATTACTTACCTCTCGCGGCTAATTCCACTGTGCTAGTGGTGGGCGCTGCCGCCGATGATATTGGGAAACAGTCCGGTGGGTGGACGATATCCTGGCAGGGTAGAGGCAACAGCAATCAAGATTTTCCTGGCGGTAGCTCGGTGCTAGATGGAATTCGTGCAACCGTAGTGGCGGCCGGTGGGCGAGTAGTGTATCGACCAAATGGTGATGCTGTCGCTGGCAACGTCGAGAAATTTGATGCAGTAATTGTCGTTTTTGGTGAGAACCCTTATGCAGAAATGCACGGTGATATAGCTACTTTGGAATATCAGCCGGGCAATAAGACGGATTTGGCTTTGCTTAAAAAGGTGCGGGAGCTCCAAGCACCGGTGGTGTCGCTTTTTATCTCCGGACGGCCGCTATGGGTGAACCCTGAGCTTAACCAGTCTGACGCTTTCGTTGCAATCTGGTTGCCCGGCACGGAAGCTGGCGGCATCGCAGATGTACTTTTTCGCAAGGCTAATGGCCAAATAAACTATGACTTCAAAGGCAGGTTGTCATTTTCCTGGCCTAACTCCCCGCAACAGCGCGTCAATATTGGCGATGAGAACTATACGCCACTATTTGGCTATGGTTATGGCTTGTCCTATGCAGACAAAAGCGCGCCGGCGCTTGGTCGTGAATTGAGTGAGGAAGGTGCTGCTGACTCTGCTGCCGCATTCGACGAGATTACCCTATTTGATCGTGATCCGCCTTTGCCGTGGCAGCTATTTTTGCAAGAGGCTGGTGATAACAGCATCAAAATTACCCGCAGCTTTCAACAGGGCTTGTTTAATACCGTTGCTGTTAAGGCTGTTGATCGGGACGTGCAAGCGGACGTGCGTAATGTGGTGTGGACCGGTGAACGTCAAGCGGAAGTCTTTGTTGCAGTAAATAGTCCGCTTGATTTCACGCCTTACCAAGCCACCGGTGTATTGGCATTTGATCTCAAAGTTAACGCTAAATTGGCTGGTGAGCTAAAGGTGCTAATGGATTGCGGCGACGATTGCTCCGGCGGTGTCGCCATAAATCACCTAGTTGATTCAGCCGATATTGGAAAGTGGACGCCGGTGTCGATTGCATTGGCGTGTTTTGCTGGCCAGGGGGTTGACCTTGCGAACATAACGTCAGGCTTCTCATTGCAGAGCGCGTCTGTTGCAGATGTTGATTTTGGCAAAGTTCTTATAAAGCGGCGGGGTGCAGAATCCGCTTCAATAAAGTGTGAATAAAGCCGTACAAACTAAATAAAACTTATAGGCTATCGAAATGAATATCGTAGATATTATTGTTTTTTCAGGCTATTGCTTGCTCATAATTAGCGTTGGCCTGTGGGTTTCCCGGGAGAAAAAAGGGCATAAAAAAAATGCCGAGGATTATTTTCTTGCGGGGAAGACGTTGCCGTGGTGGGCAATAGGCGCATCGCTGATTGCTTCAAATATCTCGGCGGAACAGTTTATCGGTATGTCTGGGTCTGGTTTTGCCCTCGGCCTTGCGATAGCCAGCTATGAATGGATGGCCGCGGCAACATTATTACTTGTCGGCGTTTTCTTTTTGCCGGTATTTCTAAGCAAGGGTATATACACCATGCCCCAATTCCTAGAACAGCGCTATGACAGCCGAGTACGTACTGTGATGGCGATTTTCTGGTTGCTAGTCTACGTATTCGTCAATTTAACAGCAGTGCTCTACCTCGGCGCACTCAGCATTGAGAGCATGATGGGAGTGCCGTTTATCTACGCGGTAATAGGTCTAGCTGCTTTTGCGATGCTGTATTCTGTGTATGGTGGGCTCAAAGCTGTCGCTTGGACCGATGTTGTACAGGTTTTCTTTTTGTTGCTAGGCGGGTTGATAACAACCTATCTTGCACTCGAACTTGTTGGTTCTGGCGATGTGCTACGCGGATTTTCGATGTTGAAAGATGAGGCGCCAAATCATTTTCATATGATTTTTGAACCTGGTCAGATGATGATAAGTGACGGCAGCGGTGGTACGCGCGATGCCTACATCGACTTACCGGGTTTGTCTGTATTGATTGGTGGTATGTGGATTGCGAATCTAAGTTACTGGGGGTGCAATCAGTACATTACTCAGCGTGCGCTTGCTGCAAAAAATATTCACGAAGCTCAGCGTGGTATTTTATTTGCGGCGGTATTGAAACTGCTGATGCCACTGGTGGTAGTTATTCCGGGAATCGCCGCCTATGTGATTGTTAAGAATGAAGCTGGTGCCGGCGACTTTACAACCATGATGACCAACGTGGATACTGGCTTTATTAAGTCGGACAAGGCTTATCCGGCACTTTTGAGTTTACTTCCGGCCGGCATAAAAGGCTTGTCATTTGCCGCTTTAGTTGCGGCAATCGTGTCTTCATTGGCATCAATTGCCAATAGTACATCTACCATATTTACTATGGATATTTATCGCAATTATATTAGTAAAAGTGCCTCACAGGGGCGCTTAGTTTTAGTTGGGCGATCGGTCGTTGTGATCGCGTTTATTATTGCATTGTGTGTAGCACCGGCGCTCGGCGCGCTGGATCAAGCATTTCAATTTATTCAAGAATACACTGGGTTTGTGTCTCCGGGCGTTGTCGCAATTTTCCTTGTGGGATTGTTTTGGAAGAAAGCGTCGGCGTCGGCGGCGTTGATGGCGGCGTTATTAACCATACCGCTTTCGGCGGGCTTGAAATACCTCGCGCCAGGTATTCCCTTTATCGATCGTATGGGTATTGTGTTTATATTACTGGTAGTGATGATGGTGGTACTTAGTTTACTGAGGCCGTCGGGCAGCGCCGAGTCGAAGTTTATTAATGCGATGGATAGTCGCACAGAAGCCGCGATTGACTTTAAAGTTGGTTCGACCGCAGTGATTGGCGTGCTAGCCGCTTTGTATGCTGTTTTTTGGTGAGGTTGAGAACGCCTTGACAGTAAAACTATTGCTTCGCAGCGAGGTTGTTAGAAATGAATAATAATAAAATTGTGAAATTTGTACCGATGATGTCCTTACTACTGTCCACTAGCTTCGTGCTTCTGGCTTGTGGTGGCGGCAATGGACAAGCTGGCGATACGCAAGCATATGTCGATGATTCGATGCTAAGGCAGCGTATCGTAGCAAATGGTTTGAGTGGTGATCCGACCAGCGGGCGTGAACTACCAAAGATCTCAGATCCATTAGCGCAACTCGGTATGCAGCTTTTTTTCTCGAAATCGCTCGGCGGCCAACTTGATTCCGCGTGTGTGAGTTGCCATCACCCCTTTCTCGCCGGCGGTGATGGGCTGGCATTACCCGTTGGTGTAGACGCGGTTGATCCGGATTTCATTGGTCCGGGCCGGGAACACGCGAGTACTGGATTTGATTATGACGGGGGGCCTCCGGTACCGAGGAATTCACCATCCACTTTTAATATTGGCCTATACGATAAAACAGTATTTCATGACGGACGAATTGAGATAGTGGGAGCCGCTACAGGCAATAATGGCGAGGGGAACGCTATTCGTACACCGGATGTTTGGCCAAAAACGGCAGACTCAAAGGCAATTAACTTAGTACAAGCGCAGGCATTTTTCCCGACCACTTCGGAGGAGGAAATGCGTGCAAAGTTCCTAGTGCAGGAGGGCGATACAAGTAATAACCGCGAAAAAACAGCTATGCGTAATGAAGAGGTTCGTAGCGCACTCGCCGCACGTATAGTCTATCAAGAAATCCCCAATACCTGGCTAGCAGAATTTCAGCGCGCGTTCGCTAGTGAGGCCGACGCCGCTAGCCTAATTACTTATAGTAATATCGCGCTGGCGCTAAGCGAATATCAGCGTTCCCAGGTATTTGTTGATAATCCATGGAATGCGTATATCGCAGGTGATCAGAATGCTATTTCGGAAGCCGCAAAACGCGGTGCAATTTTATTTTATGGTGACGTTGGCGATGGTGGCGCTGGATGCTCGTCATGCCATGCTGGTGACTTTTTTACCGATGAAGATTTTCATGTCTTAGCTATTCCTCAGATCGGTCGTGGAAAACGAAATGGCCCTACTGGGGACGATGATTTTGGCAGGTTTAGAGAAAGCTGGATAGAGAAAGACAAGTATGCCTTCCGTACGCCTTCCTTGCTCAATGTAGAAATGACTGCGCCCTATGGCCACAGTGGTGCGTATTTGAATCTGCGTGATGTAGTCGTTCATCATCTTGACCCACGAGCGGCAGTTGAATCCTACGACTTCGAGCTCTCGGCTATCGCGGAGAATATTCAAAGCGGTATCGTTACAGATAACGCAGAGCAAAACACATTGTTAGCACTGGCTCAGTTTGAATCCTTGCAGGACGAAGGTGGGGCGGCATTAAAAGTGCTTGACCTGAGCGATCGCGAAATTGACGATCTCGTTTCATTCTTGAATGCCTTAACAGATCCCTGCATTAAAAATCGAGTTTGCTTGTCACCGTGGGTTCCTGGAGACAATGACATAGACCCAGACGGTCTTCGATTATATCCGTCTAATACTTTTTAAATCAGAGCTAGCAATTGGCTGCTAAGTTCTGCGCTCCAGATTCTTAATGTGGTTGAGGGACATAGCGTACTTTTACGATCAGGCCTATCTTGGCTTTTTGGAATATTGATTCTTTGACAATTTTATTGGGAAGAGTAATGACTAAGTGGCTTTTGAGTAGGCGTAGAGTTCGGCAGGTCCTGGCTGTTAGCTTTGGTATTTGTTGTAGTATTTTGAATGCTGAGCTTGCGGAGCAGTCGGCAAGTAATTTGTCTTATAAGCCGCTATCGGCACGGATTGAGCGCTATACCAGCGAGCTAGATGAATTATTAGAAATTAATGCAGAAATTCGCGTATTGGCGCAGGGTTTTGATTGGTCTGAAGGCCCATTGTGGGTGAATGATAAAACTGATCCCTATTTACTCTTGTCGGATGTTCCTCAGAACAAAATATTCAAGTGGACAGCCCGTGGTGGTATCACGGAATTTATGTCGCCGTCGGGCTACGCTGGTGACAATGGGGATTTTCTGCGCGAGCCAGGTACTAATGGCTTAATCCGCTTAGATGCGGATACCATTATTGCAGCTGACCATGGAGTGCGTGGTCTGTCGCGCATAAAATTGGCTGATCAATCTAAAATAACTTTCATTAAGCACTTTGACAGCATGTCATTTAATAGCCCTAATGATTTGGTCATGTCGAGCTCTGGGCAAATATTCTTTACTGATCCACCGTACGGATTGAAAGGTCTTAATAGGTCACCCTATAAAATGCTGGGCTTCAATGGTGTGTTTCGTGTTGACAATGGCGGCCATGTTGTACTCATTGATAAAGATCTAAGCTTTCCCAACGGGATCGGACTTTCGCCTGATGGGCGTAGTCTCTACGTCGCCAACTCTGATCCGCAAGCGCCACTTTGGAAGAAGTATGTCTTAAGCGTAACTGGTGAAGTTGTGCAGTCAGCCGTTTTTAATGATGCTAGTAGTTCAGTTGCCGCGGGTGAGCTTGGGCTCCCTGATGGGCTTGCTGTTGATCATATGGGTAATATTTTTGCGTCTGGACCGGGTGGAGTACATATATTTAAACCTAGCGGGAAATTGCTAGGTCTAATTCGGGTGGACCGCCCAGTATCCAATTGCACTTTCGGCGGTGTGCACGGGAATACGCTGTTCATTACCGCAGACGATCTCTTACTCAGTGTTGATACGAAAACCAAGGGTTTGCTGTGAGCGCGTGCCCAATTTTGAGAGGCTCAGTGTTTCCAATGAGGCATTTCTATTGGATGTCGGGTGGCTTGGGGAAATGGCGGTATTCGGCATGTGATACGCTGAGTTTTTACTAATCATCAATACAGCTCAAAGCCTTTTTTGGTGTATTATTGAGCCCATTTATTTGTTGGTAGGGACGTCTTGTGAGCGTAAGCAAAACCACAAAAGCAACGATGATGGATGTGGCGAAACACGCTGGTGTATCCAAAAAAACGGTGTCCAGAGTACTTAATAACGAGGCGAATGTTAACGAGAAAACCCGGCTTAAAGTGCAGAACGCGATGGCGACACTCGACTATCATGCGAATATGTCTGCGCGGCGATTAGCGACGCACCAATCCTTTTTAATTAGCATGCTTTATCAAGACTTTAGCGGCAATTATATTCATGATATCCAGTCAGGTTTAATAGATAAGCTTACTGTTCATGGGTATTCACTGCTAGTCCACCCCTGTGGTGATGACGATGCGAGCACGCTAAATAAGGTGGAATCTATGATTCGTCAATCTAATGCGGATGGTTTGGTGTTGATTCCACCTATTTCGGATATGACGTCGGTGATTGACTGCTTAGAGCGGTTACAAAAGCCCTATGTGAGGATTTCCCCTAAAGGCACGCCGAGTCCCGCGAAGGCGGTCTTTTGTGATGACTTTCAAGCCACATTTGATATGACCCAATATCTCATAGATCAAGGCCATCGACGCATCGGGTTTGTTGTTGGTGATTTAGAGCGGCGCGATGCGATTGTTAGATTAGAAGGTTTTCGCGCGGCCATGGCCGCGAACAAAATAAAGGTCAATGAAAAATATGTGGCCGAAGGTGACTTTAATTTTGAGTCTGGAATTGTGTGCGGCAATCAGCTGCTATCGTTGAAAACACCGCCAACGGCAATTTTTGCGAGTAATGACCATATGGCCGCTGGCGTGATGGCTGCGGCTCATGACCGCAAAATAGACATCCCTTCGCAGTTGTCGGTCGCCGGTGTGGATGATAGCCCGATTGCAAATGAAATATGGCCGCAGTTGACGACGATCCGTCAACCTACCCAATTGGTTGGGGAAGAAGCGGCCGATAAGCTCATAGCACAAATAAAATCATCGGAGTTAAACTTCCCTGATGAGCTACTACCGTGGCAATTAGTCTTCCGCAATACTGTGGCGGCGCCAAATAGCTAGGTGAATTAAGCATATGCAGCAGCCAAAACGATGAAATTTCGTTTCACTAATCAACCACTATTGTGGGTGCCGTCGTCGTTTTTCGCGATGGGTTTGGTGAACCAAATTTTGGTGGTTGTGGCTGCTATTATGTTTCGCAATCTAGGCATGAGCTATACCGAAGCCGCCGCGTACGCTAGTCAGTTTTACCTCGCATATGCTATTCAGCCACTATTGGCACCTTTGGTTGACACGTTTAAAAGCCGAAAATTCTATGTTATCGGCACACAAATTTTTATATCACTCGGCTTTGGCTTAGTTGCCTTGTGTTTGCAGTTGCCGGTATATGCCGCCGTTGTTATCGCGCTGCTTTGGTTGATTTCGATTGCTGGTTCAATTCAAGATGTGGCGAGCAATGGTGTTTACTTGAATGCGCTGGATAATACTAGGCAAGCCAAGTTCATTGGGCTCCAGAGTTTGAGTTGGGGAATAGGGCCCATTGTCGGCGCTGGACTTATGGTGTCGTACAGCGGTACGCTCTATGCGTCCTTAGGGGACTGGGTGGCTGTTTGGCAAATTATATTTGCCTTGTTGTCGTTGATACTTTTGCTTGTCGCTGTGTTTCATCACCTAGTGTTACCCCCTGACCGCGTTGCGGTTCACCCCATTGCGGGTTTGCCGGAGAGAAAGCTAGCAACAGCATTTACCACGTTTTTTAAAAAGGAAGCGATCGCTAAGATGATTGCCTTCGCCTTCTTTTATCGATTTAGTCAGGGCTTGCTAGAAAAAATAATTCCGTTTTTTATGATGGATCCCATTAGCAAAGGGGGGCTTGGCTTAGATAACACGGCCCTCGGGAAAATTAATAGCCTAGGATTCTCTGCTTTTTTACTTGGTTCGATACTTGGCGGTTGGTACATTGCCAAGCGTGGGCTAAAGCCAAGCCTACTGACCTTATGTTTAGCCGTAAATATTCCGAATATATTTTATTTACTGTTGAGTATTTATCAGCCTGATGAATTCTGGCTAATTGCGACAGTAATTCCGCTAGAAAAGTTTTTTTTTGGTATGGGCGCTACCGGGCATATGGTTTATATGATGCAGCAATTGGCTCCTGGAGCGTTTCGTACAACACACTACGCATTTGGCACTGGGCTTATGGGCTTGTGCCTTTGGTCTATGGGGTCTGCAAGTGGATTTTTGGTTGAGATGTTAGGCTACAGGTCCTTTTTTGTTGTGGTCTTGGTTGCAGCAATTCCGTCGTTGCTGGTTACGTGGTGGGCGCCATTTAGGGACGAAAATGTTTAGTCAATCACTACTAAAATGCAGGCTGAACTGGGGGCAATCGGGCGAATATCGTAGGGATTAAAGAATGGAAAGCGATATTGAGTGATAATTAAAGGCGTGGCTTGGGCCCTTAGCTTGCAAAAGTAATTTGGTGGGAATAGAGATGTTCGGCAGTCGTACGGTAGAAAAACAGCGAGCTCAAAGTCCACGATGGCTCAGCTTCCTTATTGCTATTTTCGTTTCTGTATTTTCGGTGATGTTATTTCCCTTTGCTCATGATTTTTTACCGCTTTGGTTTTCGGGACTATGTTTAGTTGCGTATATGCTAGCTCGTGGCACGATGGGTATCCGTAGTTGGATTAGCGTTGATGGCGCCGGCAAATACATGTTGTGTTTGCGCGATAATGCATCGAGGGCAAATGCCTACGTGCCTTTTGATTATATAAACAGTGTAGCGCTTTGCGAGTACGTCTCATGGACGGAAGATAATACCCCGCCTGCGTATAAAAATTTGCCCTACCACCGTACGTATTCGCAGCTAGCCTATCAAGGCCCCGGTTTAATCGTGGACTATACATCGCCAAAACACCTCGGTGGCGATGGTCAGTTGCGGAGTTGGCGAATCCCCGCGCCGAGGGCGCAAGTATTCCTAGCGATATTCAAAGCGGAAATTCCCAGCAGTATTCGTTCCTGAAATTACTATACTCGTCACTTTGAGTGGCTGGCGATAATAGCATCTATGTGGGTCGTGAGCGCTTTCGTGGCCATGGCATTCCACTTCTCCGTGCTCATCGTAGCGGCTATAGCGTGATGTCTTAAACTGACATAGCCGTGTACAAAGGCCCAAATTTCTAGTGCAGTACTTTGCGCAAGTTCTGCGCGGGCGTTCGCCGGCAGGAGGCGGGAACACCTGTCGACTAGGTGCTGGAAGGTGCTTTTTGCAGCAGCACTGGCGTCTTCTGAGGGTGTGTAGCGCTCTTCGTTTTCGCCAAAAATTAGGCGGTAGTGTGCCTCGTGCGTTACTGCCATGTGTAAATAACCTTCCACGCCTTTGATTACTGCATCGCGGGGTGATAAGTCGCTGGCATCAACGTTCATCGCGGCGGCGACTAGCTCAAAACCCTCGATGTACAACATATCGAGAATCCCTTGTTTGCCGCTGAAGTGGCTGTAAATACCGATGGTCGACACGCCAGCTTCTTTGGCGATAGCTCGTACGCTCAGTGCCGCAATGCCGCCAGCGAGGAAGAGTCTGGATGCGGCGGCCAAAATATCTTGCTTGGCTGTACTCATGGGTAGCGGTGCTCAAGGTAAATTCAGCTTGACGTAATAACAGTGTTATGGTGATATATAACGCTGTTATGTTCAAGCGCTTATTGCTAGTGCCTAGGCTTTTGAACCTGTGAAAAATATTTGGAGGCTACACTCATGGGATTGGACTCGCTTAAAACGGATTATTTGGTAGTCGGCAGCGGCGCGGTGGGAATGGCGTTCGCAGACGTCCTTCTCAGTGAAACTGATGCCGATGTCGTTATTGTTGATAAATATCCCAAGCCGGGTGGTCACTGGAACGTGGCTTATCCATTTGTTACTTTGCATCAGCCTTCGGCGTTTTATGGGGTCAGTTCTCGGGAGTTGAGTAAAGGCACTATTGATAAGATAGGCCTGAATAAAGGCTTGAACGAGCTGGCTAGCGGGGCAGAGGTCAGTGCGTATTTTGAAAAGGTGATGCGCGAACAGTTCTTGCCAAGTGGCCGAGTTCGCTATTTTCCAATGTGTGAGTATAAGGGCAACGGCTACTTTACTTCGATGTTGACGGGTGCGGAATACCATGTTGAGGTGACGCGCAAGGTGGTTGACGCCACTTATTTAAATACCACGGTACCTGCAACCCATACGCCTAATTTTAGTATTGCCGAGGGCATCCGCTTTATGCCTTTGAACGACCTACCTAAGGTCGCTGCGCCACCAAAAGGGTTTGTGGTGATTGGCGGCGGCAAAACCGGCATAGATGCTTGTTTGTGGTTGCTCGAGAATAATGTCAATCCCGATGATATTCGCTGGATTATGCCGCGCGATGCCTGGTTCCTTGACCGAAAAAACACCCAGCCCTCTGAGGATTTTTTTGAAGCGACCGTTGGTGCTCAAGCGAATCAAATGGAGTCTATTGCTAAATCGACCTCAAAAGACGACATGTTTAAACGCTTAGAAGATACCGGCGTTTTTCTAAGGCTAGACCAAAATGTTTGGCCGGAAATGTTTCATGGCGCAACGATTAGCCATTTAGAGCTTGCAGAGTTACAGCGGATTAAACAGGTGATTCGCATGGGGCGTGTCACAAGTATAGAGCCAGAGCAGATTGTGTTGGAGCGGGGCAGCATTCCAACAGGTAGCGCTTATTTGCATATAGACTGCTCGGCGAGTGCTTTGACGAATCTAGAGATTAAACCAGTATTTAGCGGTAAGGTTATAACGCCGCAAACAGTGCGCTCGTATCAGCCGGCGTTTAGTGCGGCATTTATTGCCCATGTCGAGGCGACATATCCCGAGGACGAAAAGAATGCCTTGTGCGGCGTAGTACCGCTGCCCAACAGCACCGATGACTGGATCCGC